>Ga0182792_1000791_pt1 | contig 28102 bp, 23 predicted proteins | sample Passage237B_FD_130497 | JGI IMG/M metagenome (GOLD analysis project Ga0182792, IMG submission 130497) | Cellulose adapted compost microbial communities from Newby Island Compost Facility, Milpitas, CA, USA - Passage2 37B (version 2) (version 2) ...
CGCTGCTTGACTATATCCGGAAAGCCAATGTGGCGGCTGCCGAAGCCGGGGGGATTACCCAGCACATTGGCGCCTACAGTGTGAAAACACAGAACGGAAAGCAGATCACCTTCCTCGATACACCCGGTCACGAAGCATTTACCGCGATGCGTGCACGGGGTGCCAAGGTTACTGACGTGGTAATCATCGTGATTGCGGCCGACGACAGTGTGATGCCACAGACACGCGAGGCGATCAACCACGCGCAGGTTGCCGGTGTACCGATCGTATTTGCCTTTAGCAAAATCGATAAACCAAACGCCAATCCCGATAAAATCAGGGAAGAGCTGGCTCATATGAACTTCCTTGTGGAAGAATGGGGCGGTCGCTATCAGGCACAGGAAATTTCGTCCAAATCGGGACTGGGTGTGGAGGAACTGCTAGAAAAGGTTCTCCTGGAAGCTGAGCTCCTGGAACTGAAAGCCAATCCGAAACGCCGTGCAACAGGTACCGTCATCGAAGCCTCGCTCGATAAGGGGCGTGGTTACGTCACTACCCTGCTGGTTGAAAACGGAACCATGCGTGTGGGTGACGTGATCCTGGCAGGTGCGCACTACGGCCGGGTAAAAGCGATGACCGATTACCTCGGAAACAAGCATAAAGTCGCCGGGCCGTCCATGCCGGTTCAGCTTTTGGGTCTGAACGGAGCTCCACAGGCGGGGGACAAGTTCTCCATCATGGAATCAGAACGGGAAGCACGGGAGATTGCTACCAAGCGCGAGCAGATTCTTCGCGAGCAAAGTATCCGTACCCGTAAGCATATTACCCTCGAAGAAATCGGGCGCCGGAAAGCAATCGGAAACTTCAAGCAGCTCAACCTTATTGTCAAAGGGGACGTGGATGGATCGGTGGAAGCACTGTCCGACTCACTCCTGCAGCAATCTACGGAAGAGGTGGAAGTAAACATCATCCACAAAGCGGTGGGTCAGATTTCCGAATCGGACGTCAACCTCGCTATTGCATCCGACGCGATCATCGTTGGCTTCCAGGTACGGCCTTCGCCAAGTGCGAAGCGGCTGGCAGAACAGGAGCAGATCGAAATCCGACTCTACTCTATTATCTACCAGGCCATTGAAGAAATCAAAGACGCGATACAGGGTATGCTTGCTCCGACCGTGGAAGAAGTTATTACCGGTAATATCGAAGTCCGTGAAACCTTCAAAATTAGCCGGATCGGTACCATTGCCGGCTGTTATGTAACTGACGGATATGTAAAACGTAATAACAAGATCAGGGTTATCCGCGCCGGTATCGTAATTCATACCGGAGAAATCGACTCTCTGAAACGCTTCAAGGACGATGTTCAGGAAGTACGTTCAGGGTACGAGTGCGGTCTCAACATAAAGAACTTCAACGATATCGAAGTCGGTGATATCATCGAAAGCTTCGAATTGAAAGAGGTGAAACGGACGATCTGATCGGGCTTTTCCCTCGAAAATTAATCCCGGAGACATTTCGCTTCCTGCGAAAGTTTCCGGGATTTTTTTTTCTCCTCCCCTGCTGACACACCCTTGTCACCACACCGGTTTAACATTGTATCATCAAACGATTTCAAACCAAAATCTTAAACACCATGAGCAACGTTAAACCCATTATCACACCGGAAGAATTACTGAAACACTGGCAGGGACATCGTTCCTTAACCCGCAGAGTTATCGAAACCTTCCCGGAAGAAGAACTGTTCCAGTTCTCCATTGGGGGGATGCGAACCTTTTCAGAACTGACGAAAGAGCTGCTTGCGATCGCCGTTCCGGGTCTTCGGGAGATCGTCACCGGGAAAAACATTCCCTTCAATGATGCCCTGCAGCAGCTGACGACCAAAGCGGCACTTTTAAATGCCTGGGATGAAAGTACCGGTTTGATCGACGAATACTGGAGTCAGATTCCCACGGAGAAATTTCGGGAATACAACAATCTGTTCGGGCAGTATAACTTCCCCATCATCGAAAACATCTTTTACTTCATCGACAACGAAATTCATCACAGGGGACAGGGCTATGTATACCTGCGGGCCCTGGGGATTCAACCACCCTTTTTCTGGGAAAGGGATCGCGTCATTGAAGTCGAATAGGATGATTCACACCACAAAAAAAACGTCTCCGAAGATACCTTCCGGGACGGTTTACATTTTCATAGGGATACCAACGTTCTTGGCGATTACGGACGAAAGCGCCTACCGATTTCATCCAGCAAATGACCAACCCGCTCGATCAGTTCTTTAGGTTCCAGTATGTCAGCACTATCTGCATACATCATAAACCAGCGTTCGAAGCCATTAAACCTGTAGTCACTTTCAAACAGCATCTCCACCTTGTTTCCTTTTTCTTCTTCGGACACGAAACCGTAATGATGGCGGTCCCAGCGCATATACCGGGCCGCATCTTTATCCACCGAAAGCACGATCCTTTCCTTCCTATGAACCCTCTCCCGCTTTAAATAGCTGTCCAGGGGTTCATGTTCGCGGGTAAAAGCGAGTTCTGTCCGATGGATTCCATGAATACGGTCGGTTCGGAAATTGCGGTAATCCTGTCGTAAATGGCAGTACCCCAGTAAATACCAGTGCCCGTTTTCCTGCAACATCCCCACTGGTTCAATTCGCCGCTCGGTGGGAGTATCGGCATTGATAGCCTGGTAGTCGAGTATAATCTGACGTTTTTCGGCAATGGACTCCAGTATGATCTCCAGTACGTCCGGTACGGTGTTTTTGAAAAGCTGCCGGTGCGGCACAACCTTCAGATGCGGTTCGAGGGAAGCGATGCGGTCTTTCTGCTCCTCCCTGAGTACCGATTTAATCTTGCTGACGGCCGATAAAAAATGCTTTCCCAGATTCTGATCCAGGTACTGCAGCATCAGCTGCTCAGCTGCCACAAACGTGGCCGCCTCTTCCTGGGTTAACATAATGGGCGGCAATTTGTATCCATCGATGAGGGAATATCCTACACCGGCCTCCGAATAGATAGGTACACCGGCTGCCTCCAGGGCCCGAACATCCCGGTACACGGTGCGCAGACTCACATCAAACCGATCGGCTATATCCTGAGCGCGAACTATCCGTTTCGACTGCAGCTGTATCAGGATGGCTACAATACGCTCAAATCGCTTAATCGAATCATCAAATGCCATGGGTTCAGGGCTAAGGTTTTGCCGGATAATGGATCCTATCCGATAATCCTGATACTGCTGGTTCCGTCGGAAGACTTGTCGACCTGTATCTGCACGGGGATGCGTTCCTTCATTTCCTGACGATGGGATATAACCCCGATCATTTTACTGCTTTCATCCTGCATGCGTTCCAGTATGGAAACGGCCGATTCCAGCATTTCACCATCGAGGGTACCGAAGCCTTCATCAATGAAGAGGCTTTCGATTTTTACATTCCGGGATGCCAGGTCGGACAGGGCGAGTGCCAGAGCCAGACTGACGGTAAACGTTTCACCACCCGACAGGGTGCTGGTCGCGCGGGACTGATTACCGTAATAGGTATCCAGTACATAGAGACTGTCAGAGTCATTTTCCGGTTTTGCCAGAATGTACCGGTCGCTAAACTTCTGAAGCCGGGCGTTCGCCAGGCCAATCAGGTTGCTCAGCGTAAGACTTTGCGCGAAGGCGCTGAACTTGTTACCTGTGGCATCGCCTATATATTTCGCCAGCAGCTCCCATTTCTGGTGTTCCTGTTTCAGTTGGTCGACCTCCGTCTGAATTTTTTCAAATTTCAGACGGTTTTCCGCTTCCACCCGCAGCTGGTTCTGCAGACTGGCTATTTCCTCCAGTAAATGCTGATAACTTTTTTTGATCTCAGACAGCTTGCCTGTCAGCTCTTCCCGCGTGAGCTCAGGAAACAGGCGCTGTTTAACTTTTTCGGAAAGTGTCCTATTCATTTCCGACTCCTGTATGGCAAGGCTGCGCGACCATTCCCTAAGCCGGTCCTGCTCCTTCTTCAGCCGGTCGAATTCCTCTCCGGTTAAGAGCAATTGCCGTGCTGTTTCCACCGAATCTATCCCCCTGTTTTGCAACCCGATTTCCAATTCTTCCCGAAGTGCCTGGACGGACGTTTCGAAATTCGTCCGACGGTCTTCCAGTTCTGCCTTCTGCCTTTGATTCTCAGCTTCCAGATGTCGTAACTGCTCCCAGTTGCTGAGAAGAGATTTCACCTCCTTTCGGATATCCTCGCCGGAATAAATCTTTTTCTTGCTTTCCAGTAATCCCGAAAGTTCCCGATTGATCGACCATAGGTTGCGGAACATTTCGGAAAGCCTGTCGGCTAGTTTGCTCTGTTCTCGGCAGGACAGCCATTCGTCGATCCTGTTTTTTTCCTGCTGTACTTCCGTTAACCTGCCATTCACTGCATCAGCGTCACCTTCCGCCGAAATTCCCACCTTCATCAGCAGCTCTTTGACCCGCTGATTGAGCGCTCCATAGTCCTCCCGCATCTGCTTAAGCCGCTTACCCAGATCCACCTGCCTGTTGCGGGCAGATTCAAGGGCCAGCAACTGGGCTTTCTCCTTTTTTTCGACCTCACGTAGAACGAACTTGAGCTGGGTTATCTTCTCTCCCAGACTGCTTACCTGACTTACATAGGAATGCAAAAAGGGATGATGGGTGGATCCACATAATGGACAAGGCTCCCCTTCCTTCAAAGATTTCCTATGGTCTTCCAGATTATGCCGCGTTGATTCGACCAGAAGTTTTTCGGTCAGTTCTTCAATTTCAGCTTTTCTTTTCTCTACTTCCTGCCGCAGCTGTTCCGTTTCGGGAGTCAGCTGTTTTTCAAGTTCGACCATTTGTTCGAGCTCAAGCCTGCATTTTTTTCCTTCATTCCCAAGTCTCTCCCCTTCTGTCACCATTCCCTTCAGATCGCCAAGGATGAGGAGCTGTCCATCGAGTGCCCGCAGTTTCTCTGCCGCACTAAAACCTTCCGGAAATGCTGCCAGGCCTTCAGAAAAACTTTTTTTCATCTCCACCAGTTCGCTCAATCCGAGCTGGGGGTCTGCGTAGTTAATCCGCTTTACCCATTCAAATTCCGAGCGACCATACTCCGTCCGCAGGGCTTCCTTCAGTGGTTTGGCCTGAGCCTGGAGGTTACTGATCAGCTGCTCCAGTTCGAGCACCTGTTGTTCCAGCAGATTGATGTGGGTTACAAGGTTGCTTTCATCGCATGGATGACCTGTCAAAGTGGTTGCATAATTCAGGAGCTCCACCTTCCGGCCGGCCATCTGGAGCGCGCTTTCGCCATTTTTCCGTAATTCCTCCCGGGTATGGAGCAACTGCTTCTCCAATTCCGCGAACCGGGTCATGGGACCTACGAACTGACTAACCCGCTCGTGGCCTTCCAGACGAGTTCTATCCGTGGCAAACCTCTCTTCCTCCTGGACGAGTTTCACCTTCTCCATTCTGATCCGGCTGAGGCCATTTTCGAGCTCCTGTATATCCGAGGCGAGCTTTCCTTCCTTTTCCCACTTATCGAGCTCTACCTCCAGATCCTTACGAAGTTGCTCTTTTGCTACCTTTTGCGCCTGAAGTACATCGATCTCCTCGGGCGTTTTCAGTTCCACCCCCTTGAGCTCAACTTCCTTGAATTTTATGACCTCTGCAGAAGCTTTGAGCTGGTCAAATGCTCCGATCCCCAGTTTCCTGTAAATATGCGTACCGGTCAGATCTTCAAGTAATCGGGCCCGCGTATGTCTGTCTGCTTTCAGGAATTCCGCAAAACTTCCCTGAGCCAGTACAATCGATTTGACGAACTGCTCATAAGTCAGTCCGATCAGTTCGGCGTTCTTCCTGGGGTAATCGGCTTTGGATTTGACGTCAAGTAGAACCTCTTCCGGCAACCGGGCGATCTCCATCTGATAGTCATTCCAGTTCCCGTTCCTGTTTTTGGCAATGGACCAGGAAGAGCGGTAACGGCCCGATTTCACTTCATATTCAACCTCCGCATAGGCTTCGGCTCGTGGTTCCTCCATGGCCCGCGCATTGATGACCGAACCCAGCTTCGCAATTTCGCTATTAGTTACCCGTGAGCCGAATCGTGGAACCACGTTGTAAAGTGCCAGGGTTATAACATCGAGTAGGGTCGATTTCCCGGCTCCCGTGGGTCCTGAAATGATGAACAAATGCGCGTCGGACAAGGGAGTCTGGGTAAAATCAATGGTATAAAGCTTCTGGTAGAAGGAGTTGATATTCCTGAACCTGATCTTTAATATCTTCATGATTTTATTCCATTGAGATTTTTCCTGCCAGCTCATCAAAAGCTGACAGCAGTTTTTCCCTCATTTCTTCCTCCAGCACTTCGTTTTCCAGCCGTTTGATGAACACCTGGCGCGGTGACAGATCTTCGATTTCGACCCCGGTGGCAAACAGATCCGCTGCGTCCTTGCGGCGGTTTTCGAAGGTGAGCCGGGGTTTGATGATGCGAAACTCGGCCTCACTGAATTCGGCCAGCATCTGTTCAAACCTGAGACTGGTGTCGGGACTGTAATTTTCTTCGATCACGTGCACTTCCACAAGTGCTTCGAGCGGGAACACCGGCGAATAAGCCTGCAACTGCCGCCTAACTTCGTCCAAGGTGCCGGTAAAACTCTTCAATTCCCGTGAAACCGGTACGGCGAGGGGTTCTATCGTTTTTAATCGACCGTCTTCAAAACCCAGTTCCAGCACATACTTTGGATCTTTCCGCTCACTGAAACTCAGGGGAACAGGCGAACCCGAATAACGTACGATATCATTCAGCTTCTGGGGTTTGTGAATATGACCAAGGGCTATGTACTCAAACCCTCCGGGGAACTGTTCCAGTCCAAAGGCTGCCAGATTTCCTACGATATGGATTTCCCGCTCACTCTCGGATGTCTGAGCTCCGGCGACATGTAGATGCCCCATCCCTATCAGCCCATGTTCGGGATGGTGCTGCCCGTGATAATCAACTATATCCCGGTAATACTGCGAGATGCCCTCCCTGATCTGTGCAGCCCGGTCGGAATAACCGGAAGCTGAGACAGAGCGCCGCAAATCTGCTTCCCGCAGATAAGGGATGGCTGCTACTGCCAGTTTCCACTCCGGAAAGGGAATATAACAGGCAGCGGGGAAGCCGGTCACGTCTCCCACGACATCAACGCGCAGATGAGCGAGTATTTCCCGGGGGGCATTCAGAACACCGGGAGAATCATGGTTCCCCCCCGTAATGACGATCCTGCAGTTAAGGGGCAGGAGCTGGGTCAGGAATTTATAGTAAAGACTCAGCGATGCATTGGAAGGAAAGGACGTATCGAAAATATCCCCTGATACCAGCAGAAGATCTATTTCCCTTTCCCGGATCACTTCGATTAACCAGTCGAAAAAGAGCTGATGATCCGCTTCGAGATTATATTTATGCAGCTGCTTACCTATATGCCAGTCGGCTGTATGTAATATTCTGACCATTACCGGCTACGATAGCATTATTTACGAATCCAGGACAACCACTTTCCCTGTGCTTTCAGGACCTGCTCAATCACGTCCCGAACGGCTCCATCTCCTCCTTTCACAGGAGACACATAAGTCGCAACTCCGCGTACCTCCTCAACCGCATCGGCCGGGCAGGCACTGACCACACCGTCTTCGATCATGACTTCGTAATCGGGTATATCGTCCCCCATGAAGATTACTTCCTCCTTCTTCAGATTTTTTTCCTTGAGATACTGAAGAAAAATCGGCAGCTTGCCGTCGGGCGATGCTCCCAGGAATACGTCCGTCACACCCAGGTAATCCATCCGCTTCCGTACCCCCACCTGATTCTGGGCTGAAAGGATGGCCACCCGGTATCCGAGTTTAAGGGCGCGGTTAATGCCGTAGCCATCCCGAACATTAAAGGTTCGGGGCTGTTCTCCGGATTCCAATGCGAGCACGTCGCCGTTGGTCATCACCCCGTCGATGTCGAAAATAAAGGTTGTTATCTTTTCAAAAACCGATTGATTGTCCACGTAGTAACTGTTTTAATATTGATAATCTGCGGGTCCGCAAGACGGTTCCCGTCAGGTACGTACCTAATCCAGGTAATATTTTGACCGGATACTGTCGCTCATAAACCGGTACAGGTTAGCCCAGTCGGGGTTGATCTCCTGGAGCAGTTTCAGATGCTGGGCTATCGTCTGCCAGTCACCCCTGACGGCCAGGCCGGTCTGTCCCTTCGAAGGATCTCCTATGGCAAAGGACTTTTTGATGGTTTGCTCCAGCAGGGGTTTCAATATATCAAATTCGATATGATATTTCCCGAGTAAGTCGTGTGCTACAGCATACAAATGATTCGAAAAATTATTGGCGATGGTGGCTGCAATGTGCAGGATTCTCCTTTCATCGGAGTCGAGCCGGTAGACAACGTCACTGATGGTCTGGGCAACTTCCACAAGGGTTTCCTCCATTTCCTCATCGGCGGCCTCTATACAGAAGGGTATATTTGCGTAGTCGATTTCATCGCCTTTGGTAAAGGTCTGCAGGGGATACATCACGCCCACTCTGACCGGAACGTCGCTGTAAATTTCCGTGAGCTGTCTGAGTTTATGAAGGGAAACCGAACCCGACGTATTGACCAGCATGACCCGGGGTGGTAAAACAGCCCTTTCCAAAACGGATTCGAGAGCTTGTTCCGGAACGGCGAGGATGATGATTTGGGCTTCACTTTCTGCGAAATTCAGATCCGGCTGGATGTGGGTATCATAAAGTTGAGAAACCAGAAGCCGGGCATTCTGCGGGTCCCTGCTGTACACTTCCGAAATGATATGGCCTGCTCCTTCCAGAGCCTGTGCCAAATGCCACCCCACATTTCCGGCTCCAATAAACGATATCACCATAGGGTTCGATTTTAGGTATTGGATTCGTAAATTTAGTTCTGAACACCGGGTTTCAAAGTATTCAGAACGGAAATTGTATCGATACGAACTTTGGTCCTACAGGGTAAAAGGTCGCTGGGAATCGATTTTGAGGAAGATAAACAATAGTATGGTAAAACCCCAGAGCGACGAACCTCCATAGCTGAAAAAGGGCAGCGGGATACCGATAACGGGCATAAGTCCGATGGTCATCCCGATGTTCACCACGAAATGAAAAAGGAAAATACCGGCCACACAATAGCCATACACCCGCCCAAAACGTGTTCGCTGTCGCTCGGCGAGGAAGATAAGCCGTACGACCAGTCCGATGAACAGGGCAATTACAACCAGAGCCCCCACAAAGCCGTGCTCCTCCCCAACGGTACAGAAGATAAAGTCGGTTTCCTGTTCGGGGACAAAATCAAACTTGGTCTGTGTCCCCTGCAGAAACCCCTTGCCCAGAATTCCACCCGAGCCGATCGCGATTTTCGACTGGATCACGTTCCATCCGGCACCCTGCGGATCGGCATATGGGTCAACCAGCACCATAATCCGGTTCCGCTGATGTTTCTGCAGGATGTTATTGATAAAAAAATCGACACCCAGTACGGTAACCATCATTCCTATTCCAAACAGCATACTGGTGAGGGCACCCCCGCGCCGGCGCACGCTTTTGGGCATTAACCAGATTACCAGGCCTACGAGCACTACGATACCCAGGATAACCCACCATTTGTTAACCAGAAGGGTAATGACGAGCAGGGCAGCCATGACCAGCCCCAGGGCGATGATGATCCCCGGCAAACCTTCCCGGTAGAGCATTATGAGAAAGGAAGCAAACACCAGTGCCGTACCCGTTTCGTTTGACAGCAGAATCAGAATGACAGGTACACCCAGAATCAGGGCTATATAGCGGTAATCCTTCCAGGTCTGCAGGCGAAGCGTCGGGTCACCAAGGTATTTGGCCAGAGCAAGGCTGGTAGCCAGTTTGGCGAACTCCGCCGGCTGTATGGAAAAGGAACCCAGTTTGATCCAGGATCTGGAACCCTTGATATCCCCTGCCGTAAAAAGGACGGCTATCAGCGCCAGAATTACGGCTCCGTAAATGAGATAGGCAAAGGTGTCGTAAAATTTATGATCCACGACGAGTATCGCGATAGCCAGGAGGCTGGCCGTGCCGATCCATAGCAACTGCTGGCCCGAACGATACGACAAATCGAACATGCTCATGGGGTGTTCAGGCGTATAGACAACCGCGTATATATTCAGCCAGCCCATCAGCACGCAGGTGATGTATATCAGGAGCACAACCCAGTCTATTTTCCCTATTAAGGCTTTTCTTTCCGTCATATCTATGCGTTAATTCATACCCGCCTGGGGTTCGCTTCTCCGATAACCTGATTTTCTGGTGGTGTCGGGCAGGGCAGCCAGTGGCATCTGCACCGGTTTGGACTGGTTTACCGTATCCTTCCTTATCTTCTGGACGGGGATAATCGTCCCTTTGGGGAAAATGTAGTTCGGCAGGTAATTCTTGCGCAGGACGTAGTCTTCGACCGATTTGCTGATGGTACGGCGCATCAGATAACGCTCGATCAGCAGATTGGCGATAGGAGCTGCGTGGGATCCCCCGAAACCCGAATATTCCACAATCACCGCAATGGCTATTTTGGGATCATCCACCGGTGCAAACGCGATGAAAATGGAGTTATCCTCTCCTTTCGGGTTTTGGGAGGTACCAGTTTTCCCGGCTGAGACAATTCCGCTCTGAAGCTGAGCAAAGGCGGGTACCGTACCCCGTGTAACGGCAGCCTTCATGCCCTCAATGACGGTTTCAAAATGCTGTCGGGCAATCCCCGTCTCGTGCCTTTCCCTGTACTGGCTTAACGGTTGCCCGTCCTTGTCGCCGATGGCCGCTACGATATGGGGCGTGTAGTAATAGCCCCGGTTGGCAATAATAGCCGCCAGGTTAGCCAGCTTGATAGGGTTGGTCAAAAGTTCACCCTCTCCGATACTGATGGAATAGATATTCGAGAATTTCCATTTGCCCTTGCCGTACCGTTTGTCATAATACTCATCGTCAGGCACATTGCCTTTGAATTCGCTCGGAAGATCCACCCCCAGCTTTTCACCCATATTGAATTTCCGGGCTACTTCATGCCAGCGCTTCAGACCATAGGCCGATGCCGAATAGGTATTGCTTTCATCATTATCGTAAAGAACCCTCCGGAAGACATGATAGAAATAGGGGTTACAGGAGTGCTGTACTCCCATAGCCACACTGGTAATATGCGGATGCCCGTGACATTTCATAGGCGCCGTTCCATGGGCAAACCCCGTGTTGGGAGAAATAATCCCCTCCTGCAGGGCAATCAGGGCCTGAATCAGTTTGAAGGTAGAACCCGGCCGGTAGCTTGACATCACCGCACGGTTAAACAGGGGCCGGTAGGGGTTCCGGTAAAGCTCCATGTAGTTCTTCGAGAACGAGCGGCTGGTCAGCAAGGCAGGATCATAGGTCGGTGAAGATGCGATGGCCAGAATCTGACCCGTTTTTGGCTCGATCGCCACCACGCTCCCTACCTTGTTGACCAGTAAGCTGTCGGCATACTGCTGAAGCATGAGATCAATACCCGTATGAAGGTTTTTCCCTACCACGGATGAGGTATCCAGCGTACCGCCTTTCCAGGAACCCTGGGGGATACCGTTTACATTGACCATGACAAATTTGGTTCCACGCTTGCCGCGCAGTTCCATTTCATAAAATTTCTCAAGACCTGTCTGCCCAATGTAATCGCCCTGTCGGTAATAGGGTTCTTCCTGAGCCTCGAGCTGTTTCCGGCTGATCTCGCTAACATAACCCAGGGCATTCGCAAGACTTTTGGTGGTGTAGGTACGCACGGAGCTTCGCTCAAATTCGAAGCCGGGGTAATCGACCATCACATCCTGAATCTGTGCAAATTCCTCCTTGGAAAGCTGACGCAGAAAGGGAGACGGTTTTATGTAGGAATAGGATTTCGCAGCAGTCATCAGACTGTCGAACTCGCGCCGTTCAATGCCCAGCGTCCGGCAGAGTCTGAGGGTATCCCGGACCTTCACCTTACTGGGCGTGACCACGAGGTCGTATACCGTGGTATTGTACACGATGAGATTCCCGTAGCGGTCGTAAATTTCCCCGCGCGGAGGTATCTCCACAATTTTTTTGATGGAATTACTGGACGACTGGATAGCGTAGCTTTCATCCAGCACCTGCAATGAAAACAGCCGCATCAAATAGATGATGCCCACGATAATTGCCCCCCAAACAACAAACAAATGGCGATTTTCCTGCATGCAGCGCTACTGTACCCTATACTCCCGATTAACTAACGCAAAATTAGTCTACTTTGGTGAATATTCAATCCGAAAAAGCGGGATATAGCTACTTCCAACCCGCTCCTTTTGTGCGTGTTTTTATCCGGCAGAGGTAGTTCTGGGCGGTGATGTACAAAACGGTCCCATCCTCACCCCAGGCACAGTTTGCGGTAGGCCTGCCTGTATCGATTCGTCCGAGCAGTTTTCCCTGGGCATTCAGGATCAGCACCCCGCCCGGACCGGTCGTCCAGATATTCCCCTGACGATCGAGTTTAAGTCCGTCGGGCAGCCCGGGCAGCCCCTGTCTTACAAGCGGTGTCGCATCGTAAAGGATTTTTCCCGGACCGGTTGTCCCGTCAGCCTGAACAGGATAGGCCATGATATGGGCTCTTTGCGGATCCGAGACGGCCACGTACATGGTCTTTCCATCAAGAGAAAATGCAATTCCATTGGGCCGGGTAAGATCGCTTACGAGCAATTCGGTTTCCCCGTTTTTGCGAATCCTGTATACCCCGAAATGCGGCTGCTCCCGGGTCGGATCATCGGCATTTTTCGCCAGTCCATACGGCGGATCGGTAAAATACACTTCTCCGGATACGGGATGGATGGCCACATCGTTCGGACTATTCAGCCGTTTACCCCGGTAACTATCCGAGAGTGTACGCTTTCCGCCCTTCTCCAGTGACATACTGCTTATCCGCCGGTCACCATGCTCGCAGGCAATCAGGTTCCCCTGCGGGTCGATCGTCAACCCGTTGGATCCCGGCTCATGGCTGTATTCTCCCAGCCCTGTATAGCCCGAGGGTTTCAGAAAGACCGTTACGCCTTCCTTCTCCTTCCACTGAAAGATGGTATTCTTCGGCACATCGCTGAACAACAACGCCTGGTTCTTTTCCAGCCACACGGGTCCTTCCGTCCAGACAAAACCTCCGGCCAGGACCTCTATGACAGCATTCTCATCCAAGAGATTTTTCATCTCAGGTTCCTGGAAAATCAGTTTCCCGAAAGTTGGATACTGGCCATAGGCCGCTGGGGCGCTCATACCGCCTGCCAACAGGACACAGATGAGCAATCGGACAGTGATAAGGCTATTTTTCATCTTTCAACCGGCATGTTAGGGTATCATCTGTAATTTTTATACCAAAACGGCTATCAGAAAAAACCGGAACTGTGTTATTTCTACTCCTTTATGGACTATTTAAACAATCCGAGTCTCAAAAAATAACCCACCCTATATACGCAGCAGCTGATCGGCCTTATCGCCGGTTATAATCACTGAACAGAACTTGCTGATAGGCCTTGCTGAGCAGCATATCGGTAGAATCGCAGCCATTGTTGATCACAAACTGCTTGCCGTTATGATCGTAGACCAGGTTTCGTCCGGGGAGGACGAAACCATAACCATTCTGGAAGTAATAAGCCGCAAAGGGCCTGGAAGCGGGATTTAACAGGTCTTTGCTGAACCGGAAATCCTTTTCAGGTCCCTGTAACTGGCTCAGGATGGTATTGGCTATATCGGTCTGCCCGCCCAGCATATCGACCTGTCTGGCTTCTTCGGCCAGCGCACCACCCAGTAACAGTAACGGAATCCTGAACCTCCGTTCATCCTCCAGTCTTTTATTGTTCGGATGACGATGCCCGTGATCCGCCGTTATGACCACCAGGGTGGAATCCCACCAGCTCTGGGTTTTCGCATAGTCGATGAATTCACCCAGCCATTTGTCGGTATAGTAGCAGGAATTCAGATAGAGTTCTTCTTCCGAATTGCCGGTAATGTAGGGCTCCATGGGCACATCGAAGGGTTCATGACTGCTCAGAGTCAGAATCACCTTGAAAAAAGGAGCATCCGCCTCTGCCAGTTCCTTTTTAGCCCGCTCAAAAACATACTGGTCGTGAACACCCCATTTGGAAGTATTCAGTTCGGCTGGAAAATCGCCCAGATCGGTAATATGTTCGAAGCCCACCTGGGTGGTATAGGATCGGAGATTGGCGAAGTTGACATCTCCCCCGTACAGAAACGAGGTCTGATATCCTTGCTTTTTCAGCGACTTCGCAAGGGAGGGCAGATTGGCCGTTTTGGAAGGAAGTTTGGCTATGGACGTCTGCGGTTGGGCAGGATAACCGCTTAAAACGCACACAACGCCCTTATCGGTTCGGTCGCCACTGGCATAAATGTTGGTAAAAAGAATTCCTTCCTCACAAAGCTGATTCAACCGGGGAGCAATATTGTCGAGTCCGCCCAAGGGTTTTACCACATCAGCGGTAAACCCTTCGAGGATGATCAATAGTATATTGGGTTTATCAGTCTTCGTAATCCGCGGTGTATTTTCGGTATCTGGATAAAGCGTCTGAAACTGGCTGGCTGCCAGTTCCGGTTCCACAAAGTCTTCAGGATAACGCAGGGTCGCCGATTTCTTGAGACTGGCCATGAAATTCCATACCACATTGATGGCGGCGTGGTTGGCATAGGGCTTGGAGCGGTGAAAAAAGACGAAGCCTACATTCATCGGAGCCACTGTCAGACTCCCCCGTATGGGCAGAATCATCAAACCCGTAAGTCCTAACATCGCCAGGCTGTACCACCTGGTTACCGGTTGCCAGGCGGCCTCCGCCGTGGGCTGTATCCATTTCTGGTAGGCGTACAGCCCCATCACTGTGAGCAGCAAATACGTGAGTAACCCTTTTACCCAAACGGAAAATGAAATACTCCCCAGTGCTCCGGGCCCCATGTAAAAGAAAGGCGTATTATTCAGCCTGAATCCCCAGTGCCGGTAAAGCTCCATATCCACCACAGTGATTGCACCCGACAGCAACAGCAGAAATACTGTAATGGATTTGATGATTTTGCTGAATGCGCCCCCTGGCACGAGAATGGATGCCAGCAGGATGAGCCCGTAGAGAACCAGGTAATAACCCATGACACTGAGGTCCATGCGCAAACCGTGAAGGAAAACATTGATCGTTTCCAGGGCTGCCAGGTCAGCCGTCAGATCGTAATTATACAGTAGAAATACGAGCCTGATCACCAGGAAGTAACCTACCCAGAAAAGGCCCAGAACCCCGAACAATTTAACACGTTGGCTCATCACAGAAATTTAACATTTCAAATTTACGATATAGGTTCGAAATACCCCAGAAACCTTATCAACTGATACTCAATGACCGAACTCCGCCAATTTGTAGCTGTGATTATTCCAGCCCATAATTGCACTTTAATTACTTCAAAAAAAACTAGGTCCGGCCCTTGAAAATTATTATTTTTACCGATCATACCTTCAGTATTTAAATTGTAGTTGATGATTCTGGCTGTCCTTGCGGGCTTCATAGCGGCGTTTTTATTGGCTTTTTTAGGGAAATTCTTCAAAGGCAGACTGTCTGTCCTGCTGGGGTTGCTCCCCTTGTCAATATTCAACTATTTCCTCTATTTTTTCCCCTATATCACTGAAGGAAAGCAGCTTACATTTAGCTATAACTGGATCCCGTCACTGGGAATCAATCTCGATTTCCGCCTCGACGGCCTTTCGATGCTTTTCGTCATGCTGATTACCGGCATAGGGGCCCTGGTATTTTTTTATGCATCCGCATACCTGCAGGGGCATAAGTACCTCGACCGGTTTTACGCCTACCTGAGCCTCTTCATGGGCTCGATGCTGGGCCTAGTGCTGGCAGACAACATACTGCTCATATTTGTCTTCTGGGAACTTACCAGTGTCAGTTCGTTTTTCCTCATAGGGTTCAACAACGACAATGCTGAATCCCGAAAAAGTGCATTGATGGCCTTTGCCATCACCGGATGCGGGGGCTTTTTCCTGCTGGCGTCCTTTGTCCTCATCGGAAGTACCGCTGACACCTATTCGATCGACAGCATGCGGCTGGCTACCGATCTCCTGAAAGCGGAACCCGGAAAATACCTGACCATACTCGTTTTCCTTTTCATTGGGGCGTTTTCCAAATCAGCCCAGTTCCCGTTCCATTTCTGGCTTCCGGGCGCGATGAAAGCCCCGACCCCTATTTCGGCTTACCTGCATTCGGCCACCATGGTCAAGGCCGGAGTATATCTTTTGGCCCGGTTTACCCCAATCCTGGGAAATCATATATACTGGAACACCACGCTCGCGTGTGTGGGCGGGTTCACGATGATCTATGCGGCCTTCCATTCGATTTTCCGCAAGGACATGAAATCCATTCTGGCCTACTCCACCATCTCAGCCCTCGGGATTTGTGTGTTCCTGCTTGGACTGGGTACTTCGCATGCAATGGTAGCCCTGGCAGCGTTCCTCCTGGTACACGGACTTTACAAGGCCGGACTCTTCCTGATAACCGGCATTGTCGACCATGAAACAGGAACACGCGACATCGATAAACTGGGCGGTCTGCGCAAATGGTTTCCACTGGTAGCAGTGGCCGGTCTGCTGGCCGCGCTCTCCAATGCCGGTGTACCGCTCACCTTTGGATTCATCGGAAAAGACCTGATCTACGAAGCTACCCTTCACATGTTTGGGAACCTCTCCTATGTGCTTACAGGGCTGGCCGTACTGACGAACATTTTCCTGTTGTATGCCGGATTCAATACGGGGATAAAACCATTTATCGGAGCCATTCCCGAAAACCTGGCCAAAGTTTCGCACCATGAAACACTGTCCCCGCTGCTTTGGCTCCCCCCTTTGCTGCTGGGTGGCACCGGGATTTTCTTTGGGGTCTTACCCTATATCCCCGACACCCTGCTGATCAGCCATGCGGCCAGAAGCATTTACGGCACCGGGATCGACGCCCCGCTTAAAATATGGCATGGGTTCAACCTTACGCTTATGCTCAGTGCGGGAACCCTGGTGGCCGGTCTGCTGCTTTTCCTGCGGTTTCAACCCAAGGCCATGTCGGCAGCAACCGAGTACTGGTCCCATAAAATTTCCCCGCACGGACTTACCGAGTGGATCGGTGTGCAAACCCGCCTGCTCGCCTACAACTACACCCGCATCATGCAGAACGGCTATCTGCGGACGTACGTCCTGACAATTGCGGTGTTTCTAACGGTTCTGATCGGATATCGGTTTTTTACGACTGTCGATCTACGGGTTAATACTTCCAATTTCACCGATATCCGGCTGTTCGAATTCGTGAGCTTTGCCATCATGGTCATCGCCATTATGATGGCCGTCCTGACCAATTCCCGGCTGACCGCCATTGTCAGCATCTCCATCATCGGATATACCATATGTCTTATTTTCGTGTACTATGGAGCGCCGGACCTTGCCATGACGCAGTTTACGATCGACACCCTCACGGTGGTCCTCTTCGTACTCGTTCTTTTCAGGCTTCCGCAATACCTGAACGAAGCAAACTGGAAAATCAAAATCCGCGACGGGTTTATCTCCCTGACGTTCGGAACACTGATATCCCTTATTACGCTGCAGGCCCTTATATCACCGGCGAATAAGCAGATCAGCCGGTTTTATGCGGACAATGCCTACCTGCTGGCCAAAGGCAAAAACGTGGTCAACGTGATTCTGGTCGATTTCCGGGGAGCGGATACCATGGTTGAAATTATGGTACTGACCATTGCCGCACTGGGGGTGTACAGCCTGCTGAAACTGAATGCCAAACCGACAGATAAAGATTAAACCAGCCTGATATGCAGTCAACGATATTAAAAACGGCTACCAATTACCTGCTTCCGCTGCTGCTGATGTTCTCCATCTTCATTTTGCTGAGGGGACACTATGAGTCTGGCGGGGGATTTGTAGGCGGTCTGATTGCCTCGATTGCTTTCGTGCTCCATTCCTTTGCCTATGGGCTGGAAAGCACCAAAGTTTTGCTGAAGTTTCCGCCCCTGCGGTTTATCCCGGTAGGATTGCTCATTTCATTTTCGGCCGGTATCATGCCGATGTTCCTGGGGAAACCCTTCATGACCGGACTCTGGGCGGAAAACAAGCTGCCCGTGCTGGGACTGGTTGGGTCTGCCCTGCTGTTTGACATTGGCGTTTTTATAGTCGTGATCGGCGTAACGCTGACCATCCTGTTTACCATTTCTGAATCCGTATCCAGCGAATAACCTGTCATGGAATATCTGTTAATATTTTTGATCGGCCTACTCTACTCTTCAGGCATTTATCTGATGCTGCGCAAGAGCATGGTAAAGCTTCTGCTCGGATTGATCCTCCTGGGGAACGGAGCGAATATCCTGATTTTCCTCATGGGTGACATAGCCAAAGGGCATCCGCCGATCATTTCCAAGGATGCGAGCATCTTTACCCAGATGTACGCCGACCCTGTGCCGCAGTCTCTCATACTCACTGCTATTGTGATCAGTTTCGGTTTGCAGTCATTTGCCATCATCCTGCTGAAAAGGGTCTATCAGATGACCCGTTCCGACAACCTCGATACGCTGAATACCCAGGAAGTCGATATCTGAGAAACATACACTAATCACTATTAGCCGCAACCGAATCGTTTTTGAATTAGAATTCTGATGACTGATAATCTTCTCATATTACCCATTTTCACACAACTGTTTGTGGCAGTGTTGTTGATATTTGCCTGGGGGCATGTCAATACACAAAGGGTAATCAGTATTGTAGGTCACTTCACAGCACTTCTGGTTAGTATTCAGTTGTTTTACAAAACCTGGCATGCAGGTATTCTGACCATGCAGGCCGGAAACTGGAAAGCCCCTTTCGGGATTACGTTCGTTTCGGATACCCTGAGCGCTACTTTTGTGCTGCTTACGGCCATTGCCGGGCTTGGAGTAGGCCTGTTTTCCATGGTCGGGATCAGCCGCTCCAGGATGCAGTACGGTTATTATGCGATTTCCCACTTCCTGCTCATGGGGTTGAACGGGGCTTTTCTGGCCGGAGATATTTTCAACCTCTATGTCTGGTTTGAAATCGTAATCATTTCCTCCTTTGTTCTGATGACCCTGGGCGGCAAGAAACCGCAGATGGAAGGTGCCATCAAATACGTGGCGATGAACATGCTGGCTTCTACGGTGTTCCTGACAGCCATTGCCATCCTGTACGGACTGACCGGTACGCTGAACATGGCTGATCTCTCCCAAAAGGTAGCTCAGATTGAGAAGAAGGAACTGGTAAGCGTAACCTCCCTGCTGTTTTTTGTAGGTTTTGGTATCAAATCGGCGGTTTTCCCACTGTATTTCTGGCTTCCGTCATCCTACCATACCCCGCCGTCGGTGATTGCTGCAACCTTCGGGGGATTGCTGACGAAAATGGGGGTTTACGCCATGCTGCGGACCTTTACCCTGATTTTCATACCCGATACCTTTACGCAGAACGTACTCATCGCCTGTGCCATCCTGACGATGTTTACAGGAGCCATGGGTGCACTGAACAAAACCAGCATCCGGCGTATGTTCTCCTACCTGATCATCTGTCATATAGGGTATATGATCGGGGGCCTTGGACTGCATACGCAGGTCGCGCTGTCGGCCGTAGTATTCTACCTGATCCACGATATCATTATCAAAACCAACATGTTCCTGGCCACGGGTATCATCCATAAAATCCGCGGGAGTACCGATATCCGCCGGTTGGGTGGTTTTTATGAGGAATATCCGAAGCTTTCGCTCCTGATGGCCATCATCTTCTTTTCGCTGATCGGTGTCCCGCCACTGTCGGGATTCTGGCCGAAAATAGGGCTGTTCCGGGCCAGCCTCGATGCCAAAGAATATGTATTGCTGGGAGCATTTATCCTGGCCAGTTTCTTCACGCTCTATATCATCGCCAAGATGTGGGCGGAAGTATTCTGGAAAGATCTGCCCAAAAGGCCTGAAGAAACCAATGAATTTACAGAACTACCGTTTTATAAACAGACGTTACTGGTAGTACCGGTGGTGGGACTGGCGCTGGTCTCTCTCTATATCGGCCTGGGGGCTGAAAACATCCTGGCCGTATCCAACAGGATTGCATTGAATATGATTGACACCGGCTATTACGTGAATGCCGTACTAAACAAATAATACCATGTTAAGGCAGTTTTTGCTCAATCTGATGCTGACATTTGTGTGGGTTGCCCTGACCGGGGATCTCAGCTTCGTCAATTTCTGGTTCGGATTTGCGCTCGGCTTCTTCATTCTCTACCTGAAAGAAAAAAACGAAGGAGATATCGAATACTTCGTCAGGGTACCTAAGATTCTGGGTTTCCTGCTGTATTTCCTATACGAAATGATCAAGGCAAACCTGCAGGTGGCGTATGATCTGATTACCCCCAAATTCTTCATGAAACCGGGGATCGTGAAGTACCCCCTGTCGGCCCGCAATGAATTCGAAACCACCATGTTGTCGAACATCATTTCCTTAACACCCGGCACCCTGATTCTCGATGTAAGCGCCGACAATAAAGTATTGTACATTCATGTGATGTACCTGAAGGACAAAGAGAAATTTATCCGAAGAACCAAGGAGAAAATTGAAAACCGACTGCTGGAAATCCTGAGATAATGTTACACAACTATCTGCTTTTCGTGATCCTGCCTCTGCTTTCACTGGCCGCGATTCTGGTGTTCATCCGCTTCCTGAAGGGACCGTACACCATTGACAGGGTAGTGAGCCTGGATTTCCTGATCAACATCGGTATCGGGATCATAGCGGTATACAGTATCGTCACCGACCACTCATCATTTCTGGATGTCGCGATGATTTTGGCGCTGATCGCCTTCCTTGGAACGATTGCCTTATCTTATTACCTGGAACAACGCGGAAAGAAACAATGACAGATCTTGTAATCATATTGATGACTTCCATCGGGACCCTGTTTATCCTGATTGCGTCCGTCGGACTGATACGCATGCCCGATTTCTTCCTGCGTCTTTCGGTTACCGTAAAGGCATCCACCCTCGGGGTAGGTTTTGTGATGGGAGGAACTGCTATCTATTTCACCGAGTTTTCGGTAACCGCCAAGGTAATGGCCATTATTTTCTTTCTGCTGATCACGGCACCGGTTTCAGGACACATGATCGGAAGGACAGCCTATTTTACGGGAATGAGGCTATGGAAAGGTACGATCCTCGACGAGCTCAAAGACAAATATGATCGCAAGACCCACGTCCTCACCAGTGATGAGGAAGATGGGCCTGACGAACAGATCATCCAGAACGAACTTTAATTTTTCCCGTCAGATCGAATCCAGCAGACGGGAGAGATTTTCATCCCCGGCCAGATAGTTGGCCGGGCGCGCATGGCTGTCATTGAAAACGCGCAGTTCAGCTTCCGGAAGGACACTTACCAGCGATTCGTCAATTTCTCCGTTTTTCCCCTTCAGTTTTTTCAGGTCAATGCCAATATGTTCGGCCATAAATTCATACATGGCCTTGCGCTTGGATGGACCAAAATCATGACCTTCTTCGGGCAAATGCACATTTTTCACCCGGCTCTGCTGCCCGTAAAGTGCATATATCTTTTGCATATAGGGGTATTCCGACACCGGATTATGCTGGGTCCAGTCTTTACCGTTGGATATCATCAGCATAGGACGGGGAGCAGTCAGGGCGGCAATTTCGGCATTGGTTGTCTGGTAACTTCCCTTTTTATGGATGGGCATACCGCTTTCACAGGTACATCCGCCGAAAAAATAAGCGGAAATCATCACGCAAGGAACGGTCACTTTCACCCGGTCGTCCAGGGCAGCAAGCACAAAGGTCTGGGTACCTCCGCCCGACTCACCTGACACTGCGACACGCCGCGCATCTACCCCCGGCTGGGCCATCAGGAAATCGAGTGCACGGATGCTGCTGATGGTCTGCAGCTTCAGGGCTTTGGGAATCTTGTGGTCACTGTGCTGGGAATCGCCGTGCCCCAGCATATCGTAGGTAAAGACCACGGCACCGGCCCTAGCCAGCATGGCAGCCCTGATTTGGGTCTGCTCCATAAACCGCCCGTCCGGATTCCGTCCATGACCATGGGGTGCGAGTACAGCCGGCATTGACCTCGATGTTATGGCCGGCTGGTACAGATTTCCGGTAACATACACTCCCGGCAGCACTTCGAAGGCCACGTTTTCGATGGTGTAACCATTCAGGGTTCGCTTGCCGTGCCGGATGACCGGACTTTCCGGCCGTGGAGGAATTTTCTCGAGTTCCATCCCCTTGCGGATCCGGTCAATGACCAGCTTTCGCCGAGCCTCCCAGTCAGACAGGCTCCCCGGTGTATTTTCCTTCAGAAAAGCTTCCCCCTGTTCGGGCGTAAAATAGCGGCCCACACAGAGATCATCCTGCGCCAACAGAGGGAAGGGAGATATTAGAATAAGAATAAAGATAAGTCGGGTGACTATAGCGATTTGTTTTGATTTCATGGTTAAAAGGCAGGTTTTGTGTTTCTAATTATAATTAGTTTAAATAACTTGATCTTTAATTTATTCTAAACTAACTTTGCGGTGCTAAAATAATACTTGTTGTTTCAGTATCATGCTAAGCGATTGTAATAAGATGGTAACTACGGAGTTGTTCCGCACCTCCAAGGGTTTTTCTTACCAGTGTGATGTTACCGACCGGATAATCATTCATTTCGATTCATTTGAAATGAGTCTGAAGATCCAGCAATTCCAATGCCTGCGCAGGTCACTGAACAATATCAACATTAAAGATAAGCTTTTTGATCTTTCAGACGAAAGCGATTATCTGACAGTCGAAGCTCCCACCAATTGTTTTCAACTTACTCTGTGTGAAACGATTCAGCTCCGGGAGCTGGTGAACGGAACCTATTTTGCCCTTCAGCTCAACTCCATGCTGCATCAGATACTGGAGTCGAACGTAGGTGCTATTTATAGAAATTCCAATTAAACCGGGCTTAACTCGCTCATTATTAGACTTATTACAAATTGATCGTATTCGCGCCGCAGCTGAACCATTTTCTGCGGAAGGGGATTATCTTTGTGTTATGATCAAAGAAATAAACCAAAGATTCCTATGAAAGATCTGCTTAGACAAAGAACATCCCTGAAAGAACAGATAGAGATATTATTGAATAACCAGGTAAAAATGGAAGCCGAAGCTTCTGCCAATTACCTGGCCATGGCTTCCTGGTGCGACAGAAACGGTTTTAAGAACAGTGCCGCCTATTTCCTGCGCCAGTCGGACGAGGAGCGTGGGCATATGCTGAAAATATTCAACTATATCATGCGTGTGGGTGGCACTGCCATCTCCCCTACCGTCCTGAAGGTCACCCAGGAGTATCCAACTTTCCGCAGTGTATTTGAAGCTGCGCTTCAGAATGAAATCGCTGTGACGCAGTCTATCAACCGTATTGTGACGGCTGCCCGGGCGGAAGAAGATTATGCTACCGAAAAATTCCTGCACTGGTTTGTAGACGAACAGGTGGAAGAGGAAGATAACGCCCGCCGTGCACTCGAACTGTTCGATATTATCGGCGAAGAAGGAACCGGTCGCTACCAGATCGATAAGGCTATCGGCAAACTGAACAGCCCGGAAGAATAATTACGAGGGGTTTAAACCTCATTGTTAACCAATAGACGACTGCCTCCCATAAAGGGGCAGTCATTTTTTTATTAACTCCCTAACAATCAATAAGCTTCACCAAATCCCTGAAAATTGCCAAAAATTTTTTCTTGATCCCTTATTGCATGGTATTTTGAAAGCAATTACATTTGCACCACAATTTCAGCAATGAGGTTGTAAACGGAAAGCCTCCATAGCTCAGCTGGTAGAGCAACTGACTTGTAATCAGTAGGTCGTTGGTTCGATCCCGACTGGGGGCTCCAAAAGGAACTGGGGAGTTACGGATGCGTAACTCCTTTTTCATATCCCCACTCTCGTAAACGCTGGACGAGGAAGCCCCCTACTCCTCCTCCCGGCTGACTAAAAAAACCGGAACTTCTGACTGATGTATCAGCTCCTTAGCCATGCTATGGGTGATCAGGTTCTCCATAAAACCACGGTCTATGGGTGTGAGCGCCAGCAGGTCAAAAGGTTCTCCCAAATTTCGGATGGCTTCTACGCCTTCCTCACCCGACACCCATTCATAGGGTAAAGATGCGATTCCGGTATCCGTACAAAGGGCTTCGGCCCAGTCTGCCAGCTTTTTTTCCTCTTCTGCCTCATCCTCGGGATCGCCGAAATGGATCATTTTAATCTCACCGGAAAAGGTTCCGAACAAGCGGTTCAGGACCGCCAGCGTATATTTGTCCCCGGGGTTAAAATCCGTAAAGAACCCTATCTTTTCAAGCTGAAAACGGGTAATACCCGGTGGGACTACGATCAGAGGCACAGAAGTCAGGTGCCGTGCAACCTCATAGGTATTGCTGCCCAGCACATGGTAACGCAAACCCGTAGCTCCGGTAGTTCCCATGACCCAGAGGATTACCTCCCTTTCAGAATTCACTTTCCTGATAGCGTCCCGAAGCTGACCCGGGATGAAAAGGGGTTCCTCAAGGTTAGGATGCCCCGGAATCTGGCTGATGAAGGCTTCCATTTCTGCCCGCACGGCCTCTTCCGCTTCATGCCGGGCTTTTTCACCCGCCTGCTCCCCCTGAAAGGCAGACTGCACCCAGGAGTAGGCATGCATCAAACAGACAGACGCCTTGAGCTGGGGAGCTATGCTGAGGGCAAATCTGGCAGCCAGTAAGGCATTTTCTGAAAAATCGGTTGGGACGAGTATAACTGGGTTCATGTATTTTTGGTACTGACTAATAATTATCTGAAAATAATCTGGTCCATAACTTCGGTCCAGCGCCGCATGCCTTCGTCCAGGGTAAATGCTTTTACTCTTTCTTTGGAAACGGCAGGATTGCAGACAGTTTCCCCGTTCATGACCTTCTTCATCGCAGCCACGAGCTGTCTTACGCTGATGTCTTCGGTGACTTGTCCCATCCCGTCGACCAGCAGTTCGGATACCCCACCCGAAGGGAAGGATACGATCGGCTTGCCGAGCGAAGCCGCCTCGAGCATCACCAGCGGGAAAGGATCCTGCCGCGAAGTAAGAAGAAATCCGTCGGCTGCATGAAGATATTGTGCATATTTTTCCTTCTGTTTCCCTGCCATATGGATACGGGTACGGGAGGTATTATGCTCAATTCGGTTTCGGACCCATCGAAGATAGCCATCTTCTGCCGCGCCTCCTCCTACCCATACCAGATGAACACGCTCGTCGTCGAGTTCGGCGGCTATGTCGGGAAAAAGATCAAACCCCTTTCTTTCGGAAGGCACCCCCGACATGAGCCAGACAAAATGGTCAGGCGCGATTCCATAAGAGGCCCTAATCTTTTGTATTTCTTCCTTGTCGGCCGGCTCCTCAATTTCCCGGATAAACTCGTATATGAGTGACACATTTCTGGCCCCTGTCTGACGTATTCCGAGGCAGGTAGCCTCCGAACAGCCAATAATGTGATGAGATTTATCAATAATGGTATCAAAAGCCGTCTTGTTGACGTAGATATAGGAAAGTGGCATTTCGTGAAAATGAACCACAAATGGCACGTTCAACGCACTGGCTGTTTCTGCCGCATTGGGCAGAACGATGGTATTGAGATACCATAAATCGGCCTTGAATTCCTTTTGAATCTTTTTCAGGGCAGCGGCAATCGGATGCCGGCCCAGATGATAACTGATCCTGTCCCTGAGGCTGAATTCGCCCGGTACCCTATATACTTTTACATCTGAGGGCAGTTCCTGTAACAGTTCTCCTTCCTTATAACTGGCTAATGCGATTTCATATTTGCTTCTGTCTAGTCTGTGAATAACGTTGAATAACATCATTTCGGACCCCGTCCTCGAGGCTAACGGTGTGATAAATAAAATTTTCTTTCTTTCACTAGGCTTCATCTATGTACAACTTATCAATATTCTCTTCGGGTTTAATCTGAAAGAAATACTTTTTGTAATTGAGCGTTTTCCAAAAGTATCGCAGTAAAACAATAACTTTCTTTCTGAAAATATGTTGTGTGGTATAGCCAACATTTGACGGATCTTTGGTCTTAAGGTTCATCACAAAGCGCCAGGCATATACGACCGGAATCATGGTCAGGTAATGAATCAGCATCAGCAGGTAATAGGCAATCCCGTAATGCTTTCGTAACCATACCATATTCGATACCTGCATCTGAACACTGAAGCGATTGATCCAGGAGATTCGCGAACGGCGGTAGGGGTTCTGGTTTTCCAGATGTACAAAGCGACAGTCGTCGAAAAGGCACAACCGCCCGATTTTTCCCAGGCGCCAGGACCATTCCACGTCTTCCCCATACATAAAGAAGCTTTCCTCAAACCCACCCGTGGCCTCGAATGCTTCCCTTCGTACCATCATGAACGCCCCAACCAGCCAGTCCCGTTGTTCGGGATCTGCATAACGGGGCTCGGGCAGGAAGAACTCCAGCAGGTTCGCAAACAGTTTACCGGGCGGGATGATGAAAAACGATTTTCGGAAGTCGTTGAAGCTCTGATAAAAGGGCATCTTCTGCAGGTCCTTGTCATACTGGTAGGCCGCCCCGGCTGCAATACTACGATCAGCTTCCATCCGCTTCATAACCCTTATGATCACGTCATCCACGATCAGCGTATCGGCATTCAGCAGCAGAAAATAACGGCCTTGCGCTTCCCTCATGCCGGCATTATTCGCCCTGCCGAACCCTGCATTATAGTTCATTTCGATCCACCGCACCGACGGGAACAACTCCAGTATCCGGTTTTTGCCTGCTTCATCCCTGTAATTGTTGACTACCAGCACCTCAAAATCGATTCCGGTTGTATGCTTGTAAACCGTATGGAGAGAGTCTATAACCAGGTCGGGTGTCTTATAGTTGACAATGATAATCGATAAATCCATGTAGATGCTGACAGGTAATTACGCCCAAAAATAAAGTATTATGTCATGATAACCCGTGTCTCACTCGATAAGGATGGTAAAATACTCCCCCTCAGAAACGGATCTTTTCGTATCCGGTCAATGATATTCCCTTTCCGGCGACCTGTTCGGTCGGGTCAGTGCAGGAATTCATTATATGTAAGGGAAAATCTGCTTTAAGAATTGAACTGTTCCTAACATCCTGCCCCTATGAAAACCCCGGCCTGTTTACTCCTGACGGTTCTGCTTATTCTGCCTTATGGCATACACGGACAAAAGAAAGAAGACAAACAACTTTCCTACCGCGTGGTGGCTTTGTCCCCAGAGGAACAGCGCAATGGATTTCGCCTGGCACCGGGATTTGTAATTGAACTGGTAGCCAGTGAAAAGGACGGTATTATCAAACCAGTAGACCTGGCATTTGATGACGCAGGAAATCTGTGGACGCAGACAGCCCGGATGTACCCGCTCGATCCCATATCGGATATCCAGTGGAACGATCTGCTGGAACTCATGAATGACCGGGAGAAACAAAACCAGCACCCGGCTTTCCAAAGGGTCGCCGGCCTCTATAAGGGAGATATCAGGGGCGAAGATCAGATTCTGAAGATTTCAGGCCTCTATGGGGGTACTCCTCAGGTATCTGTCTGGGCAGACGGACTTGCCATCCCCATGAGCGTTCTACCATACAAATCGGGAGCACTGGTTGCGCAGGGATCCGAAATATTCCTTCTCGACGACACCAACCGTGACGGCAAAGCCGATCGACGTATCCCCCTTTTCACGGGATTCGGTTTTACCGACTCCCATACGATGGCTCATCTGCTGCGGAAAGGCCCGGGCGGCTGGATCCATTTCAGTCATGGTGCGCTTAACCGTGGTCAGGTGACCTCCTACACTGACCCTTCGGTAAAAACCTCCTTTGACTATAGCAAAATTGGCAAATTCACCCCCGATGGCAGGAACCTGGAAGTTCTGGTGGCCGGGTTGAACAATATCTGGGGTTACACGCTCAGAGGCGACGGGCAGTGGTATGGCTCAGAAGCAAATGATTTGGGTTATTCTATTGTTCCGCTC
>Ga0182792_1000793_pt1 | contig 28049 bp, 25 predicted proteins | sample Passage237B_FD_130497 | JGI IMG/M metagenome (GOLD analysis project Ga0182792, IMG submission 130497) | Cellulose adapted compost microbial communities from Newby Island Compost Facility, Milpitas, CA, USA - Passage2 37B (version 2) (version 2) ...
CATGTTTGCGTACAAAATCACCATCGAGAATTTGAGCGACTACAGCGTACAGCTGCTGCGCCGGCACTGGTACATTTTCGATTCGAACGGCACGCACCGGGAAGTGGAGGGGGAAGGCGTGGTTGGCCAGCAGCCCATCATCGAGCCGGGCGACCAGCACGAATACGTGTCGGGCTGTAACCTCAAAAGCGATATGGGCGCGATGAAAGGTACCTACCAGATGCTGCGCGAGTTCGATGGTTGCCTTTTCGAAGTGGAAATCCCGAAATTTGACCTGATCGCACCGCACCGATTGAATTAACCGCTGTTTTCTTTTAGCGCGTATCGCGCATATACCGACTCAGGCATACGCTATGCCTTGTGTGCGCGGTATGGCTTTATCCTGTCAATCCTATTTACTCGGTGGTTATCCAGTAGCTATCCATGAGGTATCCAAACGATATCAAGGCTTTAATACTGCATATCTACTGGACATCTACTGCATACCTACTGCACAAATACTGCATCAACACTGGCGAATTATTGCCTGACTCCTGGAGATTTCCTAACTTTACAAGACTTTTACCTTGATTAACATGGCTTACCAGAAAGGCGACATCAAATTGGAGGGGCAGCTCGGAGACCTGACCTTCTACAAACAGGGCGGCTCCCACCGGGCAAGGGTGAAAAGGGGGGTCGACCCCAAGCGCATCGCCAAGGACCCAAAATTCGAACGCTCACGCGAAAACAGCATGGAGTTTGGTCGTGCCTCTGCCATGGCCAAAAAAATCCGGGTGGCCTTGCGTGAAGTGCTGCCGCTGTTTCACGAAGGAACCATGCAGACCCGGCTGAATGGCCGCATCCTCCAAGTCATCAAGAACGATGCGACCAACGTCCGTGGTGAGCGAAGCCTTGCAGCAACCGATTTGCCCTTGTTGATCGGATTCAGTTTCAACGCTGCTTCTGCATGGAAGGACGTTTATTTCGGAGCCGTGGCTCGCTCGTTCGATACCATAACGAAAAAAATACAGGTGGTGTTTCCGTCCTATTGGGGTCCCGCGGTGATATCAGCCCCGAAAGACGCGAGCGGTATCCGGTTTTCCGTCGTTGCCCTTGCTATGGATCCGGAAAAGGAAAGTTGCCTGTGCAGCTTCGAGCATTCGCCGATATTGCCAAAATCGGGCAACCTCCCCGAACAGTTGTTTGAGCTTGAAGCAGCGACTGCAGATACCCCCATCATCCTGCTGACCGGGCTGGCCTTTTTCCGGGAGAAAGGCGGCTACGACATGCCCATCGAGCAGCCCATGGCGAATGCATTGGACATCATCGATGTGTTGTAAGGGGGATGATACGGTGCATCCGTTCCAACTTATTTTCCGTATTTTTGCACTTGCTTATGACAGCACAAAAAACGGCTATCGTATTCGGCGCCACGGGATTAATCGGCGGGCACCTACTGCAAGGGTTGTTGGACGACCCCACGTATGGCAAGGTCATCGCCGTCGTCCGGCGCGACATGGGTATCAAGCACCCTAAGTTTCAGCAGTTATTTGCTGATTTACAGTCGATTGATGACATCAAGGAACAGCTTGTCGCCGATGATGTGTTTTGCTGCTTGGGCACGACTCGGAAGAAAACCCCCGATCTGCAGGCATACTACCGCATCGACCACGATTATCCCGTAGCTGCGGCCGAATTGACCAAGGCCATGGGCGCCAAGGCGTTCCTGCTGGTTTCGGCCATTGGGGCTGATGCGGAATCCGCCAATTTCTACCTTCGAATAAAAGGCGAAACCGAGCGCGATGTGGTCGCCGTGGGGCTGGAGCGCACGCATATTTTCCGTCCGTCGCTGCTTACCGGGAACCGTCCCGAAAAACGTTGGGCGGAAACTGCGTCGGAAAGCCTTTTTAAGGCAATCAACCCTTTGTTAATCAATGGGTTGAGCAAGTACAGGAGTATCCCGGCCGCTTGGGTGGCGACGGCGATGAGGAAGGCTGCGGAGCGGGAGCATGGAGGTGTCCATGTTTATCATTGGAAAGCAATCAAACAGTTGGTGTGAGTATTTTATCGACAGAACGGCTAGGCCACAGCTATCATGACCGGTGGCTATTCAGGAATCTCCATTTCGGCTTGCAGAAAGGAGACCGGGTAGCGTTGGTAGGGCCTAATGGGGCAGGCAAATCGTCATTGCTTCGTATTTTGGCAGGTGAACTGGAACCCTCGGAAGGGGCGGTGGTAGGGGAAAAGGGGTTACGTATCGGCTTCCTTCCACAGGACCCGGTGTTTGATACCTTCGAGTCGATCAACGATTTCATCTACCGTTCGGATAATGCACAGCAACAGCTTATCCGTGCGTACGAGGAATTGGTAGCCAACCCGGACGCCGATGTCCGGCAGGTTGCCGCATTGACCGAGCAGCTTAGTGCATCGGATGCTTGGGAGTATGAACACCGCATCAAAAGCATCCTTACCCGTCTACAGCTGACCGATTTTTCCCAACGGATAGCCAATCTTTCCGGCGGACAGCGAAAGCGGCTCGCCCTAGCCAAACTCCTGATTGACGAACCGGATGTGTATATCCTGGACGAACCGACAAACCACCTGGATATCGAAACCATCGAATGGCTGGAAAAGCTGCTTACCAGTGGACAGAAAACCGTTTTGCTGGTTACGCATGACCGCTATTTCCTGGACACGGTATGCAACCAGCTACGCGAGTTGGAGCGTGGAAAGGTAACGACCTATGCAGGCAATTACGGTTACTACCTGGAGCGAAAGGCCGAGGCGGAGGAGGCCGAGGGAATCCAACTGGAACGCGACAGGAATCTCCTGCGGAGGGAACTGGAATGGATGCGCAGGCAACCCCAGGCTAGGGGAACCAAGTCCAAAGCCCGCATCGATGCGTTCCACGACCTCGAGGAAAGGACCCAAGTACAGCAACCGAACCACGCGCTGCAGCTCGGTGTCAAGGTGAGTCGGCAGGGCAGCAAAATCCTCGAACTGGACAGCATATCGAAAGGTTATGGGTCCCGCCAGCTTATCCGCGATTTTTCCTACGTATTCAAGAAAGGCGACCGCGTCGGCCTTGCCGGACGCAACGGCACGGGGAAATCGACCTTCCTCAACCTGATAACCGGGGCCGAACCGCCGGACAAAGGCACGGTCATACCTGGGCAAACCACGATATATGGCTATTACCGCCAAGAAGGACTGGAGCCGAACGGAACAGCCCGTGTCATCGATGTGGTCAAAAGCGTGGCGGAGCACATCCAGCTTGCCAATGGGGAAACCCTGTCGGCATCCCAGCTGCTTACCCAATTTCTTTTCCCTCCTGAAAAGCAATTCGGGCTGGTAAACAAACTCAGCGGAGGGGAGCGCAAGCGGCTGCAGCTCATGCGCGTGTTGATGCAGAATCCAAATTTCCTGATATTGGACGAACCGGCCAACGACCTGGACATCGATACGCTCAATGTACTGGAAGATTTCCTGCTGCACTATCCCGGTGTCTTGCTGTTGGTGTCGCACGACCGCTATCTACTGGACCGCCTCACGGACCAGCTTTTCATCTTCGACGGAAACGGGAACGTTACGCCTTATAACGGAAATTACGCCGCCTATAAATCGGAACTGGAAGAAAAAGTTCAAAAAGAGAAAACCGTCGAACCGCCGAAGGTAGCGGAAAAGCCCCTGCCGACAGGGACAAAAACCAAGCTCAGCTATAAAGAACTGCGGGAATACGAGATACTGAACGACGAAATACCACTATTGGAACAGCGCATATCGGCGCAAACCCAAGCTTTGGGCCAAACCACCGACCATATAGAAATCGCTAACATTGCCACAGAAATCACCCGGTTGAACGAAGAATTGGACGCCAAAACGGCGCGATGGTTGGATTTAGGAGAATATGTATAATGTTCCACGTGGAACATCCGATACAACGGAAGGAAAACAACGCATGTTCCACGTGGAACAAAACAGGGAACTAGAGAAATGTTTAACAATTACAATATTATCGTCGTAGGAGGGGGGCACGCCGGATGCGAAGCAGCGGCGGCGGCGGCGAATTTGGGGTCTACGGTCTTACTGATTACCATGAATATGGGTACCATCGCCCAAATGAGCTGCAATCCGGCCATGGGCGGCGTGGCCAAAGGACAAATCGTGCGCGAAATCGATGCCCTGGGTGGTTATTCAGGTATCATCGCCGACAAAACGACCATCCAGTTCCGTATGCTGAACCGGTCCAAGGGTCCGGCGATGTGGAGCCCCCGGACACAAAACGACCGGATGCGCTTCGCGGAAGAGTGGCGCCTTCAATTGGAGGCTTTGCCCAATGTCGATATCTGGCAGGATACGGTAAAGGAAATCGTCATCGAACACGGGAAGGCAGCGGGCGTTGTCACTTCGTTGGGCCTGACCATCCAAAGCGATGCCGTAATCCTGACCAATGGCACGTTCTTGAATGGTGTCATCCACATCGGTGAAAAGCGCTTTGGTGGCGGACGTACGGGGGAAAAGGCGGCCACCGGCCTCACCGAACAGCTGGTAAGCCTAGGCTTTGAAGCGGGTCGGATGAAAACCGGCACGCCTCCCCGTGTAGATGGCCGCTCACTTGATTATAGGAGGATGGAAGAGCAGTGGGGTGACGAGGAGCGGAGGCGCTTCTCGTTTACGGATGTGCCGCTGCCTACCGAACAGCGGTGTTGCTGGATAACGTATACCAATGACCAGGTGCATGAGGCATTGAAAGAAGGCTTCGAAAAATCACCCATGTTCACCGGCCGGATAAAAGGCCTGGGCCCCCGATACTGCCCGTCCATAGAGGACAAAATCAATCGTTTCGCTGAACGGGATCGACACCAAATCTTCGTGGAACCCGAAGGGTGGAAAACCGTTGAAATCTATGTCAACGGCTTTTCGACTTCGCTTCCGGAAGACGTGCAGCAAAAAGCACTGCGCTTGATTCCGGGATTCGAACGCGCCAAAATGTACCGGCCCGGCTATGCCATCGAGTACGACTATTTCCCGCCGATGCAGTTGGACCTTACGTTGGAGACACTCCGCATCAAACACCTCTTCTTCGCTGGCCAAATTAACGGAACTACCGGTTATGAGGAGGCAGCAAGCCAAGGGCTCATCGCTGGAATCAATGCCCATCAGCGGATAAATGACCTGCATGAGCTTATCCTTAAGCGCGCTGAATCGTATATCGGTGTGCTCATCGACGACCTGGTCACCAAAGGTACCGAAGAACCTTATCGGATGTTTACGTCGAGGGCCGAGCACCGCCTGTTGCTCCGGCAGGATAATGCAGATGCGCGGCTTACGCCCATTGCGCACCGACTCGGCTTGGTCAGCGATGAACGGTTGGACCGTGTAAAGCAAAAGGTCGCAGACGCCGATTTCCTTGTCGACTACCTTCGCCAAGCATCGATAACCGCCGATGCAATGAATCCCATCTTGGTTGAACTGGATTCCAGCCCCATTGCCCAAAAGACCAAGTTGTTTACTATCCTCACCCGACCGCAGGTCAGCATCGGCGATATCGCCCGCGCCGACGCACGGTTCGCCGAACTCCTCGGTCAGTACGATAAGGAAATCGTGGAACAGGCCGAAATCAAGGTCAAGTATGATAGCTACTTCGAAAAGGAAATCGAAATCGTCAACAAGATGCGGCGCATGGAAGACCAGGAAATCAATCCGGATTTCGATTACTCGAACCTCGTCTCCCTTTCCAAAGAGGCCAGGGAAAAACTGATTCGGGTCAAACCGCGCACGCTCGGCCAAGCTTCGCGGATTTCGGGGGTTTCGCCCTCCGATATATCCGTATTGATGATACATATGAGTTAACTTTCTGTTTATCAATTTATTATACACAAAAATAGCCGGCTTCAATAACTCGATTATAAGATACTTTCTTGATTTTTCCGATGCAATATTCGTCTGACATAAAAAATCGCTTAAATCGCCTAAAAACGGCCCCAAATCCGAAATGGCTGATTTTGCCTTTTTTTATCACCTTATTTGCGCTCTCTTGGCAGTGCGCAAGCATACAACAACCAACCGGCGGCCCAAAGGATTCCATCCCCCCAAAAATCCTGGGCGAAACGCCGCCGAATATGACCCGCAACTTCCATGCGGAAAAAATCGTCATCGAATTCGACGAGTACATCAAACTGTCCAACCCCCTGAAGGAAATCAGCGTATCACCGGACATGGAGCAACCCATCAACCCACGGGTGAAACGGAAAACCATCGAAATCCTTATGCCGGATTCCCTGGAAGAGAATACCACCTATACCATCAACTTCGGGAAAGCCATCGGGGATTTCAACGAGGGGAATCCGATACGTAACTACAGTTATGTGTTTTCCACCGGCGATGTCATCGATTCGTTGTCGGTATCGGGCAAAGTCATCAATGCGCTCACCAAACTCCCGGAAAAGGAAATCAATGTGTTGCTTATCCCTACCCGCCAAGACTCCATCTTCGGGAAACGCAAAGCCAATATCTTTACCCTCACGGATACCTCGGGAACCTTCCGGCTGAGCAATCTGCGCGAAGAAACGTACCGTATCTATGCCCTCAAGGAGGAAAACAACGATCGGGTGTACAATGCTCCGGATGAACTCATTGGCTTCCTCAACGATTCCATATCGCTGACCAAAGATACCAGCGGAATCCTCCTGGAAGTTTCCAAAGGCATCCCCAGAGATTTCAGGTTGCTCGATCGCAAAATCGAACCCAGCGGAAGAGTGCTTTTCGCCTTTAACAAACCCTTGGAAAAACCTGACATCACCGTCATCTCACCTCAAGCACTCAACGAAAACAAGATTGTCGAATACAGCACCAACCAAGATTCCGCGACGGTATGGTTCGATGACCTCACCTTCGATTCGCTCAAGGTCGCTTTTTCAGACGGCGGTAACGTACTTGATTCGATTACCATGCGACGGGGCCGCAACGAAAAATATGACCGTGATTTCATCATCACAGACAACCTCGCCAGAAACCGGGTAACACGGACCAAGCACATCGAGTTCACCGCTGGATCTCCCGTGCAGTCCATCGACCGAAGCAAAATCATACTGACCGAGGATTCCGTCGCACGGACGAATTTCCAGCTGGCGAAAGACACCACCGCGCCGCGCCGCTATATCCTGCGATACAATTGGCGTCCGAAACGTAACTACGAACTGAAACTGGAAGAAGGCGCGTTCTCCGGCTTCTTCGGTGACAAAAATAAAAGCGTGACCAAGTCCTTCACATTGGACGAAGCGGAGAACTTCGGGGATATTGTCCTACGGGTAAACCTGCCCGATACGTCACACCAATACCTGGTGCAGCTCATCAATGAAAAAATGGACTTCATCCATAAAAGTGTTCCAATCCGTACATCCGGCAGCATCCCTTTCCGCCAATTCCCAGGCGGAAAATATACCGTGCGAATCATATACGACGAAAACAGCAACGGCAAGTGGGATACCGGCAACGTGTTCACCAAACAACAACCCGAGCGGGTATGGTACATCGGTAAGACGTTTATCATCCGTGCGAACTGGGAGCAAGAGGAGGTCATCAACGTACCGGAATAGCGTTATCCGGAAAACCAACCCGAATACATCACGTACCGATCGGGCAATTCGTCGAGCAGCCGTCGTTGCTCGGGTGTAATCGGCTTGATTTTCCTTGCCGGAACCCCCGCATAGAGGTATCCTTCTTCGCAAACCGTACCTTCGAGCACCACAGCCCCTGCGGCGATGATGACATAACTTTCCACCACGGCATGGTCCATCACAATAGCCCCCATGCCAACCAACACCCGGCTTTTTATCATACAACCATGCACGAGGGCCTGGTGACCGACATTGACATGGTCACCGATAACCGTAGGTGCCGTTTCGTAGGTACAATGGATGACCGCGCCATCCTGGATGTTGGTGCGTTCACCTATCCGGATGAAATTGACATCGCCCCGCACTACTGCATTAAACCACAGCGAGCAGCCCCTAGCAATCTCCACGTCACCTACAACGGTGGCATTATCCGCAACAAAGCAATCTTCGGCTATCTTTGGGTAAACCCCTTTCACGGGAAGAATCAGTGCCATCTTTTTAAAGTTAAAAGTAAAAAGGCAAAAGTAAAACCGAGCCAAGCGAACCCAAGGAGGCTAAATCAAAAGATGGTATCCGTGGGTGCTTCAGCACGATTCGGGTAGTCCGTCGTATAGTGCAGCCCGCGGCTTTCCTTTCTTGCCATCGCCGATTTAATCACCAAGTAAGCGACCTGGATAACGTTCCGCAGTTCGCACAACTTGACGGACAGCTTCGTATTTTTATAAAAACTTTCCGTTTCGTCGTAAAGCAATCCCAACCTCCGCATTGCCCTTTCCAACCTGAAATCCGACCGTACAATCCCGACATAGTCACTCATCACCTTCTGCGTTTCGCGCAAGTTGTGCGTCACTAGGATATCTTCGTTGGACAAGACCGTATCCGAATCGTCCCAATCCGGTATATCCGATGGAACCGTCAGCTTATCCACTTGCCCAACGGCGTCTGCATAAATCCGATGCGCAAACACCGTTGCCTCCAATAACGAATTGGAAGCCAAACGGTTAGCTCCATGCAATCCGGTGGAGGCGCACTCACCGCACGCATAGAGATTACGAATGGACGACCGTCCGTGATCATCCACCATAATCCCACCGCATAGGTAATGTGCTGCGGGCGTCACCGGGATGTAATCGCGCGACATATCGATACCTATTGACAGGCATTTCGCGTAAATATTTGGAAAATGCTTCAATATCTCCTCTTTACTCCGATGCGTGATATCCAAAAAGACGAAATCATCCCCCGATTTCTTCATCTCCGCATCGATTGCCCGTGCCACGATGTCCCGGGGTGCCAGCGATCCCCTTTCGTCGTACTCTTCCATAAAGGCCTCACCGCTTTTCCTCCGGAGCACGCCGCCGAAACCCCTCACCGCCTCGGATATCAGGAATGCGGGATATTCTCCTGGATTATAAAGTGCCGTCGGGTGGAACTGGATAAATTCCATATTCCTGACTTTCCCCTTCGCACGGTAAACCATCGCGATGCCATCCCCCGTCGCAATCACCGGGTTGGTTGTACTCGAATAGACATGTCCCGCCCCTCCCGAAGCCATCACGGTAACTTTACTCAAAATCTTTTCCACACGGTTATCTACCGTATTCAACACATAAACCCCGTAGCAGCTGATATCCTTCGTACTTTTATCCACAAAGACACCCAAATGATGCTGCGTAATCAAATCCACGGCAAAATAGTGCGTGAGCAGCTCGATATTCGCATTTTCGTGCACCCTTTCCAACAATGCACGTTCGATTTCAAAACCCGTGATATCCTTATAATGCAAGACGCGATGTTCGGAATGCCCACCTTCCTTCGCCAAATCATACACACCTGCTGTGGTCATATCGAAATGCGTACCGTACTCGATAATCTCCTGGATACGCTTAGGACCTTCCCTAACCACGTTCTCCACAACTTTCACATCACATAATCCATCTCCAGCTATCTGTGTATCAGCAATATGCTTCTCAAACGAATCCGACTTATCCACAACAACAGCCACTCCACCTTGTGCATACTTCGTGTTCGATTCGTCCTCGCTAGCCTTGGTGATAATCATCACCTTGCCGTGTTTAGCGGCTTTCAAGGCAAAACTCAATCCCGCGATACCCGAACCGATAACCAAAAAATCAACATGACGCATAGCAAAAAAATAACGACAAGACCATTTGCAAACCTGCAGGTATATAACCCTGTGAATAACCTGTAAACTTCACGTTGAATAAAAATGAAAAGTTACCGCTCAAGCAGGCGTCGTCCATTTTTAAACAACTTTCCCCGCGTAAACTCCCAAAACATCGCCGCAATATTAACAAATAATAGCCAATAAATACTATACACCTCCCTATGGAAAACATTTCTTGGAAAACCAAAGTATACTGAAAATCAATCAATAACGGTTAACTTAATGTTAATACTATGTTAAAAAAATAAGAGTAATGAGAAAACGAAATAAAACAGTCCCATATTTTTCACAAAACCAACACCCTAACAAACAATAAAAAAGATTTATATAAAATAAGTTATTGTTTATTGAAGCTGTGGGAATCGTGAAAACGATATCAATTTGTTTAGTTACCTTTGTATTGCGAAAAGGAGACTATTCACCATGGATGATGCTCATCTGACTGAACTGGACACCAAGGGCTATATAGACGAACCCATCGATCCGACATTGGATTTGGTCGAAGAAATCACCAAGCTCAAGAAATCGAAGAATGCCGTTCTTTTGGCCCATTATTATCAAGAACCCGAGATACAGGATATCGCTGACTATATCGGCGACAGTCTTGGATTATCGCAGCAGGCAGCAAAGACGGAAGCGGATGTCATCGTTTTTGCCGGGGTACATTTCATGGCCGAAACCGCCAAGATTTTGTCGCCGCAGAAAAAGGTATTGCTCCCTGACCTGAAGGCGGGATGTTCACTGTCCGACAGCTGTCCGCCACATCTTTTCGCCAAGTTCAAAGCGCAGTATCCGGACCATATCGCGATAACGTATGTCAACTGCACCGCCGAACTCAAGGCACTCAGTGACATCGTCTGCACGTCGAGCAATGCGGTACAGATTGTGGATAGCCTACCGCTGGACCAAAAAATCATCTTCGGACCGGATAAAAACCTGGGTGACTATGTCCGGAAGAAAACGGGCCGTGACCTCGTGCTGTGGAACGGTGCCTGCATGGTGCATGAGATTTTCTCCCAGGAGCGCATCGCCCAGCTACGGAGCCAATACCCAGCGGCCAAATTCATTGCCCATCCGGAGTGCGAGGAGGAGATACTGAATGCCGCCGATTACATAGGTTCCACCTCCGGATTGTTGAAATATACCAAGGAAAGTCCGGCGGATGCCTTTATCGTTGCGACGGAGAGCGGCATTATCCATCAGATGCGTAAGGCTAATCCGTATAAACTTTTTATCCCCGCCCCGCCGAACAACGCATGCGCTTGCAACGACTGCCCTTATATGAAACTCAATACCTTGGAGAAACTGTACAACTGCATGAAGTTCGAACTCCCGGAAGTCGACCTGCCGGCCGATGTGATTTCCCGTGCGAGAAGGCCCATCGAGCGGATGCTGGAGATATCGGAGCGCTTGGGGCTGTAAATTTTCACGCAAAGCATAGCGCCTCTGCGGTCGTTGCGTGAAACTAACGTATAGATAGCATGTTTGAAAACGAGGAGAAGACTAACTTGGAGCGCTTGGGGGAATTTGGGTTGATAGACCATATCACCAAAGAGGTTGAGCCATCCCAGGGAACCACCGTAAAGGGTATCGGCGACGATGCTGCGGTATTGGATTTCCGGGAAAAAAAGGTGCTGGTATCCACGGACTTGCTTTTAGAGGGTATTCATTTCGATTTGCGCTATGTACCGCTCAAGCACCTGGGGTACAAATCGGTACAGGTCAACCTGAGCGATATCTATGCCATGAACGGTATGGCATCACAGGTTACCTTTTCCATTGGACTATCGAGTAAATTTCCCTTGGAAGCCGTAGAGGAACTCTATGCCGGTGCGTTGTTGGCGTGCAAGAACTATGAGGTAGATTTGGTGGGCGGTGACACCTCCGCCTCCGCACAAGGATTGGTCATCAGCGTGACGAGTATCGGGTACGCGAAAGCGGAGGATATAGCCTACCGCAGCGGCGCCCAGGAAGGCGATTTGGTTTGCGTATCGGGCGATTTGGGGGGTGCTTATGTGGGTTTGCAACTATTGGAGCGCGAAAAGCGCATTTTCTTGGAGAACCCTGGCATCCAGCCGGATTTGGAAGGAAAGGATTACATCGTGGAAAGGCAACTGAAGCCGGAAGCGCGCAAAGACATCGTCCAATTGCTTGCCTCGATTGGGGTCAGGCCGCATGCGATGATTGATGTGTCCGATGGGTTGGCTTCCGAAATCCTGCACATCTGCAAGGCATCGGGCAAAGGATGCAAGTTGTATGAAGAGAAGATACCCATCGACCCCATGACCTACGATACGGCGAGGGAGTTCGGATTGGATCCCACGGTATGCGCATTGAGCGGCGGCGAGGATTACGAACTGCTGTTCACCATCGGTCAGGCGGATTACAATCAGGTAAAAAATCAGCCCGATATCAGCATCATCGGGCACATCACCGAAGCGTCTTCGGGATGCGAATTGATTTCCAAATCGGGCAATGTCCACCCCATCAAGGCACAGGGATGGAATGCGTTTGGCTAGTTTGATTTTCCTACATAAACGGTTATGCCATGAACCGAAAGTCAGTGATTCCGTGTTTATTTGCTGTTCTTCCGCTATTTACCATCGGACAGACGTATAGCCAACGCTTTGACCAAGCGTTGAATCAGCGGGATACGTCGAGCCAAAAGCAGCTACTGGCTGAATGGAAGGCAAACAAGCCGAAAGATGCGGACCTGCATATTGCCTATTTTAATTTCTTTAAACAACGGTATGAAGCGGAACCGGATTCTTCGGTTAAAAAGGAGTTCCTCTCCCAGGCTTTTTCCCATATCGACGAAGGCATCGCCAATTTCCCGAACAGATTGGATATGCCGTTGTTCAAGGTAGCCCTGCTTGGCGAAGCGGGCAGGTATGAAGCGTATTCGCAAGCTATTCTTGCCTTATTGAATCGGCATGACGTGGTCAAAGACGGATGGCTGTGGAAAAACGGCGCGCCGCTAGTCAATGCCACGGACTTCCTCCTGCAATACGTGGATAATTTTGTGGTGCAGCTCTACAACCTCCAGGATGAGTCGTTACACCGGTATATGGATGAAATTTCGATGCGTATACTGCGTTCATATCCAACACATATACCTAGCTTATCCAATCTGGCCATCACCGCGTTATACCATAAGGACTACGAGAAAGGCATCGGCTACCTGGAGAAAAGCCGTGCTATTGATGCCACGAACACCAGTGTGCTTAGCAACCTGGCATACGCCTATGCGCAGATTGGGCAGACTGACACCGCCATCAAATACTACGAAGAAGTAATCAAATACGGCGATTCGCAAACGCAGGATTATGCCCGGAAGCAGATTGAAAAGCTAGCTACTTCTTCAAAAAACCCCTGAGCACATACTGTAAAATGCCGCCATGGCGATAATATTCGATTTCGATAGCGGAATCGAATCTCGCCTTGCATTGGAACGAGATTTCCTGACCGCTTGCCTTCGTTGCGATCACCAAAAGCAGCTTGTGCGGTTTCAAGTCTTCGGAAACGCCGCTGATGGCGAATGTCTCCGTGCCGTCCAATCCCAGCGACTCCGCATTTTCACCTTGCGGAAATTCGAGGGGGATAACACCCATGCCCACGAGGTTGCTCCGGTGGATGCGTTCGAAGCTTTCGGCGATTACCGCCTTTATTCCCAACAGGTTGGCCCCTTTCGCCGCCCAGTCGCGCGAGGAGCCGCTGCCATATTCCTTTCCCGCCAATACCACCAATGGTGTCCGGTCTTGGGCGTATCTCATGGCCGCATCGTATACCGAAAGCGTCTCTCCCGTGGGGAAGTACGTCGTGTAGCCCCCTTCCTTGTCGGTCACCTTGTTGCGTATACGTACGTTGGCAAACGTTCCGCGCATCATGACTTCGTGGTTCCCACGCCGCGACCCGTAGGAATTGAAATCCTTCGGGTCGACACCCTTGGAAGTCAGGTATTGACCGGCTGCGGAATCGGGCTTGAATGAGCCGGCCGGCGAGATGTGATCGGTCGTCACGGAATCACCCAGGTAAAGCAATGCCCGGGCATTGGTGATGTCTTCCATAGGCAGCGGCTCGCTGCTGATGTCTTTGAAGAACGGTGCCTCCTGCACATAGGTGGAATCGGTGTTCCAGACGAAATTTTTTCCCTGCGGTGCCTCCAACTGCTTCCATTCCTCGCCACCGTCGAATATCACGTCGTAGACATCCTTGAAATCTTCGACACGCATGCATTGGTTGATGGTATCGGTGATTTCCTGCTGCGTAGGCCAGATGTCGTGCAGGTAAACGGGATTCCCGTTGGGGTCATAGGCTACCGGATCGTTGAGGAGATCCACGTCTACCCGACCCACGAGGGCGTAGACCACCACGAGCATAGGCGACATCAGGAAATTCATCTTGACCTGTGGATGCACGCGTGCTTCGAAATTCCGATTGCCGGAAAGTACGGAAGCTACCACCAAATCGCCCTTATCCACCGCTTCCGCGATATGCGGGGGCAGCGGTCCGCTGTTGCCGATGCAGGATGTGCATCCGTAGCCCACGGTGTGGAAGCGCAGGGCCTCGAGATCTTCCAGTAGGTTGGCGCGATGCAGGTATTCGGTGACGACTTTCGATCCCGGTGCCAAGCTTGTCTTCACCCATGACTTCGAGCGCAGGCCCCTGGCCACGGCTTTCCGTGCAACGAGTCCAGCGCCTACCATCACCGCAGGATTCGACGTGTTCGTGCAGCTGGTGATGGCGGCGATGACGATGCTCCCGTCACTCAGTACATATTCCTGGTTTTTGATTTTGATTCGCACCGACCGGATATCCTCGGTTTTCACTTCCACGTCCCCTGCGACCTGCCTTTCCTCGTACGTAAACGCACTGCCGGACCCACCTTCGGAAAGCCACGCTTGCTCCTGCCGTGCTTTCACCGGCAGGTAATTGCGTTGGTATTCCTTTTCCAGCAGTAAAGAAAATTGGGACGACAGGTCTTTCACCAGTATTTTGTCCTGTGGCCGCTTCGGACCCGACACGGTGGGCTGCAGGGTGTCCAAATCGAGTTCCAGTACATCGGAGTAACGGATGTCTTCCTTCCCCGTGCGCCACAGCATATTTCCCTTGCAGTACTCTTCCACGAGTGCGATTTGCGTTGCAGCGCGATTGGTGCGGCGCATGTATTCCAGCGTCTGTTCGTCGATGGGGAAATAGGTAACCGTACAGCCGAATTCGGGCGACATGTTGGAAATCGTGGCGCGGTCCGTAACGCTCAGATGATCCAGGCCGTCGCCGAAGACTTCCACGAATTTCCCGACCACGCCGTAGTCGCGCAGCAGCTTGGTGATGGTCAGCACCATATCCGTCGCCGTACACCCGGCTGGGATCCTGCCCGTCAGTTTCAACCCGATGACCTGCGGACAAGTAAAATAAATGGGCTGACCCAGCATGGCGGCCTCCGCTTCAATCCCGCCTACGCCCCATGCAATCACTCCGATGCCGTTTACCATCGGGGTATGCGAATCGGTTCCTACCAGCGTATCGGGGAAAGCCCATCCATCGCGTGCGATGACCCCTTTAGCCAAATATTCGAGGTTTACCTGGTGGCAGATACCCATGCCAGGGGGTACGACCGTAAAATTGTCTAGGGCTTGCTGGCCCCACTTGAGCAATTCATACCGTTCGGCATTGCGTTCATATTCTAGGGCTACGTTGTTCCGATAGGCATAGTCCGTGCCGAAATAATCGACCTGCACGGAGTGGTCGATGACCAAATCGACCGGGATGGCCGGATTGATGCAGCTTCCGTCGCCGCCCTTGCGGATGACCTCGGCCCGTATCGACGCCATGTCGACCACGGCCGGCACGCCGGTAAAATCCTGCATGAGTACGCGTGCCGGTTTGAATGGGATTTCCCTATCCGTGCCATCTGGATTCCAGTTGACCAACGTATCCACGTGATCGTCGGTGATGGCAAACCCGTCGTGATTACGCAGCACATTTTCGAGCAATATACGGATGGAAAAAGGAAGTTTGTCAACCCTCTTGCCTTCGTCCACCAATTTTTTCAACGATGCAATCTGGTAGTTCATGATGTTTAGCTAGCGTTTGTTGTTAATCGTTCATTGTTAATAATAATACGTTTATTTCCCGATAGTTCATCGGTATATGCGATAATCTTACAGTAAACTGATAATCCATAGGAATCCTTTCCACAACAAGTAGATGAATAGAAAAACGAGTAGCAGGAATATGCCCAGGATAAGCAGGAGAATATCATTTCCCTTTCCTTGGTGCTTCCCTTCATGGTAATATTCCCGAAGCAGGACGATGTTTTTCTTATTTGCCTTAAAGAAAAAGTCGAACATATTTCCGATGATGGGGATGGCGCCGATGGTCAGATCAACGATTACATTGATCAGCATCAGCATGACCAATTTCCTGCTGGCGCCGTTGCGCCACATGACGATGACCAACAGGAAAGCTATGCCGAACCCGATGATGTCGCCCAGGAAAGGAATCAAGTTGATCACAGGGTCGAGGCCGAAACGGAGCCGTGTGCCCCTGATGCGGAACTTATCGTCCATCAGCCAAGCGGTTCGCTCGACCCACGCCATGTCACGGCGCATGCGCTCTGTGGTTTGCTGCCCGACCATGCGGATGTGGTTTCCTGCTAAGGTAGTAAAAAAGGATTTATAAATATTTTCGCATGTTTACAAATAAATATATATATCTTTGATTTTTATTATTTTAAAATTTTTTAGTACAATGGCAGAAGGAGTAGTTAAATTCTTCAATGAGACCAAAGGTTTTGGTTTCATCGTTCCCAACTCTGGTGAAAGCGAGATTTTCGTCCATTCATCGGGCCTTATCGACAAAATCCGTGAAAACGACACGGTTTCCTACGAAGTCGAGCAGGGCAGAAAAGGGCTTAATGCGGTAAATGTTAAGGTAATCTAGCGATTGCCCACGGAATATATTTATTGTATTGCTTGCGCCGACCATTACGTTGTGATGGTCGGCTTTTTTTTGCGGTTTACGGGTGGGTTTCGGTCTCCGATAAGGTCGCCATAGGGCTTCAGGGGTTCCACATGGTCAAAGACAACCTTGGCTGCTCCCAGCAACGGGACGAAGAGGATCATGCCGGCGACATCCCATATCAAACTGCCCAACAGCAACGCCATAATGGTAAACAGCGCATTCAGCTGTATCCGGCTGCCTGTGATTTTCGGCGTAAGGATATAGCTGTCGATTTGTTGCAGGACGATAAAGAATGCGGCCACGATAAGCGGAGTGACGAGCGAGTCCCGCGTAATCAGGGTGTATAGGACCACAATGGAGCTCCCGGCTACGGAACCGATATAGGGAATGATGTTGATAAAGGCAACCATTATCCCAAAGAACAGTGCGTTTTCGATGCCGATGATGGTTAAGCCAATCGAATTGATGACCGAGAAAATGAGGGCAACGATGCATACGCCGGTGAGGTAGGCGCTGGCTACATCCGTGGTTTTGTCGATGATGCTGCGGGCTTCTTCCACCTTGGCCCGGCCCGCGTAGTAAACAACCAGCGCCAGCACGAAATTTTTTATCCGTCGGCGGTAGATCAGCAAAAGAGCCGTATATGCGGATACGATCAACAAATGGACCAAAAAGGAAAGCACCGACCGGAAGATGTCTCCGACAAATTTACCAGCCAAGTCTGAAAGCCCAGCAATCTGGCTTTGGAGGTATTGCTTTTGCTGGTCTATGGATAGCTGGAAGTGTTCGGAAACGAACTGATGACCGGAGTTGAGCATTTCATTCAGCTTTTTGCCGATGATTGGCATATCTGTTACCAAGGCGGCCAGTTGATCGACGAGTACGTAACCGATGCCTAGCAGTACAATCAACGTCAGCAGCACACAGCTTACGGCGGCCAATCCCCGGGGTACCTTCCGCCTTTCCATGCGGCGGCATATCGGCACGAGCAGCATGGCCATCATGCCGCCGATGGCTATGGGGATAAGAAAAGGCTTGGCAAAATATAGCAGGCCAAAAACCAAGGCTATGAAGAGCAAGACCTGGTTGAACCGCACAATCGGATTACTTTTTGCCTGCATTACCGTAGCTGGTCTATCGCGCGGGCAAGTGTCCGGTCCTTTTCGGTGACCACGTCGCCCGCATCATGTGTAGACAGCCAAATTTCCACCTTGTTCCAGGTATTGGTCCATGTCGGGTGGTGATTGTGCTGTTCGGCCAGCAACGCTACCCGCACCATAAACGCAAAAGCTTCGGAAAAGTCGCTGAAAGCGAACGATCGATAGAGTCTGTTGTTTTCTTCTTGCCACATCGCCGTGAGGATTTGGTTGCCACTAAGGTATGAAAATCATTCACTAGCGAAACAAACGACGGGAATTTTTGTTTGCCGGCCAAGGGCTAATCGAGCACTTCTTCGAGCACCTGATGGGACTTGATTTCACCCATGTGGTCGATATGGAGCCGATAGAAATCGATGATTTTGTCGAGCAGGAACCGCCTGTCGGCCAACGGGATCCGCAATGCGGCCAACCCATCGAACGAACAAGCCAGCAGCTCGGCCAGTTGGGCGGTATGCGGTTGCTGCAGCACCAAGGCATGTGTCGGCAGCGAACGGCAGAATACGCCGTCTTTCAAATCAAAGTAGGGTTGGTCCGGTTTGGGCAATGCCGGATTGAACCCGAGATACTTGGATAGCCTCAGCAGGAAAAAGAGATGGAAATGAGGCGGTGTCCTTTCCAGTGTATCCAACCACGAGATGGCATTGAAGACGTAATCGAAGAGGGGGCTGTCTGCGGCCTGTTGGCGGAGGCTTTTGTACAGCATTTCGTTGAGGAACAGCACGACGGTGCTTTTGACAATGTCGTATGGGATGGTTTGGAAAATCGGTTGCTGGCGGGCTTCGACGATGCGCTGCAGCGATGCGTTTTCCCGATGGTATACCACCATATCAAGCAGGTGCAGCGGTTGCAGGATGGAGGTGCCGATACGGGATTTCGGCTTTCGGGCGCCGTTGACGATATAGGATTGCAAGCCGAATTTTTCCGTGAATACCTGCACGACCACGCTGCTTTCGGAATAGTTGGTCGATTTCAAGACGATGCCCCGTGTTTTATGCAACATACTATCCGAACAAATAGCCCCACAATTTCGGAAAAAAAATCGACCAACCCACCACGACGGAAAAAGCAGCGGCCACTAAAACCGCACCCGCCGCCGCATCCTTGGCTTTTCTGGCCAGCGGATGCTCGGCCGGGGAAAGCAAGTCTACCAAGGCCTCGACAGCCGTGTTCATCAGTTCCAGTGCGCATACCAAGGCGATGCACAGCGCGATCCACCGCCATTCCGAGGCCGACAGCTCCATCCACAAGCCGAACCCCACGGCCACGGCCGCCACAGCAAGGTGTATCCTGAAATTCCGTTCGCTTCGGTAAGTTTCCAACATACCCCGAAACGCATGGACGAATGGGTTTTTGCTGCGCCTGGTCATCTTTTTTTCCGGTTTCGTGCGTTGCGCTCATCGAGGATACTGCGGCGCTCTATTTTACGGATGAGGCCGTAAATAATGGTCAGGAACCCTACTCCGAAGACGATTACGCCGCAGACCATTACCCATTTGTAGACCAGGAGCTCCTTTCCCATGAGAAACAACCCAAGTAGGCAAAGTGCCAGTCCCAGCACGGTGCCTACGATTCCCCGCTGCAGGTATTTGTTCATGACTACAAATATAAGGTTTTAACCATCGCGGTAAATTCGGCGGGAATACTTATCTTTAAGCATTTATTTTAGCTTGTACCATGCCTAATATGACCTTGCGTGATATCGCCAAAGCGCTGGACCTGTCTGTTTCCACGGTATCCAAGGCATTGCGCGACAGTTACGAAATCGGTCCGGAAACCAAGGAGCGGGTTATGGCCTATGCAAAGGCCAATCATTACCTGCCCAACCGGATGGCAAAGAGCCTCAAAGAAGGCAAGAGCGGCACCATCGGCGTCGTCATCTGTTCCATCGACAACAGTTTTGTATCGCGGATGCTGGACGGCATAGACGGGGCTTGCACCAAAGCGGGGTATGACATCATCATCATGCAGAGCAAGGAGTCGCTGGCGCAGGAAAAAGCCTGCCTCCAGCAGTTGGAGGCCCGTGGTGTCGAGGGAATCCTGATATCCCCTTCCGCTGAGACGGCTGACTTGGAACACCTGGCGGACCTCAGGCGTGTCGGGATGCCCATGGTGTTGTTTGACCGGATCAGCGAGCGTTTTGCCTTCCATCAGGTGGGGATAGACAACCACGGCGGGGCTTTCCAGGCCACGAAGCATTTGATTGCCAACGGCTATCGGCGCATCGCCATGCTCAACATCGGGCCCGATGTCCACTTTGCTTCGCAGCGCAGCAATGGATATAGGACTGCGTTGGAGCAACACGGCATCGCTTACCGCGCAGCACTGGTGCGCTACTGCAAGCCGTCCAACAGGTCGACGCTCAAGGATTGCGTAGGTGCGGCCATCCGTGCGCTGGTTGAACTATCCGAACCCCCGGATGCGCTTTTTACGGCTACCGATCAACTCTCTACCCATAGCCTAGGTGTACTGCACCAGCTCGGCTACCGCATCCCCAAGGATATCGCGTTGATTGGATTCAGCAACACGGAACTGGCGGATATGCTCACCCCGCCGCTTTCTACCGTATACCAACCCGCTTTCGAAATCGGGCGCTTGGCTGCAGAAAAACTGATTGGTCTGCTAACGGCCAAGGAGCAGACCGACGATTGCGAAACGGTTATGCTGCCTATCCGCTTGGATATCCGGGAATCCAGTCGCCCTAGGATTCCAGCAGTCGTATGATTCGGGTACAGATATCGCGGGCCACCTCGCTTTTGGGTTTGAGGTCGAAGACCTCTGGGTCGCCATTACGGGAGATGATGGTCACTTTGTTGTCGTCACCGGCAAAACCAGCCCCTTCATCGCGCATCGAATTGAGTACGATGAAATCGAGGTTCTTCTTGCGGAGTTTATCGAGGGCATTGGCTTGTTCGTCATGGGTTTCCAGGGCAAAGCCCACGAGCAGTTGGCCTTCTCGCTTCCGTTGACCCAATGAGGCGAGGATGTCAGTGGTCTTGGTCAATTCGATGGAGAGGAGTTCCCCTTCCGTTTTCTTGATTTTCCGATCGGCCACCGTTTGGGGCGTATAGTCGGCTACGGCTGCACTCATGACGGTGATGTCCGTGTGGGGAAAATGTGCCAGACACGCTTCCAGCATTTCCGCTGCCGAGGTGACCGCGATATGTTTTGCGCCTTTCGGCGGACTGAGGTGTGTCGGTCCACTCACCAACGTCACGTCGGCTCCCAACCGGAGAAGTTCGGTAGCGAGGGCATAGCCCATCTTGCCGCTGGAATGATTACCGATATACCGTACCGGATCGATGGCCTCGTAGGTGGGACCGGCCGTGACTAGCGCCTTCTTGCCGGCCAAGGGCTGTCCATCCGAAAAATAACCGTCCAGGGCGGCCACGATTTCCTCCGGTTCGGCGAGGCGCCCCTCCCCGCTCAATCCGCTGGCCAGTTCCCCGTTTCCCGGCGGGATGATGCGGTTGCCGAAGGACCGCAGTCGATCGATGTTGGACTGCGTACTGCCGTGTGCCCACATGTCCAAGTCCATGGCCGGGGCAAGGAAAACCGGGCATTTGGCTGAAAGGTAGACGGCAGAAAGCAGGTTGTCGCAAAGGCCATGGGCGAATTTGGCCAATGTGTTGGCGCTTGCCGGGGCCACGACGATGGCGTCGGCGGTCAGGGCAAGGTGTACGTGATTGTTCCATTCGCCGGTGGTGGCATCAAAATAGGCTACCAACGCCGGGTTGCCGGAAAGTGTGGACAGCGTAAGGGGTGTGATGAATTGCGTGGCATCCGGGGTCATCACGATTTGTACCTGCGCTCCGGCCTTGACCAGCAAGCGGGTCAGCAGGGCGGATTTGTATGCAGCGATGCTGCCGCAGATACCCAGTAAGATGCGCTTTCCCCGGACACTCACTACTCCTCTTCGTTTTCCTTCGCCGGATTCCGGAAGTAGACCTTGTCATTCAGGAATTCGTCGACGGCTACCAATGTCGGCTTGGGAAGGCGCTCGTAGTGCTTGGAGATTTCGATCTGTTCGCGGTTTTCGAAGACTTCCTCCAGGTTGTCGTTGGTGGTGGCGAACTCGGCCAGTTTGCCATTCAGCTCTTCCTTTATGTCCACGGCAATCTGGTTGGCCCGTTTGCTGATGATGACAATGGATTCGTAGATGTTGCCCGTTTTCTTGTCCAAATCCCGCAAATCGCGGGTTACGGTTGAATTGGGAACGGTTTTGCTTATTTGCGTACTCATATCTTTTGCTGTTAATTCTGTGGGGTTATTGCTGTTTCGTTGTCTTCTGCGGCAGCGGTGGCCGCCGCAAGCTGCGTCGCATATTTCCTTGCCTGTTCGATGCCCTTTTCGGCGTCCTGTTTGAACTGGTCCGCTTCCTTGCGGAATTTGCTTTCCGGATAAGCGGCGATAAAGCTGTTATACAGCTCCAAGGCTTCCTCAAAGCGCTCTTCCTGCCTTCTTGGATGGCTTTGGTTGGCGTAAAGGTACTGGGCCTTTATGCTCAGGAATTCCATCTCCTCGGCATATTTGGTGTCCGGGAATTCGCGCAGCACGTTGTCGAAGGCGATTACGGCGGCCCTGTAATCGTCCTGGAGCCCCATGTCCAGGTAAAGCTTAGCGCTATTGAACGCCTTGGTTTCCAGCTTATCCCGCAGCTGCTGGATGAGGTCGCCGGCCTCTTCGGCACGTTCACTGTCGGGATAGAGGTTGATAAACAGTTGCAGGGCCTCGATGGCGCGGTAGGTATACTCCTGATCGAGACCCACCTTGGGCGATTCGAGGAAATAGCAGTAGGCACCCATATAGCGGCATTCCTCCGCACGGGAGCTGTTGGGATAGGTATCGGTAAACTGCTTGAAATGGAACCTGGCGGAGGTGTAGTCACGCAGGTTGTAGTTGGTGTATGCCGTGTAGTAGTACAGGTCTTCCGCTTCTGCCTGGCCGCGATATTTCGTCATCAGGTCGTCGAACAGGATGAGGGCTTTGCTGTATTTCTTGTTGTTGTAATACTTCATTGCCTCCTGGTACTTCTGGGCGATGTTGTTGCTGGCACGCAACTTCTCGAACTTGCTTTTACATCCGGCGGCCATGACAACCAAAAACACCGCGGCGCCCCACGCCACTATTCGCCTGTTTTTAAACATCCTGCAAAGATAAGTGAATTTAAAATACCTGTCAATTAAATTTTTAGCGTGCAAGATAGCAGGAAATAGACGGGCCTGCAAACGCTTTAACACAGTTTAACAACTAGGGCTTGTTTAAATTTATCAGCTGAATTTTGAACAGGCTTTTAATTTAGTTATTTTGTGCGTAATCATTACAAGCGACATGAAAACCTCTTTATCCCGCCTGCTTGGCTGCACATTGTGCATGGCTTTGGGCCTCTCCGGCATTTTGCCCTCGGCCGTTGCCCAAACAAAATCCCCTCAAGCGTTCCTTGGCTACGAGCTGGGCACCCGCTTCACGCCCCACCATCGGGTGGTTGCTTATTTCGAGCATGTGGCCGCCACGAGCGCCGATGTCCAATTGGTTCATTATGGGAAGACGCACGAGTGGCGTCCGCTGGTCGCGGCGTTTGTTTCATCTCCGGCCAATAAGGCAATCCTGGAAACCATACGGCTGGACAACCTGAGGCGTGCGGGATTGGAACCCGGCAGGGCCACCACGCGCGTCCCAATTATTTGGCTCAGTTTCAACGTGCACGGCAACGAGGCCGTTTCCAGCGAAACAGCCATGAAGATGCTATGGGAGTTGCGCAATCCGGAAAATAAGGAAGCGCAAAAATGGCTGGAAAATACGGTGGTGGTCATCGACCCCTGCCTGAACCCCGACGGGCAGGAACGCTATGTCAATTGGTACAACCAGAAGGTAAACGGCAGGCTGCAGCCCGATCCGCAATCCGTGGAGCACAACGAACCGTGGCCCGGCGGGAGGCCCAACCATTACCTTTTTGACCTCAATCGAGACTGGGCATGGCAGGTGCAGCAGGAGTCGCAGGCCCGCATCAGGCTATATAACCGGTGGATGCCACAGGTCCACGTGGATTTCCACGAGCAGGGGATCGACGCCCCTTACTACTTTGCCCCGGCCGCGGAGCCCGTACACGCATTTGTCACGGACTTCCAGAAAACGTTCCAGGAGACCGTGGGCCGCAACAACGCGCGCTATTTCGATCGCAACGCTTGGCTGTATTTCACGCGAGAGATATTCGACCTATTCTACCCCAGCTACGGCGACAGTTGGCCGATGTTCAACGGGGCGATTGGCATGACCTATGAACAAGGCGGATCGGGCCGCGCCGGGTTGGGCGTGCTGACGGCCCTTGGCGACACGCTGACGCTCGCCGAGCGGATTTCGCATCACTACACATCGGGCATGGCCACCATCGAGACCGTTTCGACCCACGCGGATAGGCTCCTGGATGAGTATGCAGCCTATTTCACGGAAGGTCAATCGAACCCCCAGGGACAGTACAAAGCATATGTGGTGAAGCCTGGCAACAGCCCCGAACGACTGGCGGCGCTGGAGCGCCTGCTTGACCGGAATGGCATCCGCTATGGCTATGCTACCGGCAGGGCCGGATTGAGGGGGCTTGATTACCTATCGGGTAAACCCGCCTCCTTTGAGGTGGAAGCCGGAGACCTGGTGGTGAGCGCCTACCAGCCCAAGTCGGTTTTGGCACAGACACTCTTCGAACCCAATCCGCAGCTATCCGATAGCCTGACCTATGATATCACCAGCTGGGCGCTGCCTTATGCATACGGGCTTCAAGCATACGCATTGGAAAAGCGGCTGGAGGTGAACACGTCGGACAAGGATACGGTTTTCGAGTCGAAGCGGTTTACGGACACGCCCTTGGCCTATGTTTCGCCGTGGACGTCGGTAGCCCATGCACGTCTTGCAGCCGCACTGCTCCAGGAAGGTATACGGATACGCTACGCCGAACGGCCGTTTACGCTGGCAGGGAAGACCTATCCCGCTGGCTCGCTCATCATCGGGCGTGCCGGCAACGAGCACGTAGCCGACTTCGGCAGGCGAGTGGTGGCGCTCGCCAACGACCATCGCGTCCGCCTCGATCCGGTCGCGACAGGCTATGTCGATACCGGGAAAGATTTCGGCTCGGGCGAGGTGAAGGCCATGCGGGCACCGAAGGTGGCGCTGGTAGGCGGCGATGGTGTGTCATCGCTCGGCGTGGGCGAAGTGTGGCATTTCTTTGAGCAGGAGCTGGACTACCCGCTTTCGATTTTGGCGCCCGACCAGCTCGCTTCGGCCGACTTGAGTAACTACAACACCATCATCCTGCCTTCGGGGAATTACAGTGCATGGGGCGACGCAGTGCTGCGCAAACTGACCACCTGGATAAGCACAGGAGGCAAGCTGATTGCCATCGAATCGGCCGTGGGCTTTTTGTCGGGCAAGGAAGGGTTCGGCGTATCGCCCTTCTTGGACGATGACGAGCGGAAGGAGGCCGAAAAGCAGCGTGAGCAGGCCGCAGCGGCCGAACGCATTGCCGACTTCCGGACAAGGGAGCGCGCTGGCCTGTCATACACGGTTTCGGGGGCCGTGTTTGAAGTGAAGATGGACGCCTCCTTTCCGTTGGGGTTCGGCACGGAAGGGAAGTATTATACCCTCAAGAACAGTGGACGGCGATACGCTTATTTGAAGCGGGGCGTAAACGCAGGAATCATACCCGATGATACGTACCAGCGATCGGGATTCGCCGGAGCGAAGGCGAAAGCTGGGGTGGCCGAATCGCTGGTATTCGGGGTGGAGTACAACGGACGAGGACAGGTAATCTACTTGGTAGACAACCCGTTGTTCCGTGGATTCTGGGAGTATGGGAAGCTCATCATGAGCAATGCACTGTTCATGGTGGGGGATTAAATAAAAAAATCCGTATCTTTACCACTTTGAATTAGCAGAAAAGGTTATGGAACTACGGGAAAGAGTAGAACAGGCTTTGGACTCCATCCGGCCGTATCTCGAAACAGATGGGGGCAATGTGCGCATCGACGAGATCACGACGGACAACGTGGTGAAACTGAAGCTTTTGGGTTCCTGTGCTTCGTGTGCCATGAGTATCATGACATTCAAGGCAGGCTTGGAACAGGCCATCAAGAAAGCCGTACCGGAGATCACGGCAGTGGAGGCTATCAACATCACCGACATGGATGACCCGAGTGCCACGATGCCCGTCCCGAAGATAAACGGATAGGCTTTTGGGGCATTTAACATTATTTAACGGGGAGGAAAACTAGCGAATGCGTAGTTTTGTTGCATAGTTATGAGGATTATCCGCACGATATTGGTTTTGACGTGCACCATCGGAGTGGTGTTATCATCGTCGGCGCAGCAGCGCAAGCTGGTGCAGTTCAGCGGTGTCATCCACAATGCGGATACCAACGTGGTGGTCCCCTACGTGACGTTGACGAACCTTTCGTTCCATAACCAGACATTCACCGCCAACCATCAGGGATACTTCTCCTTTGTAGCCCACGAGGGCGATACCATCCTGCTCACTTCCGTCGGCTACCATTCGACACGCGTGGTCATCCCAAAGGTACAGGAAGACAAATATACGGCCATGATAAACATGACGGCCGAAATCAAGGAACTGCCTATGGTGACGCCTTATCCGTGGGCGAGTATCGACGAGTTCAATATGGCGTTCATGTCGCTTGAAATCGCGGATGACGACATCATCGTGGCCAAGCGCAACCTTTCGCCGGAATCATTGGCGGCCTTAGCAGCCGTAACGCCGCGCAGTGCGGAAGAAATCCAGAACTTCAGCGCCATGCAAAACCATATCGGCCTGACCAACAAGGCCGTAAACCAACGGATGGCCAATCCGTTGCTGAGCCCCTTTGCTTGGGGCAACCTTATCCGCCAAATCACCGAAGGAAACAAGAGCCGGCAACGGAACAGGTAGCCCGATTCCCTACGACAGCCGGACCGTCTGCTTGACGCTGAGGCGCGACGATACCATGGAAATAAGCGCCGAGACAGCGAATACGGTAAGGAATACCAACAGGAAGTCGCTGAGCCGGATATCCACGGGATAGACATCGGTCACCAGGTTTTCCCCTTCGCCGAAGCGTATCCAACCGAAAACCTGCTGTGAAAGGCTGAAAAGCAGGCCCAGCACCAACCCGGCCACGCACCCGATGAGCGAGATCAGCAAGCCTTCGTAAAAGAAAATACGGCGGATTAGGCTGTTGCTTGCGCCCAATCCCATCAAGACGGAAATATCTTTCTTTTTGTCGATGACTAGCATGGTCAGCGCCCCGACGATGTTGAAGATGGCAATGATGCCGGTGAACGCAACGATGAAGAATACCGCCCACTTTTCGGTGCGGACGATTTTATACAGTGTCGGGTTTTGCTGTTCGCGGTTTTTGACTACATAGGGTTCGCCTAGGAGCGACGAAAGCTGCCGCCGTACAGCCTCGATGTTGCTGCTTGGCGTTAGGTTGATTTCGATGGCGGATACCTGGTCATACTCACCAAGCACCTCACGGGCGAAATCCATCGGTACGATGAGCAGGTCGTCAAACTCCGGCTGGTATTCGAGCACGCCTGCCGGGCGGATGGTGCGCATCGTGAACTCTTCGGCCGGATTGATGCTGTTCGTTACCCCTTTGCGCGGCGAAAAGACCTCGATTCCCCGCGCTTCGTCCCATAGGGAGATGCCCAATGCACCCTGCACGCGGGCACCCATCACCGCGAAATGCTCACCTTCTTGGCCCAACACAAAATGGCCATCCTGGAGCAACGTGTCCATCGACCGCGACAGCATATCGCCGCCCGTCGTGCCTTTGAGCGTACCGATGTACTGCGCTTCGCCGTAGCGCAGCAATACCCGTTCCTGCAGTACCTCACGGTACGTCCGGACACCCGGGACGGCCCGTATGGCCGCCGAGGTGGAGGAATCCGCAGCAAACCCCTTGCCCACGACAGACTCGATGCGAAGGTCTGGCGTAAAGGCACTGTACATGGAAAAAATCAGGTTTTCCAGCCCGTTATAGAACGAAAGGATGACGATGAGCGAAGCACTGCTCACCAATACGCCCACGACACTGATGCCGGAAATGATGTTGATGGCGTTGACTGTCTTTTTTGAAAACAGGTAGCGTTTGG
>Ga0182792_1000795_pt1 | contig 27979 bp, 21 predicted proteins | sample Passage237B_FD_130497 | JGI IMG/M metagenome (GOLD analysis project Ga0182792, IMG submission 130497) | Cellulose adapted compost microbial communities from Newby Island Compost Facility, Milpitas, CA, USA - Passage2 37B (version 2) (version 2) ...
ACCGAGAGTTGTAACGTTAATTGTTTCAGCGCCTTCATTATACGCAATCTAATACTAAAATCTGTTTGTTACATTACCTTTCGCGAAGTAGGCGACCCCTATTTCGCTATTTCCAGTGTTCCGGCCAGTAATCGGGCTTGACAAGCGTGCCGCCATGTAAACGGCAGTCGATGCAATAGGGTGCCGCTACTCGGTAGGCGTCGGGCATGTCCGGTACCTGATTTACGATGTACCTAAACGTGTCAAAGAGCTGGTGCGTCTGGAGAACTTCCGTAGTGTCGCAGTCATCCAGGATCCCTAGGCGGACATCGACAAACCTTCGGATCGACTGGGTAATCCCACCTGCAAAATATCCGAAAACCCTTTCTTCGGGGTCATCCATTGAGCGGATATTCCCTGTCAGCCGGGAGGGAAAGGGATCGAATACACTTCCGTTGGTTTCATTGTTTTTAGCCAGTGCCGACCAGTATTCATACCCTTCCCTTGTCAGGACCTGCTGCCGGACCTGGATGTTGTACTTAATCAGCAGTTTGTTCGATTCGGCAGTCACATAGGTGACGGGATGCGAATAGACCACATCGCCCGAGAGCGCGGCGGTAGTGAATAGGTTTATGTGGGTAGGAGTTGCCGTTTTCCAGCAGCGATGGATTTCGACTTTCCGCGGTACGATCATACTGTCAACGATTTCGAACTTACTGATCACCGGCGTCAGGTACTCCCAGGTTTCGGTGAAGTTCCATTTGTAGAAACGGGATTGATGGGCAGGGTCATGGGTGTTCACATAGATCTGAACACCTTTCCTGCCCTTACGTTCGTAGGAAATGCTGTCAATAGGAGGGGATGCCCGAAAATGTTCCCACAGTGACTGGTAGGATTTTCCGGAGGCCAGCCGGATGTGGATCCGGTAAGCGGGTTCAAGATTCAGCCTGACCGGAGGAAGAAAATACTTCCCCGGCTGCCCCTGTGCAGGATGAAATTCAAACGTGTTCCCGGATTCATCTTCCACCCAGACCCGGGCACCCGGTTCGGCAATCGGGCTATTGGCATCGCCCAGTTGCAGGGTTCTGGTCAGGGTTACCCAGCTGGTATCATGCCCTCCTGCCTGGATGGATCCGTCGTATACAAGATAAGAAACTCCACCAGAAATAGCCGGCGGGTGGTAAGGGTCAATACAGGAAAGTACACCTGCGAGACCTACTGCGACAGCAGTAAGGATCGGTCGCTGCATAGTATGTTAAGGCCAGAAATCGGGTTTGACGATCGTTCCACCTCCCCACAAACGGCAGTCTATACACTCGGGTAAGGCCACATGAAACTGATCGGGAGTAGGTTCGATTTTTTTGACAATTGTTAAATTTGATTCAGCTAGTTCCATCAGGCTTAGCGTATCCTGCAGTACACATTCATGCAGCCGCCCAAGGCCAGCATAGATAAAACGGCTGCTCGACTGGGTTACACCCCCGCCAAAGAAGCCCAATACTTTTTCTTTTGGGTCATCCAGTGATGTAAGGTTGCCGGTCAGCTGGGAAGGAAAGGGGTCGAAGATGCTTCCGTTGGTTTCATTGTTTCTGGCCAGTTCCGACCAGTATTCATACCCTTCCCGGGTCAGTACCTGCTGATTTATCCGGATATGGTAGGCCAGCAGCAGTCTGTTGGTTTCTGCGGCCACATAGTGTACCGGAAAAGCCCGCACCACATCCTGGGATAGCGAGGCCGTGGTAAAGACCGATATGCGGGTGGGAGCTTCCGTTTTCCAGCAGCGGTTTATTTCCTGCGTTCTGTATACAAGGGCACCATTTACCATTTCCAGCTCACTGTATAGGGGCGTAACATATTCCCAAGTCTCACTGAAACTCCATTTGTAGAAGCGGGACTGGTTCCCGGGGTCATGGCTGTTCACATAAATCCAGATACCCTCACGTCCTTCCCGGGTGTAGGTAATGCTGTCAATCGGTGGGGATGCGCGGAACATTTCCCAGGAGGACTGGTATACTTTGCCGTTGGTCAGGCGGATCGTTATGCGATAGGGTACATCCAGCCGTAAAATTTCGGGGGGGAGGAAGTAGGATCCGGAGCGGCGGGAATCTTCCCCAAATGTATAAGTCTCACCCGCCTCATTTTCAAGCTCTATGGCGGCACCGGTTTCCCGTGGAGGAACGTTTGGATCCTTCAGGGAGAGCGACCGTGAGAGATTTACCCAGCTGGTATCCTTACCGCCGGCCTCAATATAACCATCATACACCAGGAAGGAATCGTTATTGTAAACTTCCGGTGGTGAGAAGGAATCGATACAGGAAATGAGGCTAATGACTATTGCTAGTGTACTTATATAAGACAGCTTTCGCATTTCTTTCTTGGTTTTGGAGTCATCTCAGGTCCTGTTTTCATCAGAAGTACGGCGGTTAATGGGTACCGTATCCTAACCTGGAGCCGGTCAATGCCGGATCAGCAAAATTAGCGTAACCGTGGAGTCGGTCAGCTTTTCCGAACCTGGTTAATATCTCCTGCTGTAATTCAGCGCCGCAACCGAAAAGTAATTTGTGGGCGGAGGCATCGGGATCAGGCACCGGATGCCCTGCTCCTGCTGTTCCGGACCAGAATACCGTGGTCTTAACGTTCGTGAGGTTTGAATTTAAAGTATTCGGTCTGCGGTTTATACTGAGTCCTTCACACCATTTTGGATAACATCGAACAGGTACAGGCAATTCCAACATTCTCGTAGACCATTTCTTCATGACCCAGCTTGAAATGGGCTGGGGTAACATTTAGGGTTTGAACCAGAAATCAGGTCTGCTGAGGGTACCGCCGCCGAGCCGGCAGTCGGCACACACCGGATTGACCGTGAAAAAAAGAGGTGGGAATAGCTCGAAATAATCCACCGGAATATAGTCCGACGCCAGTAAGGCCGGGAATGACATGATACTATCCTCCTGGCATATAAACCATTTTCCCAGGCCGAGCTCGTAAAACTTTCTAACTGAATAGGTAGTGCCGCCGGAAAAATATCCGTAAACCCTGTCCCCCGGATCGTCTACCCCCCGGATGTTACCGGTCAGCTGGGAAGGAAACGGATCGAAAAGACTGCCATTGGTTTCGTTGTTCCTGGCCAACTCAGACCAGTATTCGAAGGCTTCCCTCGACAGCACCTGCTGCCTGACTTCCATACTATATCCCCAAAACAGCTTGTTGGTGCTGATGGGTACGTAATGTAAAGGATGCTGAAGGACGGCATCCCTGGTCAGCATAGCCGTGGTGGAAATATTGATATGGGAGGGAGCGAGGGTTCTCCAGCAACGGTTGATGGGTATTTCCCTTTCGATGATCGTATCTACCCCCAGTTTGGTCTTGGCTAATTCAAGCTTGCTGTTGTAAAAAGTGAAATATTCCCAGGTTTCGCTGAAAAACCATCGGTAAAAACGTGACTGCCCGGAGTCGTCATGGGTGTTTACGTAAAACTGCACTCCCTCGTCTCCCTCGATTGTATAGGAGATACTGTCGATGGGAGGCGACGCGCGAAAGTATTCCCAGTCCGACTGATATGCTTTCCCGTCAGCCAGTGTGATCCGAATGCGGTATGCCGGCGTCAAATCGAAGTTGACCGGGGGTAGAAAATAACTGCCGGGACGGTTTGCGGATTCCCTGATGGGAAACATGTGCCCTGCCTCATTTTCCAGCACGATCGCTGCACCCAGTACTTTCGGTGGGAAGTCTGCGTCCCGCAGTCCCTGGGTTTTCGACAGGGTGATCCAGCTGGTGTCCTCTCCCCCAGTCTCGATGAAACCATCATAGACCAGGTAAGTTCGCTCGGAGTTGATCTCGGGCGGGTCAAAGGGATCAATACAGGATAGGATTCCGACCAGTATAAGTACCAGAGCGACAGGTCCGGATCGCATGGGCTTTTTCACGTTAGAAACGGAAATTGTAGGTGAGTGTCGGTATCGGGTTACCAAATATGGACAGTTTGTACCCCTCTACAAATCCGCTATAGGTTTGGAAATAAACGGATGAAGGATTCCTTCGGCCCCAAACATTGTAGACAGCAATAGTCCATGAACTGTGCGCCAGCTTTCGAATCTTGTGATTACCCTCGATGTTCATCGAAATGTCCGTCCGGTAATAATCAGGTATGCGGTACTGGTTCCGTTCGGCATAAAATACGCGCCACGACCCATCGACATAGAACTTGCCCACCGGCGGGGTGTAGGGTCGTCCCGTACTGTAAGTGAAATTCAAAGACACATTGAACCGGTGCGTGAATTTGTAGTTTCCGGCTAACGTAAAATCGTGGGGCTTGTCGTAGTTGGCAGGGTAGAAATTGCCGTTGTTCGGGGCAAAGGCCGATTCCCTGTCCTCGGCTCGCAAGAGCGTACGCGAATAGGTGTATGCCACCCAGCCGTTAACTTTCCCTTCCATCTTTTTGGCCATCAGTTCCAGCCCGTAGGCCTTGCCCTGGGTAAGAATGGTGGCTGTTTCGACGTAGTGATTCAGGATCAGCGAGTCACCCGCCTTGAAATCCAGGAAATTCTGAATCTTCTTGTAATATGCTTCTGCCGATACTTCTACCCTGTTGCGGAACAGGTTTTTGTACCAGCCCAGCGACACCTGCGTGCCTTTCTGTGGCTTGATGTGCCGGTCGCTGAGCTTCCAGACATCGGTGGGGGAGACAGTCATGGTATTGGTCAGCAGGTGCATGTACTGCCGTGATGTATTGAAACTCGCTTTCAGGGACGAATTGCCGGGCAGCACATAGCGCACCGACAGCCTGTACTCGGGCTGGATATAGGTCTGGATATTTTCTCCCTTTTTGTAATCGATCGTCTCCCTGATGTAGCGTTTATCATAGGGCAAGCCTTCCGCATAGACAGGGACGGTTTTCGGGCCCAGATAGTTGAACATGGAAGCCCTGATACCGGCCGTGAAGAGGAGTGCGGGGCTGATGTCCATCTTCGATTCCAGATACACAGCCGACTCCTGCCCCTGTTCAGGCTGCAGTTTGTTGGGAATGACAAGGGATGACTCACCCAGCGGGAGCATGCTTCCTGACTGCAATTCATATCGTATGGTAGACGCTCCGAAATGCAGATCGTGGCGGTCATTCAGTGCATATTCGAAATCGAGTTTGGCATTGTACTGTTTGATGCTGAAATCGAGTATAAACGCATTTTCCGGTACCCGGCTGCTCTCCATATCGTATTGGTACTGGTTATGGGATAGCGAAATACTGCCGAAAAGCTTTTCGCTCAGCATCCTTTTCCATTTAAACGAAATCAGCTTATTCTGATAGGAATAGGTGGTGTCTCCTACCAGCCTGAATCTGTCATTGCTGAGATACCCGCTCAGGTAAATGCTGTTCCGCTGGTCTACCTCGTGGCTGATATGGGCGTTCACGTCATAAAAGGAAGCGCGGCCATTCCGGAAAGTGGGATTTTCCAGTTTTTTCAGCAGCCAGTCGGAATAAGTCGACCGACCTGATATCAGGAAAGAGCTCTTGTCCTTGACGATGGGTCCTTCGAGCGATAGTTTGCCCGTGACCAGACCAATACCGCCCGCGCCAACCAGTTTTTTACGGTTGCCGTTACGGCTGTTGATCTCAAGCACCGAGGAAAGGCGTCCTCCGTATCGTGATGGTATCGCGCTTTTGTACAGTTCCACATCCTGGAGGATGTCGGGATTGAAGGCGGTAAAGAAGCCAAAGAGGTGCGAAGGATTGTAGACCGGGACATCGTTGAAGGTGATGAGGTTCTGGTCAGTAGAGCCTCCGCGGATGTTCAGCCCCACACTGCTTTCCCCCACCGATTTTACGCCGGGAATCGCCATGACCGTGCGCAGCAGATCCGACTCACCCAGGGCAGAAGGTATCTGTTTGATGGTTTTCATGCTCAGTTTGACCTGGCCCATCTGGCTGCTGGTAACATTCATATCGGCTCCCGCCTTGATGGCTACCTCCCGAAGGGCGATAACGCTTTCCTTCATCTCTACGTCCAGCGTTCCGTCCCCGTACAGTTCGATGTTGCGGAAGGTTTCCCGCATCCCGAAGCTTCTGATCCGCAGGGTGTGTTTTCCCTTGGGGAGGGTGATGGAGTAATAACCCATGGCGTCGGCTACGGCACCGATCGACGGCTGATCGATAAAGACGGCCGCTCCGATCAGGGGTTCCCCGTTCTGTATATTGCGCACATATCCCGTGATGGTAGCATTTCCGGCCGTCCGCCGGTAGGATTTCGTTCCGATAATATGAACCTTGCCCTCCTCACTTGAAATCAGGAGATTGGATTCGTTCTCGTCGGGGGCGACATAGGTTACCGTTGTACCGGCCAGGGAGTCGGGAGCATTGGACGGCAGCCAGGTTATTACGGGTGTATGCTGGGTTATAAACACGCGGTTATAGAGATCAATGGCAAAACGGAAGTCGGTGTCCCTGAACAGGGCGGTGAGCACGGCATGTAGCGGCTGATTGGTAGCCTGGAGTGTTACCTGCAGGCTGTCGAACTTTACGGGGTCGTAGTAGAATTTATAGTCTGTCTGCCGCTCCAGTTCCTCCACGAACAGGTCAAAGCTCATATTCAGCACATCAATACTGACTGTCTGCTGCTGTTCCTGGGAAAACGCCTTGCCCGTAAATACGAGTGACAGGAATAAAAATAGGTATTTCTGTAAACGTCCTAGCTTCATAGTGACCTAGTTATCGAGGATTTTGACAGCCGCGATTAACTGGCCATCGGGGTTTTCCCGGAAGGGTTGCCGGAGGGACCGGAAATAAGCCCGCAGCTCTTTCTTTTTAGTGGGGAAAAGAACGTAAAGGTTTTTACGGTGTTTTATTTTATGGAAATTGTCGCCGGTCTTCACGTAATAACTATTCTCATCGAGGTATACGGGGAAAGTCTGGCGGTTTTCGGTACGCTCATTCCGGGATTTTTTGCGCTGGCTCAACAGCTGTGTAGGGCCGTCCCACATGATTTGGTAGATCGCATCGGGCAGCTGTGGGTGGTTTTTAATGCGCACGAAACGGTGGTTGTCCAGATTGAACGCTTCCACTTTCCGCATATCGGGCGAAATCAGGTAGCCGCCTGTGGGGTGTTTGATGGCCAGCTGGTTCAGGTTCACGTCGTAATGCATCTGGACCGGACCGAAGCTTCTGCCATCGTAGCGGATATGGCCTGTAAAAATTTCCCTGGTTTCGAAAAACTGGTGGGTTTCGGCCGTGCGGTCGTAAAAGTGATAGCGGACGCCATTGTAAAGATGTTGTGAGCCAGCCGTCGCTTCGGTGTAGCGTCTTTCCGGCAGACGAAGTGTATCCCCGTAATACATTCCGGCACCAGACCCATGAAGAGGGGGACCGGCAATGAAATGAAAAACCGTAAAAAGTATAATATTCATGGTAGGACCGGTAGAGTTGCTGTCAGAAAAAAATGTCCTGAACAGAACGCAATAGAAGAATCCAGCTCATCATTAACCAAACCGGAGGCTGAAATCAAGGGCTTAGCGCGTTAAAGGGATTAGACTAAACAAGGTAACTTGCGAAATTAAAAAGGAATTTATATAAATTGTAGCAAATTTTAGTCAATGGTTGACAACTTAGTTTGAGGTTTGTCCGGCAAGGCAGAACCGTAGGTCTGCTACTTTTATGCGTTCTGTAACAACCAATAGAAAATCTTACTACTTTTGTCTTCTGAATAAAAGTGACTTCCTTGAAAGAATACGGTAGTAACGTAGAAAAATTAGCCGATTACATCAAGAAGATTGAAAATCGGGAGAAGCGTACGCTTTATGCGCATATTCTAGTAGAATTGATGCGTCAGATCCATCCGGGAATGAAGGATAATCAGGACTACACCAACAAGCTTTGGGATGACCTGTACATTATTTCCGGATTTGAACTGGACGTAGACAGTCCGTATCCAGCTCCTTCTAAAGAAGTCCTGGGTAAAAAACCTTTACCTGTCAATTATAACCAGCATGGCCTGGTATACCGGCATTATGGGCGAAACCTGGAACTGCTGGTGGAAAGGGCTATTGAAACCGAAGATGCAGATGACCGGCTGGCTTTTGTTTCCTACATTTACCGCCTGATGCGTACGTTTTACAGCACCTGGAACAAGGACAATGTGGAAGATACGGTATTGCTCGAACAGCTGGAACTACTATCCAAAGGGAAACTTCGCGCAGAACTGCAATATATCAAGGAGAAGGGGCCGATCGAATCTACTCCCAAGGACCGGAACAATGGTTCTGAACGCCAGCGGGGCGGCCAGGCCACCGGTTACCAGTCGCAGACCGGTAACTATGTTCCAGACCGTTACAACTCCGTAACCTACAACGGAGGAGGTCACAACAAACATCGTCAGCATAACAAGTTTAATAAAAACCGCAACAGAAAAGGAAAGTAATCTGCTTTCTGTGCGATAACTTTCAGCATTAGCTTATGGCGTCCTTCAAAATTACAGGGGGCAGGCGCTTGCAGGGGGATATATATCCTCAGGGTGCCAAAAACGAAGCTCTACAGATACTTTGTGCCGTATTACTCACCGCCGAACCGGTAACCGTTCATAATATACCCGATATCAGGGACGTAAACCAGCTTATCGATTTGCTGCAGGACCTGGGCGTCCGCGTGGACAGGCTGAGCAAATCATCGGTCCGTTTCCAGGCCGACCAGATCGATCTGGATTATTTAAGTTCGGACGTGTACCGTCAGAAAGCCGCATCCCTGCGCGGGTCGGTCATGCTTCTGGGCCCCATGCTGGCAAGATTCGGCTTCGGCAGTATCTCCCGCCCAGGTGGCGATAAAATCGGCCGCCGCCGGCTGGATACCCATTTTCTCGGTTTTGAAAAACTCGGAGCCAACTTCAAATACCATCCCGAGGGCTACTACAATGTAGAGGCCAAAAACCTTAAAGGTACCTACATTCTGCTCGACGAGGCTTCGGTTACGGGTACAGCCAACGTCATCATGGCGGCTGTCATGGCGGACGGAGTAACGACCCTTTATAACGCGGCCTGCGAGCCCTATATCCAGCAGCTTTGCCGCATGCTCAACCGTATGGGCGCACGGATTTCGGGCGTAGGATCCAACCTGATTACCATCGAAGGCGTGCGCGAGCTGGGCGGCACCGAGCATACCATGCTTCCCGACATGATCGAAATCGGTAGTTTTATTGGTCTGGCAGCCATGACACAGTCGGAAATAACCATCAAAAACTGCCGCGTATCCGAACTGGGCATCATTCCCGATGTTTTCCGTCGGCTGGGTATTAAAGTCGAAATCGTCGGCGACGATATATTCATTCCCGCCCAGGAAAAATACCGTATCGAAACGTTTATCGACGGTTCGACCATGACGGTAGCGGATGCTCCATGGCCAGGTTTTACGCCTGACCTGCTCAGTATAGTACTGGTAACGGCCATTCAGGCGCAGGGCACCGTTCTGATACATCAGAAAATGTTTGAAAGCCGTCTGTTCTTTGTGGATAAACTGATCGACATGGGGGCGCAGATCATCCTCTGTGACCCGCACCGGGCTACGGTGATCGGCCTCAACCGGGAGTCTCAGCTGCGCGGGATGCGCATGACTTCCCCCGATATCCGTGCTGGGGTTGCCCTGCTGATCGCGGCGATGTCTGCCACCGGAACCAGCATCATCGACAATATCGAACAGATCGACCGGGGATATCAGGACATTGACAAGCGCCTGAATGCCATCGGAGCGGAAATTATCCGGGTATAGCCCTGAAATAAAGCCCATTAAAAAAGGCAGGATCTCTTTCGTCACGGAAGGATCCTGCCTTTTGGTTTAAAGCATTTCTGCTAATTCTTCTTTTTCCCTTTGTAAATACAGGTCGAGTTATCCGACTGTACATAATAGGATTTGTAATTCTTCGCCTTGGGGTCGGTACAGCCTTCCAGATTCAGCAGTTCGACTTTCCGGAATTCTACCGGGTGGCTCTCGCTTTGCAGGGAAATGGTTCCGCGGCTGAGAAGTTTTCCCTCCTGAAAAATGGAAGCATCGTGACCACTGACTACGCCACCGCCCATCTGCGGTTTGTTGTATTCGAGAACTTTTTCGCCGTTCACAAAGTGCTGGATGAGGGAATCGCCCAATACCAAAATTTCCGCCCTTACCCATTGGTCACCGTGATAGGTCTGGGAAGTGGAGTTGATACAGTGAGCCGTCACCAGCTTGCCGTCGATCTCCACATGCGTACCCGGTGTACAGAGATTGCAGGTAGTCCGTTTTTTCTCTCCATCGCCGCCGAGGAACTGGACTTCGATCGAGATAGGGAAGTCCTGGTCCTTCCCCATGGTTGCAGCCGGCTGACCGTGCAGCATGACACCGCTGTTTCGCCAGGCCCAGCCTTCGCCATTGGGTGCCTGGTCCCCCACGAAGCGGTATTCGATAACCAGTTTATAGTATCCGTACTCTTTCTTATAGAATATGTGCCCGTACTGCTGTTTGAAATCGTCGTACTGATCATAACGGACAACCATTTTGCCGTCTTCCACCCGGAAGGTATTGAGGTAGTTGTCGTTTAATTCCCTTCCCCGGATCTTGATATCCCAGCCGTCCAGGTTTTTGCCGTTGAAAAGCGATTTCCACTCTTCCCTGTCGGCTTTTTTTTGGGCAAATCCGGAAATACTAAAAATACAGAGGGCCAGTACCAGAAGTTTTCTCATTGCAATCGCGACGGATAAGGTTAAACATAGCGGGTGTCGATGAAACGGGCGTCGGCCACAAAGTCCTTCACGCGCTGTTCATCCTCCTTTTTGCAGATTAAAAGTACGTTGTCATATTCGGCTACGATATAGCCTTTGAGGCCGTTGATGACGACCAGCTTGTCTTCAGGGGTTTTGATGATGCAGTCTTCGGTGTCGTAAGCCAGGAGTTTGCCCGTCACGACATTCCTGTTTTCATCCTTTTCCGATACTTCGTACAGCGACTTCCACGTTCCCAGATCTGACCAGCCGAAATCACTCAGGATAACGTAGACATTGCCGGCCTTTTCCATAATGCCCTTGTCAACCGAAATGCTTTTGCAGCGGGCATAGGCTCTGCCCAGAAAAGCGTTTTCCGAGTCCGTATAGTAGAAGTCGTTTCCTTCCTCGAACAAATCATAGGTGTCGGGCATACAGCTCCTCAGTGCTTCCTTGAAGGCGTTCACATTCCAGATAAAAATACCCGCGTTCCATACGAATTCACCGCTTTCGATGAACTTGACCGCCAGCTCCAGATGTGGCTTTTCGGTAAAGGTCTTCACCTTTTTCACCATTTTTTTGTCGGGTACATACTGGATATATCCGTAGCCGGTATCAGGCCGGTGTGGCTGTATACCCAGCGTTACCAGGATATTTTCCATGCGGGTGGCGCCGAGAGCAATCCGGATCGTATCCTGGAAAGAACTTTCCTGCAGGATAATATGATCGGCGGGAGCGACTACGATATTGGCTTCAGGGTTTCGGGAAGCGATTTTAAAACATGCATAGGCCACACAGGGGAGGGTATTCCGGCGGTGCGGTTCCAGCAGAATCTGGTCAGGCTCCAGAAACGGGAGCTGTTCGGTAACAATATCCCTGTATTCAGCACTGGTGACGATGTAGATGTTGTTCGTAGGACAGATACCATTAAACCGGTGAACTGTCTGCTGAAGGAGTGACTTGCCCGTTCCCAGAACATCATGAAACTGTTTGGGGTAGGTAGTTCTGCTGAATGGCCAAAAACGGGTACCAACCCCTCCTGCCATAATCACTACATAGGTATTATTCATGTTGTCAGGTGTATAAGGCGCTATGCAAATTTCTCCAAAACTATCTCGCTTTGGCTGGTTTACCAAATGAACCGCATAGCTAATTTATTAATAAATTGAAACAGAGATCGTTAAGTGTTACTGGTTTTCTTTTAAGGAAAAAATATTTGATGACTTATAAAAAATACAAGAATATTGATACATTTGTTATGTTTGCATAACATTATTAATCAGGTGTTTTTATGAAGAAATCTATGCGCATTTTATCACTGTTGTCCCTATTACTGATCCTTACAGGGGGGATTTCGTTGGCACAGGTTACTGTTTCCGGTACGGTAATGGAATCGATTACCAACGTTCCCCTGACGGGAGTTAGTATTAGGGTAAAGGATAAAGTAATCGGTACCATTACGGATTCCAGGGGCTATTTTTCGTTGAAAGTAAGTACCCCGCCCCCCTTCAGGCTAATTTTTTCATCGGTAGGCTACCAGACGCAGGAGCTCGATATCAGCGAGAGCCGTGACGATATAGTCGTTGTATTAAAGGAGGAAATTATCATGGGCAGGGAAGTGATTGTTTCCGCATCCCGTGTGGAAGAAAGCGTCATGCAGTCCCCTGTTTCCATCGAGCGGCTGGATATCCGATCGATCCGGGAAGCGCCAGCACCCAGTTTTTTTGAAGCTATCCGCAATCTGAAAGGGGTGGATATGAGTACCCAGTCACTCACGTTCAGCAACCCCAATACGAGGGGTTTTTCTGCGAACGGAAACCTGCGCATGGTGCAGCTGGTCGACGGAATGGATAACCAGGCTCCCGGTCTGAATTTCTCCGTGGCCAATATCGCCGGGCTCTCCGACCTGGATGTCGAAAGTGTGGAACTGCTCCCGGGCGCCGCGTCTGCCCTGTATGGTGCCAATGCCATCAACGGTATCCTCCTGATGACCAGCAAAAGTCCTTTTCTCTACCAGGGGCTGAGTGCCTATGTGAAGGGAGGTGTTATGCATGCAGACAATCGGGTGGAAAGATATACCAATGCGCCGGAAAAGACCACCCCGTATTATGATGTTGGCATCCGCTATGCGAAAGCATTCAATAACAAATGGGCGTTCAAGGTCAATCTCACCTATATGAAAGCCAATGACTGGCAGGCTACGGATTACCGTGACCACAGCCTGTCGAACGGATATGGCTTCAATGGTAACGAAATCAACAATCCTGGCTATGACGGCATCAATGTTTACGGGGATCCATCTCAAAACATCAGTAACCTGCTGGGCGAAAATTTGCCGGCGATGGCTCAGCTGATTCCCGCCCTTCAGCCCCTTCACCAGGGCGTCCAGCAGCTGGGCGGACTGTTTGCGCAGGCCGGTCTGGCACCCGACCCTGCCGCAGGTTACCGCAAGGTTTTTTCTGATATTTTTCAGAATGATACGTTTGCGAGAAGAGGATATACGGAACGTGACCTGGTTGACTACAATGCCTACAGCATCAAAACAAACGCTTCGATTCATTACCGCCTGAACGATAATGTGGAGGCCATCGTCCAGGGAAACTGGGGACTGGGAACCACCGTCTATACGGGTGTTGACCGTTATTTCATCAAGAATTTTACCATTGGGCAGTACAAAGCCGAGCTCAAGGGGTCGAATTTCTTTGTCCGCGCTTATACCACCCAGGAGAACTCTGGTGATACCTATGCCGTTGGCCTCGCCGGTCTTGGCGTAAACCGCCAGTGGACGGTTCAGAATGGTAACGTAATACTCGATCCAACCTATTTCGCCGGTTACGCTGCTACGCTGGCCGGGGCCGTTCTGCCGCCCATTCTGCAAAATACCTTCGCCGTGTACCAGCAGACCGGGAATGCAGAAGCAGCCCTCATGACCTATCTGAACGCTATCTCGCAATACCGCCTGAATTCCAGTGCCGTCGGTCAGAGTGTCCGGAGCCAGTATGGGGATGGCCGTGAAGAAGTGCCTGGTTCTCAGGGATTCAAGGATATCCTGGACAGGGTCACCTCTACCAGTATCCCAGGTAATTCGTCCAACGTCGGTGCCAAGTTCCTGGAGAGAACAGCTATGTATCACCTGGAGGGGATGTATAATTTCAATAAACTGATTGATCCTGAAACCGTGGAAATCATTGCCGGTGCGAGTTACCGTCTCTTTGACCTTAATTCGAAGGGTACCCTGTTCTATCAGGATGAAAATGGGAAGGAACCCAATATCACCGAAATCGGCGGTTATGTTCAGGCCCAGAAAACCATTGCCGATCTGTTAAAACTGACAGCGTCGGTCCGGTACGACAAGAATAACAACTTTAAAGGGCAGTTTACTCCCCGGATTTCGGGTGTGCTCACGCTGGCAGAAAATCATAATATCCGGGCCTCCTTCCAGACCGGTTTCCGGATTCCCGATACGCAGTCACAGTTCATCGACCTGCTGACGCCGCAGGCACGCCTCATAGGGGGTCTGCCTCCGCTCCGGGAGAAATATTTTTCGGGCTCCCAGCTGGTCAATGTCAAAACCGGTCAGCCTTTCACCCTCACCGAATACAAACCTGAGCGTGTGATATCCACCGAAGTAGGCTACAAGGGGCTGATAGGCGATGCCTTGTTTGTGGACTTCTATTACTACAACAGCAATTACAAGGATTTCCTGGTCGGCAATAACCTCTACGTAGCCTCGGGTACCTATGCCGGACAGTATTTCGGCATGCAGTCGAATTATGACAAGAGCATCAAAGCCCATGGTTTCGGTCTGGGGCTCGACTATGCCTTCTCCCACAATTTTACCCTGGGCGGCAACATCACCAACAATACCCTCAAGGCAGGCGGAGTAAAAATGTTTTCTTCGCAAAAGAACGTAGCGGTACTTGACGACGGATCGGACATCGGTTTTAACACACCGAAATTCCGCTATATTGTCAATTTCGGGAATCGTAATATTGCCCGTACCGGCTGGTCGTTCAATCTAATCTGGAGAGGACAGGATGCATTCATCTGGAACTCTTCCTTTGTACCGAACGCCGTCAAGTTCGCGACCGATGAAAAACGTCAGTCCATCATACCCGCTATCTCGACGCTTGATGCCCAGGTCAGCCGTAAGCTGAGCAGTATCAAGTCGATTCTCAAAGTAGGGGGGACCAACATCCTGAACAAGCAGTATACCACCGGCTGGGGCAATCCGACGGTCGGTTCGATGTATTACGTTTCTCTGACTTTTGATCAGCTTTTAAATTAACCTAAACGAATCGAGTGTTGTAAAATTCCGGGGTAACAGCCGGAATTTTACTTTTTTTACGGTAGGATGACCGCAACTCACCCTTAAAACGCGCAAAAGGAATAATTTTTATGGAAGAAGCTTCTACGGTGGTCTATTTTTTTGTTAGACCCTCGAAAATAGATACTTTTGCCACATTGCCTGAAAACCATTGCCCAGTTTCATTGTTAAAAATGCGCATTTACGGCCTTGCTTTTGTCATACTTTTACTTGTTTGCCAGGCTCAAGTATGCGTCTCCCAAAGTACCTTCCTGCCTGTAAACGATGATGTCTATCACCTCATCGAGCGCTATGAGCTGAAAATGGGGAAAATGTCTTCCACCTTTCATGGCGGCGTGAAGCCTTTTGAGCGAAAGGCGGTGATGGAGTTTCTGGATGAAGTGGAGACTGATGATCCCAATCTCAATGACCGTGACGAGGCCAATTTCCAGCAGCTGAGGCGCGACAGCTGGGAATGGACAAGGGATACTTCGAATGTATTTGCCGGGCGTTTTCAGCGGCTTAACCGAAACGGTTGGCCCAAAAGCTGGTGGGCTCATCCCAATGACCTGTTCAGTCATCATACCGACGAGTTCAACATTCACGTCAATTTCATCACCAACAACTTTCTGGCCAGGGACAACACCCTCGACGATATGGTGTATTTCTCAGGCCGTGGTGCGGAACTCCGGGGGACTATTAACAAGAAGCTGGGGTTCTACACCATGATTACCGATAACCAGGGCTATTTTCCCGGTTATGTGCAGGAATACGCGCAAAGGCTCAATTTTCCGGGTGAGGGGCTTACCAAAATCAGTGCCAAAAACCATGCCGATTTCTTTTCCGCGCGGGGGTATATTTCCTTTAATCCCCTGAAGAATATCAATGTCCAGTTCGGGCACGACAAGAACTTCATCGGCAACGGATTCAGGTCGCTGCTGCTTTCCGACTTCAGCGCGCCCTATATGTTTCTCAAGCTCAATACCCGCATCGGAAGGTTCCATTATACCAACCTCTGGTCGTCGATGATCAACAACCAGGACAGTACCTATGGGGATCTGTTAAGGAAGAAGAAATACTCGGCGATGCACCACCTGAGCGTCAACATTACCGATCGCTTAAACATCGGCATTTTTGAAGCGGAGGTTTTCACCCGCGACAGTACAGGCGGCGGGTTTGATATCAACTATCTGAACCCCGTCATCTTTTACCGCTTCGTCGAGTCTTACCTGGGCAGTTCCGACAACGCCTTGCTGGGGCTGGACTTCCGTTGGATTCCGGCACGCAGTACCTCGATTTACGGACAGTTCATGATCGATGAGCTGCGGACCAAAGAACTGTTTGACGGGAAAAACTCCTGGACCCGAAAGTTTGCCTTTCAACTGGGCGCCAAGAGAGTCGACGTACTGAATATCCCCAACCTCGATCTCCAGGTGGAATACAATATTGTGCTGCCTTACACGTATAGTCACCGGGACGGAGGGCGAAACTACATGCATTACAAGCAGCCTCTTGCTCACCCGCTGGAAGCCAATTTTTACGAAATTCTTGGTATATTACGATATCAGTTAAGCCGGAAGCTAACCCTCTACGGCGTAACCATGTTTTCGCGCAAGGGGCTGGATCTGGAAGAACGTAACTATGGCGGGGACCTGACCAGGGATTATGAAACGCGGTATTCGGATACCGGTAACGTCGTGACACAGGGTCTGCTGCAGAAAATCAATTTGTTTGACCTCCGGCTATCTTATATGCTCGCCCAAAATCTGTATATTGATTACCGCATGATGAACCGCCGGGTGGCTGTGCAGCGACAGGACGATCGGCAGACCAATTTGTTCTCTTTCGGGATCCGTTATCACCTGCCTTACAGGCAACAGATATTTTAAACCGAAACCCACCTTTCCGAGCTGTTTCTTTTTTTAATATTGCTCATCACAAACCATCAAAGAATTACTGACACAGATGAGAGAACTTATCAAAGCCGAGTTACTGGAAGCAGAAAATACCCTTAATCGATTTCTGAATGACCCGCAGAATATTGCCAGCATCGAAGAAGCCGCGCGGTTGATTTCGCAATCGATCCTGTCGGGCGGAAAGGTTCTCTCCTGTGGTAACGGCGGATCACACTGCGATGCCATGCATTTTGCCGAAGAGCTCACCGGACGATTTCGGGATGACCGCAGAGCGCTTCCCGCCATTGCCATTTCCGACGTCAGTCACCTGAGCTGCGTGTCCAACGACTATGGGTTCAACCAGGTGTTTTCAAGGTTTATCGAAGGGGTAGGAAAGGAAGGAGACGTGTTGCTAGCACTGAGTACGAGCGGTAATTCAGAGAATATCATCCGCGCCGTGAAAGCAGCCCGCCTGAAAGGAATGAAGGTGATTCTGCTGACCGGCAAGGACGGCGGTAAGCTGGCCGGACAGGGAGATGTGGAAATCCGCGTTCAGCATTTCCGTTATTCCGACCGGATTCAGGAAATTCATATCAAAGTGATTCATATTCTGATTCTGTTGATCGAAAAATCAGTACTATGAGAGTAAGGCCTGCGGCCCTCATCGTTCGGGATGGGGCCATTCTGACCATGCGTTATCAGTTTAGCGGAGAATCGGTTTACCTGCTTCCAGGAGGTAATCAGGACCCCGGAGAGTCCCTCCCTGCCGCCCTGGAAAGGGAACTTGCCGAAGAGCTGGGCATCCGCGTGACGGTAGAAGAAATGCTGCTGGCGGGGGAGGTGCTGAATTTCAACGGTAAGGAGGATACCCTGCATTGCCTGTTTCGGGCTACCATTACCGAAGGCGAACCCCATTTGAATCCCGAGCATACCTCTGCCCGCTCCATCGACTGGCTTACCTGTGAGCAGCTAAGGCAGGTACCCCTGTATCCTAATTTTGCGCCCTATCTGGAAGCGGCTCAGTCGTCGGACAGTTTTACCTACACCGGTCCGCTCGAACAGGTGTTTGTCCGTTAACGTTCGGGCACTCCCGTAGGGGTTTTGTCTACGAAGTGATTGGCGTCCGTCTTTCTTTTATCCAGTTCGAATTCGTCGTACAGTTCACCAGTAGCCGTATAGGCCTTGAAATTGAGGGTATTCCCGTAGATTTCAATGACGTGAAAGAGTTGTGTGAAAATCGCTTTGCGATCCATCCAATCCGATTTATCGACGTTAGATCCCGTCATTTTAGGCCCGGCCACCGATACTACATACATGGTGTTCGAAGTCTCTCCCTTTTTACTCATAGGGATTTTGGACATACCGCGTGCGTAGGTATGGTCATGGCCCTGTAATACAAGATCCACCCTATACTGGTCGATGAGGGGTTTGAAGTTGTCGCGCATCCGTTTGTTGTCCCGGGTAGTTTTGGGAGAAAATATCGGATGATGGAAGGTCATGACGGTCCAGCGGTTGGGGTTGTCCGACAGTACCTTCTTCAGCCATTCCTTTTGGGCGGCGAGGTATTTGTCTGATTCTTCCACCTGATCGGAGTTGATGGAGATAAAGCGGACTCCCTGTAGGTCGAAGTAATAGCAGCTTTCCTCCAGCCCCTCGGGACCATTTAGTGGGAGGTTGAAATGAGGCCGCCAGAATTTGGAAATGGTGTTTTCTTCCTGCTCGTTATCGTAGTGGTCGTGATTGCCCGGTGTCGCCATATTGGCCACCGAGGTATGGAGGATTTTTCCGGCATCAAAGAATTCGCCCCATTCCACATCCCGGTTAGCCCGGTTGATCAGGTCGCCGCCGTAGATGGCAAGCTGTGCATCAGGGGCTTTTTTTAGCACTTCCGGAAGGACTCGCGTCCACAGCGAGCGCATATTGACCTGCACATCGCCGAAGTATACGAACTGCAATTTATCCGCCGAGCTGCGCGCCGTGCGGAAATGAAACCATTCGCTCCAGTATTTTCCCGCCCCTACCCGGTAGGCATACAGGGTGCCGGGTTTCAGTCCGGTGACTTTATAGGAATGAAACATGGCAGGTGCAGCTTCTTCGGTGCGGAGCAGTTCGGAAACCGCCTGGTAACGCTGTGCTTTCTCTACAAAGCGCGGGTCGGCGTCAGCGGGGGCGATTTCCACATAGCTGACCCGGGTCGTATCATCGGTTCTCCAGTTTATCGCAATGGAGGTTGAAAGATCATCGGTCGCATTGAGAACGATCCGATCGGGAATGGGTTTGGGGGTATAGAGTATTTCCAGCTGGGCATTGGAAACGTTCCAGCTGAAAACCAGCAGAAGAAGCCACCACTTTTCAGAGATCTTCATTTTCATTTAAATTATTTCGGCAGATAACGTAATATAAATAATACGCCGGGCGGGACTATTATGACCATCATCGGACGGTACTGGATAAAAAAAGAGCTGTCCGAAAACAGACAGCTCCTTCGTAAGACGCGTAATATCCATTAATCCACCCTGATTTCCGCGACGATGGGCAGGTGATCCGAAGCATAGGACTCCTGAATTACCTCCATTTTGAGAGTTCTCAAACGGCGGGGTTGGGTGTACATGATGTAGTCGATGGTTTTTCGCGGATTGACGTTGGGAATGGTAGGTCCGCAGTCATCCAGACAGGTTCTGGTAAAGGTACCGTCCAAAAGGGAAATCACCCGGCTGTTGGGTACCGCATTGAAGTCGCCTGCAATGATAAAGGGTTCAGGCAGCTTTCCGAACCGGTTGATGATCTTTTCTGCCTGGAATACCCGGGTTTCCTCTTTCAGATCGAGGTGGGTGGATGCAAACCAGATGGGTAAACCTTTCGCAACTTCAACTTTGATAGCCGCGACGGTACGGGGTTCACCGGTAACACCCTCGGGCAATGGCAGTGGATAGGCTACAGCCTCGATGATCGGGAAACGGGAAAGTACGGCGATCCCGTATTCACCGCCCTGGAAGTCAATTCCTTTGGCAAAGAAAAAGTGCATGCCCGTCATTTTACCCAGTTCCCGGGCCTGGTTGATTTCCTTGCCGGAGCGCTCTGTGTTCACGTCGATTTCCTGCAGGGCGACCAGATCGGGTTTGGCATCGTTGATAACCTTGGCGATGGCGGGGAGATCGATATAGCCATCCGTACGGCTGGGTGGGTTACAGTGGTGCACGTTATAGGCCATAACCTTGAGGTTTACTGAGGACTGACTTATGACGGACTGGCTGCAGGCCATAACGAAAAACAGCATAAGAATGCTGAAAAGTCGGATTGTTTTCAACGTCGGACTATTTTAGTTTACGGAAGAATAATTAGGCCGCAATTTGCAGAAAGAATGCAAATAAGAAAAGCAATGGGGTTCTGTTACCTCAGTTATCAGCCTTCAGGGGGCGGATAGCATGCCGGTCAGTGTAAACAGTGTCGGGTGTGAATATTATTATATGGTAAAGTCCTGGTATATTTTTAGGGACGTAATCTAAAAAAACGCAAATTTGTACAATGCCTGTGAGGCGTTGCCACCTGTTCTTAAATCAGACCGCTTCAGTTATGGACGAGGTACTTTTCAAATCGTTATATGACCGGTTTTTCCGGAAAGTATTTCGTTTTGTCCGCAGCCATTGCCGCGACATGGCGGAGGCGGAGGATTTGACTCATGATGTTTTTCTGAAGTGCTGGAAGTACCGGGAGTCGTTTTCCACCGACATCCCTCCCGAAGCCCAGCTTTTGCTGATTGCCCGCCGCACTGTCATCAATCATTACAGAAAAAGTCTGCTGCGCAAGATTTCCTCCCTGGAAGCGGTCGAACGGGATTTTGCCGGGGAAGACAGTGCAGACCACACCATCCGGAATGACCAGGCGAGGGAACAGCTGCAACTCGCACTCGACCTGCTTCCGCCGCGTCGTCGCGAAATCTTTGAAAAAAGCCGTTTCGAAGTTAAAACCTACGACGAAATCGCCCGTGAAATGGGCATCTCGTCGGGAACGGTGGAAAGTCAGATGGTGAAAGCCCTCCGTTTCCTCCGCGAACGGCTGGCCCATCTCATGGGTCTAGTGCTCTGGTTTTCACAGTATTAGCAAAAAAATTAAAAAAAATATTGGATAGAGTATAGGTATCGGCCCGGTTAGCTGTATTCTCATATACAGTCTACCGGATAAAACGGCTATGTTGACCCGCGAATTATTGAAACGATACCTGGAAAACCGGTGTACCCGGGAAGAGCTGACCTGGCTGCAGGATTATTTTGCCCGGGAAGATCCCGACCGACTGCAACAGTTGCTGGACGAAGACTGGGTCTCCACTGATGCCAGGGCTTTCGATCCGGAACTGGAAGAAATTCGCCAACGTATATGGGTAAGGTTAGCGGGAGAAGTCCGGGAAAATGAACGGAATTTGCCCCTGCGTCAGCCCGTAAAGATATTCCGCCAGACAGCCCTCTGGGCGGGTATGGCAGCTGCCATTGCCCTGATCATTCTCTTTGGCCAGCGGATTGCGGAAGAGCAGCAATCCCCATTCGGGTCTGAGATCAGCCAGCACCTGACCGAGCACCGGAATAATACCGGTCAGCCCTTACCCATTACCCTGCCCGACGGCTCAAGGGTTGTGCTGGAGCCAAACAGCAGCCTGCGACATGCCCCGAAGTTCGAAGCAAACCGTCGGGAAGTGCATTTATACGGGAAGGCCTTTTTTGACGTGAGGAAAGACAGCCTGAGTCCATTTTTCGTACTGACCAACTCTGTAAAAGTTAGGGTACTGGGGACGAGTTTTAACGTGATTTCCTTCGAAAACCGTCCGGCCGAAGTATCGGTGGTAACCGGTCAGGTTGCCGTTTCGGTGGGCAAAAAGGGGGAAGAAACCATACTGAAGCCCAATGAGCGGGTCGTGCAGACTCCTAACCATGAGCGATTGACGAAGGTACTGGTGGAAGAGCCGGTGGTAACCAAACCGGAACTGATGAAGGATCTCTTTCATTTCGAAGAGGTACCCCTGCCTGAAGTCTTCAGGGTATTTGAAGAAGCCTATGATATCCGCATCCATTTCGATACGGAAGCGCTCATGCATTGTACCATCAATGCACATCTGGAGGATCAGTCTCTGTTTACCAAGCTGAAAATGATATGTCTGTCGATGGGCCTGACTTACGAAGTGGCGGGTACGGAAATTGTCATTTCGGGAGAAGGCTGTCAATAGTTTTCGAAGCCTATTTATGTATCTATGAATATTAAACCAAACCTTGAAATATGAGATAGAATTTTGCTTGACTCTAAAAAAAAGCCGCAGATGCCGGAAACATCTGCGACGGTTGGATACCCGTAAGTATCCGCATTTTGGGCGCGTCCGGAAAACGCGCCACAGGAATGTTTTTGCTTGATAATCAGTAAACCAAACAAAACGTTTTCAATTTATGTATTTGAAACAACGCTGGCAACATCTTACGTGGACGGCCATGAAGATTTCCTTTTTCCAGTTTGTGCTGATCGCGCTCTGCTGCAGTTTCGTGAAGGCCAATTCTTCGGCGGCACAGGAACTGCTCGACCGTAAGGTATCGATCCAGGCACGGGAGCAGAGGCTCAGTCAGGTCCTGTCATCCATTGAGCAACAGGTGAATGTACGCTTTGTGTACAGTCCTCAGGCGATTAAAGCCCATCACCGGGTTTCGGTCTCCCTGAAAGGGACGAAATTATCCGAGGCCCTGACAGCCCTTTTTGAAAATCAGAATATTGAATGGGAGATAGTCGGGGGACAAATAGTTCTGAAAAAGGCCCTTCGGCAGCAGTCGGATTATTTTCCTTCTGAGCTTGAAAACCTGCCTCTGCTGATTCCTGTCGACCGTACGATCACCGGGAAAGTCACCGATGCTACTTCCAGGGAGCCTTTACCCGGAGTTAACATCATGGTGAAAGGCACTCAGTCGGGTACCGTGACGGGCATTGACGGCAGCTTTTCCTTGTCGGTAAGGGAGGGCTCGGATGTAACGCTGGTTTTTTCCTTCGTGGGTTATATCACGCAGGAAGTTGAACTGGGCAACCGAACCAGCCTGGAGGTAAGTCTTGCGGTGGACGAGAAAGCCCTGGAGGAGGTGGTAGTGGTTGGTTACGGTACTCAGAAAAAGGTAAATCTTACGGGTGCCGTCACGGTCGCTGATCCCGCCAAACTGGCTAACCGTCCGATAACAACCTCATCCCAGGCATTGCAGGGCCTTACCGGCCTTTACGTTAACCAGAACACCGGGCAGCCGGGCGCAGACCAGGCTACCATCCGGATCCGGGGAGTGGGCACGCTCAACGACAATAACCCCCTGGTACTGATCGACGGGGTTTCCTATCCGCTGCTTGACATCAATCCCAATGAAATAGAAAGTATAACCGTACTGAAAGACGCCGCCTCCACAGCCGTCTACGGTTCCCGAGCGGCCAATGGTGTAATTCTGGTGACCACCAAATCGGGAAAAAGAGGGGAAGGATACCGGGTTAGTTACAACAACTACTTCGGGTTTGACAAGCCCACCAAGTTACCGGATGTGGAGTGGGATCCGATCAATTTCATGAAGTACAAGAATATTGCCCTAGTCAATGAAGGTAAAGCGAAGGAGTATACCGATGCTGAAATAGAGGAATACGAGAGGGGCATGGCCAGCGACCCCAACGGTTACATGTATCCCCGGACCAATGCCTATGATGAAGCGCTTAAAAACGGCTTTATCCAGGAGCATAATATCACCGTATCGGGCGGAGGCGATAAACATAATCTGGCCCTGACGCTCGGCGTACTCGATCAGGACGGCATTCTCAAGTATGGAAAATCCAAGGCTAACCGCTATTCGGTGGGTTTGAACGGCAAGGTTGACGTGACCAGTTTCCTGTCGGTGGGAGGCAAGATTTCGGGTACTTTCCGCAGATGGGATGAACCCCAGGTTACCACGGCTACCTTCTGGCAGAACGCGATTTTCCGTACGGTTCCTATCTTCCCGGTAATAATCGAGGATGGCCGTTACGGCAATACCTGGCTGCGTTCCACCGGTCTGAACGTCTGGTCAAACCCCCGGGCCAATCTCAAGGAAGGTTCGAGGGATTATGTGCAGACACGCGTGCTGACCAACATCTTTGCGGATCTGAAACTGCCTTTTAACATTACCTATAAGGTCAATCTGGCTGCCAACACCTTTGATTACATCCAGCATGTATTCCGCCCATACCTCACCAATACCAACCCCAAGACACTGGCTTCGGTGATCGTGAATGCGACAACCATGGGTTACCGGCGGTATGAGAAGGAAATCAACCTGACCGGCTTCCATACACTCGACTGGAACAGGCAGTTCGGCGAAAAGCACGGGGTTTCCCTGCTGCTCGGGAACAGTGTGGAAACCTTCTCCTGGGAATATTTCAATGCCCAGAAAGAGAGTTCCATGGATAACCAGCTGACCGACCTGGATGTATTCCTGCTCAATCCGCAGGTGAACGGTAACAGTACCGAATCGGCGATTCTTTCCTACTTCGGAAGAATGAATTACAACTTCGACGACAAGTATCTGCTGGAAGCCAACTTCCGGTACGACGGGTCGTCGCGTTTTGCCAAAGAGCACCGCTGGGGGCTGTTCCCATCCTTTTCACTGGGCTGGAGAATGGACCGCGAAAATTTCCTGAAGGATGTTACCTGGATTACCAATCTCAAGCCCCGTTTTTCCTGGGGTAAGATCGGTAACCAGCAGATTTCACTCTGGAGCTATATCAACTCCATCACGCTCAACCAGAACTATTCTTTCGGGAATACCGAGTCGTTGGGTGCTGCCGCCACGGCTGCCTCCGACCCGAGCCTGAGCTGGGAGACTACTACCATGTCCAACCTTGGATTTGACCTAACCCTGTTCAACGGGCGCTTGGGTACCACCGTCGAGTTATACGATAAGAAGACCGACGGTATTCTGAGGCCTGTGAACTATGCTTCCCAGGTGGGAGACCTGACCGGCCCCACTACCAACGTGGGTTCGATGCGCAACCGTGGGATAGAAGTACTGATCAACCACCGCAACCAGCGGGGTAATCTCACCTACGAAATCGAAGGTAGCCTGGCCTATAACAAGAATGAGGTGACCCATCTCAACGGGCAGGAGATCATTTCAGGGCGTTACATTACGAAGGAAGGTCATCCGGTGCAATCGTATTACATCTACGAAGCCGAGGGAATTTTCCAGTCGGAAGATGAGCTGGCAAGCCATGCCTTCCAGAACGCCGCCACCAAGGTCGGATTCCTGAAGTATAAAGACCAGAATGGTGACAACCGCATCGACGCCCGCGACCGTAAAATCTTCCACGGCGTAGTACCGGAGGTTACCTATTCCTTCAATCTCGGGGTGGGGTATAAGGGATTGCAGCTGCTGGCTTTCTTCCAGGGAGTCGGAAAGGTGTATACCTATCCGCAGCACAACATCAGCTACCCCTATTACAATGGTGCAGGTGTGACCAAAGAATGGCTGACCGATTCCTGGACCCCGGAAAACCCCAATGCCCGGCTGCCAATTCTGACGACCAGCACCGGAAACACGCTGAACTTCGAGAACTCCACTTTCTGGTTACAGAATGCTTCCTACCTCCGCATGAAAAACATTCAGCTTAGTTATGATCTGCCCGGCAGTGTTGTCGAAAAGCTGTATATGAGAAATCTGAAAGTGTTCGTGAACGGACAGAACCTGCTCACCTTCACCAAAATGAAGAACTGGGACCCTGAGAAGAACCTTACCCAGGACAACATTTTCGCTTATCCGCAGGTCAAAACAGTTACAGTTGGGTTAAATGTTACGTTCTAAAAAAGCCGCGAATTGATATGAAACAATATATAGCCGCCATAGCAGTGATGGTACTCCTCCAGAGTTGTTCCGACATCCTGGAGACTTCTCCCAAAAACCGGTACACGGAAGAAACCTTCTGGCAGACGGAATCCCAGGCTGAAGCCGGTCTGACCGCCTGTTACGCTACCCTGAAAAAGCCGGGTATCTACGGAGGGGGTGACTGGGCTACTCCGTTGTGGGAAGAAACTGCCACCCCCAACGCCACCGATTACAACAGTGCTTCGGGTTTCTTCCGGATTGCCGAAGGTATTCACGACGGTTCGAATGCCGGGATCATCAACAACCGGTGGGCACATGCCTATGAGGGCATAGGCCGCTGTAACACATACCTGGCCAGAGTGGTGGATATCCCCATGAGTGACGCCAGGAAAAATCAGGGGATGGCGGAGGCCAAGTTTCTGAGAGCCCTCTACTACAGCCTGCTCGTGAATTACTACGGCGATGCTCCGCTAATTCTGGATCCACCCGTGAAGGAACACAACAATTTGCCCCGGACACCGAAGGATCAGGTTTTTGCCCAGATCATCAAGGATCTCGATGAAGCCGCTGCGGTACTTCCCCTTACCGCCTCTCAGCCCGGGCGTGTTACCAAAGGGGCCTGTCTGGCTCTGAAAGCCCGCCAGTATCTGTACCACGGCAAATTTGCCGAAGCTGCCGCGGCCGCCAAACAGGTAATGGATCTGAACCAGTATTCATTGTTCCCCGACTATCGCGGTCTGTTCATGCCAGAAAATGAGAACAACCAGGAAGTTATCTTCGACGTGCAGTATCTGTTTCCCAACAACTGCCATTCCTTTGATCTGATCCGCAGGCAATATGATACGACAGCCCCGCTGAGAGATCTGGTCGATGCCTATCAGATGAACGATGGTTCGGAAATTCAGAACTCGCCCAAATACAATCCTGAGAAATACTGGGAAAACCGGGATCCCCGCTTCCACATGACACTGGTATGGCCCGGATCGATGTACCGTGGCATGCCCGTTACGGACCGGACTTTCAACCAGACTGGTTTAACCTTCAAGAAATACAGCATTTACGATGCGGATAATCAGTATAATACCCTCATCAAGAATGCGTCACAGTCCGATATCAACTACATCGTACTGCGTTATGCCGACATCCTGCTGATGTATGCCGAAGCCCGGATCGAACTCAACGATATCGATCAGAGCGTTTACGACGCGATCAATGCCGTACGCGGCCGTCCCGGAGTGAACATGCCGCCGATTCAGCATACCGATCCCTCTGACGCGGCCAACTATGCGGCTATGTCGGATCAGGCCCGACTGCGGGAAATCCTGAGAAAGGAGAGAAGAATCGAGTTCGCGGGCGAGGGGTACTACTACATGGATATCCTGCGTTGGAAAACCGCGGAAGTGGTCAACAACGGACCGGTTCATACCCACAATTATACCGTGAAGCTGGTCAGGAAGTTCAACAAGGACAGGGATTACCTGTGGCCTATCCCAGCGTATGAGCTGCAGGAGAACCCCAATCTCGAACCCAACAATCCCAACTGGTAAACTATGCTGCATCAGGAACAGCTCATCCTGTTTTTCCGGCGTCTGGCTTTTTGGACCGTCGTGATGGTCTGTGGGTTGACGGCCGAGGGCCAGACGGGCCGTAAACCCAACATCATCTACATCTATGCGGATGATCTTGGCTATGGGGAGATTGGCGTCTACGGGCAAAAGAAAATCAAGACGCCTCATCTCGACCGTCTGGCGGCCGAAGGGATACGGTTCACCAAGCATTACACCAGCACGCCGGTCTGCGCACCGGCGCGCTGCATGCTGCTGACTGGCCGTCACGGCGGGCATTCCTTTATCCGGGGAAACTATGAATTCGGTGGTTTTGAGGATGACAAGGAAGGCGGACAGATGCCTTTACCCGAAGGTACCCTGACCATCGCCCGTGTACTCCAACAAGCCGGTTATAAAACCGGCGCCATCGGGAAATGGGGACTTGGCATGGCCGGATCCAGTGGCCATCCCAACCGTCATGGATTCGACTATTTCTATGGTTATCTCGATCAGAAACAAGCCCATAACTACTATCCGACCCACCTCTGGGAAAACGATCAATGGGACACGCTGAGGAATTCCTTTATTGAAGTCCATCGGAAACTGGACGGCCGGCAGGCCGATGATGACCTGTTTGAGTACTATAAAGGTAAAGACTACGCCATAGACAAAATGGCCGAAAAGATGAAA
>Ga0182792_1000801_pt1 | contig 27892 bp, 27 predicted proteins | sample Passage237B_FD_130497 | JGI IMG/M metagenome (GOLD analysis project Ga0182792, IMG submission 130497) | Cellulose adapted compost microbial communities from Newby Island Compost Facility, Milpitas, CA, USA - Passage2 37B (version 2) (version 2) ...
AAACGGGGGGCCCCCCGGTCGGGAGGGGCGGGGCGAGGGGCGCGGGGCCCGCGGCCGCGTTCCGGGCAGCGGCCCCCCGTCGCCCGCCGGCGCCCCCAGCCAGTCGCGCCGGATCTCGCCCCGGGCCTCGTCGACCAGGATCGAGGAGCCGATCTTGACGACCAGCCGCCTGGCATCGTGCAAGGAGGTCACGCGGCTTCCTTGTCGCGCTGATGGTCGACCAGCTTCGCCAGCTCGTGCAGCAGCGGCTGGACGCCCTGGCCGGAGACGCCGGAGAGCAGGTGCACGGTCTTGCGGCTGGCTTTGGCGAGCCGGGCGCGCCGGGCCTCGATGTCCTCGGGCGTCATGGCGTCGGTCTTGTTCAGCGCCACGATCTCCTTCTTGCGCGCGAGATTGCCGCCATAGGCCTTGAGCTCGGCGTGCACGGTGCGGTAGGCGCCGACCACGTCCTCCTGCGTGCCGTCGACCAGGTGGAGCAGGGCGCGGCAGCGCTCGACATGGCCGAGGAAGCGCGTGCCCAGCCCGGCGCCTTCGCTGGCGCCCTCGATCAGGCCGGGGATGTCGGCCAGGACGAACTCGCGGTCGCCGACCTTCACGACACCCAGCCCGGGATGCAGGGTGGTGAAGGGATAGTCGGCGATCTTGGGCCGCGCGTTGGAGGTGGCCGACAGGAAGGTCGACTTGCCGGCGTTGGGCAGGCCGACCAGCCCGATGTCGGCGATCAGCTTCAGGCGCAGCCAGATCCAGCGCTCCTCGCCCGGCCAGCCCTTGTCGGCGCGGCGCGGGGCGCGGTTGGTCGAGCTCTTGTAGTGCAGGTTGCCGTAGCCGCCGTCACCGCCCTTGAGCAGCACGATGCGCTGCCCGACCTCGGTGAGATCGGCCAGCAGGGTCTCGTTGTCCTCGGCGAAGACCTGGGTGCCGCGCGGCAGGCGCAGCACGATGTCCTTGCCCTTGCCGCCGGTGCGCTGGCTGCCCATGCCGTGATGGCCGGTCTCGGCCTTGAAGTGCTGGGCATAGCGGTAGTCGATCAGCGTGTTCAGCCCGTCGACGCATTCCAGGATGACGTCGCCGCCCTTGCCGCCGTCGCCGCCGTCGGGACCGCCGAACTCGATGAACTTCTCGCGGCGGAAGCCCACGCAGCCCGCGCCGCCGTTGCCGGAGCGGACGTAGATCTTGGCCTGGTCGAGGAACTTCATGGGACGGGTCCGAAACGAAAAAAGGGGAACGGCGAGCCGCTCCCCTTCAGAATTCCGATGATCGGGAACGGCTATTCGGCGGCAGCGAGCGCCGGCGCCGGGAGCACGTTGACCTCGACCTTGCCGCGCGCGCGGGTGCGGAACGACACCACGCCGTCGGCGGTCGCGAAGAGGGTGTGGTCGCGGCCCAGCCCGACATTCTCGCCCGCGGTCATCTTGGTGCCGCGCTGGCGGACCAGGATGTTGCCGGCGATGACCTTCTGGCCGCCGAAGCGCTTCACGCCCAGCCGCCGGCCGTCCGAATCGCGGCCGTTGCGCGAGGAGCCGCCTGCTTTCTTGTGTGCCATCGTATCTACTCCGGTCGCTCTGCCAGGGAGGCGGTCAGGCGACGATCTGTTCGATCTTGACCACCGTCAGGTCCTGGCGGTGGCCGTTCTTGCGCCGCGAGTTCTGGCGGCGCCGCTTCTTGAAGACGATCAGGTGCGGGCCGCGCGCCTGCTTGACGATCGAGCCCACGACCTTGGCGCCGGCCACGGTCGGTGCGCCGACCTTGTCGCCGACCATCAGCACGTCGGTGAACTCGACCGTTGCGCCGGCTTCGCCCGCGATGCGCTCGACCGTGAGCGTGTCGTCGGCCGAGACCGTGTACTGCTTTCCACCCGTGCGGATTACGGCGATCATGATGACACCCGACTGAAGCCTGCGGCACCGGACGGACCCGCCACCATCCCTAGGGGGATCGGCGGCATCCACGCCCAAAATGCCGGAAGGCACGAAAGAGCACGGCGGGCCTGAGCGACCCGCCGGAGGAGCGCGGAATATACGCAGGAAGCCCGGCGAGTCAACGGCCGAGACGACAGTCCGGGCGGGTAAATTCGTGCCGTGAATTCGGGGCTTCCGGCGCCCCGCGACGGGATCGTTACGACGGCGGGACGCAGCGGTTGCCGCCGGCTGATCACCTCCCTATAAGCGGTGCCCCGGAGAGGTGCCAGAGTGGTCGATTGGGACGGTCTCGAAAACCGTTGTGCGTGCAAGCGTACCGTGGGTTCGAATCCCACCCTCTCCGCCAGCCGCCGCTGAGACCGCCCGACCCTGGAGAAGAACCGACCTGCCGACGCCCCGGAAGGGGTGTGCGGGCACGCCTGCACCGAGATCCGGCGGACGGGCCGGCGGCCCGGCATCGCCGGCGGGACTTTTTGCGCTCCGTATAAGGGCCGGAAAATCGCGGCCGGTTGGCGCGCATGTTGGCGCGGACCGGGACCAGCATGGCTCGGTGTGAGCGCAGCGATGGTGCCGAGGATTTGATCGGCAGCGAAAAGATTGATCATACGTCAGCCTTCGTTGTCAAAGGTTGACAGGGACAGAACATAACTTCCGGTCGGGAAGTCAAGCTTTCGGAGGCAGACCCTTCGCCAAGCCTGAAGCTGAACTCTCAGCAGAGTTCCAATAGGTCTGCTTCTTGCGTCGGGCGCGTTCCGCTACCCAACGACCTACCCCGCATCCCCGCCCAAAGGACTACAATCTATAGCTGCGCCTGCCGCGAAAAAATCTGGACGATAGCCTCATACCGTGCAGTGATTCCCAAGGGGGAGGGGGCGTTGCATGTCTACAGAAGATGCTGTCTCGCTGGCGACGGAGCCGGTGTCTGTGTTCCAAAGCGACTTGCCGATAGACGTAAAGTTGGATCGGGCGCGTACGGAGCTGCTGGACCTTTCAGCTCGCAACCGGCTTCTCAACATGCCCCGATCGGCTAAGAGCGCCAAAACTCTCGAGATCGTCGATGAGCGCGGTTCAGAAGTCATCCGTCTGTTGGTGAGGGACGGCAAGACGTTCACTTTCCTAGCCGGTAGGGGGAAAACGTCGAGGGGGATGAAGACGGCGAGGAGATCGCCGAGTTGGTGCAACCCGACGATGATGGCGTCGATGCCCGCGGCGTCGCCAATCGCCACGCGGACACAAAGCTGCAGACGAGGCTAACCGCCACGGGCCTCCAAAAGAAACTGCTCGACCTCTACTACGACGCCCGGACCCTTGAGGAGGAGCAAGGGGTCAACATCCTGTTCCTGGCGGTCGGAACGCTGAAGTGGATCGATCCCAACAACGCTACCGCGATCCGCTACGCGCCCCTCATACTCGTTCCGGTAGAGTTGGAGCGCGGCAATGCCGCCGAGAAGTTCCGGTTGAGGGCGCGTCAGGAGGATATTTCCGCAAACCTGTCGCTCGAAACCTATCTGGACCGCGTACACGGGTTGAAGCTCCCGATGTTCGAGGGCGGCGACGACTTCGACCCATCGGCCTACGCCACCGCGGTCTCAGATGCAGTTTCAGCGAAGCCGGGATGGTCGGTCGATGAGAACGACGTCGTGCTCGGCTTCTTCTCGTTCGCTAAGTTCCTGATGTACCGGGACTTGGATCCTCTGACTTGGCCGGCCGGTGCCCGTCTGTCTGAGCACGCTCTCATCAAGCCGCTGATGACCGAAGGTTTCGCGGAAGGGGAGCCGCTCCTGTCCGAGGACTCGCCGGTCGACACGCATGTGTCGCCCGCCCAGATGGTCCATATCCTCGATAGCGACAGTTCGCAGACGCTTGCCATCGAGGAAGTCCGGCGTGGCCGCGATCTGGTTATCCAGGGACCGCCTGGGACGGGTAAGTCGCAGACCATCGCCAATGTGATCGCTGCGGCCGTCGCTGATGGGAAGACTGTCCTGTTCGTCTCCGAGAAGATGGCGGCTTTGGAGGTCGTAAAGCGGCGGCTCGACACGACGGGCGTCGGCGACGCCTGTCTTGAGCTGCATAGCAATAAGGCCAACAAGCGCGCCGTCTTGGAAGAGCTTCGTCGCATCTGGGATTTGGGCGCGCCTCGAACCGAGAATCTCTCAGCGCTGAACGCCCGTCTGACGGAGGTTCGTGACGAACTCAACGCGCATGCCGATCGGCTTCATCGACCGCTCGGACAGGCCGGCTACACGCCCTATGATGTGATCGGTCACCTCGTCCGGCTGCGCCATGCTGGTGTCCAACCCGCCTACATCCAGCTGGAAGACCCCCACGCGTGGTCCTACGAAGACTTCGACAGGCGGTCGCGCCTCGTCACCGAATTGGCTGAGCGGGTGCTGGATCTCGGCGCGCCAGGCGAGCATCTCTGGTGCGGGATCGAACTCGACCGCGCCCTGCCGCCGGAAATCCTGCGCATCAGTGCGAAGCTATCGAGTCTGTCTGACTGGTTCGAACAGATACGAACGGATCAGAATGCCCTTCGCACTCTTCTTGAGCGCGAGGAGGCGTCGGCGCTCGGCGACCTCGAAGGACTCCAAGCCCTGGCGATCCGACTGGCCGGCACGCCGGAACTGTCGGCTGAGGCCCTCGCAGCTGATATCTGGGACCAACCTGACCAAGTGCGCGCCTTGATCGAGGCCGGCTCTGATCTAGCGGAGTTGCGTAAAGCGCTCGCGACGGCGTTCACGGATGTGGCATGGGAGACGGACGTCGGGGAGATCGCCAAGATCTTGGAGCCGCTCGAAGGTGGAACGCCGACGACCGCCTTCGATCGCGCGGGAAGTTTAGCTCAACACGTCCATGTTATTCGCGACCTCTCGGAGCGGTTGGCCAAGGCGATTGGGCGCGATGTAACGCCCAGGTCCCTGGCCGATCTGGAAACGATGGCGGAGGTAGGCGATCGTGTCGCGACCGCGCCGGAAGCAGACGCCTCGGCGTTCGCACAGGATCTGTGGGACAGTGGCATTGAGCGGGCGGCCGATCTTGCCAACGCAGTCAAGGCGCTCGAGGACGCCCGAGCCGAAATCGGCTCCGCCTTGAGCGACACGGCGTGGAACGCCGACCTTTCGGACGCCCGGCGCAACCTCGCTCTGTACGGCGCATCTTTGTTCCGGATCTTCAACGCCGACTGGCGTTCCGCGAACAACTTGGTTCGCTCGTACCAAGCCGATCCCAAGGCGCCGCTTCAACGTCGTCTTGGCTGGCTTGACGCCTTGGCTCGGGGCCAGGCCGCCCAGAAGCTCATCCGGGAGGAAGATGCGTTCGGCCGTTCGGCGTTCGGCAGTGACTGGCGCGCTGACCGCACGTCCTCGGGGCCGCTTCTTGCTTTGGTCGATTGGATGCGCAGTCTGAAAGGGCTGGGCGCCGAACCGCGCTTGGTTGTCGGACGCAAGCCGGATCGCTCACGGGTCGGGGACCTGTCGAAAAAGCTTAGCATCCAACTGAAAGCTTCGCGAAGACTGACTGCGGACTTGTGGGACGATCTTGGGAATGCCCGAAAGATCATGTTCGGCGACGCCGATGCCGCCGACGCGGCAGATCTGAGCGCCGTCAGCCAAGCCTGTTCCAACTTGGCGAAAGCCCATGCCGGTTACGTCGCCATCGCGGCGTCACAGGAATCTTCGCTGGAAGCTCGGCGCCAGAATCTGGAGAATCTGACCAGCGGGCAAGTCGCGAGAGCAGACCTTCGGGCGCGAGGCTCGGACGGGCGAGCGGCTTTCGGACTACGCTGGAACGGCGAGACCTCCGATTGGACGGTGCTCGCTGACATCGCAGATTGGATCGAGGCCAACGCCGATATCCGGATGCTCGCTTCGCGCGTGCCCGAGAAGGTCCAACTTCCCAGTCGCTGTGAAGCAGTCATTGCAGCGAAGGCAGGCTGGGCCGAGGCCTTTGGCGCTCTGCTCCACGACCTGAAGGCGACCAGGGGGGCGGCGCTCACCGCCGACAATATACAAACCCTTTCTGGAGCGGAGGTATCGGCAAGGCTCGCCGCGTGGCGCGACGGGGGCGAGGCTCTGACCACTTGGATCGGCTACCGGGCGCGGGCGCATGAAGGCAGTGCGCTCGGTCTTAAGGACCTCATCGACCGCCTTCACGACGGCGGTCTCGCCCCGGTGAATGCTCTCTTGGACTTCGAGCAGTCCTTCTTCGAGGCGGTGTTCGAGAGCCAGGTTGATGCGGAGCCTTCTCTGGCGATCTTCGATGGCGAGCTTCACGGCCGCAAGGTTCGCGATTTCGTCGATCTCGACCGCCAGAGGATCAAGGCCGCAGCCGCACAGGTGGCGCTCGAGCACCACCGGCGCATGCCACCGAAAATGGGTGGGGCCGTCGGGCCGCTCGGCGTCCTCAAGGGCGAGATGGCCCGACGGCGGGGGCACATGCCCATCCGTCAGCTCATGCAGAAGGCGGCGCCGGCGGTGCAGGCGCTGAAGCCGGTCTTCATGATGAGCCCACTCTCCGTCGCGCAATACCTCCCCCCGGGCGCAATGACGTTCGATCTGCTGGTGATGGATGAGGCGAGCCAGATACAGCCGGTTGATGCGCTGGGGGCGATCGCCCGGTCCAAGCAGGTGGTGGTCGTCGGTGACCCACAACAGCTGCCGCCGACAGCCTTCTTCGCCAAGATGACTGGGCAAACCGACAACGACGAGGATAACGGTGCGGCGCGCGTGGCCGACATCGAAAGCATTTTGGGCCTTTTTACTGCCCGCGGCCTGCCTATGCGGATGCTGCGCTGGCACTATCGCAGCCGGCACGAGTCGCTGATCGCCATCTCCAACCGGCAGTTCTACGAGAACAAGCTGGTCATCATCCCGAGTCCCTACACTGCGCAGTCGGGTCTTGGTCTGCGCTTCCACCATATCAAGGACGGCGTATTCGAAACTGGTACGACCCGCACCAATCCGGTCGAGGCGAAGATCGTGGCGGCGGCCATCGTTCATCACGTAAAGATTTCACCGAAGCTCTCGCTCGGCGTGGTCGCCTTCTCGTCGGCGCAACGCAAGGCGATCATGGAGCAGCTGGAAATCCTGCGTCGGCACCTGCCGCCGGAAGAGGAAGCCTTCTTCCAGACGCACCCATCGGAACCTTTCTTTGTGAAGAATCTGGAGAATGTCCAGGGCGACGAACGGGACGTCATCTTCATCTCCATCGGCTACGGACCAACCACTCTCGGCGGCAAGCCGCCCATGCGCTTTGGACCGGTCGGGCAAGGGGGCGGCGAGCGGCGGCTGAACGTCCTTATCAGCCGCGCCAAGCGCCGATGCGAGGTCTTCTCGTCGATGACGGACGAAGACATCGATCAGGACTTCGCCTCGACGCGCAAGGGCGTCTTCGCGCTCAAGCTCTTCATGCATTTTGCCCGTACCGGCCGGATGTCCTTGGCTGAGTCAGTTGGCCGTGACACCGCGGCGGTGTTTGAGGCTCAAGTCGCGCAGGCGCTTCACGACCGGGGCTACCAAGTTCACAGGGACGTGGGAGTGTCGGGATTGTTCATCGATATTGCAGTCGCGGACCCCAACCAGCCGGACCGCTACCTTCTGGCCATCGAATGCGACGGGCTGTCCTACAAGAAGGCGCGATCGGCACGGGATCGCGATCGGCTTCGCCGGAGCGTACTCGAGAGCCAAGGGTGGCATGTTCATCGCATCTGGAGCGGCGATTGGTTTAAGCGACCTCAGGAGCAGCTTGAACGCACCATGGCCGCGATCGAAGCGGCGAAGGTAGACTTGGCCCGAGAGGGCCAGGCCAAGGACCGGTTGCCGGCTTACGAAATCGGTTCGGTGGAGCGGGAAACCGTCCCCGAAATGGGGCTTGCCGGGCTGGAGGAACTCTACACCCTCTCGACAGCCTACATCGAGGCGGAACTCACTAAGCCTAGCCATCTGGCAGGCGAAATTCACGAAGCGCCGACCGGCGTCCTGTCACAGCTCTCCGAACAAGTCGTCACGGTCGAAGGTCCAGTCCATTTCGACGAGATCGTGGCGCGCATCCGCGACGCCTGGGGCCGCGGAAGAGCGGGGGCTAGAATTCGTGAGGCAGTCAAGCGGGCGCTAGCAGTTTCCGTCCGCCAAGGCCGCATTCTGACGGCGCAGACTTTTACAGCATACCCGGTGCAACCGTGCCTATTCGAGACAGGAGCGCCGCCGCGTCGCCGACCCTACGTAGGCCGGATATGTTCCCGCCTGCCGAGATTGAAACCGCACTTATCAGCGTCGTTTCCCGCAATTTCGGAGCGACTGAAGATCAGGCCGTCCAAGCAGTCTCGCGGGCGTTCGGGGTCAAGTCTACCTCGGCTCAGCTTAAGGACGTTATTGGCTCGGTCCTCGAGTCTGCTGTCGAGCGCGGTCTTCTTGTGCGCCGCGACACACTCATCGACGTTGGCCCGAATGCTCCCAAGCTTGAAAGGGAATCGCTGAAGCTTCCCATCGAACACTTGATTGCTCAGGGCGAGGGTGAGCTACTCGAATTCAAGGAGACGCTGCGCTGGGATCTGCGTCAAGGGCTGGTCCACAAGCGACTTGAGGACTCCTTACTCAAGGCGATTGCGGCCTTTGCCAACTACAAAGGCGGAACGCTACTGATCGGCGTGCGGGACGACGGTGCCGTCCCAGGCCTTGAGCCAGACCTTAATACCTTCGGCGGAAGCCGAGACAAGTTCGATTTGCACCTGACGAACCTGATCAAGGACCGGTTCTCCGAAGGGTTCCGGGCGGGATGCGTATCTGTCTCCTATCCGGCAATCGACGATAGGCCGATCTGTCGGGTTGACGTTAAGCGCTCGCGCACGCCGGTTTATCTGAACATCGCCGATAGTGGGGGCACGGCGACGCCTCGATTGATCGTCCGGGCCGGGGCATCATCACCGGAGATTCCGCTAAGCCAGGTCGCCGCCTATGTGCGGGAGCATTTCGATACTTGAGGCCACAAGCGCTGAGGTGTTCCTGTCGAACTCATTTATCTGTCAGGCCATCGTGGGGATGGCCGACGAACCTTGAACTGTTGGGGCGGGCGAGCATCCTTTTCCGTGGCCACTCAGGAGCAATCAGTTCGGCGCGTCATCGTCGTTCCTCGTCTCTTCGGTCCGCGGCCAATATGAGGTTGCAGCGTTGCCCCGCCTTTATCGCTGGTGCTATCGATGTGTATAGCGATCTCCCCTCGGAGATCTCCGAAGCAGGCTTCCTGCTCAGGGAAGAGTGATCGACTCTATGGCGAAGCGCACAAGGTAGTGTCGAGAATCTTTCGCCACTTTGGTCGGTGGCCTGCTCCGGTTAAACGGTCATGGCATTGCGCTGCTTGAGCAGCTCCATGTTGAGATGCCGTTTGGTCAACCAGCGGGTGCCGGTGATGTGGCGTAGCCTGGCGGCAGCCAAGTTGAGCGCCGAGTTGCCGTCGGGTAGACGCCGACGACACGCGTCCGTCGCCGAATCTCTCGCATGATGCGCTGCTGCGATCTTCAGCAGAGGCAGCATCAGTGTTTGGTAGTCAGGGATCGGCATGACAGTGATGTCCTACCATCGAATTGCCTCCGATTCCTGTTTGGTCGGCAATCGCACTCCTTCGGGGCACTAGAATCTCCCGACCAGACCGGCGCTCCGCGGCAGCGTATGCAGGCGAAAACGGTCGTATCTGTGCCCACCCGTCGTAGAGTTTCCGAAACTGTGGACAGTCGTCGTACGTTGGCACCCACCTTTTTCATGGCTCTTAGCCGCACGGCTAGGGCTTGGTGGTACTCGTCATCCAGCGCGTTAAGGTAGAGTGTCTTTGCCTTTGTCGTAGTTGGGCGGGTCTACGAAGAAGAACATCGACGGCGCGTCGTGCTTTTCGAAGAAGGCAAGGCCGTCCAGCCCCGAAGCGTGCACCCGCCCTCCGTACTCAGCTAGCTTGTCGCAACGGCGTCGCAGTTCTTCCTTGTTGAATCTCGCGTTGAGCTTCACTCACCATCCTGCCTCACCGCCAATCGGACCGCCGACGGGCGCGCTTTGTACGGAAGGCCGCGCGCAGTTGATTGCCGCACTGGCGCCGGCCATCGGCTCCGGCTGGCGGCTGTCGTGGTCGCCCGCTATGGAAGCTGGGCGGACGCAGGCTTTGGCGGAGTAGCTACCGATGAATCACAGCCTAATACTGGTTGCTGTCGTTTTTGGTTTCGCGCTCGTGTTGCTCCAGCTTCACGAGAATGAGCGTCGGCGGCAGAGAGATCACGCCGAGCTTATGGCTGCGGGCGCCCCACGGGCGACCAATACCCCGGAGCCCCGCAGCCTTGATGCCGCGCGGATTGATGCTGTGGCTGCGCAGGATGCGGCGCGCGAAGCGTTCGGAGACACCGGGCGGCCGTCGTGAGTGAGCCGCAGCGTCACCACCATGTTCCCAAGTTCATAATGAGCCCCTGGCTTCAGGAGCGGAAGCCGGGGCAGCACACCCTACGAGGCTACTACTGGGATGAGCGGAACAACAGTGTCAGATACCGGGACCGGGGCGTAAATGCCTTCTGCTTCGGCATCGATCTTCTATCCCTTCACGGGCAGAGGAAGAACCGTGTGGTCCTTGAGACCGGGTATTTTCATCATATCGATACGAAGGGCAGCGAAGCGCGCACCTTGATGCTGGACCACGGGCCGGAAGCTCTCACCGGCGAGCAGCGGTGCGACTTCGCGCGGCTCTTGCTGTCGCTAGAGGCGCGACGGCCAGTCAACGTGCAACGTCTCCGCAACGAAGCGCCCGACTTCTTTAGGAAAAGCCTAGATAATGACCCCGAAATCCTCGCAGCTATGGCCGCCGCGGGAATCTCAGAGACGCCCTCAGCGTTCGCTGAGAAGCACTTGGGAGTGACCCTTGATGATCGGGCAATGCTGATAATTCAGAAGCTCGTGGACAACCCTAGAGTTGGTGGTCGCCTAATCAACGCGCACTGGCAGATCAAGAGGCTTAAACCCGAACATGGTTCGCTCATGCTCTGTGATCGGCCGCTAGTGAGAACCCAAGGCTATGACCGCGACGGCACGGTTTGGTTTCTTCCTCTTGGACCCCACTTGGCATTCACCGCTGCGAACCATCATGAGAACGCCCGGAGGATCAAGAGGGCTTCCCCTGCGACCTTCGTTTGTCGAGCCAACCAGTCTACTGCGGCGCAGGCCGAGAAATATGTCTTTAGCATTGATGATCGACACGCGACCAAGCTGGGGCGCTATCTATCGAGGGCGGATGTCTGAAATTTTTCTGCATATTTTGGGGAGGGCACCCTTGGCAGGGCGCCTAGTAGGTGAGAACGACGCTCGCTTCTCTATCCCCCGGGCTGTCCTCCTTGCGCCCAATGCGTCCTGCACAAGATTCTTGAGCCTGGCGGCACCCGCACCTTAGTCCCCGCCCCGAAACGGATTGGCGACGCGCAGCCCTTCGTTGAAGGTCATGTCATGCTGCATGTCCTCTGACCACAACGTATCGCAATCAGCGTGTAGTGCTGACGCGGCGATCATCGCGTCATAGGTGGAGAGGTGGTAGCGCTCCGCGATTGCCAAGCCTGTCTCGTGAATATCCATGGTGATCGGCTCGACAGTCAGGAGGCCCCGCAGCATGGACAGAAACTCATGTATCTCTGGCCATGACATTCGCATTTTGCGGCGGGCGACATTGGTGAGTTCATTCAGAACCTGAACACTGATCGTACCGCCGCGGTCCAAGATTGCTTCCGCTCGATCGGCCTTCAATGGGTCGCCGGACGCAATGTAGATGAGGACATTGGTGTCGAAAAAACTACCGGGCATTCGCCTCCTCTCGATCGAACTTGAAATCGGGCGGCAGCCGGCCGCGGAAAGCGCGTAGCCGCTTCAACAATTCTGCGCGGCCAGGTTTGCGTGCAACGCCGAGTTCGCGGGAATGGGCGATGTGGATTTCGATCTCGTCTCCTTCCTTGAGTTCGAGCGCCTCGACGACGGCCGCGGGAAGGCGAACGGCCAAGCTATTGCCCCATTTGGCGACCTGCATGGCGGCTCCTTTTTCATGGATACACGTGACACGTCATGTATATCCGGACGCAGCAATGGTCAAGGGCGGCAACCTGCTCGTGGCAGGAAGTATGGCGGGTGAAGAAGTCGGAGTTCACCAGCCTGCGATGCTGTGCCCGGGTGGAGAAGGTGCATTTTGACCGACGCTGAATAGATCCCGGTGGCCGCAACAGACTGACGCTCGGCGCCTTGCCGTCAATGCGTCTGTCGTGCATGCCGATCGACGGCGCCGCGCAATGTCCGCCCGAAGACCGAGCGGCAGGTGCCAAGAATCAATTCGCTCGATCATGAACAGACGCGCTGGTCGGAGGACACACGGTAAGCCAAAGTTCCGGTCGATGCGACGAGGGGGCTGAGTATGTCGCGAGTGGGCAAAGAGACAGCGCGTCACCGTGTATTTGGTCTTAAGTCATCGTACTTCATTGCTGGGGTCGCAGTTCTGGTAGCTGTCGCCTTTGGCGCTGCATGGATTCTTATCTGCCTTGCTAATTGGGATCGGGGACTCAAGCCCAACGAGTGGGGCGATCTCTTCGCTGGCATAGCAGCTCCGCTGGCGTTTCTTTGGCTGGTCCTAACCTTCCTACAGCAAGGCGGTCAGATTGAGTCTTCGCTAAAGGACTCGACAGATGCGACCAACCGCCTGATTCGTACCGAGCGCGCCTACGTTACGGGTGGCGGCGATTTCGAGAACCGGCTGGGGACGGAATACTTCCGCTTGGATGTCGAGAACCACGGAAAATCGCCAGCCTTCATGACAAGCTACGACCTGCAATTTGCCAAGCTCGCAGACCTTCGGAACGAGCATCCTCACATCAGAGATGTTTGCGAGAATCGCTACCGTCACATTGATGGCCTCTCACCGCTCGGCGCGCGGAAAGTGGTTCGAACGTCAGTGTCGAACCCCCCAGGTTGTGACGTCGTATTCGGTGCCGTCTGGTACGAGGATATATTTGGGGATGCGCACTATTCGCGATTCATTTTACGTATAGCGACTGTACGCGACATTCCCAACGAGGGCCTCACCCGGCTCGACATCGAGGGTGTGAGCCCTCGGTATTGGGAAAGAGACAAGGACGCCCGATAGGCACGCGCACGCGCACAAGCGGACGCTCGCCGGGTACCGGCTACCAATGGCTTGATGGCAGACATGCCCCGCAGTAACGACAGAGGATCGAAATTGATTGGTGGCTGGGCGGAAGCGTGATGGCGTAAGCGACATCACAGGAGGTCCGATGGCATTCTTGCCATCACGATGGCGGCCACGCTCATCATCCGCTTCAAGGAAGTCATCGCTGAAGGCATGGTGATCGAGCTGGGTCCTCCGGCGCGTGCCAGGGCGAGGAGCTGGCCTTCGCGACGCCGGGCCTGTTCTTCGGCAAGCTCAGCGAGAAGCGATCGGATCTGGTCCGCGAGCTGCAGGGCAAGGGCGTCCTGTCGCGGCGTGAGCTTGCCCGGCGGGTCGATCGCGATGGACCTCGTGTTCCAGGCCCATCCGGACCTGCATCTCACCGAGAACCATATCCGCCAGCTGCATCAGACCCTGCTGCGCCACAGCGACAAGGATGCGCGCCATCGCGGTTCCTACAAGACGCTCTCCAACAATGTCGTGGCGCACGCAGACCACGCTCGGAGGCGAAGCCCCGGGCTGGGAGCCGTGGATCGGCTTTTTCCTGCGCTGCCTCAAGACACAGAAGGATGGTCTTGCGGCCCGGCTGGATCGAGAACGGATCGCCCAGGACAGCGAGGCCGAACTGCCAAAGCTGTCGCTCCAAATCCTCGAGGCGCTGCGGGCAACGAGCGCCTGACGATCGCGCAGCTTGCCTCGATCACCGGCGGCAACCGGAACACGCTGAAGGTACGTCTGCGCGAGCTGGTCGGAGCGCGGCGCGTGCGGTAGCACGGCAAGGCGCGCGCGACATGTGAAGGCACCGTCGCCCATCGAAGCCGCTCTCCGGGGGGATCGCTCTCGTCGTCGTCCCGAGCGCGGCCGAGGGACCTCGCTTCAGCGATCAGGCGGCTGCCTGTCGAAAGAGGATCTCGCCGCTCCGCGCTGCGTGCTTCGGTCGAGACGACGGGATCGGCGCGGCTGCCGCCCGACGCTGCGGTTACGTCCGTGGCGGCAGGGTGATGTCGGCGTCCTTGAGCAGGCGCTCGAGGGTGGGGATGGCGGCGCGGGCGTCGCCCTCGCGGCATTTGGCGACGGCCTCGCCGCCCGCGACGTTCGGCGCGACGCCGGCCATCGTGGAAGAGCCGGGATTGGGGCCGACATAGCGCTGATAGAGGTCGCTGAGCTTGGCGCAGTAGGCGAGGTCCTGGGGTGAACTGGCGGCGGGCTGCGCCCGGCCTTGCGGCGGCGGTTGTTGAGCGGGCTGTTGCTGCTGCGCGCAGGCGAGCAGGGACAGGGCGAGCGCGGCCACTGCCAAGGGTCCGGTTGGGCGCATGTCTTCTCCTGTTGTTCGAGGCCGACCATAGCGAAGGGACGTTGCGGCGCCCAGCAAGGTTCACCGATCAATGTCTCTGGAAGAATGGTCGGGCGACCGGCTTCGCCCAGGGCGCCGGCGGCGCATCGTCGAAGGAAGGTCCTCGACTGCGCCGCCCTACGGAGCGGTTCCGCTCGGGACAACGGGAGCCGCTTGCCTCACGCCAGCGCGGCGCGCAGCCTGGCCGCGGCATCCGCCAGCGCGGCCTGGTCGGCCATGGGCACGTTCTCGAAGTTGATGTCGTGCAGCGCGTCGAGCGGGAACAGGTGGATATGCACGTGCGGCACCTCGAGGCCGGCGATCAGCAGGCCGACGCGCTTGCAGGGGAAGGCACGCTTGATGGCCTTGGCCACCCTGTGCGAGACGGCCATCAGGTGGTCGCGGCCGGAGGCGTCGAGATCGTCCCAATGGTCGGTCTCCTCGCGCGGGATCACCAGCACGTGGCCGGGCTTGATCGGCTGGATGGTCATGATGACGACGCAGCGATCGTCCTCGTGGACGACGTGCCCCGGAAGCTCGCCCTGCATGATGCGGGTGAAGACGCTGGCCATGATTATCTCCTGACGATGGCGGCGCCGTGCGGAGGTCGCCGCGCCTGACGTGCAGACTAGCCCGCCGCCGCCCTCCGGGCAGCTCCGACCTGCGCGGGGAGGGCCGAGCGCGATCGATACCGCCGGTCGATGCGGCGTCTATCGGAATTCGAGGGAGATGATGCCCAGGCCGAGCCGGCGCGTGTCGTCGGATATGCCGGCCTCGCGGGGCGACGTCGGGGTGCGGATCAGGAACTCGATGTCGATCAGAGCGCTGCCAGGTCGGACCACATCCTGCGGAATGTCGACCAGCCACGCACCGCGGCGGCGATTCGGATCGAATTCGATGTGGCCCACGCAGCGGCCATTCGCGCGGACCTCGACCGCCTGCGTGTTCCGGGGCGGAAGAAATGCCTGGGCCTCCAGCATCATCTGCAGGTTGCCCGTCTCCATCATGCTCACGTCGATGCGAAGCGATGCGAGGTCGTCCTCGGACCACGTGCCCCATGCTTCGGGGGTGGACCAGCCCTTGCCGTTCGGCGGCCGTCCCGGGTTGCCAAAGGTGTAGCGCACGCCCCGCTCGACCACGATCGGCGGACGTTCGTATCCGACGAGCTCATGATTCCAGACCAGGATGCTCGTCGGTCCGCTGCGGATGACCCGCGCGGGCGGTCCGAACTGACGCACCAGGCCGTCGACGCATACGGTCAACTCGCGGCATTCCTCGCCGTCTGGCGCGACGACGACGAAATATTCACGCACGTCCGCGGGCACGTCGCCCGCCGTGTACCAGGCCTTCGACGTCTGCGGTCGGCGGGCGGGCGACAACATTCCCGAGGTCCGGTCGAACATCACCGGTCGGACGCGGATACGGAAGCCGCTCGCCACCGTGAGGGCGTTGGCCCCCCATCCTTCGACCCACCTGCCCTCGTGAGGGCCTGCCCCCCAGTAGGGCGCATAACCATAGGACAGTCCCTGCTGCATAAGCAGGGCGACGGCGGCCGGAAGTCCGTTTTCCCGCCCTCTGAAGTCCCGCGCGAAGATATCGTACCAGTTGCTCGCGAGGGCCGTCACGCCGAACAGGCACGCCGCGGTGGCCACGACGGGACGAAAACCCCTGTGCGCTCCGGTCCAGACGAAGTCCGTCACGGCGCCGATCGCGACGATCGCCAGATAGGGGAGGCTGATGAGGAAACGTGCCGCGTCCTCTCGCGCATATTCGCCCCTGACCACGAACGCGGCGCCGATCGATCCGCTACAGATCACGGCCAGCCACAGGAACAATCGCGCCTGCGGTCCCACTGCCGCGCGGGTCCATACGAGCCACGCGAGGCCGTAGAGGAAAAGGGCCAGCGCCAGCGCCAGAGACAGGACGGAAGCGAGCAGCGATCCGGAAGGAGAGAAGGGGATGACGTTCAGCAGGTCGCCGGCGTTCTTCACCAGGTAGAAGAGGTTGTTCGCGACGATCGATGCGGAACCGGGCGGCAGGTCCATGGCCGGAACGAAATGCAGGAGGCCGAAGAGCTTGCTCCAGGTGGCGGCGATCGAAACGACCGACGACAGGACGAGGATCGCGCCCGCCATCCTGTGACCGGCGCGCGCGACGAGCAGGCAGCTACCGACCAGCAGGATGGGCGCGCTATAGGCGGCAAGCATCCAGGGATCGGAGACGGCCCCTGCCGTGAGAGCGCCCGCGAGCATGAGCGCTCGACCCGGCCCCGGCCGGTCGATGCAGCCCAGCGCCACGAACAGGCAGACGAGACCGAAAAGATTGGTGACGTTGTGCGACGTCGAATAGGAGGCGAAACCCTGCAGGTGTGCAAACCGGCCGAGGTTGATCAGGAGCAGGAAGACCGGAACGGCCGCTCTCCGCGCACCGATGCGCCAGGTGATGGCGGCCGCAGCGAAGGCGCTCCCGAGGTAGATGCCCCAGCCGATGAGAATGACGACGGAAGCCGTGGCCCCGAAGACAAGAAAGCCGAGGAAGTGCAGCGGAACCAGCGACAGCAGCCAGTTGTCCTGCGTGAAGCGCCAGTCCTTCAGCCACGAAATGCCGTGGCTGTCGATGCCCTGCCACAGCATCAGCGAATGCGTGGCGTCGCCTTCGATGGAGAACTCCGCGAGCACGATCTTAAGGCTCCCGACCAGCCCGACGGCCAGGGCGGACCAGCACGCCAACGAGACCAGCGCCTCCCCGCCCGATTGGAAGCGCAGGAACCATCCCCGGATCGGACAATCTTGAAACATCACCATCGCTCACTGCTTCGCGCGTCGGGTCCGCGGCAGGTTAGCGAGCGGACCGGGCGTTCCGACACGGCAAACGGCAAAAGACTGCTACCGTAACCGCCTCCCGGCACCGGCGGTCGGCACGGCCGGAGGCGGTTCACGGGCGATCGATCTGCCGTGCGAGGAGGCGACGGGCACTGTGTCCGTCTACTTCCGATCCTCGACGATCGTCACCGTCGCGGTCAGGCCGGCGACCAGGCGCACCTCGGGCGGCACCCTGCCCAGCGCGATGCGCACCGGCACGCGCTGGGCCAGCCGCACCCAGGTGAAGTTCGGGTTGATGTTGGCGAGCTGGCCCACGGCGTCGACATCCAGCTCGGCGATGCCGCGGCTCACGCCCTGGACGGTGCCGTCGAAGACCACGTCGCCCGCCATGAGCTGGATCTGCGCGCGGTCGCCCGCGTGGATGCGCGGCAGCTTGGTCTCCATGAAGAAGGCGTCGACGTAGAAGCTGTCGCTGTCGACCACCACCACGATCGGCGTGCCGGCCTGAGCGTAGTCGCCCACGGTGGCGGTCAGGTTGGCGACGAAGCCGTTCACCGTCGAGCGCACCTCGGTGCGCTCGAGGTTGATGTTGGCGGTCCTGAGCGCCGCCAGCGCCTGGTCGAGCTCGGCCGCCGCCACCGCTGCCGTCGCGCGGCTGGTCTCGACCTGGACCTGGGTGATGGCGCTGGAATCCTCGCGGGCGAGGTCCTCGTCGCGGCGGGCGTTGTCGCGCGCCAGCACCAGGCTAGCCCGCTTGTTCTCGACCAGCGCCTGGGCCTGCGCGACGGCCGCCTGGAAGCGGTCGCGCTCGATGACGAACAGCACGTCGCCTTTCTTCACCGCCTGGTTGTCGATGACGTTGATGGCGGAGATCAGGCCGGCGACGTCGGGCGCGACGTTGACGATGTTGGCGCGCACGCGCGCGTCGCGCGTCCAGGGCTCGTACATGTAGAGGTCCCACAGCCGCCAGATGACCAGCCCGGCGCCGGCCACCACGACCAGGGTCAGGGCGACGCCGACCAGACGCCTCACGACAGCCAACGCGTGCCTCCCGAGAAGACCAGGATGCCGAGGAAGACGACGAACAGCGCCGTGTCGAACAGCGGCCGGTGCCAGACATAGGCATAGAAGCCCAGCCGGCCCAGCCCCCAGCGCAGGACGACGAACGGGACCAGCACGACCAGCATCCAGAGAAGGATGGGCGGCAGGTAGAAGCCGAAGAAGTCGAGCGGGCGCAGGCTGTGGATGTCGAGGCCGGTCATGCGCGAGTCCCCGGCAGCCGGAAGGTCAGGAAGGCGCGGTCGATGACCAGCCGGTCGGCGATGAAGCGCAGCGAGGCGAGCGCGTGCAGGCGGTCGTTCGTGCCGTCCGCCGCGGCCGTCCCCGGCACCACGGCCGGCCGCGGCGCGCCGGCCAGCGCCGTCCGCGTCGCGTCGACGACGGCCAGGCAGTCGTCGACGATCGCGCCGCGGGAGGACGGCGCGTCGGTCGCGGACAGGCGCTCGAAGCCCGCGGCGAGGCGCTCCAGGCAGCCGGCGACCGCCGTGCGGGCCGCATCCGGCAGGGACGGCGAGGCCAGCCGGGCGCGCAGGCGGGCAAGCTCGAGGCTCATGGAGGCGGCGCCGAAGCTGCCGTTCATCAGCTCGTCGTCGGCGGGCCGGCGCAGGTCGAGGCGCGGCATCAGCTTCAGGAGGGCAAGCAGGATCGGCGTCCGGGCCGCGCCCTCGGGCCGCTCGCCCCGGGCCGTACCGGGCAAGGCGGCCAGGACCTCTCGCCATTCGCGACGACGCATCGAACCGTGATCATAGGGCAGGATCAGCTCGATCGCGAGCACGCCGGCGCCGAGACCCAGCAGCAGGCCCAGCGAGCCGTCGATATAGGTCGCCGTGTCGAACGAGGGCAGGTTGGAAAGGCCGAGCTGCGAGCCGTAGAAGGCGGCGAAGGCGGTGGCGATCAGGCCCCAGGTCGGGCTGGTCATCAGCATGCCGGCCGGGATGGTCACGATGCCGATCAGCGCGGCCAGCGGCACGAAGTCCCCGAGCTGCGGCAGGATGAAGGCGCGCGCGAAGAAGGCGACGACCATGGCCAGGATGACGCCCACCACGTAGTCGGTCGCCTGCTTCACCTGGTTGGGGGCGGAGATGAACATCACGATCACGATGGAGAGCCCCGTCATGGCCGACACGCCGGCGGTCCAGGCCGAGGCCAGCCAGTAGACGCCGACCAGGCCCAGGGCGGAGGCGGCGCGCAGCGCCTGCACCGCCGCCGCCCGCGGATCCGGCCTGATGCTGGAGAAGGCCAGCGGCGCCGCGTCGTTCGGCGACCCGGATCCGGTCGCGGCGGCCACGGCATGGGACAGGGCCTCGACCATGTCGTCCGTGCGGTGGAGCACCAGCAGCCCGTTGGCCAGGATTTCCGGGTCCTCCGTGGCCGCCATCGCCTCGAGGCCGTCGCGCGTCTGCACGAGCTCGTGCCGCAGGCGCTGCAGCGTAGCGGCGACATCGGGGGCCTTCGGGCCCCGGGGATCGCCGGCGATGCCCTCGAGCTGGTCGGCGATCCGGCCGAGCACCGGATCGAGAAGCCGCGCCATGGCCGGATCCTCGTCCTGGTGCAGGCGCTCCAGCCGCAGATGCAGCCCGCGCGCGACCGACATCAGGCCCAGGAAGGCGTCGATCACGCGCGCCAGCGAGCCGTCCTCGCGCCGCAGCGTGGCACTCTCGAAGACCGCATAGGAGCGCAGCGCGTCGAACTTCAGCACGTCGGCCGTCATGCGCTGGCGCATTTGCGTGAAGGCGGCGTCTGGCGTGCCCGGCCGCACCACGATGGCGGCGTAGCGCGCCAGGCCGGCGAAGGTATTGTCGAGCGAGGCGCCCAGCGCGTCGTGGGCATAGCGCGGCAGGACCAGCGCATGGACCAGGCCGGCGCAGACGATGCCCAGGATCACCTCGGTCGCGCGGTCGGCGGCCAGGATCCAGCCGGTGACGGGCGCGGCCATCGATTCGAAGGCGATCATGGGGGCGGAGAAGCCGGCCAGCGCGAAGCCATAGGACGCGTAGTTGCGCGTCAGCGTGGCGCCGAAGGCGCAGGCGCCGATCCACAGCGCCATCACCAGGATGAAGAGCGGGCCGGCCTGGGCGAGCAGGCCGACGCAGAAGATGGCGAAAGCTGCCCCCACGACCGTGCCGGCGATGCGGTAGGCGCCCTTGGCCCAGAGGGCGCCGACCAGCGGCTGGGAGACGATGTAGGCGGTGATGACCGACCATTGCGGCTCCTTCACCTCGAGCCAGTAGGAGATCAGCAGCGCCAGGATCGCGGCGGCGAAGGTCTTGAGGGAGAAGAGCAGCCCCTGGAGGTTCTCCACCACCGCCGGCGGAAGCGGGCGGATCATGGGCGCCGGGACCGCCCCGCTCGTCGCGTTCATGTCCGATCCGCCTCGACTGGTTCCACCATCCCCTCATAGGACAATTCGGTGGCGGGTTCAGCAAGGCGCGACACACACGACACACTTGCCACGGCGGGCGACACCGCGACGATACGGCCGGGCGGCATGAGGACCGTCGTGAAGGCGGGTCGATCCCGCTCCAACCCTTGCCCACCGATACGCCCATGTTTCCGCTGACCGGCAGCCTCATGCCCCTGTTCGCGATGCTCTACGCGGCCGCGGCGCCGCCCGCCGCCGGTGCAGCCGCCCCGCCGGCGGGCTGGCAACCGGAGCGGGACGTAGCGCAGCCCAGCTACGTCGGGGCCGCGCCGTCGGTGACGGACCTCAACATCGACAGCGTGGTGCTGTCCTGCGAGCAGGGGCCGGGCCGGCGCGGGCTGCAGCTCGGGCTCTTTCTTTCCGATGACGGTCGGTTGGCGCCGCGCGCGGGCGGCGAGGCCAAGGAGGCACCAGCCGTCACGGTGGCCGTCGACGGCGTGGCCTATCCCGGAGAGCTCTCCTTCGCCGGGGAGTCCGGCCTGATGGCGGATGCGGCCGACGAGGCCGTGCCGCTGCTGTCCGCCGGCCTGATCGATGCGCTGCAGGCCGGGCGGCGGCTGGAGCTGCGCTTCGATCTGGTGCGCGAAGCGGACGGCCAGGCGACGGCTTTCGACGGCATGGCTACGGTCGATCTGCGTGCCGGAGGCGGCGGCGATGCCGTGGCCGCCCTGCGCCGCTGCGCCGAGGGCGGATCGCTCGCCAGCGCCGTGCTGGAGCAGCGCTGAAGTCCCCCTTTTACATCCGCCCGGATGACAGCCCTCAGCGGTCCGTCTACCTTCGGTTGCCCTCCTTGCCGCCAGCGCGGCACGGTGGCCCTCCCTGGAGAACATGATGCAACGGGTGCTGGCGTCGCTGTTCTCAATCCTGGTGCTGGCGATCCTGACGAATCCGTGCGTTGCAGGTGCGCTGACGTCCATAGCGGACGGCCAGGAGGGCGAACCGACGCTGCCGGCCTATCTCGCGCGGCCGCCCGGCCACGGGCCTTTTCCGGCGGTCGTGGTGCTGCACGGCTGTGGTGGCTTCGGCAGCGTGCCTGTGAGCTGGGCCGACCGGCTCGCACGCTGGGGCTATGTGGCGCTGGCGCCGGACAGCCTGACGCCGCATGGCCGGACGACCGGCTGCCGCTCCGGCGCGCCGGAGCAGGCCCACGATGCCTTGCGCGCGCTGGATTTCCTGGCCTCGCAGTCCTTCGTGCGGAGGGACCGCATTGCGCTGCTGGGCATATCCTGGGGCGGCGGTGCTGCGCTGGCCGCCTTCGAACGCGGCGGCATCGCGCAAGGGCACGCAAGGGAATTCCGCTCGGCTGTCGCCTTCTATCCGCCCTGCGCCGGCAGCAATGGGCTCATGATGGGACCCACGCTCATCCTGGTCGGCGAGCGGGACGACTGGACTCCAGCGGACGATTGCCGCGACTTGGCTGCCGGAAAGAGCGGGTACGGGCTGTCGCGCACGCGCGGGGACCGCTCAATGGTCGAGCTGGTCGTGTATCCCGACACATACCATTCGTTCCTGGCGCCGCATTACACATCCGGAGCGCTGTTCCTGGGCCACTGGCTTCAGTACAGCGAATCGGCAACCAGCGATGCCCGACGGCGCGTGCAAGCCTTCTTGCGGCGCACGCTCGCGGAGTGAGCGGGACTACTTCTCGCCCAGCCACTCCTTCCACAGGCCGCGGCGCTGCTTGCGCGCCTCGGCTTCTGCGCCGGCGTAGCGCTGGCTGGCACGGCTCTCCCAGGGCAGCGCCTCCTCCAGGTCGGCCGTGTAGGCCATGCCGGCGGCAATGAGGGCACCGCCGATATCGCCGCCCTGGCCGTCATCCACGGCGCATTGCGCGACGATGCGGCAGTCGCGATCGACCTTGAGGGCGCGGCATTTCACCTTGTGGTCGACCTTCTCGAGCAGGTCGGCCAGCGCGGCGCGGGCGCGCATGCCGGCGACGGTCTCGACCTTGCCGGCGTCGCGCAGGACGGGGGCCTGAACGCCCCACAGCCGGATCTGCGGCTTCAGGCCGACGCCGCCCAGCGTGTCGCCATCGACGGCATAGGCATGGCCGTTCCACGTCGCCGGCATCGCGCCATGGCCGGGACAGTCCGGCGCGTCGGCGGCCGGAGCGGGTGTGGCAGCGGGTGCGGCCTTGCGCTGGGCCGTCTGCGCCTGGGCCGTCTGTGCCTGGGCCACTGGGGCGAGGGCCGGGGCGGCGAGGGCGGGAAGGGCGAGCGCCGCCACGACGGCGGCCAGCAGCGAGCGGTTCATCTCGGCACCATACCGCGGCTTTGCGGCGAGCGGACGGCGCCCTGCGCCCGAACCGTCAGCAGCCAGCGCGCCGCGGCCGAGCGGCGCCGGAAGATCCGCATCGGCCTGGGCAGGGTGGCGAGAATGCCCAGCAGGCGGCCCACGCCTTCGGTGTGCCGGGGCTGCACGAAAGCCAGCGGGCCGGCCGGACCGCCCTGCTGGTCCCTTATCCTCATGGCGATGGCCAGCAGATCCTCGACCGGCATCGAGGGCACGGCCAGGCTGCTGTCCACCAGCTTGGCGAGGGGGCGCACCTCGGCGGCGAGGATGTCGTCGAGGAGCGTGTCGACCTCAGCCCGCCTGATCCGGCCTTCGGCGACGACCGTCACCAGCGCCTCGTCCCGATCGATCTCCCAGCACAACCCCATGGCATGCTCCTGCCCGTACTCGCCGGTACGACCGCGTCTCTCCATCGCGTAGGCGCGTGTATCACCTCTATTCGGCAGGAGCGGCGAGGCAAGCGCGAATCCGCCTTAAGTGGAGTGTTCGCACTCGATCGGCGAATCCGTGAACATTCATGGGGGACTTCCTCGAGCCTTGTCGTGGCATGACGCCGTGCGCCGCAACGGCCCAGCCGCACCGTGCGTTTGTCTTTCCATCACGGGAGGCACCCATGCAACTCGTCATCGCCTGTGTTGTGGCGACAAGTGTAGCGATGATCGGAAGTGCGCTGGCACAGACAAGCCAGAAGCCGCCCGTCGATCCGCTCGAGGTCAAGCCAATCCCGTCGGAGGCGCAGACCGTGAGCGTGGACGCGATTCGGACCAGCATCGAACGGGCAGGCTACTCCGAGGTCACGGACCTGAAACGTGACCATCTCGGGATCTGGCGCGCACGGGCGAGAATGGGCGACGAGACAGTCGAGGTTGTCGTCGACAAGGGAGGCCGGGTCAGATCGGCGCCGCGGTGAGGAGGCTTGGCGAGCGGCCGCAGTCCCGAAGGGAGCGCCGGAGGCTACCTTCCTGCCGAAGGCTGCGTTCGTCGTCTGCCTATTCTTCGTGCCGCTGCGCATTCTCACGGCCCATGAGACGATGCCAGCGTGATGGAGAAGCTCGTCGGGATGGAGGACCGTACCGATTTCGATCCGGTCTATCTTCTGAATTTCGTCGCCGTCGCCTTCCTGGTCGCATGGACGATCGTTGCCGGACCGCGCCATCGCAGCGTGGCGGTGCGACGGATCGCCGATGTCGTCATCTGGCTGTCCACGCTGCGCTTCCTGCAGCTTCTCGGCCGGCACTCGCTGCACATCTATGTCTGGCATGTGGCCATCTTCTACGCGGTCCACTACGTCGACCAGCGCGCTCCGCCGTCGTCGCAGTTCACGAAGACGGTCATCGCGTTCACCGGGGTGGCCCTGCTGGCCTTGCCGGCGCTGTGGCGTGAACGTGAGCACTATCTCGGAGCGCGGCGCCTTCTTGCCGGCCAAGCCGGGTAGTGGCCTCGGAGGGTCTACAAGCTGAGATTGAACGCGACGGAGATGCGCACTTCCGCGCCGAGGTAGGGGCGCACTTGATGCATCATCCATGCGGGGAAAAGCACCATGCGGCCTGGCTTCGGCTGTATCTTCTCCGTCGCGCCGGCCGTCAGCCCGCCTGGCATCGCATAGCCGAGATGGGGGGCATTCATCGCCGGAAGCGGGCCGCGGGGATCCATGAATTCCAGTTCGCCGCCTAGCGATGGATCGGCCGAGATGCCGCCGTCGTCCACATAGTAGACGCCGGACCAGAAGGCGCCCGGATGGGAATGGTATTCGTTGGCATGGCCGGCGCGGTTGACGTTCGCCCACATGTTGCCTTGCCATGTCACCGCGAAGTAGCCGGGGTGCGGGCCGTTGCCGGCCGCTCCCTTGCGGTCGGTCGTGACACGGTTGGCGACATTGCGCACGATCGCCAGCAGCTTGACGGCGGGCGCGCCGCCCCAGCGGTCCATGTCCCAGGTCGACTGCCAGCCGCCCAGGTTGGAATGATGGGTGCTGGGATGGGACTGCTCGCGCTGCTCGATCGCCCGTCGCAACTCCACGTTGAGGGCCGGAGCGTCGGGGACGTCGTAGATGACGATCGGGGTGGCAAAGAGCGGAACGACTTCGGGCGCGTTGATCGCGGAACTCATCGCTTCATTCTAGACTGATGCCACTGGCGGCCGGTCGATGATAAACGCATGACGCCCATTCCCGACACTGGCGCTTGGTCACGCTTTCGTGACACTGTCGCCGGGACGGAAATCGGGAGCCCCTCACATGACTGCAGAAGCACGCCGGCTCGGCAGCAGCACGCTGACCGTCTTCCCCATCGGCCTGGGTTGCATGTCCCTCAGCGGCGCCTACGGCCGGAGCGACGACGCGGCGTCGATCCGGGTGATCCATCACGCGATCGACCGTGGCGTGACCCTGCTCGACAGCTCGGACATGTACGGTTGGGGCCACAACGAGACCCTGCTGGGCAAGGCGCTGGCCGGCGGCCGGCGTGACAAGGTCGTGCTGGCGACGAAGTTCGGCCAGGTCCAGCGACCCGGCGGCGCCAACGGCGTGGACGGCCGTCCGGCCCATGTGAAGGCGGCCTGCGAGGCCAGCCTGGCGCGGCTGGGGATCGATACGATCGATCTCTACTACCAGCACCGGGTCGATCCGGCGGTGCCCATCGAGGAGACGGTCGGCGCCATGGCGGAGCTGGTGCGGGCCGGCAAGGTGCGCGCCCTCGGCCTCAGCGAAGCGAGCCCGCAGACCGTCCGGCGCGCCCACAAGGTGCATCCCATCGCCGCCGTGCAGAGCGAGTACTCGCTGCTCTACCGGGTCGAGGCGGAGGAGACGCTGCTCACGACGCGGGAGCTGGGCATCGCCTTCGTGGCCTATTCGCCGCTGGGGCGCAGCCTGCTGACGGGCGCGGTGCGGCAGGCCTCGGACATTCCCGAGGGCGACAATCGCGGCCGCCATCCGCGATTCTCCGCGGAGAACCTGGCGCGGAACCTCGCGCACGTGGCGGCCATCGAAGCGGTGGCCCGCGACAGGGGATGCACGCCGGGGCAGGTCGCCCTGGCCTGGCTGCTGGCCCAGGGGCCCGACATCGTGCCGATCCCCGGCACCAAGCATAGCGACAGAGTGGACGAGAATGTGGCGGCTGCCGGGATCGCACTGTCGGATGAGGAGGTGGTGCGGCTTTCGTCCGCACTTCCTCCCGGGTCGGCGGCTGGCACGCGCTATCCGGAACCCCAAATGAAGGCCGTCTACATCTGACGTCCTCCGCTGCCGGCGGACACGGCCTGAGAGGGCATGACTGACAGGGGACGGCGTACGGGTGTATGAGGCGCCCGAATCCAGGAGACCCGCGGCATGTCGGAAGAAGTCGTCTTCTATCACAATCCGCGCTCGCGCGCGCAGATGGTGCACTGGATGCTGGAGGAGGCCGGCGCCCCCTATCGCATCGTGCCGATCGACTTCGAGAAGGGCGAGAACCGGACTCCCGCCTTCCTCGCCCTCAATCCGATGGGCAAGCTGCCGACCATCGTCCATCGCGGTACGGTGGTGACGGAGACGGGAGCCATCATCGCCTACCTCGCCGATGCGTTCCCGGACGCCAGGCTCGCGCCGCCGACCGACGATCCGCGGCGCGGCGCCTATTACCGCTGGCTGTTCTTCGGCGCGGGCTGCATCGAGCCGGCGCTTCTCGACAAGCTGATGAACCGGCCGCCCGTCGAGCGCAAGAGCGCCGTCGGCTGGGGGAGCTACGAGGAGGTGGTGGCCGCGTTGCGCACGACCTTGGCCGCCGGGCCCTATCTGCTGGGCGACACGTTCAGCGCGGCCGACGTCTATGTCGGCGCGGAGATCCGCTGGGCCATGATGTTCGGCGCGTCCGGCTTCACGGGCGACAAGGTGTTCGACGACTATGTGACGCGGCTGTCCGCCCGGCCGGCGGCGCGGCGCACCTCCGGAGGCTGACGGAGCCGCGATGCCGGGAGCCAGCACGACGCGCCGGCTCGCGACCATCCTGGTTGCGGACGTCCACGGCTACAGCCGCCTGATGCGGGCCGACGAGGAGCGGACGTTCGACGACCTGCGGTCGCACCTGGCGGAGCTTGTGGCGCCGGTGGTGGAGCGCTTCCACGGCCGTATCGTCAAGACGGTCGGCGACGGCGTGCTGGCGGAATTCGGCAGCGCGGTGCAGGCCGTGCGCTCGGCGGTCGAGCTGCAGCGCGGCATGCTGGAGCGCAATGTCGGCCTGCCTAGCGACCGACGGCAGGCCTTCCGCATCGGCCTGCATCTCGGCGACATCATCGCGTCGGCCGACGACGTGTTCGGCGACACGGTCAATGTTGCGGCACGCCTGCAGGCGCTGGCCGAACCCGGCTCGATCGTGCTGTCGGCGAGCGTGCACGAGCAGGTGCGCGACAAGCTGGCCCTGCCGTTCCGCCTGCAGGGCAACCGGACGCTCAAGAACATCGACCGGCCCGTGCAGGTCTATTCGCTCGGCGCCGCCAGCCTCTCGGAGACCACCCGGCCGTCGACCGCGGCGCGGCCCGGCCGCCGCGGTCGCGTGCTGACGGCGGCGCTGGCCGGCAGCGAAGTGAACGTAGCGGACGCCGGCAACTGAGCCTGCGTAGCGAATAAGAAGGATACGGAGCGGGACAATGGCAGGCGCTGCGGCTCACGACGCCCATGACGACCATCACGACCACAAGCCCTACGGCTGGACGCGCTGGGTCTATTCGACCAACCACAAGGACATCGGCACGCTCTATCTGATCTTCGCGATCATCGCCGGTATCATCGGCGGGTTCCTATCGGTGATGATGCGGTGGGAGCTTGCCGAGCCTGGCATCCAGCACTTCCACGGCCTGGCGGCCATGGTCTATGGCTATGAGGGCGCTGCCG
>Ga0182792_1000803_pt1 | contig 27866 bp, 19 predicted proteins | sample Passage237B_FD_130497 | JGI IMG/M metagenome (GOLD analysis project Ga0182792, IMG submission 130497) | Cellulose adapted compost microbial communities from Newby Island Compost Facility, Milpitas, CA, USA - Passage2 37B (version 2) (version 2) ...
ACACACCTCCCCCCCGATTTCATACTATCTGCCAGACGCCGCCGAAAGGGCGGAAACCGACACGGCATGGCAACAAGCGGCAGATCGCCGATTCGGGCAGAATAATAGGTGCTGTTATCCCCTAATCCGCGACGCGCTACGACCGGCTTATGGACTGACCTTTCGATCTACGCCCCCCCCAAACGGCTGTCCGATTCGTCAAGATTGCCTTTAGGGACGGCTGATCGGGGGCTGCGATCAAGTCTCACGCGCGAGCCGCGGGGCGTTTGGAGCCTAGGCGCTTTAGACAAGCCAGATGACAGATCGTTGCTGGCCTTGTGTGTGTGGCTTGGGTAAGGTTCAACGAACTTCAATAGATGTAACCCAGCTCTAAAGTAGATCGTCGGGCCTTTGTCCGGCATGTGCGAGTAACCCGGGGGGGGATTTGAAGCGTGGCAACAGTCAGAGCCACCGATATCGCTATCGTCGGCATGTCCTGCCGATTTCCGGGCGGGGCAAACTCACCTCTCTCTTATTGGGAGCTGCTCGCTTCCGGCCGTGATGCCGTCAGCGAAATTCCCGCCGATCGCTGGGATCATTTCCGGTTCAAGCACCCGAACAAAAAGGCAAGCGGCCGTTCCTACACCTTTTCCGCCGGCACGCTGGGTGACATAAGCGGTTTTGACGCAGCGTTTTTCGGTATCTCGCCACGCGAGGCCGATGCGATGGACCCCCACCAGCGGATGCTTCTGGAACTCGCGTGGGAAGCTTTCGAGTCCGGCGGACAGATTCCTGAGCATTATGAAGGCCGGAATTGCGCCGTTTATGTGGGTATCTCATCTACGGAGTACGGCTCCGTACAACAGGGCGATATTGACGGTGCCAATGCCTATATGATGTTGGGCACGACGCTGTCGATTGCTGCGAACCGTATTTCCTACCAGTTCGGCCTTCAGGGCCAGAGCATGGCAATCGATACGGCCTGCTCTTCCTCGCTGGTTGCGCTCAACGAGGCGCTGAATGCGATCTGGTCGGGCCGTTCCGAAATGGCGCTGGTGGGTGGCATCAGCCTGCTTGTGAGCCCCTTCCCCTTTGTCGGGTTCTCCAAGGCCACCATGCTTTCCGACTACGGGCGTTGCCGGGCCTTTGGCGCCAATCCCGGCGGCTATGTCAGAGGCGAAGGCGGGGGGGTCATTCTCATCAAGCCTCTCGCGGCGGCTATTCGCGACGGCGATCCGATCCACGCGGTGATTGCGGGAGCGGGCACAAATTCGGACGGGCGCACCAATGGCATCGCCCTCCCCTCTTACGAAGCGCAGAGCAGGCTGATCGCCGAGACGTTGAAGCGCTTCGACGTCAATCCCGCTGATATCGATTTCTTCGAGGCGCATGGCACCGGCACAGCGGTGGGCGACCCCACCGAGAGCAAGGCCATCTCGCTTGCGATTGCAACCAAACGTCGGCCGGAAAGCGGGCCGCTTCCGATTGGTTCCGCCAAATCCAATATCGGCCATCTCGAACCTGCTTCCGGCATGGCCGGGCTCATCAAGGCCGTTCTCGCCATTCGCAATCGCGCAGTGCCGAAGACGCTGCATGCAGACCCGCTCAACCCGGAGATTGATTTTGACGGCTTGAATATTGCGCCTGCGCAGCAGCTGACGCCTCTCACCGTCACTGGGCGACCGATTTACGCGGGCGTCAATTCTTTCGGTTTCGGCGGTACCAATGCGACCGTGATCCTGCGCGAGCATGTGGAAGAGGCATCCCAGTCGAGGCCGCAAACAGCGACTCCTCCGCCTCTCGTCCTTTCTGCAAAGTCGCCAGGTGCGCTTCAAAAAATGGCAACGCGCTATGCCGATCTGCTGCAGAGCGCGGAGCGTGATGACTATTACGATATTGCCTACACAGCGGCATACCGCCGTGCACGACTCAGGAACCGGCTTATCGTCGAAGGTGATAGCAGAGAGAATATCGCGGACGCGCTTCGCGCCTATGCTGCAGGTGATGCAAGCAGCGCGGTTTCCGGCGAGGCATCATCGCACACGGGCAAGGTCGGCTTTGTATTCAACGGCAATGGCGCGCAATGGGGCGGCATGGGCCGCAAGGCCTATGCCGGAAGTGAAACATTCCGCGCGCGCCTTGACGAGATCGATGCCCTCATCCGCAAACATGCGGGGTGGTCGCTTGTCGAGCTTCTTCATGCGGATGATGCTGCAGAACAGTTGCAGCGCACGGAACTCGCGCAGCCTGCGCTGCTTGCAATTCAACTCGCCCTTGTTTCCTGCCTTGAGGAAACGGGCCTCACCCCCCATGCCGTGTCGGGACACAGTGTCGGAGAGGTAGCGGCGGCGTATGTCTCCGGCGCATTCAGCCTTGATCAGGCCGTGCGCCTCATTATTGCGCGATCAAACGCGCAAGGACTGACACGGGGCGATGGCCGCATGGCGGCCGCAAGCCTCACGCCGGAGCAGGCCCGGGAGATTGAAGCGGAAGCGAATGGCAAGGTTGAACTTGCAGCAATCAACAGCTCAAGCTCGGTAACGCTTGCCGGCGATGAAGCGGCCCTTCTGGCGCTTGGCAAAAAGCTCGCCGAACGGAAGATTTTCTTCCGCATGCTTGATCTCGACTATGCCTTCCACAGCCATGTGCTTGATCGGGTGCGCGGTGATTTCCATGCGATGGTCGGCACGGTGGAAACGGGCACAACCTGCATTCCCTTCTACTCGACCGTGCATGGGGCAAAACTCGCTGGCGAGCATCTCGATGCTTCCTACTGGTGGGACAATGTGCGCAAGCCGGTCCAGTTCCACCATGCCCTGCGCGAGATGATCCATGATGGCGTGGACATTCTGATCGAGATTGGCCCGCACGCGATTCTGCAACCCTATCTTCGGCAAATCCTGCGCGAGGCGGGACACGACAGTTTGCCCATCCCTTCTTTCACGAAGTCCGACAATGACGCGTTCGCGATCAGGCGCGTGCGCGACATGGCCTTCTGCGCCGGGGCAAACATCGACCTCGCGCGCCACTTCCCCGTCCGGGGGCGTTGCGTGGAACTGCCGTCCTATCCCTGGCAGCATGAAAGTCACTGGATTCGCGCGACACCAGAGGCGGAAGGCGCTCTCTTCCGTTCAAGGGAAGGAGTCTTTCTCGGCGTGCGCCCGCAGCGCGGCTATACGACATGGGAAAGCATCATTGATCCCGAGATCTACCCGTTTCTTGAAGACCATGATGTAGGCGGCTCCATTGTTTTCCCTGCCGCCGGATTTGTTGAGCTTGCGCTGGAAGCGTCACTGGCTCTCTTCGAGGGCGCGTGCCACGAAATCGAGATGCTGGAAATTCGCCGCCCGCTTGTTCTCACGCGCGGGCAGGTCATGAATGTCCGCTTCATCTATGACGAAGATGACAAGGCATTCCGCATCGAAACACGCAAACGCATGAGCGATGATCGCTGGTCACTCAATGCCGTGGGGCGGCTTTCGGCGGCAACTTTTGGGCAGAAAGACACGCCTGCATCGCGCGATCTCGGCGCTGACGCACTGCGGATAGATCGCAAAACCCATTATGAAATTGCGTCCGGGATCGGTCTCAACTACGGGTCAGCCTTTCGCGCGGTCGAGGGTGTCCAGATTTCAGGCAATGAGGCGGTCGTAATTCTGCACAGGCCGGATCTTTATGCAGGACAGCGCTTTGCGCTCAATCCTGCAATTCTCGATGGCTGTCTGCAGGGCCTTTTCTCCCTGCTCTTTTCTCAGGGCATGAAGGAGGGCAGCGCCTATCTGCCATATCAGCTTGGGCGCCTGAAGCTGTACCGTCCTTATGAAGATGCGACGCGGTGCGACGCAAGCCTTCGCCGAAAGACAGAAAAATCGCTGGTTGCGGATTTCGTTCTTTTCAATGCCGAAGGTCAATGCGTGGCGGAGGTGACGGGGTTCCGCTTTCTGCGCGCGGATCTCCGTCAGGGTGTCAGCGCGGGTGCACGGCGCTTCCGCTTTGAGCTTCTGCCCGTCGATCATGTCGGGCCGAACTGCAGAACGCCCCGTGCATCGGAGATTTCTGAAGCATTGTCATTCCACGACAGCGCGGCCGCGACGTCGAAGCAGGTGCCCGATCTTGATGCGATCACCGAGGTGCTGACAGGTCAGAGTGATCATGGCACCGACCTGTGGGCCGAAGCATTTGCGCAGCATCCGAGCTATCTCGCCGAACTCAATACGCTGATGCAGCGCAGCCTCGCCGGTGCGGATGAACCGCTCAATACAGAGTTGCGCGAACATCTGCTCGAAAGCTCGCCAAGCTTTTCTCCGGCCCGCACTCTTCTGAAGCAGGCCGTTGGCGTGATCGTCCAGAACTGGCCGAAGAATCGCAGATTGCGCGTGCTGGAGCTCGGTACGGCGAACGCGCTTGTGCGCGAGATCGCCTCGATGGGCGCAAAGGGCGCGGTGGACTACACAATCACATGCGATGATGAAGCCCGGATCGACAGCCTCTCCATGGAAGTGGAACATGCCGATGTGCGGTTCCTGCATATGGATCTGGCGGGCCTTCTGTCCGAGGCGGAGCGCGACAAGCTCGGCTCATTTGATGTCGTGATCTGCCCTCTGGCATCGACCATGGGAGGTTTCACCTCTCTCCTGCGTGCCAATATCCGCGATGTGCTGGCGCCGGGTGGCCTGCTCCTTGCCTCTGACGCTCTTCCCGCGAAGTGGATTTCGCTCGCGCTTCACGGTAAGGCCAAGGAAGACTCAACACTTTCTGGCGAGTCCGTTTACGCTGACCTCGAAGACGATGGCTTCAGCAACATCCAGACGTTGCGGGCAGGCTGCTGCAATGTTTTCATCGCCGATGCGCCGCTTGCGCAGGAGATGAGACCCCGCCATCCGAACAGGCCGGACAAGGCCGCAGAAGCGGGCTGGCTCATTGTCTTCAATCCGGCTTCCGATGATGCCCCCTGCGCCGAAGCGGTGGCAGCGCGCCTGCACGAAGCGGGTGCTCTCGTCATTGAGGCGCATACGCAGGCGATTGAGGGCGGCGAGGCACTCGTTATCGATCCCGATCTTGAAGAGCAGTGGACGGAAACATACGAAGCCATCAAGGAGAGCGGTGTTGCGCTGCAGGGCGTGGTGCTGGTTGGCAACATCTCGAATGATGCCCGACCCGGCTGGCGCACACTGCTGGCGGCGCGCAGCATGGCGAAGGTGAAACTCGACCCGATGCCGCGTCTCCACATCGTGACGACGAATGCATCGAGCTTCCGTGCCAGCCCCGATACAAATCTTGTTCAGGCACCGCTTTGGGGCATTGGCCGCGTTATCGCCAATGAAGTTCCCAAAATCCGTCCTCGCATGATCGATCTCATGGGCACACGGGAGGAACGCATCGCGCTTGCAGCGCGGCTTGCGGCTTCGCTGCTGGAGAAGAATGCGGAGCCGGAACTCGTCATCAGTATGGATGGCGCTTACACGCCGCGTCTGCGGGTGGTTGAAGAAGCGACGCAGGAACCGGCATCTTCGCTCCGGCTCGGCTTCACATCCGGCCGTCTTGGCTCGCTTGCCTGGTCTCCCACCTCTCAGCCGCGTCCGGGTGATGATGACATCGTTGTCGCACCGCGCGCGGCTGGCCTCAATTATCGCGATGTCATGTATGCGCTTGGCGTTCTGCCTGAAGAAGCGCTCGAAGCCGGTTTCGCCGGCGCAAGTCTCGGCATGGAAGCGGCAGGTATCGTTGTCGCCACGGGCAAGAACGTCACGGAATTTCGTCCCGGTGATGAAGTCATCTGCTTTGCGCCGGATTGCTTCAACAGCCATATCGTGACGCCTGCCAAAGCGGCCATCGCCAAGCCGACGCAGATCAGCTTTGAGGAAGCTGCGACAATCCCCACCGCCTTTTTCACCGTGCAGTACGCGCTCGATTATCTGGCGCGCATGCGCAAGGGCGAACGTGTTGTCATTCACGGCGCGGCTGGCGGCGTCGGACTCGCGGCCATTCAGGTCGCCCGTCATCTTGGCGCAGAGATATTCGTCACTGTCGGTACGCCCGAGAAGCGGCGGTTGATGCGCAAGCTCGGCGTTCCTGAAGAGCGGATTTTCGATTCGCGCTCCCTCCACTTTGCCGACGACATCATGCGCGTCACGAATGGCGAGGGCGTGGATGTTGTCCTGAACTCCCTTGCGGGCGAAGCCATCCATCGCAATCTCGGCTTGCTTCGTCCCTTCGGGCGCTTTCTTGAACTCGGCAAGCGCGATTTCTACGAGAACAATCGCATCGGCCTGAAGTTCTTCCGCAACAATCTCAGCTATTTCGGGATTGATGCCGATCAGCTCATGGTGGAGCGGCCCGCGCTCGCACAAGAGCTTTTTGCAGATATCATCCGCCGTTTTGAAGCAGGCATTTATAAGCCCCTGCCCTATCGCGTGTTTGACGCCGAACGGATCTCGGACGCATTCCGGCTGATGCAGAAATCCGGCCATACGGGCAAGATTGTTATTCGTCCGCCGCAACCTCCCGTCGCGGCCGCGCCGAAGAAGGTGAAGGACTTCACCGTCCGGCCAGACGCATCCGTCTTCATCTCTGGCGGCCTGTCGGGATTTGGCCTTGCCACGGCGCGCTGGTTTGCGGCAAAGGGTGCGGGCGGCCTTGTGCTTGCAGGGCGCTCCGGCCCGTCAAGCGATGAAGCCAAAGCGGCGATTGCCGAGCTTGAATCGCTTGGCGTGAAGGTCATCGCGCGCGCATGTGATGTTACCGATCTTGCCTCCGTTACCTCGCTTCTTGATGAAGCAGAGGCGGCGCAAATTCCCGTGCGCGGCATCATTCATGCGGCCGCCGTGTTCGATGATGCGACACTCGACAGTCTTGATGTCCGGCAGTATCAGCGCGTCATAGAACCGAAGATGCGTGGCGCACTCACACTCCATGAAGCGAGCCTTGGGCGCGAGCTTGATTTCTTCGTGCTTTATTCCTCGATAACCACCTGTTTCGGCAATCCGGGTCAGGCGAATTATGTGGCGGCAAACAGCTTCCTTGAAGCCCTCGCCCAGCATCGCCATGCTCTCGGCCTGCCCGCACAGGCCATTGGCTGGGGTGCCATTGGCGATGCCGGTTACCTCGCCCGCAATGAAGCCCTTCGCGACCAGCTCGCTGCAAAGCTTGGTGCCGCGCCGCTGAGCACAGAAAAAGCGATGGGCTTCCTTGAGGAGCTGCTGAGCGGGAGCCAGACCAATCTTTATGCAGGCGATGTCAACTGGCAGCGTCTGCGCTCCGGCCTGCCCGTTCTGCAGTCGCCGATCTACGCCGAACTGACATCGAAAGCAGGCCGTGAAGAAATGGCCGGTGGCGGCGAAGATGCGCTGGAACGCGTGAAATCCATGCCCGCTTCAGAAGCGATGGAGTTTGTTGCCGGTATTCTTCTGGAAGAGGTGGGACAGGTTCTGCGTCTCACGCCGGAAAAGATCGACCGGGACAAGCCTGTCTTCGATCTCGGCATGGACTCGCTGATGGCGCTTGAAATGAAGCTTACCATCGAAGATCGCTTCCACATTGATGTCCCTGTTATGGTGCTTTCCGATGGCGGCACCATCAATTCGCTTTCGGCGCAGATTGTGCGTCAGGTTCAGGGCGGCGATACTGAGGAAGAAGCCTTGCCGGTTGATGTTCACACCATCATTTCGCGACATGTGAATGATGATGATATAGAGAACCTGAATCGCGGCGATAGCGCTGTCGATAATTCCTCTGACCAGAACATGCTTGTACGTGACACAGTCTGACAATCCCGAAAAACCACGCCTTTCACGTGAGTCGAAGGAAGAGGCGCTGCGCCGCATTCTCAAGAAGCATCCAGGCCTCGCAGGCAGCGAGGCAACGCCTGATGCTGCGCAACCGGCTGCAATACCCGAAGCCTATTACCGGATCGAGAAATTCGCCGAGTATCAATCGATTGCCCTGCAGCAGGATCTCGCGCGAAAGGTCGATCTCGAAAGCCCCTACTTTCTCGAGCATGACCGGATCGCGCGCGACACCGCGGTGATCGGCGGTAAGGAATACATCAATTTCGGGACCTATAATTATCTCGACCTGAACGGCGATCCCCGGGTGAATGAGGCCGCCCATCAGGCCATGCTGAAATACGGGACTTCCGCTTCCGCGAGCCGCCTTGTTTCAGGTGAACGTCCGCCGCATCGCGAACTGGAAGAAAAGATCGCCGAGATTCACGGCACCCCGGCGGCTCTGACCTTCGTTTCCGGTCACGCCACAAATGTCTCGACCATCGGAACGCTTCTCGGCAAGCGCGATCTCATCTTGCATGATCGTCTCATTCACAATTCCATGCTGCAGGGCGCACTGCTCTCCGGCGCGCAACGCCAGCCCTTTGAGCATAATGATGTGAAGGGCCTCGACGAACTGCTCACGCGATCGCGCCGAAAGTTCGAGAAGGTTCTGATCTGCATCGAAGGTGTCTATTCGATGGATGGCGACGTGCCGCCCCTTCCCGATTTCATCAAGGTGGCGCAGAAGCACAAGGCACTGTTGATGGTGGATGAGGCGCACTCGCTTGGCGCACTCGGCAAGCGCGGGCGCGGCATTGGCGAGCATTTCGGCGTGACCCCCGCCGATGTCGATATCTGGATGGGCACGCTCTCAAAAACGCTTGCAGGATGTGGCGGCTACATAACGGGCTCAGCGGCGCTGATCTCCTTGCTCAAGCATTCCGCTTCCGGCTTCCTTTATTCGGTCGGTATGCCGCCTCCCATTGCGGCTGCTTCACTAGAGGCGTTGCGCATCATGGAGCGTGAACCGGAACGCGTGCAGAAACTTCAGGAAAATGGCCGGCTGATGCTGGAGCTTGCGAAGGCGGAGGGGCTGAACACGGGCCACGCCACCGGCTCATCCGTTCTGCCCATCATCACCGGAAGCTCGCTGCTGGCGGCACGTCTTTCGAAAGCTCTCTTTGAGGAAGGCATCAACGCCCCGCCCATCATTTATCCGGCTGTGGAAGAACGGGTGGCCCGTCTGCGTTTCTTTATCTCCAGCGCTCACAGCGAAGAGCAGCTCCGGCACACGATCCGCCGTACAGCCGAGCTTATGCGGAAATTGTCTGAGAGCCCGCTTCCGGTGCAGAAGGGCTGACCGCTCAGAGGCCGATGACCGTGCTCCAGCCGCTATCCGTGAGGCAGACGGCGCTTACCTGCGTCTTGCGCAATGTGAGGTCCGTGAGAAGCACACGCTTGCAGCGATCACCCGCGGCGGAAATATATTCCCCTCCCACCTGAACCTTTGCCTGCCTGCCGGATGCCATCTGCACGGTGCCGCTGGTGCCATAAGAGGCGCTGGTCGCGAAATTCGCCACGGCATCACTCGGCGCAGCGGCGACAGAAGCATGTTGCGAAGCGGGGGTGGAGCCCGCTTCGCCCGTGGTGACGCAAGCGGCCAGAGCGGGGCTCAGGGCAAGAAGAAATGCCACGCGCAGCAGCCCGATTTGTTTGAAGTGTTTCATCTCAACCCCCCGATTTTTCCGCGAACATGACGCACAACCTATCATGAAACATGTTGATTTCCGCTCCCTGATTTCTCGTCCATGAGCCTGCGCAGGCTCGATGGCACGGACAATCTGGCTGGCCAGTCAACTCCCGCTTTCAGGCGATGGCGAAGATCGTGATCCTCGACCAGCATGGCGAGGGCATCTGTCCAGGCTTCTGCGTTTTCAGGCGCACAGAGAAGACCGTTCTCCCCGTTCCGAACCACGTGGCTGTAGGGTGCAGTATCCGCATAGATGCCCACAGCACCGAAGCGCGCAATATCGAGATACTTGACCCAGGAGCGTGCCTGGTTGAACGGTGTTGGCAGGAGCGGTGCAAGCCCGATATCGAAACGGACAGACCGGCTCCGCTCAAGATAATCCGGCCAGGACAGCGGTGGACGGACCTCGACGCGAGGCAGATCGCGATAAACCTTGCTCACATCGCGCCTGCCGACTATCTCGAAATACGTATCTTCGTGGCGATCATGGATGGCAGCGATGATGGGGTATAGCCAATGCCGCTCGCCGCGATGGGTTTTCTGGCCGTGATAGAAAATCCGCAAGGGACGACCCCGCCCTTCTTCACGCATGCCGGGCAAAGGAAAGGGCTCCGGGTGCGGATCTATCCGCTCCACAGGGCCGGCGCCCGAGAAGCACTCCGCCAGAACATCCGATGAGAGCCAGAGTTCGCTCGTCACACGCGCGATGCGGCGCGCATAGCGCAACCAGAAATGCGCCATGACGATGCGGTATTCAAGCGGCAGGTCCCTGTCACGCCAGGCAACGCCGATATCATCGTCGAGCAACCAGGCGACCCCCGCGAGGCCCGAGGCAGCTTCCTCGATTTCCTTCATCGCGCGCCGGTTGACATAGCGAACGATGATGAGAAACGAACCGTCGAGCGGCGCCGGGCACGGTGCACCAAGTGTCCAGTAGGCGACCGGAAGCCTGCTTCCCGCAAGGCGGTGCCGCAAATAGAGATCGCAGGTGGGCGATGCACTCTGAGTGAGAACCACCACTCTTTCCGGTGAGCGGGAATAATTTCCCTCACACCGGAAAGAGCGCGCATAGGTGCCTGCCTGTTGGCCCATCCCGAAGCACCTAGTCGACGTTCAGCACCACGGCCGTTGACAGGGCGACGCGATAGAGCACTTCCACCACATCGCGGAAGATTGCAAACGTCTTGGCATTCGGAGACGGGAGAACCATGATGTGATCGCCCTTGCGGATTGCAGCCGAACCATCATGGACCGAGCCGTCATTGCGCATGACGAGAAGTCGGCTTGCATCACCCCGGTTGCTCAGGCCACCTGCGGCATTGATGTAATCCCGCGCGGTGAGAGAGCGTTTCCAGAGCACGGTCTGAGGCAGCTTGACCTCACCCGACACCACAACCACATCGCTCTTTTTCGGAATGACGATCTCATCGCCATTCTCGAGGATCATATTTTTCCAGTCGCTTCCGGCAAGAACCACCCGGCCTTCCGGCGCGACAGCCCGCACCTGCGCGACGAAACGCTCGACAAGAGCTGCTTCCTGCACGCGGATTTGCGACTCCGTTCCGCTGATCGAATTGTCGGTCAGCACGGAACGCTGCAACTCATAAAGCGCGCGGTCAATGGCGAGGCGCTGGCGCTGGGCCACGGATTCACGGCGAATATAGATTGCTTCGAGATCAGCAAGGTCCGGGTCAACTTCGATAAGCTGAGCCACAGCGCCAAGCCGCGTGGAGCGCGGCACCGCGAATGTGGACGGCCCGAGATCATTGCCATCCACCTTGACGACAATCGTTTCCGCCTCGCGGTCAGCATCGACAACCCATGCGTCACCATCCGCAAGACCATAATTCTCGATCTCGGAAAGCGGGACGTAGGTGTTGAAGTGCTTGCCGTCGCGAATGCCCTGAATGAGAACGTGACTCGCCGCCGCCTGCGGCTGAGCGAGACGCAGAATGGTCGAAACCTCACCCTGCTCATGGGGCAGGAACTCGAACAGATATTCATTCCGCACCTGTCCGCTTACCCAGACGGTGGGGAACTGGTTGCCGACGACGATCACGTCATTGTCCGAGAAGCGAATATTCGGCATCGCCCCTTTGGTGAGAAAATCATAGAGGTCAACGGTGGCGACCACCCGCCCGTCCCTCATCACGCGTATGTCGCGGTAAGAGCCGCTTTGCGGATCAATGCCGCCCGCGCGGGCAAGGTAGTAGAGAACGCTGTCATCCTTCGCGCCCGGATACCGCCCCGGATAGGGCACGGCGCCCGTCACGAAGACACCAAGCGGCTGCGTGCCCAGAAGGTTCGTATAGACCTTCACATTATCCGTATACACCTGCGCCACGCTTGCGCGCACGCGCTGTGCGAGCCGGTCGTTGGTGATGCCTTCAACCTTGATGGGGCCGATCTCCGGCAAGAAGATATTACCCTGAATGTCCACCACGAGCACGCCATCAAATGTCCGCGCGCCCCACATGCGCACGGCAATGCGATCCCCCTGCGCGATGGCATAGTCCGGATTGACGCCCACACTGCGATCCACCAGCGTGGAATTCGTGAAAATCTGCGAGCCATAAGGCTTGAGCACATTGCCGCCCATGTCCGGGATAGCGTTCGGAATATCCGTTCTCATGCCGCTTTGCTGCTGCAGGAGAATGTCTCCCCCTGCCGGGGCCGTTACAATCGGCTGCGGCTGCTCGGCGCCTGCCGGATCGCCGAACACTTCCGACATGGCGTCCGGCTGGTTCGCACTGTTCTGTACAGCCCGCACGGCGCTGCGTTCCAGCGCCATATTCTGCGCGACTGCAGCTCCTGACATGGCGATCAGTATCAGGCCTGCAATCACCCCCCGCATTTTTCTCATATCCGCGCGTGCTCCCTAATTGCGGCTCCAATCAGCATCAGAAGGCCATATGCAAGCAATCCGCCCAAAAGGACGGAAACAATATTCAGCAGCCTCTCCGGCTTGGAAGGGTCTGCCGGCAAAGAAGGTTCTACGAAAGCGACAAGATAGGCCTGCTTCCGGTTTGCGTCCGCCCGGGCGACCTCCAGCGCGGTGACAGCAGATGTATAGGCTGATCTCGCGAACTCCTCCTCGATCAGCAGTCTTTCATATTCGGACAGCAGATCCGAATAGGTGATATTCGGTGTGTCTTCGTTGCTCGTAAGTCTGCCGCGTTCCACGCGCATCTGTTGCTCGATGGCAGCAATGCGCGCGCGGACACCGGCAATCTGCGGCGCATCATCGCGCATATAGCTGCGCAGCGACGCAAGCTCCGTCTTGTAACGCGAGAGTTCCGCTTCGAGACTGGCAACGATCCCGCCGATAGCGGCAGCAGAACTTACCGGATCAAGCTCGCCATGCTCCTTCCGAAACTTGTAAAGCGCCATGCGGTTTTCGCGCAGGCGATCTTCCGCAAGCGTTACCTCGTCACGGGCAAACTTCACGGCATCGAGACGGGACTGCTGCGAGATGCGGTTCACCATCTCATCGCTGAAGCGAACGATAAGCTGGGCAATCTTCTGTGCATCTTCCGGGCGATAGGCCTGCACATCCAGATGAACGACATTTGCGTTCGCGTCAAAATAGACCTCGATCCGATCGAGGTAATAGTCGTAGAGATCATCGAGGCTCGCATCGCGCGCGATACGCGACCAGATATCCGCCTCATCCACCGCATAAAGTGAGTGGATGTCGAGCTCTTCCTGCAGCTTCGCAACGATCTCGCGCGACTGGATATATTCCTGCACGACATAGCCGTCCACGGCACCGGGGTTGGCGCCGAGTGACCCCAGCAGCCCGCCAAAGGCGGTCGCAATCTGTGCTTCCGACGAGCGAACCGTCATCAGTGATTGCGAGACATAGCGGTCAGCTGCCCAGAAGCCATTATAGATTATCGCAAGCACGCTCGGCACGATGACGATGGCGATGAAAAGCAGGCGCGAGACGCCGAGCTTCATCACGGCGGTTACCTCGTTTTCGAGGAAGGGCCGCGCGCGGTCTCTGACGAAGTCGCCGGCTCGTTTCATTGTGTCGTTCGTCTCAAAAGCGTCACGGAGGCGGCTTCTGGCTGATCCGTCATTCATGGAGCGCACTTTCGGGTATAAAAGTCGATGGCTTCGTCAATGTTGTCGAAGGGGACGAGGAACCCTTCGTATAGCACCATGCCGATCTGGCAATACTCCCGAACCGTCTTTTCATTGTGAGAGACGAGAAGCATTCCCCGATCTTTCGATTGTTCGAGAAAAACCTTCTTTGATTTTTGCCGAAAGAACCTGTCGCCCGCGCCGATGCTTTCGTCAATCAGATAACAGTCAAAATCGATCGCGAGGCTGAGGCCGAAAGCAAGGCGGGATTTCATGCCGCTGCTATAGGTACGCACCGGCATATCGACATAGGGACCGATCTCGGCGAACTCTTCCGTTCGCTCGAAAGTCTCGTCATAGTCAACGCCGTAAAGACGGGCCACGAAGGCGATGTTCTCACGCCCCGTCAGGTCGCCATGAAAGCCGCCGGAATAGCCGAGCGGCCAGGACATGCGCGCTTCCCTGATAATCAAGCCCGTGCTTGGCCGGTCCACACCTGCGATCATGTTGAGAAGTGTTGTCTTGCCTGCCCCGTTACGGCCGAGAACACCCACCCGCTTGGCCGTCGGAATCGACAGGCGCGTTTCTCTCAGCACCTGCTTGCGGCCGATATCCGTGTCGTAATGCTTCGATATGCCGACCAGATGGATCATCTGTCGAGAACCTTATGACGAAGCGCTCGATCCGCGATGAGGCCAATTGCGAGAATGCCGACCGCCCAGAGATAGCCATATGAAATATCGACCCGGCTTCCGCCCATGAGCGGACTGAAATTGCCGCGTACGCCATCAACGAAATGCAGGATCGGATTCCATGATGCGTATTTCGCTATCGTGGGCGGCATGCGGTCGAGGGTGAAGAACACGCCGGACGTAATGTAGATGAACCGGTTGATGCCGGACATCATCGTGGGAAGCCACTCTGCATAGACCAGAAGAGAACTGACGGTGAGGCCGACGCCTATTCCGAAAATCCACAATCCGAAGAGATTCGAGACGACGGAGAAGATGCTGCCGAAATTATATGCCTCCAGCGCCACATAGATGGTGACAGCGAAGATGAGGAGCACCAGAAGCTGCGTGAAAAACTCCAGCAGTGCGCGGGCAAAGAAAATGTCCATCGGCTGGATGCCCGCATGATTGAGCAAGGGCCGGTTCTGCCGCAGGGCATTTGTCAGGATGCTGCTCGTCTTCATGTAGAAGAACAGCGGAATGATACCCGTTGCCACAAACAGCACCGGGTTCATGCCAAGCGTCTCGCGCATCCTGATGAAGTAGAAAATGAAGGACAGGACCAGAACGTGGATCAACGGCTCCAGAACCGCCCAGAGATAGCCGAGATCGTGGCGACCGAAGCGCGCCATCATCTCGCGCAGCATGATGGTCCATACCGAATGAACGAATGCCCGTATCGCGCGGGGTGTATTGCCACTCGTTGCGAGCGTTTCGTCGGTCCAGCGCGGCACAAAGTCCGGCGGAATATTGTTGAGGCGCTCAAGAAGCTCCGGGTCTTTTTCGGGACGAGGCCGCTTGCCACCGCGCGGGGCAGTGCCCGACTTGCCGATGCGGGCTTCGCGCGCAGGCTTCGCGTCACCGTGAAGCACGGCGACATCAGCCAGCCCCTTCGCGGCTTTCGCCTTCGCGCGCTTTTCTACAGCCTCGCTCGTCACCGGATCATTGCCCCTTCTCTATCCCCACACCGGGCCGGGCGCCAACACAGCCGGTCGCCCCGCCCACAATTATTTTGAGACTCCCTGCCTCGACTGCGAGGCAGGTTGATACTCGACCCGATGTCACGAAGTCCCCCACCGTCCCGCACGCTGCCCTTCAGCAACGTCCACAGACATGCCCGCTTCGACGGCATCCTCACGCCGTGGTGCCTCGAAGCGGATGATGGCATTCATTACGGCAAGCCTCACGCCCTGCTCCGTATAATAGTCCCCATTTATCAGGCTTTCACGCTTCAAATAGCTCAGGAAGCGGGAAAGGGTCGATTTATCGGGAGGTGGCGGCGAGTGCCAGAAAGCCTCAAGCTTCCCTTTGAAAGTGAGGCCCGGCAAATCATAGATTGCCCTGGCAAGGCAGAGAACGGGGCAGCCGGTTTGCAATGCCGTCAGACCGACCGTGCTGTTGAGCGTTACCGTGCCGCGAGCGTGGCGAAGGAGCGTATTGAGGTCGCCGCCATCGATATAATCGACCCGTTGCGCAACGCGGTAGCGCCGGGCGAGTGCCCCGGTCAGCCGTTTGAAATTCACCCAGCCATTGTCGAGCGGATGCGCCTTCACAACGAGCCGCGTACCGGCTGGAGCATGACGGGCAAAATTGGCGATGACCGTATCCAGCGCCTCTCCCATGCCGTCAAAGGGCGAATGCACACGCACTTGCGAATCGGTGTCGAGTTGCAAGGGGAACAGAAAATAGGGCTCGCCGCTTGCTGTGAGCCTGGTCACGACCTTTTCCGCATGCCGTTTGCGGAACGGCAGCACCACAAGCCTTCGCGCCCAGGTCGCATATTCTGCCCAGATGGGATAGGGCCTGTGGGTTCTGAATTTCGGATAGCGGAACCAGAGGAGATAGTTCCACGCCTGCCACTGGAAGTCATAGATGATGCGGTGCTTCATGCCGGGAGGCAGCACTGTGGAAGCCTCATCCTCGGTCGCATTGTCATTCGCGCCGGACAAATCCGGAAGCGTATGGCGCATCAGGGGAGAAAAGCCGTTGATCCCTCCCTCTTCCAGCGTCAACCAGTGAGGGCGCATATAGCCCTCCTCAAACACCCAGATGCGGCAATCGAGATCACGCACGGCCTCAATGGCAAGGCGATGGCCGGGCCTGCAATCATTATGCAATACGATATCAGTGATGTCGTTTCGTATCACATGGTCGCGAACAAAGATGCCGAACTCTTCCCGCGGCCCCCTGTAATCGACTGCCTTCCAGTCCCCCCAGAAAAACCAGTCGCCACCTGACACATTGATACGTGAGACGCCATAGCCCCTCTCGTCAATCGCTTTGCCAAGAGTGCGAAAGAAATGACTGCTATTGCCCTGAAGAAAGAGAAAATTGCGTTTCATGTCGCCGCCGCTTGCCCTCGTGAGCCATAGGCGGTTTTCTCGGCTTCGCCTCTTACAGAAGAAAAGGCCTCCAGCAACAGCCGGTTCAAGGCGTCAGCACTTACGTTTACCTCGCGGCCCGGCCCTGAGCCTTCATTTGACCAGATGAAGTAATCCGTTCGCGGATCATCGAATTTCACGGCATTGAAGAAGGCGGGCATACTCGGCAAATGGTCGCCATAAAAACCGAAGATCGCAGCCCGGTCAGACGCGAGGAGCACCTCGCGCAGTCTCCCGATCATCAGATCCGCATTGTGGAGATGCATGAGATAGCGCGCGAAAGAACCGGATCGCAGTGGCAGGGTCGCCCGCACCTCATTCGAAACCGCAATCCGCCCCTTTTTCCACGGCCCGTGATTTTCCATCGTGATCGCGAAAATGAAGACGGGCCGCTCGGAATCTGCAAGCAGCGCCTCGATCTCGCGCGTCACAGCAGCATCCGACACATAGGGGCCAATCCTGTCGGCCTCGCTGAAGCGTTCGATATCGATGAATTCATCGAAGCCGAGATGCGGATAGACTTTATCGCGCCTGAAAAATGATTTGTGAAAGGGATGAATGCATATGGTGCGATAGCCGATGCTGCGCAGATAGGTGGCTATGGTCCAGACGGGCTTGTCGCAATATTTCAGATAGGGATTGAAGCGATCAACGCCGAGCGCCTCGTCGGGAATGCCGGATAAAAGCGCAAACTCGGTGCGCAGCGTATTCGCCCCCCAGGCGGGCACGCGAAGCCGGCCTCTGTACCGCGCTTCCCCGGATGTTCGGCAGAAGTTTTCGAGAAAGCCTTCCGGGACATGGCTCAGGACGCGACGCGCATCAAAAAATGACTCGTTCTGCACAACGACAATATCGGGCAGGAGATCCGAGCGTCCGACGGGGCGGGCACGATCTTCCTTCTCATTCTCCTGCGACCTGATGGCAGCGACTTCCTGCTCACCGGCGAGGAAGAAATAGAAAATCAATGTGATGACAAGGCTCAACCTGTCCACATCTTCCCGCACATTGGCTGATGTTCCGAACTTCATCAAAATGGCGCGGAACTCGTTTCGCAGCGGCCCCCGCGTGATCAGATAGATCAGGCCTGCCAGGGTTGCGAAATAAGCGATGGTAGGGAGCCACTCTTCCGGCGTGGTGCGCGCAATGACCGGCGCCTCATAAAGAAGGCAACCGACAATCACCGCCGCGCCGGAAAGAATAACTGCGGTAACTTTGAACGGGCCTATATAGCCGACATATAGCGCCGGGTGAGCGATGGCCTGCCGAAGCAGCGCGAAGTCGGAATAGACCAGCGGCTCGCGCAGCTCGCGAAACTTCGCATTGTTGACGACGACGATGCCGAGAAAAACAATGATGCTGAATACGGTCGAGAAAACCGGGCGACAGGTCAGCATGAAGACGGAGAGGTAGAACATGATCATCGGCATTGCCGAGAGCATGCTGACACGATGAAAGATCGGCCTTTTCGTATCGCGTGGCTGGACAAACCGTTCCAGCACCAACACGGCCGCAAACGCGACCAGAAAACCGATCAAACCGGCGACCATCGTGCCCCTCTTCGATGCAAGCCGCTAAAAGATTCTCAATATTCTCTCTAAGCGCCCTTGCGGTTAATCGTAAAAGCAAAGGCGGGCAGGAACAAGAGCGCGAGGGGTTCTGGCAGCATATTGAGGAGCCTTATTCCCATATACAAAACAGGCGGGTGGATGATGCGAGCCGGATTTCTGCATAGCGATTTCCGTATTTTCCGCGCCACTCTCTCCGGCGTTGTGAGAAAGGGCTTCCGGCCTTTCAACTGCCGGCTCATTCCTGTCTCGACATAGCCAAGACAAATAATGCTGACTCCTACTCCATAGGGGCGAAGCAGGCGCCTCAGCGCGAGAAGATAGGTTTCCAGCCCCGCTTTCGCGGCGCTATAGGCCGGGCAGGAAGGCATGGGCGTCAGCGCGGCAAGTGAGCCGATACCGGCAATCTGGCCACTTCCCCGCCCCGCCATCACATTTGCCAGAGGTCCGATGGTGCGGAGCGCGCCGGTGAAGTTGATTTCGGCCACTTTCTCGGCGGTATCCCAGGGCTCCAGACCATCGGCTTCCGAGATGCCGGATGTCACCCCTGCACAGGCGAGCAGCAGGTCAATCTTGTGCCGGTGATCGAAGCTCAGAATGGCTGCTTCCGCTTCGTGCGTCGCCACATCTGCAATTAGCGTTTCAACCGTTGCTCCCGCCGCGCGGCAATCTTCGGCCACGCCCGCCAGCCGCTCCTCGTTTCGACCGAGAAGCCCGAGCGTTACACCAGGTGCCGCATATTCCCGCGCGAGCGCCGCACCGATGCCGTCGCTTGCACCTGTAATCAGCACCACGTGGGGAGAAAGCTTTGCCATGTCAGCCGAGCGGACGTTGCAACAAAAGCATCGGCCCTGTGTGGCGGAGCCAGGGCGAAGCCGGTATCGAAAGCCTCTCCACGCACTCAAAGCCTTTGGCCCGGTAGAGGCTGAGGGCTGGTGCATTGTCGCCCCAGGCATGGAGCGTCAGGCTGTCACGCCCTGTGCTCATGGCTAGTTCGGCCGCAAAGTCGAGCAGCAACCCGCCCACGCCCTGCCCGCGCGCAGCCTCATCCACGGCGAGCGTGTTGATGTAGAAACTGTTTGGCACATGCGTAGTGAAAAGCGGAAGAACGGGATCAAGCCGGTCGCGCGGAATGACGCTATAGGCGATTTCAGGCAGTCCGATCTGCTCGGCCGGAAAGGCGATCAGACACCCCGTTACCTCCCCCTCATTTTCCACGAGATAGGCATTCTCGAAATGATAGGGGCTATCCGCATCCCCCACGGCAACGCCCAGCGCATCGGTGGTGGTGAGGCCCGGATAGACATCTTCGAAGAGATGTTCGAACAGCCCCTCACCCGCCATCAACAGATAGCGGATGACAGCATCCCGGTCGGTCGCCACACCAATTCGAACGTCCATTATCCCAGCCCGCAAATGACCCGTTCATACGGGTACAGATTATCTTTCATGGCTGCGCGATAAGCCACTCAGTCGGGTCAGCTTTCTGCCCCCAGAAAGCGGAAGCCTCGGAATCGTCCTGAAGCGTAACGCTTTCCAGAGGCGCGTCTATCGGCCCCACCATGCGCTGCTTATGGTAATCCTCAACTTCCTGCACAAGCAATTCCAGCCATGCAGCAAAATTGTCTCGCGCGCCGCCTGCATATATGTCGCCGCGCCACCCGGCTTTATCAGCCCTCTTATGTGCGATGATGTGACAAGTATCGGGTGGCAGGTTATCTGCTTCAATCGGCTCAAGCCAGATGGCGAAATCATCGCGTATGGCGAGGTGCGATGGATAACCTTCTGCCCGTTCTGATCGCACGGACATGCCCCGGCGCCGCAATGCCGCGGCGAGGCGTTGCTGTTCTTCCTCCGCGCCGCCGATGATCGCCACGCGGTGCGTATCCAGCACCCAGCGTGCAACGCGACGGAAAAGCCCGCTCCAGCCATCCTCTCTGCGCCACACAGCTACCGGCCTGTCGAGACGGGAGGCGAGAGAGGCGGCGAGTTCTTCCGTCTCCGCGACGATCAGATCATATGTGTCGGCATACGTTTCCCATCCCTCGGCGTCCTGTGCGAGACCAATACGCACGGCCATTGCGCTGAGATTTCGCGCGCGTGTGAAGTCAAAAGCGGGATCACGGGAAATGACGAGGTCATAGCCATAGAGATCGCAGCCGAAGAAACCGTCCTTCACTTCCCGTACAAAGGCGACGGCATGTCGTTCCGGTGGCGGCAACTCTCCGCTTCCCGGGCCGATAACGGCTACTGTCGGCAGTCGCCCCCAATCAAAGCCTTCACCGCCAAACAGCCCTGCCCAGGCGAGGCGGCGGCAGAGATAGCCACACCGCTTGCGGAAGACGGCAAGATTATATCGATGCCAGCGCTTGCGGCGGCGCCACCGCGCCCGGAGAAAGCGCGTCGCGCCGACGATGTGCCGCGCGGACATGTGGTTGAGCGACACCGATTTCATGCCCGCGCAAGCGGCCTTCAAATCAAAATCCACATCCTCATAGGCATAGAGGTAGTCTTCAAAAAAGCCGCCCAACGCAAGGAAGCGGTCGCGCGGGCAGGCAAGGATCGCCGCCGTGACAGACGGCATGGCAGCAGGATGCGTTGCGCGCAGTTCGTCGCCCGCGCGCGGCAGGACCTCATAGGGCACCGTCCATTTCTGCTGCAGGTTCCAGCGAAAGCGGATACCAATCTGAGGTTCCCTGGCGAGCTTGCCTTCGGTCGATATCGGCCAGAGCTTCAGCCCGGCAAGCCCGCCCGTTGCCTGCACCGCCGCGACCATGCCGGGGATAACATCTTCCGTGAACTCGATATCATTGTTGAGAAAGATGAGCGTTTCCCCGCGCGCAAGCTGTGCTGCCCGGTTGCATGAAAAGGCAAAGCTGAAATTACGGCCGGGTATCAGGTGACGAATAGTGAAGTGGGTCTTCTCCTCCGTCAGCACGCGCTTCGTTTCCGCATCGCCGCCATGATCCACGACGATGAACTCGATATCCGGCCATGAATTATGCTGCCGGAAGGAGCGAAAAAGAGAGGTCAGAAGCTCGGCTCCGTTGAGCGTCAATATCACAATGGAAACGAGACCGGGCCGGGCTTTAGGGAATCCGTCCTTGAAAACACCGATGGGTGATGGCTCAACCGCACCCGTATGCGCGCTGTAAAATGCTTCCAGCGCCGCAATGTGGCTGCCGCGAGAGGCAATCAGACGTCCAACATCTTCAAGTTTTTCAGTGAGCCGGATAAGGAAGGACATGAGGCGGAATCAGCGTAACCAGTGAAAGAAGCCCTCGAAGCAAGCAGACCCCGCGGCAGATTTCGTATAGATTACAGACTTCTCGATACGAAGCATATTCAGTCGATATATGGGGTGACGGGATGCAGAGCGCTCCCGAAGGGTTCCGGGAAAAACAGGCCACACTGAAGAAGCCTGCGCATTTTAGCGGGATCGGCCTTCACACTGGCCGCAATACGAATGTCACCATCTATCCCGCGCCTGCAGGAACGGGCATTCGCTTCCGCCGAGCAGACAAGCGCGGGCGAAGCGCAGAATTGCAAGCAGACTGGCGGCACTGCGTTGACTTTCCCCGCTGCACAATGCTGGGCGCAGAAAATGGCGCGAAGTTCCAGACCATAGAGCATCTCATGGCATCGTTCTTTGCGCTTGAGATCGACAACGCCATTGTCGAGATGGACGGTCAGGAAGTACCAATCCTTGATGGCAGTGCCCGCCCCATCATTGAGGCGATAGAGAAAGGCGGGATCGATGTACAGGATGCGCAGAGAAATTTTCGTCGGATCGAAGCACCGATTACCCTCACAGATAACCGGATATCTCTTGCCATCGAGCCTTACCACACCTTCGCCATAGACTATGCACTGGAGCTTCCTTATTGGAACACGCAGCACTGGTCAGGCGACATGACACCGCGCCGCTTCCGCGATGAAATCTGTTTCGCCCGCACCTACGGCATTCTCTCGGTAATCTGGCCCGCCCTCATACTCGGCAAGCTCCGCCTTATCCCGCTCGTGCGTGGTGCCTCGCTTAGCAATGCACTGCTGATGTACAAGGATCGTGTTCTGAACAAAGAAGGACTTCAGACGCCAGACGAATTCCTCCGGCATCGCATCCTTGATCTCGTCGGCGACCTCACGCTTGGCGGCGGCCCGATTATCGGCAAGGTCACGGCCTTCTGCTCAAATCACAAGCACAATCGCGCCTTGCTGCGGGAGATTGAAGAACGGAAAGCGGCGGCCTGAGCCGCCTCGCCTCACCCGCCCACCAGCGCATATTCGTTGAAATCGGGATGGCGCATCTGCCACCAATATTTGGCGGTGAAGCTCGACCAGTTATTTGTCACCTTGCCGTCCGCCGTCTTGTACCAGCTTGAACAGCCTGCGGCCCAGACGGTTTTCTGCATGTCCTGTTGCAGCTCGCGGTTAAAGCTTTCCATCGCGGCGGGCTTCACATCCATGTAGCGCAGGCGGCTGCTTGCCAGTGCTTCGATGCACTGGCCGACATAGTTCACCTGACACTCGATCATGAAGATGATCGAGTTGTGGCCGAGATTGGTGTTCGGCCCATAGAGCATGAAAAAGTTCGGAAAGCCCGCCACAGTCACGCCGCGATGTGCCTCTGCACCGCGCGCCCATACGGCATTGAGATCGGCATTGCCCCGCCCGGTAATTTTCATCGGCGCAAGGAAGTCAGTCGATTCAAAGCCCGTCGCATAGATGATGACATCGACCGGATGCGACACGCCATCCTCGGTGATGATCGCGTCCTCCGTTACCCGTGCGATATGGCTTGTTTCGACCGATACATTGTCCCGCGCAAGGGCGGGATACCAGTCATTCGTCAGCAGAATGCGCTTACAGCCGGCCGGATAGTCAGGAATGAGTTTCGCGCGAAGCTCCGGGTCCTTGATATGTGTCTCGATTTCCTTGAGCGCCGCCTTCTCAAAAAGCTTGCCGAAGAAGCTTCCCTGCACAAAGGCGAGATAGTTCCGCTCCAGCATCAGCCAGGTCCACCAGCGTTGCAGCCGTGCCAGCACAGGCATGGCACGGTAGAGCTTCTTCTCCCATTCCCGGAAAGGACGATCTGCCTTCGGCACGCACCAGTTCGGCGTGCGCTGGAAAATGGTGAGATGCCCCGCTTTCGGCGCGATCTCCGGCACGAACTGGATAGCGCTCGCGCCATTGCCGATCACGCCGACGCGCTTGCCGGCAAGATCAATATCATGGTTCCAGCGCGCGGAATGAAACGCCGCCCCCTTGAAGCTCTCCAGCCCCTCAATCTTCGGATAGGCAGGGCGGTTCAGCTGGCCAACGCCTGACACAAGCACCTGCGCGCTGAACGCAGCGCCGTCGGCGGCACGGATATGCCACAGCCCTTCCGCTTCGTCGAAATGCGCTTCCACGATTTCCGTGTTGAAACGTATATGCGGCAGCAGGCCATATTTGCGCGCGACGCCTTCAAAATAGGCGACGATCTCCGGCTGGGGCGCAAACTTCCGGCTCCAGTTCGGGTTCGGTTCGAAGGAATAGGAATAGAGCATGGAGGGCACGTCGCAGCCTGAACCCGGATAGGTATTGTCCCGCCAGGTTCCGCCGACGCTGCCGGCCTTCTCGTAGATGGTGAACGGAATACCCGCCTTTTGCAGGCGGATCGCCATGGCAAGGCCCGCCGCACCCGCGCCGAGAATGGCGACATGGATGGAACGTGACTTCACTTCCGTTCCCTCGACGAGGGACCTCATGCTTTCTCCCACTGAGCTTCTCCCTGCATCTTTTCACACATTCTACCCCCGCGCCGCGGCGGTTGCAGCACGCCGGAGCGCTAGGGTGTGTGCCCTATTTTTATAGCAGGAAGACAGCAGATTCAAACGGCGACAGACGCCGGAAATGGCGGAGGGGCCGGCGGCCCCTCCCCGATCTCTTATCAGAAGCGGTAGCCGACGCCGACGCCCACAAGCCAGGGGTCGAGATCCACATCCGCCGTGACTGCGCCACCATTGATGGACACGTCCGTGGAGAGGAAAATCTTCTTCACGTCGAAGTTCACATACCAGTTGTCGGCAACGGCATAGTCCACACCGGCCTGCAGCGCATAGCCGAAGCCGTCATCATAATCGATGCTGGCGAACACGCCCGGCTCCGCATCATAGAAGAAGGTGTAGTTCAGGCCCGCACCAACATAGGGGCTGAAGCGCTCTTTCGGCAGGAAGTGATATTGCAGCGTCAGCGTGGGCGGCAGCAGCTTCACACTGCCGAGCGAGAGGCCGGTCGGCGAGTGGGACACGTCATGCTTCGTCGTGCCCGCGATCAGTTCCACCGCGATGTTGTCGGTGATGAAATAGGTGAAGTCGAGTTCCGGCACGGCGTCGCTTGAAACATTCACGTCGCCGCCAATGCTGGTGGAAGCGCTCTCATCAGGGATTGCCCACAATGCGCGGGCGCGCACCATAAAGTCACCCGCTGACTTGCCCTCAAACTCCGCATGAGCGGGGGCCGCTGCCGCCATCGCAGCCGCCAGGGCTACCGCGCCGAGAGACAGGTTCCGATTGAATGTCATATTGTTCTTTCTCCGGTTCGATGCACCGCCTGGTGCGGCGGCGTCCTGTTCCGGAAGCATCCTCCGAATATCCACAATAAAAGAGTGGTCATTCGGTCGCAGGCCCTGCGCAAAATGTCGCGGAGCCTTCCGCGAACGGAAAGTCTCAGCGTCCCGTGCTTTCCAGTATGTGCATGTAGCTGCGCACCTGCTGCACGAAATGGACGGCCTGTCCGCCGCGCGCGCGGCCATGTTTCAGCCCGTCTGCATAGGCGGCATTGTTGAGAAGCGGCAGCACGCGGCGAAGATCAACCCAGCTGTCCCGGTCGCGTCCGAGGCGCGCCGCAAGCGCCCGCGCATCATAGATATGGCCGAGACCGAGATTATAGGCAGCCAGCGCAAACCATGTGCGGTCCGGCTCTTCCACGCTGGGCGGCAGGCGGCGCTTGAGATCGGCCAGATAGCGCGCCGCCGCATGGATGCTTTCATGCGCGTTCAGCCTGTCCTTCACGCCCAGTTCACGCGCTGTCTGCTCTGTCAGCATCATGAAACCGCGCACGCCGGTGGGGCTTACCGCGTTCGGGTTCCAATGCGATTCCTGGTAGGCGATGGCGGCAAGAAGATGCGGCGAGAGGCCATTGTCGCGCGCCGCCCGACGAATAATTTTTTCATAGTCAGGCAAGCGTTCTTCAATGGCGCGCTTGAAGGCACGCGTATCCACATAATCGAAGAGCGGCAGGAAGCCGAAGAAGCGCCGCTCCATCGCCGACAGAGTGCCTGTCTTCTTCGCGCCGGCAAGCCAGACGCGCATAGGCTCCGCGATGTCCTCGGAACCGGGCGCAAGGAACCAGCCGAGCGGCATATCGCCCGACAGCGGGAAGGCTTCGGCGATTTCCGGGTGATGAGGATTGGCGACGCGCAGGGTGAGCGCATCGACCGCCACGCAATCGCCCTCGCCTTCTGAAACTTCGCCCAGCAAATCCTCAGTCGGCCGGTTTTTATAGTGCAGGGAGACTGTCAGGTTCTCCTTGTCGGCAAGAGCAGATGCCAGCGCTTCTGCTGCGGGCGTACCTGTGGAGGCGATGATCGAAAGCCCGTCGAGGTCTGTCACGCCTTTCGGCTTCCTCACATCGCGGCGGCAGGCGAGAAGCTGGCGTGTCGTGTCATATTCCCCGCCAAGCGCAAACTTCTTCTTCCGATCATCTGTCACGCCAAGCGCTGCTGCCGCCACATGCCCCTTGCGGGCCGCGAGGGCAGCCATCAGCGCCTTTTCCGTTTCGTAGATGCGGAACTCCACCGCGACATCGAGCGACTTCGCAAAGCGGCTCATCATCTCGTATTCAAAGCCGGTGCGGCCATCCACATTTTCATAAAGCGCGGTGGGCGCCTCGCGCGTCAGCACGACAAGCCTGCCGGATGCCTTGATGTTCTCCAGCCCCTGCGCCACGGGCGGCACATAGACATAGAGATAGAAGAGCTGGTTCAGCCCGAACAGCACCAGAAGAATGGGCAGCATCCAGGGGAAGCGGCTGCTTCGTCCGGGCCATATCCGCCTCGCCCATCTGCGGCGAGATGATTGTTCTGTTGTCGATTGGTCCGGCAATCAGCACGCCCCGGCATTGAGATACGGGGGCGAGACTAGCACGAGTTTCACGCCGGGTAAGGTGCCTCACGCAATGGCGCGCAGCCCGGCCCGCAGCGCATCCGCGTCAAGCTGAAGCTCCTTTTCAATCGCGGCATGTTCGCGCTTCCAGATCGCCATCGTGGTCCGCAGCACCTTTCGGCCTGCATCCGTGAGCGACAATTTGCGGCTGCGCCGGTCTTCCGGGTCCACTTCCACGCGCACCAGCCCGTCCCGCTCCAGCGGCTTCAGATTGGCGGTGAGGGTCGAGCGATCCATAGCGAGAAGGGCCGCAACTGGCCCCATGGAAACAGGCTCGGCCCTGTTCAGCGCATTCAGCAACGAAAATTGCCCGCTCGTGATGCCATGCGGCCGGAACGCATCATCGAAGCGCCGCGCGAGCGCCCGCGCCGCGCGTTGCACATGAAGGCAAAGGCAATGATCCCGAATATGGATCGTTGTGTCGTACAGCTCCGTATCCTTCCTTGCCATTTCCGATGCCCTTTCTTGTTTTCGGCGCCGCTTCCTCTCCCCTTCTTCTACCGCAAACCGCGCCGGAAGGCATTTTGATTGATATCAAACCTGCTTCATTATATTGATATCAAATTATTTAGACAAGGAAAGCATCGGGGCGCAGCCTCCCCGCCAGCAAGGAGAGGAAGGGATGAGAAAATTCAGTACATTCGATCGGGTGCCTGATTTCGCCAAAGGCCATGTCAAGGAGTTGCGCGTCCGCTGGGCGCTGGAGGAGGCAGGCTTTCCCTACACGGAATGGCCGATCTCGCAGGAAGAAAAGACAAGCATCGCCTATCGCAAGCTCCAGCCCTTCGGGCAGGTTCCGATCTATGAGGATGACGAGGTCAGCCTTTTCGAGTCCGGTGCGATCCTTCTCCATCTTGCAAACCAGTCCGAAGCCTTGATGCCGCGTGATGCCCGTGGCCGCGCGCGGACGACCGCCTGGATATTCGCTGCCATCAACTCCATCGAGCCTGCTGTCGCGCAACTCTCCGAGATTGACCTCTTCCATGAGGGTGCCGAATGGGCGCGGCTCCGTCGCCCCGGTGCCGTGGATCGCGTGAAGCAGCGCCTTGGCGACCTCGCGCTCTGGCTCGGTGACCGCGACTATCTCGAAGACCGCTTCACGGCGGGCGATCTGATGATGACGACGGTGCTGCGTGACGTGCGGCAAGAAGATGTGCTTGCCGCCTTCCCCACCCTGCAAGCCTATCGCGCCCGCTGCGAGGCGCGCCCGGCCTTCCAGAAAGCGCTGCGGGATCACCTCGCGCTTTATGCGGAGGCGGCGGAGTAAAACCGTTGTGGACATAACGCAAAAAGGCCGGATCGTCTGATCCGGCCTTTCTGTTTCTCGAGGAACCAGGTTCCCGCGATCACTTCCCCTTGGGGGCCTGATTGAAGGGCAGGTCCTTGTCCACGCGGATATCG
>Ga0182792_1000805_pt1 | contig 27840 bp, 23 predicted proteins | sample Passage237B_FD_130497 | JGI IMG/M metagenome (GOLD analysis project Ga0182792, IMG submission 130497) | Cellulose adapted compost microbial communities from Newby Island Compost Facility, Milpitas, CA, USA - Passage2 37B (version 2) (version 2) ...
AGACCTGCTTGAGGAAGCCGCCGCCATCGTTGCGCACCACCTCGACGCGGATGCCGACCTCCGACAGCGACTGCTGGATGAAGGTGGCGAACAGCGAGATGTCCTCGCCCCACGGCGCCGGCAAAAGGCGGAGCGAAAAGCGCGTGCCGCCGGGGCCGGCCTTGAAACCGGCCTCGTCGAGCAGCTTCGCCGCGAGCGCCTTGTCGTAAGCGTATTGCGGGCCGTTGTCGGCCGGATAGAAGTCGGTCGAAACCGAGGGGATCGGCCCCGTGCCGACCTTCGCGAAGTCGCCGAGGAAGTTCTCGATGAAGAACGGGATGTTGATCGCGTGCGCGATCGCCCGGCGCACGCGGATGTCGGCGAGTTCCTTGCGGCGGAAGTTGAACTCGATGGTGTTGGTGCGGGCGTTGCCCTCGTTGCCCTTGGTCGAGACGATGAAGCGCTTGTCCTTGGCGAGCCGCGCGGAGTCCGAGATCGTCAGCCCGGAGAACGGGCTGTAGAGAATCTGCCCGGCCTCGACCTGTGCCGCCGCCGCCGAGCGGTCGGTGACGACGCGCCACACGATGCGGTCGAGATAGGGCTGGCCGGAGCGCCAGTAGTTCGGGTTGCGGTCGGCGATGATGTGCTGGCCGCGCTCGTACTGCACGAACTTGAACGGCCCGGTGCCGACGGGGGCGAGGTTCGCCGGGTTGGTACGGATATCGCCGTTCTCGTAGATGTGCTTGGCCGAGATGTAGCCGAGGTCGGGCAGCGCGCGCAAAAGCAGGTGGAGCGGCATCGGCCGCTCGTAGCGGAACACGGCGGTGTGCGCGTCGGGCGTGTCGACCGCGGTGAGGAATAGTTGCAGCGTCGAGCCGTAGTTGAGGATCTTCTTCCACATCTCGAGCGCGGTGAAGGCGACGTCGGCGGAGGTGAACGGCTTGCCGTCGTGCCAGGTCACACCCTTGCGCAAGCGGAAGGTGATGTTCTTGCCGTCCTTGGACGACTCCCAGCTTTCCGCCAGCACGCCGACCGGCCGGCCGGCCGCGTCGAGATCGACCAGCGGCTCCTGAATCTTGCCGCCGATGATGTAGACGCCGGTCGAGGCTTGCAGGCTCGGGTTCAACTGGCGCTGCTCGGCGCCGTAATGCACGGTGAACACGCCGCCCTTGCGCGGCATCTCCTGGGCAGAGGCGCGCCATGGCGCCACGACATTGGCGGCGATCGCGGCCGAGGTCAGCAGCGCGGCGCGGCGGGTCATCTCGATGCGGTTGAAACTCATCACGGTCCTCATGGTGCGCCGTTCAGCGGCGCGTATGGATCACTGCTGGACAAAACTGACGATCACGCCGGTGGCGCTGGCCGCCGGCAGGCTGATGGCGCCGCCATGCGCCACCGCGCCCGGCAGCGCCTGCGCCTTGACGAGGTCGTTGGTGGCGATGACGATAGCCGCCGCGCCGTCCGCCGCTGCGCCCTGCCGCACGGCGTCGGGGTAGCGCCGGGCAAAGGCGCCGGCGTCATAGAACTCGAACACCGCGCGGCGGCCGCCGGAGGCGACGCAAAAACCGTCGCCGACCGGCTCGACCGGCTGGTCGATCAGCCGCGATAGTTGCGCCGCGGCCTCCTTCGGCGACTTTGCGACGATCTCGACGCGGCTGAGCCGCTGCGCGCCGTTGGCGTGGCGCTGCAACTCAGGGATCCACACCGTCTCGCGGGTGAGGTGCTGGCAGGCGAAGATGCGCAGGCCCCCCGGTGCCTCGTCGAGCGGCCAGGTGAAGATGTTGAACGCGGCCTCGCCCTTGGTCCCGTCGGGGAGATCGACCGGGCGGCTGAACGACAACGGACCGCCGGCGGCGAGGCCGCGCGCCTTCAGTTCAGCGACGCCGGCCGCAGCGTCATCGGTGGTGAAGGCGGTGCGTTCGATGCCCTCGCGACCCTTCAGGAAGGCGACGGTCGGCTGGTTGTGTTCGGTCTCGTTGAGGATGCCGAGCAGCTCGATGTAGTCGTCGCCGAACACGATGGTGTGGTTGCCGGAGCCGAGATGCGCCGAGTGGGTGCCGCGCGGCGACAGCGTGAAGCCGAGCCGTTGCCAGGCGGCTGCCGCGGCATCGAGATCGCGGACGGCAACGACGACGTGGTCGAGGCCGAGAATGTGTTTCAGCGCCATGGCTCATCCTTGAAATGCAAACCCTTGAACGCAGCCCTGAACGGAGGCGCACCTGTTCCGTCCCGCCGGTCGGGGCGCGCCGCCGTGCTGCATCGAGTAAGGCAACAGTGGATTTTTTTACTAGCGCGCGCAAGATAAGCCGCTTAAAAAAGTGCTTTATGCCAAGGTGGCGTTTGCCATTGGCATATCTTTCTCCGAAAGCGCGCTCCACGACGAGCGTCGGGCAGCGCGATTGCGGCCGTCGAGGCGCGGTGCTAGATCGCCCGCATGGATGCCTTCTCCCGGCTGTCGCACGATGCCGCGGTCGCGCGCGATCTCGCTCTTCTCGGTCTGCCTCCTGACAACTGGCCCGCCGCCGTGCCCGGCCCGGACGGCACACCCATGCGCGATGTTCTTGTTGTCGGCGCCGGCATGAACGGCATTGCCGCCGCCGCAAGCCTGACGTTCAAGGGCGTGCGCAACATCGCGGTGATCGATCGCGCTGCGCCCGGCCGTGAGGGACCGTGGCTGACCTACGCGCGGATGGGCACGCTGCGCTCGCCCAAGACGCTGCCGGGGCCGGCGCTCGGCATTCCCTCGCTGACCTATCGCGCCTGGCACGAGGCGCGCTTCGGGTCGGCCTCCTGGGAGGCGCTCTACAAAATTCCCAATGCGCTATGGGTTGAGTATCTGTCGTGGCTGCAGCGCGTGCTGGCGTTGCCGGTCACGCATCGGCTGGCGCTGGAAAGGCTGGAGCCGGCAGGACATTTCTTGCGCGCGACGCTGGCCGGCGAGGATGGCGCCCGCATCGTGTTCGCCCGCCGCGTGGTGCTGGCGACCGGACGGCGCGGCGCCGGAGGCGACATCTGGCCGGCTTTCGTCGATCGCTCGCTTGTGCCGGAGCTTGCCGCCCATACCAACGACGATATCGACTTCGCCGCGTTGCGCGGCAAATCCGTTGCCATCGTCGGCGGCGGCGCTTCGGCCTGGGACAATGCCGCGACCGCGCTGGAGCAGGGCGCGGCCCGTGTCGATATGTATGTGCGCCGCGCCGTGCTGCCGCAGGTCAACAAGGGGCGCGGCTCGGCTTACCCGGGCTTCATGGTCGGCTGGGACGCGCTGCCCGACGCGATACGATGGCGCATCATGGTCTATCTCGACGACGTGCAGTCGCCGGTGCCGCACGAGACCGTGCATCGCACGCTGGCGCAGGCCGGCTTTCACATCCATCTTGGTGCCCCGGTGGAGGCGGTCGCGCGCGATGGCGCCGGCGTCGCGGTGCGCCTCAAAGGCGATCCCGCACTGAGGCGCCACGATTTCCTGATCGTGGCGACAGGCTTTGCCGTCGAGCCGCGCGCCATCCCCGAGCTGGCGGCGTTCGCCGACGACATCGCCACCTGGGGCGACCGCTACGTGCCGCCGCCCGACCTGCGCCGCGATCACCTTGCGCGCTATCCCTATCTCGGGCCGGGTTTTGAATTGAACGAGCGCTCGCCCGGCCGACGGCCGCAGCTTGCCCATATCCATCTCGTCAACCATGGCGCTTTCCTCAGCCATACCGCGATCGCCAGCGACATTCCCGGCGTTAACATCGCCGCCGAGCGCGTTTCGACCGCGATCACGCAATCGCTGTTCGCTGAGGATATTGATGCGCTCGCTGCCCGGCTCGAAGCCTTCGACGAGCCGGAGCTGGAAGGCACGCCGTTCTTTGTGCCGGAGGCGCGGCGGTAAGCGTGTCCCGGATGCGGCGCGGCATGAAATGCCGTGCTGCTGATCCGGGACCGTTCCAATCGTAGCATCCGCAACGGTCCCGGCTCTGCGGTGCTGCGTTGCACGCCGCACCGCGTCCGGGACACGGTAACCTAGCGGCCGCATGCGCCGGCCGTCGCCGCGCCCGGCAAATTGTGCCGCGCCCGGCAAATTCGCTCTGCGCGCGACCCCGGCGCGCTCGCTCAAATCATTGAAATATATGGTGCTCTCTCGTGGCACGGGGTTTGCGTGGGAAGCGGCAGCAGTTCAAGGCGCGCCGCCCGGCCGCCGCGTAACCTCGGAGACGATGGATGGGTATTTTTGGCGCTCTCACCACCTCGGTGGCCGGCCTTCGCGCGGGTTCCTATGCGCTCGAAAACATTTCCGGCAACATCGCCAACTCGCAGACCACCGCCTTCAAGCGCATCGACACCAGTTTTCTCGACCTGATCCCGGAAACCGGCGTCAGCCAGCAACTCGCCGGCAGCGTCACCACCGCCTCGCGCTCCACCAACACGGTGCAGGGCGGCGTGCAGGCGGCCTCGGTCTCGACCTACATGGCGATCAACGGCCCCGGCTTTTTCGTGGTGCAGAAGCCCGGCAACTTCGTCGACAACAACCCGGCCTTCACCGGCGTCGACATGTATACCCGCCGCGGCGACTTCACCCTCGACAAGAACGGTTACCTGGTCAACGGCGCGGGCTACTACCTCGAAGGCATTCTGATCGACCCGACCACCGGCAACCTCGCCGGCAGCGCGCCGAACGTGCTGAGGTTCGAGAACAACCTGCTGCCCGCGCGCGCCACCACGCGCGTCGAGTATCGTGCCAACCTTGCCAGCTACCCGCTCACCAACAAGCATGATACCGCCGTTCCCGGCTCGGAACTGCTGAATCCTGCCGGCTTCACCGTCGATCCCACGACGGCGGGCGCCGGCACTGTGATCGGCAGCGAGACCCAGACCTTCATCGACGAGTCGATCGCCGGCGGCGCGGTGACTGCCTACGACGTGTCCGGTGCGCCGGTGAATCTGCAATTGCGCTGGGCCAAGATCGACAGCGCCACGCTGGGCTCGGGTCATACCGATACCTGGAACCTGTTCTATCAGGTCGATCCCAATGCCACCGGCACCGATGTCGCCTGGCAGAACGTCGGCGTGGATTTCACCTTCGGCCCGAACGGCCAGCCCAACCCCGCGGTGCCGTCGGTGACGCTCACCAACGCGGTGATCGGCGGCGTGTCGATCGGCAGCCCCGTCATCAACTTCGGCAGCGGCGGCATGACGCAATATGCCGACACCAACGGCAACGTGCAGGTCAACCAGATCCAGCAGGACGGCTATCCGGCCGGCCACCTGCAGTCGGTTTCGATCGGCGCCAACGGCCGCATCGTCGGCAACTACTCCAACGGCCGCAACCTCGACCTTGCCGAGGTGGTGCTCGCCAACTTCAACGGCCCCGACTTCCTGCGCCGTGTCGACGGCGGCGCTTTCGAGGTCACCGACCGCTCCGGGCAGGCGATCTTCGGCCACGGCGGCACCATCGTCGGCTCGTCGCTGGAAGGCTCCAACGTCGATATCGCCGACGAGTTCACAAAACTGATCATCACCCAGCAAGCCTATTCGGCCAACACCAAGGTCATCACCACCTCGAACTCGATGGTGCAGGATCTGATCAACGTCATCCGCTGAGACGTCTTGCGTACGGGACGGTAGCTCATGGGCCTCAGTCAGGCACTGTTCACGGCGATGTCGGGCCTGCGCGCCAATCAGGCGGCGCTGGCGCTGGTGTCGTCCAACGTCGCCAATGCCGAGACGCCGGGCTATGTCCGCAAGGACTCGGTGCAGGTCGCCACCACCGCCGGCGAGATGGGCACCGGGGTGCTGGTCACCGGCGTCAACCGCACGCTCGATCAGTATATCCAGAGCCAGTTGCGAACCGAATTGTCGGGCGCCTCCTATGCCGGCATCCGCGCCTCGTTCCTGTCGAGCCTGCAAAGCATCTATGGCAACCCGGGGTCGACCGGCACCATCGAGGCGGCTTTCAACGGTTTCACCAACGCCTTGCAGGGGCTCTCGACCAGCCCCGATTCGCCCGCCGCGCGCATCACCGCCGTCAATGCCGCGGCCATGCTCGCCCAGCAGCTCAACGTCGCTTCGCAGGGCATCCAGACGCTGCGCTCCAATGCCGACGCCGGCATCGCCGACAGCGTGCGCGTCGCCAACAACGCCATGGCGCAGATCGCCGCGATCAACGGCCAGTTGCTGCGCGGCGGTGCGACCGACGCCTCGACTGCGGCGCTCCTCGACCAGCGCGACCAGTATATCGAGCAACTGGCGCAGCTCATGGACGTCAAGGTCATCGCCAACGAGAACAACCAGGTGACGGTGTTCACCTCGGCCGGCGTGCAGCTCGTCGGCACGCAAGCCGCAAAACTCTCGTTCCAGGCGCAGGGCATGATCACGCCGCAGTCGCAATGGGACTCCGACCCTGCCAAGAGCACGCTCGGCTCGATCACCATCGACTTCCCGAGCGGCGGCAGCATGGACCTGATCGCCTCGAACGGCGTCCGTTCGGGCAAGATCGCCGCCTATTTCGAGCTGCGCGACAAGACCCTGGTGCAGGCGCAGGCGCAGCTCGACCAGTTGGCCGCCTCGATGGCGAGCGCGCTGTCGGACAAGACCACCGCAGGCACGGCGGCGAGCAACGGCGCGCAGAACGGCTTCGACCTCGACCTCGCCGGAATGCGCAACGGCAACACCATCCACCTCACCTATACCGACGTCGCGACCGGCACGCAGCACAATCTCTCGATCATCCGCGTCGACGATCCGAGCGTGCTGCCGCTGCCGCAATCGGCCACCGCCGATCCCAACGATCAGGTGATCGGCGTCGACTTCTCGGGCGGCATGGCGTCCGTGGTCGCGCAGCTCAATGCCGCGCTCGGGCCGACCGGCCTGCAAATCTCCAATCCGGCCGGCGACAGCTTGCGCATTCTCGACGACGGCGCCGCCAACACGGTGAAGGTCGATGCTGCCTCGGTGACGAAGACGGCCGATACGCTCACCGGCGGCGACCCGCACCTGCCGCTGTTCACCGATGGCGGCTTCATTTATTCGGGCGGCTTCACGGCCACGGGGCCGCAGCAGAATGGCTTTGCCGCCCGCATCTCCGTCAACACGGCGCTGCTTGCCGATGCGGCGCGGATGGTGATCTACGATGCCGGTACGGCCGCCGGCGATACCGCGCGGCCCGACTTCATGTTCAACCAGTTGACCTCCGGGATCGACACGTTCGCCCCCGCGACCGGCATCGGTTCGACCACCTCGCCCTACCGCGGCACGATCCTCACCTACATTCAGCAGGTGATGGGAATGCAGGGCGATGCCGCCATTGCCGCCCAGCAATTGTCCGACGGACAGAACGTGGTGCTCAACACGCTGCAACAGAAGATGGACGTGGTGTCGGGCGTCAATATCGACGAGGAGATGGCACATCTTCTGGCGTTGCAGAACGCCTATGGCGCCAATGCCCGGGTGATGGCCACGGTGCGCGACATGTATGCGATGCTGCTGCAGAGCATGTGAGGACGATGATGGCAATCGACGGCGTCGGCGCGCGCACCTCCTATCTGGCCTATCCGCTGCTCAACATGAAGGCGCAGCTCGATGAGCTGAACCAGCAGCTTGCCACCGGCAAGCGCTCCGACAGCTATGCCGGTCAGGGCGTCGATCGCGGCCTCGCCGTGGGCCTGCGCGCGCAGCTCTCGTTGTTCGATGCGTTTGCCTCGACCGCGACCAACGTCAACACGCGGCTCAATCTCGCCAACCTGTCATTGCAGGGCTTGAGCGACATCAGCGACCAGATCAAGGCGGCCGCCCACAACGCCGACCTCACCGTCAACGCCCATGGCCAGACCATGGGGCAGGTCAATGCCCGCGGCGCCTTCGAGGATGCGCTGGCGCTGCTCAACACCCAGTCGGGTGGGCGCTACCTGTTCTCCGGCCGTGCCACCGATACGCCGGCGACGGCGTCGTCCGATCTGATCTTCAACGGCGACGGCGTGCGCGCCGGGCTCATTCAGGTGATCGACGAGCGCCGCCAGGCCGACGTCGGCGACGGTCTCGGCCGCCTTGTGGTGTCGGCGCCGACGACCTCCTCGGTCGCGCTCGGCGAGGATGCGGCGGGCTCGCCGTTCGGCCTCAAGCTCTACGGCGTGGTGTCGCGGCTCAGTGGTGCGACGGTGACCGGCCCGGCCGGGGTGCCGCCGGAGCTGAGCGTCGATTTCAGCGCCGCCACGCTGGCCGAGGGCGACGACATCGATGTGTCGTTCAAGCTGCCCGACGGTAGCATCGAGACCGTGACGCTGAAAGCGACGACCGCCGATCCGGCGCCGGACGGCAGCTTCACCATCGGCGCCGATGCCGACGCCACGGCAGCGAATTTCAGCCAGGCGCTGACCGGCGCCGTGGACAAGCTCGCCCACACCGCGCTGGTGGCCGCCTCGGCCATGGCCGCCGGCGACGACTTCTTCAAGTCCGACCCGCCGCAGCGCGTCGCCGGCCCGCCGTTCGACAGCGCCACCGCGCAGATCGCCGGCACGCCGGCCGACACTGTTGCCTGGTACACCGGCGAGAAGGGCAGCGATCCGGCGCGCGGCACCGCCGTCGCCAAGGTCGATCAGTCGATTACCGTATCCTACGGCGCACGCGCCAATGAGGATGCGATCCGCCAGCAGATCCAGACTTTTGCGGTTTACGCCGCGGTCACGGCGCCGGCGTCGGACACGAATTCGCGCGGCCAGCTCGCAGCGCTCAATCAGCGTGTCGGCGATGCGCTGACGCCGAAAACCGGCGCCCAGACCTTGCAGACCATGCAGGCGGATTTCGCCGGCGCCCAGCTTGCGATCAAGGCCTCGTCCGAGCGCCAGGGTCAGGCCAAGGTGATGACGCAGTCGATGCTCGACAGCATCGAGGGCGTGTCCTACGAGGAGGTGGCGACGAAAATCCTAGCGCTGCAGACCAGCCTCACCGCGTCCTATCAAACCACCGCGATGCTCTACCGCAACAGCCTGGTGAACTACCTGTAGAGCCACCTGGTTTGATTCCCGGATTCCGTCATGGCCGGGTTTATCCCGGCCATCCACGCTCCTTCCCTTTAATCCCTCCCCCGCTTGCGGGGGAGGGGAGGGTGGGGCCGCCAAGACGTGGATGCCCGGCACGAGGCCGGGCATGACGGTCGCGCAATATGTCTATGCCTCGTCCGTCGCGCCCGCCTTCGCCAGCAGCGCCGCCTCATGGGCGATCAGCTTGCGTGCCTCCTTCAGCGCCCGGTAGAGGTCGCCGCTGAGGATGTCGTTGTTGATCGCCTCGATGATCGGCCAGGCACTCGGCACCGCGTCGACCATGTCGCGCACCAGATTGAAATAGGTCGGGTGATGAACGCGCGGGTCGGGCGCCAGATACATGAGTTGCACCGCGAGATAGATCAGCTTGGCCGGGGTGTCGGCGGTCGCCGGCGTTAAAATGTCCTTCTCGCGCAGGATCGGGATTTTCTCTCCCTCGATCAGGAGTTTGGCGCGTTGTTCGGTGTTGGTGATGACGCATGAGCCGACGATGATGCGTTCGTGTGGCTTCAGTTCGACCTTCAACGCCATGTCTGCCTCTCTCCTCGCGGCGCTGGACCGGCCGTCTGGCGCGATCCTTTCGCAGGGTAGTTAACGGGGCGTGAAAATCGTCGCGGTTTTGCTGCCCGCGAGCCCGATTCAGGGGAGCGTCGGACAAATTGCGTCTCCGGATTTCATGATTTTTTAGAGACTTGGGTTCCAATGTGCGGCGACGCGACCGGCGTCTCAACCGGCTCGTATCGAACCACGCTGACACCAAACCTCGCTCACACCAGAAGGGTATGACAAATGGGTGATATCGTCCTCACGGCGTCCGTCCGCCAGAACCTGCTTTCGCTGCAGTCCACGGCCGAACTGCTCTCGACCACGCAGACCCGCCTTGCCACCGGCAAGAAGGTCAACACCGCGCTCGACAACCCGACCAACTATTTCACCGCGTCCGGCCTCGATGCCCGCGCCAGCGACATCAACAACCTGCTGGATTCGATCGGCAACGGCGTGCAGGTGCTGCAGGCTGCCAACACCGGCATCACCTCGCTGCAGAAGCTGGTCGATACCGCCAAGTCGATCGCCAACCAGGCGCTGCAGACGCCGTCGGGCTACACCAAGTCGACTGCGAGCGCTGACATTGCTGGCGCAACTGCCGATAACCTGCTGGGCACGCCGGATACTGCGGCGACCCTGACCGGGGGGACCGTTACCGGTCTTGCGGCCGGCGCTGCCCTGACCGGCGCCACCGGCGGCAGCTTTGTGGCTGGCGACACCATTGTCGTCAACGGTACGACGATCAAGGTCACTGCTGCCGGCACCGGCGTTGCGACTGTCACGACCGACCCCGATGGCACGATCAATCTAAACACGACCGCGACGGCCGCGGCCGATACTGATGACCTGACGGACGCGATCAAGACCGCTCTCGGTGGCGGTACCGCGGCTGCTGGGATTGCCACCAACGCCGTGACGATCACTGCTGGTAACACCTCGGACAGCATCACGCTCGGCGGCACCGCGCTGAGCAAGATCGGCCTGACTGCCGGTACTACCGCCCCGACGTCTTCGCACACCGGTGAGACGCTGACCATTGGCTCGATCGGCGGCAGCGCCGCTCAGACCATCACGTTCGGTGGCACCAACGGTGTCAACACGCTGGCTGAATTGAACAGCAAGCTTGCCGCGAGCAATTTGACGGCCTCCGTCAGCACTGATGGCAAACTGACCTTCTCGACGACGAACGATCACGCGTCGTTTGATCTGTCGGCCTCCGGTCTGTTCAGCGGCTCGGCTCTCGGGGCTGGCGCGCTGCTCGGAGCTTCGCTGGCCATCGCTGCTCCGTCGCCGGACAACAACTCGCTGGCGACCCGCGCTAGCCTTGTCAGCCAGTACAACAAGGTGATCGAGCAGATCCGCACCACCGCGCAGGATGCCTCCTTCAATGGCGTCAACCTGCTCAACGGCGATCAGCTCAAGCTGGTGTTCAACGAGACCGGCAAGTCCACCCTGACGATCGAGGGTGTGGTGTTCGATCCCGATGGTCTTGGTCTGGCGCCTCTCGCCGCTGGCACCGATTTCCTCGACAACAGCAACACCAACGCCATCCTCGACAAGCTGAACAACGCCTCCAGCACGCTGCGCTCGCAGGCCTCGGCGTTCGGCTCCAACCTCTCGGTGGTGCAGATCCGTCAGGACTTCAACAAGAACCTGATCAACGTGCTGCAGACCGGCTCGGCCAACCTGACGCTGGCCGATACCAACGAGGAAGCCGCCAACAGCCAGGCGCTGGCCACCCGCCAGTCGATCGCCGTCTCGGCGCTGGCGCTGGCCAACCAGTCGCAGCAGAGCGTGCTGCAGCTCCTGCGCTAAGCGGGACGCGCCATTGGCAATCGAAAGCGGCGGGAGCGATCCCGCCGCTTTTTTTTACGCCCCGCCTTACTTTCGCACCACACCTGAACAGCCGCTAACCATATTTTAAACGCGCTCTTTGAAAATGGGCGCCTCTGCAACCTGTCGTCTGTGACAGCCAATCGGGGAATTGAATGTCGAGCGCCGCTCACGCCTACGCACGCACCGCCCAGACCACATCGTCGCCGCGCGATATCGAGGCGCAGGCGCTTCTCAAGGCCGCCCGGCAATTGCAGCAGGTGCAGGCCAACTGGAACGGCCCCGACAAGGCGATGCACGAGGCGCTGCTGTTCAATCGCCGCCTGTGGTCGATCTTCATGAGCGCGGCGGAGAGCAACGACAACCCGCAGCCGCACGAGGTGCGCCAGAACATCGCCAATATCGGCGTGTTCGTGATGAAGCGCACGGTCGAGATGCAGACCGATCCCAATCCCGCCAAGCTGACCTCGCTGATCGACATCAACTGCAACCTCGCCGCCGGCCTGTCCGGCCGCGCCTGACGGCCGGCTATGTCTGGATCGATCATGGCAATGAATTTCTGTCTCTGTCATGGCCGGGCTTGTCCCGGCCATCCACGTCTTCCTTAGTGAATTTCGGCAAAGACGTGGATGCCCGCGACAAGCGCGGGCATGACGTTGGGAAAATTGCTGGCGTCGGTCCAGTTCGATCAGCTCGTTGTCCAGGATTTTGCAGGTTACGATGGCCGATCTCTGGAACATCATTTCCTCGAACTATCTGACCGTTGGCGGCAGTACGTTTACGGCCGGCCGCTACGTCGATGTCGATCCTGAAAAGTTCGAGGGGAGTTGGAGCGGCAAGTACGCCAACAACCAGGCTTACGAGATCACCGTGTCGCAGGTGCGCGGCTTCCGCGCCAAGGTCAAGTATCAGAGCGGCACGACGGTCAAGTATCAGGACGTTCTGATCAAGAACGATTCCTTCCGCGTCGGCGACAGCAAGTTCGTATGGGCGCGCGACGGCGTGGCGCAGGTCGCCACGGTGATGACCAACGCGGCCACCGGCACCTCGACGCTGGAAAAGTCCTACGCCCACCGCACGTAAAGCGCGCGCGGGCGTCGGATGTCGCGGGTTGGCTTATCGCCGTTAGCGAGGACCGCAGGCTTTTCGCCTGTTTCTTTCTGAAAACTCCACCGTCGTGATCGAGGCGCGCGCGCCGCAGTAGCGCCGCTCGCAGGCGTCGTTGTCGAATCGGAAACGGACGCGGTCGGACACGGCAATGTCGAGGCGGCATGTCTGGTCCGATTGGCTGGTGTCGATATAGCTCCAGCCGTGATCGGCGGGCTTCGCGGCGCCGCCGGCGGCGCACAAGTGCCTGGTATTCTGATTGACAACGTCGATCGAAAATGAAGCCGATCCGGTTTTGTCGATGTCGAGGTAGAAGTCGGCGCCATCTTCCTTCGACGCGAAGCAGTGACGCCCGGGGCCGAGGGTGGACCGCAGATCGGTCTTCCCGCTGGACGAGGTGCCGGCGGCCTCCGTTGCGGTAGCGACTTGCTTGCCGCTCCCGGTCTTTCCTGTCATGGCCGTGTCTTCGGCACATTTCTGATAGAGGCCCGTTGACGGCATCTGTCGACTGATAGTCGTCTTGGACAGCAGCTCCTCGCCCTTTACCGACAGGATCTGCCAGATCTCAGCCCGTTTCCATTGCTCACCTTCGCCTTCGCAGGTCATGGCGACGTGGATGGCGCCGCTGTCGAACTGGCTTTTCGGTAGGGAGATGGTCGTAAAACGGCACTCGCTTTCGTGGTGGTGAATCCGGGCGCTCTCGATCTTGCTGAGCGCGTCGTTGTGCCGCTCCGATTGCCAGTCGGATGCCCGGCATGCCTTGCTGCCCTGCTCGACGAACTGCCAGACCCCCTTGAATCGTTCCGGCAGCTTGGCGGCGTCGGCGATGGTCGATGCTGCGACGGTCGATATTGCGGCAACGAGGCTGGCCGCAGTGATCGCGCATAATTTCTGTCGGAACATGTCTCCCCCAAGACTGGATCGGCAAGGCCCTCTTGTTAGGCTGGGCGATTGCAGGTTCACAAGGGGGGATGGGCGCGACATTTCGCATCCGTATGCCCACGGGCAATGCGATGATGCGTCGCGAGTGCCCGCTCACATCCCCAGCAGCTTGCGCGCGTTGGCCTTCAGCACTTTCGGGCGCACCTCGTCGCGAATGTCGAGTTTTGCGAAATCGGCGAGCCAGCGGTCGGGTGTGATCACCGGCCAGTCGGAGCCGAACAGCATCTTGTCCTGCAAGATGGTGTTGACGTAGCGCACCAGGATCGGCGGAAAATACTTCGGCGACCAGCCCGACAGGTCGATATAGACGTTGGGCTTGTGGGTCGCGACCGACAGCGCTTCCTCCTGCCACGGGAAGGAGGGATGCGCGAGGATGATCTTCATGTCGGGAAAATCCACCGCGACGTCGTCGATATACATCGGGTTGGAATATTTCAGCCGCATGCCGTTGCCGCCGCGCATGCCGGAGCCGACCCCGGTCTGGCCGGTATGGAACAGCGCGATCGAGCCGGCTTCCGCGATCGCCTCGTAGAGCGGATAGGCCATCCGGTCGTTGGGGTAGAAGCCCTGCATGGTCGGGTGAAACTTAAAACCTTTGATACCGTAGTTGGCGATCAGATTGCGCGCCTCGCGGGCGCCGGCCTTGCCCTTGGCCGGGTCGATGCTGGCGAACGGGATCAGCACGTCGGAATTTTCGGCCGCCAGCTCCGCCATCTCGAAATTGTTGTAGCGGCGGAAGCCCGTCTCGCGCTCGGCATCGACCGGGAAGATCACCGCGGCGATATTCTTTTCGCGATAATAGGCGGCGGTTTCCGGCACTGTCGGCGGATGCTTGTGCGGCGACTTGAAATACTCCGCCATCGCCGCCTGAAAGTCGTCGTAGCCGTCGTCGGGATGGCTGCCGCACGGCTCCTCGGCGTGGGTGTGGATGTCGATGGCGACGACGGCGTCGAGGTCGGGCATGATGGCTCCCCGTGATCCGGCGGTGCGAAAGCGTGGCCGAATTGATTATATCCTATAATCAATTTGCTGCGGAACATAAAACGCCCCGTCCGCTGCCCTATTTTGCCGTCAGCCGGGCCGGCAAACGTTGACAGCCACGGCCCGGGCCGGTAGAACGCCGCCATCCCGGGCGGCATCGCCGCCGGCGGGACAAGGGTTGTTTTCTCGAAATTCCGGCCTGCCATACGGCCTTTCGCACGTTCAGGATTGTCCCATGAAGGTCCGTAACTCATTGAAGTCGCTGCGCGGCCGCAATCGCAACAACCGTCTGGTGCGCCGCAAGGGCCGGGTCTACGTCATCAACAAGGTGCAGCGCCGCTTCAAGGCGCGCCAGGGTTGATCTGACGGACGGCCGCCCGCCGGCTCCCGCGAGCTTTTCCCACGATTCAGACACGACAGTTTGACGCCGCCTCGCTTGCGGCCGCGTCCGGCTGGGCTAGACTTCGCCTCATGAGAAGCACCGCGGCCAGCAGCTTGGTCCGCCGCGCCGCGCGCGCGGGGCTGATCGCTGTTGCGTGGGCCGCTCTGGCGCTGGCGCCGGCCGCCGCCGAGCAGGCGGAGGCGCCCCGCAAGCCGGCCGGGGCGCAGCTCGACTTCCTGTTCGGCGCCTTGAAGGCGGCGCCCGATGCCGAGAGCGCCAAGCACGTCGAGGCGCGCATCGCAGCACTTTGGATGCGCACGCCGAGCGACACCGCGGCGCTCCTGATGGGCCGCGCCCGTCAGGCGATGGAGGCCGGCAACAGCGACGTGGCGCTCAAGCTGTTCGACGCCATCGTCAAGCTCCGGCCGGACTATGTCGAGGCGTGGAACAAGCGCGCCACGCTGTACTATCTGCGCAACGACTATGCCCACGCGCTGGCCGACATCCGCGAGGTGCTGATCCGCGAGCCGCGCCACTTCGGCGCGCTGGCCGGGCTTGGCATGATCATGCGCGACATCGGCGACGACAGGAAGGCGCTGGCCGCCTTCCGGCAGGCGCTGACGCTGCATCCGCATCTCGACAACATCCCCGATCTCGTCAAGTCGCTGAGCGAGAAGGTCGAGGGGCGCGACATCTGACGGCGCCCTGGCGCTCTCCCATATCATATATTTCAAGTGTATGATATTGGCGCTAAGTCGATGTGGTCGCATCCGCCGCCTTAAGGCAAGCTGGCGGTACGTGGAACGGCGGATATGGCGGAAAATGTCGTGTCTTGCGCGTTTCGTCGAGCGACACGTGTCAATCAGAAGAAGGAGTGTGACGATGCCAACGACTTCCGGCTCGGCTGTCTGGTCAGGCGGTATCAAGGACGGCAAGGGCGCGATCTCGACCAAGAGCGGCGCGCTCAAGGACATCCCTTACGGCTTCGCCAGCCGTTTCGAGGGCAAGCCCGGCACCAACCCGGAAGAACTGATCGGGGCGGCGCACGCCGGCTGCTTCATCATGGCGCTGTCGCTGATCCTCGGCGAGGCCAAGCTGACGGCGGACAAGCTCGATTGCCGCGCCGACGTCACCATCGAGCAGGTGCCGGACGGCTTTGCCATCACCAAGAGCCACCTGACGCTGAAGGCGAAAATTCCCGGCGCAACCGAGGCGGTGTTCAAGGATCTGGCCGGCAAGGCCAAGGCCGGCTGCCCCGTTTCGAAGGTGCTCAACACCGAGATCACGCTCGACGCCACGCTGGAGGCGTAATCTTCCTCGCTGCGGCTAAAGCGGTTCAGCTTTTGGCGGAAGCGGGTTGAGGTGTCATTGCCGGGCTTGACCCGGCAATCCATCCTTTCTTTCAATAAGATGGATGCCCGGATCAAGTCCGGGCATGACGTTTGATGATTCCATCAAAAGCAAAACTCTAGGAAAGGCGGCAGCTCACGCCTTGCCGTTGCGCTGTCCCTCGATCGAGGCGATGCGCAGCATGTTGGTCGCGCCCGAGGTGCCGAACGGCACGCCGGCAACGACGATGATACGCTCGCCGGCGCGGGTGAAGCCGTCGCGGTAAGCGATGCGGCGGGCGCGATCGACCATGTCGTCCTGGTTGCGGGCGTCGGCGGCGACGACGCAATGCACGCCCCACACCAGCGACAGCTTGCGGCCGGTGGCTTCCTGCGGCGTGATCGCCACCACCGGCGGCTTCGGCCGCTCGCGCGCCATCCGTAGCGCGGTCGAGCCTGACGAAGTCCAGCAGATGATCGCCGACAGCTCCAGCGTCTCGGCGATCTGGCGCGCGGCGTCGGCGATAGCGTCGCCGACCGTTGCCTCCGGGTCCGGGCGCTGCGCGTGGATCACGCCGCGATAGGTCGGGTCGTGCTCGCACTCCTCGCCGATGCGGTTCATGGTGGCGACCGCTTCGACCGGATATTTGCCGGCGGCGGATTCCGCCGACAGCATGATGGCGTCGGCGCCCTCGTAGACGGCGGTGGCGACATCGGACACCTCCGCCCGCGTCGGCACCGGGCTTTGGATCATCGATTCCAGCATCTGGGTCGCCACCACCACCGGCTTGCCGGCGCGGCGCGCGAGGCGGGTGATCTGCTTCTGCAGGCTCGGTACCCGCTCGACCGGCAGTTCGACGCCGAGGTCGCCGCGCGCCACCATCAGGGCATCCGACACCTCGACGATCTCGGCGAGGCGATCGATCGCCTGTGGCTTCTCGATCTTGGCCATCACCGCCGCACGGCCGCGCACCAGCTTCTTGGTTTCCGCAACGTCCTCCGGGCGCTGCACGAACGACAGCGCGATCCAGTCCACGCCGGTCTTGAGCGCCGCGTCGAGGTCGGCTCGGTCCTTCCTGGTCAGCGCCGAGGTCGGCAGATCGGTGTCGGGCAGGCTGACGCCCTTGCGGTCCGACATCCGGCCGCCGATCACCACCCGCGTCACCGCCCGTTCGGCAGAAGCGTCCTCGACGATCAGTCGTACCTTGCCGTCATCGAGCAGCAGCGCATGGCCGGGCTTGAGGGCGGCGAGAATCTCCGGGTGCGGCAGGTGCACGCGCTCGACGTCGCCGGGTGTGGGATCGCTGTCGAGCGTGAAGGTCGCCCCGTTGTTGAGTTGCACCGGGCCGCCGGCAAAGGTGCCGAGCCGCAGCTTCGGCCCCTGCAGGTCGACCAGGATGCCGATCGGGCGGCCGTAGGAGCCTTCCACCTTGCGAATGGTCGCCACCAGTTCGCGCATCGTGTCGTGCGAGGTGTGGCTCATGTTGATGCGGAACAGGTCGGCGCCAGCCTCGAACAGGCGGCGGATCACCGCGCTGTCGGAGGATGACGGGCCGAGGGTGGCGAGGATCTTGATGCGGCGCAGCCGTCTCATTGCTTCTGTCCGGGCGCGGTGCCGTGGGGCATGCCGTTCGCGCCCGGCGTGCTCGGGCCCGGCGCGTTGGGCAGGCCGGGCAGCGGCACGCGTTGCTGGTTCTGGTCGCTGGTTTCGGTCAATTGCACGGTCCAGGCGCGCTGCTCGCCGGTATCGACCTCGAAGAAGCCGGTCCGGTCGTAGCCGCGCGCGAGGCAGTTCTCGGTGCCGCGAATGGTGAACTCCTTGTCGCGCGAGCACATGAAGGCCCGCCCCGACCATTCCCCGCCGCGATCGTAATCGAGCGCGTAAATGTAATAATAGCGTGCGATCAGGTTGCCGCGCAGCAGCGTCTCGCAACTGTGCGCCGAAATGTTCCACCAGCCCTCGGTGACCCAGCCCTCGGCGTCCTTGTAGCCGAGCGCAATGCCGACGCGGCTGCTGGTATTGTTGCACAGCCGGAAGTCAGCCGCGGCGCCCCCTGCCGTGACAAGCAGAACGGCCAGCGCGAGCATCAGGGCGCGGCCGGGCCGGGCGGCGCGATTCAGGACGGTGAGGGAAAGCCTGTCGCTGATGGTCATCTCGGCGGCAATGTTGCGAACATGCTGTTTCGCGTAACCGGCTACGGGCTGTCAACCGGCCGTCGGGCCGGCGATCCCGGAGCCGGCGGCAAAGTGCCGGCGGATGTGGCAAAATATGTGACAGCCCTTATGTTGAGGGCCGGCTTTTTCACGCGGACCGGGTATTCCGGGGGAGAGTGAGCATGGCGATCGACGAGCGCACCCGAATCGAGCTTGAGGCCGCGGTGTTCCGCCGTCTCGTCGCGCACCTGCGCGCGCGCACCGACGTGCAGAACATCGACCTGATGAATCTCGCCGGTTTCTGCCGCAACTGCCTGTCGAACTGGCTCAAGGAGGCGGCCGACGAAAAAGGGCTGGCGATGAGCAAGGACGAAAGCCGCGAGGCGGTCTACGGCATGCCCTACGAGGCGTGGAAGGCGGCCCATCAGCGCGAGGCGTCGCCCGAGCAGCTCCACGACCTGACCCACAGCCATTCGGGGCACTGATCCGCAGACGGCATTTTTTTTCCTGTGCGGGCGCTGTGGATGAGCCGCCGCGCGCCTTGACGGCGGCCGCGCTACTCCCGAGTGTCGGCCGCAACGTCGTCGTATCATTGATCTTGCGGCGTCCCCCTCATCGACCTTGTCAGGAGTCAACGATGGCCACCGCAGCCGCTGCCACCGCCGAGTCGCCGGCGACCCGTTTCGCCAAGGACCAGCTCAAGGCCATCGTCGAGCGTATCGAGCGGCTGGAGGAAGAAAAGAAGGCGATCGCCGACGACATCCGCGACGTCTATGCCGAAGCCAAGGGCAACGGCTTCGACGTCAAGGCGCTGCGCACCATCATCCGGCTGCGCAAGCAGGACTTGCAGGAGCGCGAGGAGCAGGAAACGATCCTCGAAACCTACATGCAGGCGCTCGGCATGCTGTGAGGGGTCGGCCGGTCGGACGGCTGACGAAGACAAGCCGTGAGCGCGCCCCGTATCCCGGACGCGCTGCGGCATGCAATGCCGGAGCGCTGACCCGGGATCGTCGAATCACAGGCACCCGTAACGAACGGTCCCGGCTCTGCGACGCACCGTGACACGCGGCGCCGCGTCCGGGACACGGTCGCCCTGCGTTGCCCTACCGCAGCGCTGCGGTGCGCACCGCGAATGGCGCGGTCGGCAGCGCCGCGACGGCGTGGCCGCTGAAGCGCTGCGTCGACAGGCCGTGCGCCGGATCGTCGGCAAAGCTCGACGCGACGGTGACGCGCGGCTTGACGAAGTGCCGCGCCAGCCAGGTCATGTCCTGCTCGCCGAAGGCGGTGGTGCGCATCATGGTGGAGGCGCTGGAGGCGAGGATCATCGCGCGCTGCCAGGCGGGATTGGCGTTGACGGCGGCCGCGATGCGCGCCGAGATCGCGACGTGGCCGATCTGGTTGCGGCGGCCCTTGGTGACCACGGTGGTCAGCTTGGTCACCGCCATCGGATCGGGCGCGGCGGGCGCCCTGACGCTGCGCGGGATCGGCGCGCTGGCGGCAACGATATGGGCGCGGTCGATCACCGCGGCCGGCGGCGCATAGGCGAGTGCCTGCGCCCCGCGATCGATGGTGGCGGTCGGCTGCGGATCGGCGGCGGCGAGCGCACGGCGGGCGTTGAGCGCGGCGATCTGCGCCGGGCTTGCCTGCTGCGGCGCAGACGGCATGTCGTCCCAGAAGCCGCGGGCGTTGATGATGTCGGCGGGCGTTCGCGGCGTCGCAGCAGCGACCGGTGCCGGTTTCTGCGCCGGCAGCGTCGGCACGCCGGCGGAGGCGAGCTGGATGCGGGTCGCGGTGACCGGCCGCGCGCGCGGCAGCGGCACCGCGACATCGGACGACTTGTCGAGCGCGGCCACCACGGTGGGCGCCGTCTTGCCGGCGCCGGTCTCAGGCGTGTCGTCCTCTTCCGCCTGTGGCTTGCCGCCGAACAGGGACGCGAACAGGTTGCGGGTCTTGTTGGTGAGCGACGGTGCGGATGACGTGTCGCCGTCGCCGCGGCGCTGGATGTCGGCGAGTGCAAGCTGGTAGCCGGCGAGCGGCTTGCCGTCGGAGGGGATATGCACCGTGCGGCCGTCGGGGAAGACGCGCGCGAGCTGGTCGTGGGTCATGCGCGGCCAGTGCCGGATGCTGCCGGTGTCGAGATGCACGAACGGCGAGCCCGAGGTCGGATAGAAGCCGACGCCGCCACGCTGCAGGCGCAGGCCCGCATAGCGGATCTTCTCCAGCGGCACGCCGGGAATGAAGAAGTCCATCGCGCGCCCTTGCGTATGCTGGCTGAAGCGCGCCACGCCGGAGTTGGCGGAGCGCCGCCGCAGCATGGCGTTGGTTGCGGGCGAGCGGTAGGACGAAATGATCTGGATCGGCTGCTTGCCGTCGACGTCGCGATAGACTTCCCACAGGATGTCGAACAGCCGCCGGTCCATGGTGGTCTGTTCCTGGCTGCGCCAGTCGCGCAGGAAGTGGTTGAGCCGCGACAGCGCCGCCTCGTCGTAGCGGCCGCTGCGCTTGAAGGTGACGGTGAGGTCTTCGCCGGAATGGGTGTGGTGAAACGACAGTGTGCGGGTCTGGCCGTCGGCGGTGGCGTCCTGCACCGAGCGCGCACCGACCACGATCAGCAGCGATGCGAGACCCACGCGGACAAAGGCCCGCGTCAACATTTTGCGACCGATGGTGTGCGCCAAGCCAACCGGCACGAAGGAATCCCACCCAAAGACAAACACGACCACTAGCACCTGACCTTCCCGCGACCCCACAGCAGCGGAGAAGATCAATGGTGTGTAAAACGGGACGGTTAATCGAGGTTTACCGCCGTCCCGGAGAGAGCAGTCAACGACCCGTCAATTTGCATTTCATCGGCGCTCGGCTGAGCCGGTATGGCAGATGCCGGAGCCGGACTTTTTGCGACTAAAGGCGGAGTATGGCAAAAAAGGGCCGGTGGTGCGAGCCGCCCGCCCGCAAGGTTAACGGAAAAGGGCTCCGGAGCACATCCGAAGCCCTTGAAGATGTTGAAGCTTTTCTGAAAATGCCGGCTATGCCGGTCAGCGCGTATAAATCCGCCGGGAGTCCGGAGGCGGCATCGGCCGCTGGAAGCCGCCGAACAGTGCCTCGAAGAAGTTGGACGGGCCGAACACCGGGCGCTCGGCGACGCCGCCGGGCAGCGACACGCGCGGCCGCGAATAGTTCGGCTGGGCGTGCGCCACCACCGCTTCGAGGTTCTTGCCGTCGGCGCCGCGCAACAGCGCGATCATGCGGGAATCGATGTTGTAGATGTCGCTGCGGTATTCGATGTGCCCGGCGGCATCGGGGAACGCGGTCTGATAGGTGAGGTGCACCGGGATCGGCGTCGGCAGGTTGATGTTGGTTTCCGCGCGGCCGTACATGCCGCGGATTTTCGCGGCCGTGTAGTTCTGCTGCGGCAGGGCGATCTGCAACAGGTGAGCGGCGTATTCGTCGGGGTTCTGCACCCGCATGCAGCCGTGGCTGTAGGCCCGGACATCCTTCGAGAACAGGTGCTTGTCCGGCGTGTCGTGCTGGTACACCAGGAACTTGTTGGGGAAGTTGAAGCGGATGCGGCCGAGCGCGTTGCGCTCGCCGGGCGGCTGCGAAATGTGCACGCTGCCGTCGGGGCGTTGCACCAGTTTCATGCCCATGCGGTCGAGCACGGTCGGGTCCTGTTGCAGCGCCGGCAGGTACTCGTTGTAGACGATCGACGGCGGAACGTTCCAGGTCGGGTTGACGGTGATGTACTTCATCGTCTCGGTCAGCAGCGGCGTGGCGTGCCTGCCGGGCTTGCCGACGACGACGCGCGTCTTCCATACCGTGGCGTCGCCCTGCTTCAGTTGCAGGGTGAAGTCGGGGATGTTGAGGATGACGTAGGCGTCGCCGAGCGCCGGCGCGCCGAGGTCGCGCGGCAGCCAGCGCCAGCGCTCCATGTTGACGATCAGCGTGTCGATGCGGTTGCCGCGGCGTGGGCCGTTCATCGCCTCGATGGTGCGGGCGCCGAGCACGCCGTCGGCGCCGAGCCGGTTCTCGCGCTGGAAGGCGCGCACCGCGTCGGCGACCTCGGCATCGTAGCGGGTATCGTCGACATTGCCGACGCCGAGCCGCTTGCGCAGCGTGCTGACGCGCGGGTCGTCCATTTCATTGCCGGCGATGTAGCGCAGGAGTGGACCGGACTCGATGCGCGGCGGCTGGCTGTCGGTCGCGCCGCGCAGTTCGGCCAGCTTGGCCTTGAGCGCCTGATAGGCTTTCTGCGGCGGATTGTAGGCGGCAAGCGCCGCCGAAGCTGCGTCGGCGTCGGTCGCGCCGGTCATCCCGGCGAGCACCTTCTCCGGCTCCGGCGGGTGCGGCGGATAGAGGATGTCGCCGCTCACCTGCGAGAAGTGCATGCGGCCGCTCTGCGCATGACGGGCATAATCGAGCACGCTGGCCGTCAGCCGCAGCTCGGCCTCGGCGAGCGCCGCAGGCGAGCCACTGGCGGCCGCGAAGTCGGGCACCGCGTAATCGGCGGGATCGAGACCCTCGGCGGCGGCGTCCTTCAGCCGCGCCGTCGCGCCCTTGGCGCGTGCGGTGGCGACGCCGGCCTCGGTCCACAGCGGCGCATAGCCGCGCGCTTGGTAGAACGCTTCGACGGCGGTGCGTTCATTCTTGCGGTCGAAATAGCGCGCGCCCTTGGCGGTCAAAAGGTCGCGAAGCTGGTCGGCGACCGGCTGGTCGGCCGGCGCGACAGTGCTGGCGGTTGCCGTGCCGGGGGTGGCGGGCTCCTTGCCGGCCTCGGCGGGTGCTGCCTTGTCGGGCGCGTTGTTAGCCGGCGCGGTCGCCGTCTCCGCCGGCGCTGTTGCGGTCGGCGTGGCTTCGGCCGGCGGGGTCGAGGCGGTGGTTGCCGGCTCGTCGCTGGCGGCAGCGCGCGGCGCGGTATCGAGCTTGAAGTCGGCGGCGGTCGGCGGCGGCACGTTGGCCGGCTCGGGCAGCGGGATTGCGGCGTCGATATCGATGACCGGCGTCGCGTTCGAGGATGCGGGGCCGGCCGCGCTATCGGACTGCGCGAAGGCCGGCGCGGCGCCGGCCGCGATGAAGGTCGCGGCGACGGCCATCAGCAGGCGGTCGCGTCCAAAACGGTCTCTGAGGGGGCCACGCATTCTCAATTCCTCTCGGTGAACTGCCGCAAACGCACCGGCACTCCATCATGGATGTCTTTAACGTTTACCAACACACGGGCTGGGCGGCCGAAAAGCCAATGGGGGAGGGCAGCAAATGGTTCCGCATCAGGTGTCTTTCGCACGCCTTTCGCCTGCCTCGGGCGTCCTCGCGACACGCTGTCGCGCCCTGTCGTCCGGTTTGGTTCCAGGCGAATCGGCCCGACGCATGACTGTCACCGGATTGTCGCCCATCGACATGGCTCACAACCCGAACCGCTGCCGTCCCCGAAACTGACCGCACTTGTGCCGCGACGCAACACCCGCCGGCGGCCGCGCGGCATTTTCTGTTGGTCTGTCGCAGTGCCGCAACGGTTCAAGCGGTCGGGACGGTTGTATCCAGCTTGCGGTAGAGGGTGGAGCGGCCGATCTTCAGTCGCCGCGCCACCTCGGACATCTGGCCGCGATAATGAGCGATGGCGAACCGGATGATGGCGTCCTCCAGCTCGTTGAGCGGGCGCATCTCGCCGTCCTCGCCGATGAGCGGCAGCATGCCCGGCGCCGGCTGCGACAGGGCGGCAGTGGCTGCTTCCGGCACCAGGTCGGGCGCTGCGACCGGCAGCGCCAGCGTCAGCGCCTCGGCCTGTACGGCGCCAGCGTGCTCCGGCACCGCCTCCGGCAGGACGAAATCGGCGCGATCGAGTTCGCCGCCGGCGGTAACGATCACCGCGCGGTGCAGCGCCGCTTCGAGGTCGCGCACGTTGCCCGGCCATTCCGCCTGCATCAGCATCGCCATGGCGCCGGCGCTGACGCCGGAGATGGCGCGGCCCTGCTCGGCGGCCAGCCGTGCCAGCATGCGGCGAACGAGGTGCGGAATGTCGTCGCGCCGTGCCCTGAGCGGCGGCAGCGCCAGCGGCAGCACCTGCAGCCGGTAGAACAGGTCCTCGCGGAACGCCCCGGCCTTGACCCGCTCCAGCAGGCTGCCGGTGGTCGCGGAGATCAGCCGCACATCGACCCGTACCGGGCGGCGCGCCTGCGGCGGCTCGATCTCGCCGCGTTGCAGGACGGTGAGGAGCTTTGCCTGCGTCGCCTCCGGCAGCGCCGCGACGTTGGCGAGAAACAGGGTGCCGGTCGAGGCTTCGGCAAAGCGGCCGGCGGCGCCGAACAATTTTGCGTCGATGCGATGCGCCGGCACCGCGGCGCAATCGAGCGTGACGAATGGCCGACCGCCGCGCTCGCCGGCGCCGTGGATGGCGCGCGCCAGCAATTCCTTGCCGGTGCCGCGCTCCCCCTCGATCAGCACCGGGGCATCGGAGGCTGCCGCCTTGCGCGCGCCGCGCAGCACGCCGGTCATCGCCTCGCCCTCGGCAACGATGTCGGCAAAGGTCAGCCGCCCCTCGCGGCGGTGGCGGAGCGAGCGCAGCTCCTGGGCAAGCGCCGCGGCGTCGAGCGCATTGCGCAAGGCGACCGCAAGCCGCTCGAGCGACACCGGCGCGATCAAAAAATCGCGGGCGCCGGCCTTGAGCGCCGCCGCCACGGTGTCGAGCCGGCCCGGTGCGGCCTGGACGATGACGGGGACATGAATGCCGGTCTCGACGAGCCGCCGCAATACGCCCATGCCGTCGAGGCCGGGCAGCACGAGGTTGACGAGCGCCACGTCGAACGGCCGCTCCGCCAGCGCCGCGACGGCGGCGTCGCCGCTGCCGACCGTGGCGGCATCGTTGCCGCACTGCCGCACCATGGCCTCGATCGTCTCGCGCCGCGCGAGGTCGTTGTCGGCAATCAAAACCCGCGCCATCGCGTCCGTTCCTGTCCCGATTTGAGGCAATGTGGCCGGCGGAGTCTTAAGGGGTTGTTAAGCGGCGCTGCCTGCGCGCCGGCGGGGACTGCGCCGTCGGCGCGGCGTGGGCGGCGGTTGATCGGCGGCACCGTCCCGCCCTATGGTCGTTGGCGAATCCGCGCCGCTTCGGCGCTTTCCTTCGAACAGGACCGTTGCCGCGTTATGCCCGCGAAACCCGCCTCCCGTCGCTCCGCCTCCTCTGCCTCCGCCCGCAAGCGCGCCTCCCGACCCACGGCCAAAGCCACGCCGAGACCGGCCGCGAAATCCGCCGGCAAGGCAGCGGCGCTGCCGGAATGGAACCTGGCCGACCTTTACCCGTCGATCCGCGCGCCCGAGGTGACGCGCGATCTCGACCGGCTCGATGCCGATTGCATCGCCTTCGAGCAGACCTACAAGGGCAAGCTCGCCGAACAGACGGCGGCCGAGGGCGGTGGCGCGTGGCTTGCGGAAGCCGTGCGGCGCTATGAGGCGATCGACGATCTGGCCGGCCGGCTGATTTCGTTCGCGGGGCTGGTGCATGCCGGCGACAGCGTCGATCCCGATATCTCGAAGTTCTACGGCGACGTCTCCGAGCGTTTGACCACCGCGTCGACGCACCTGTTGTTCTTCACGCTGGAATTGAACCGCATCGACGACGCCGTGCTGGAGCGCGCGCTTGCGACGCCGGCGCTCGCGCATTACCGGCCGTGGATCGAGGACACCCGCAAGGACAAGCCCTATCAACTGGAAGATCGCGTCGAGCAGCTCTTTCATGAGAAGTCGGTCAGCGGCTACGCGGCATGGAACAGGCTGTTCGATCAGACCATCTCGGGCTTGCGGTTTCGCGTCGGCGGCAAGGAGCTGGCGATCGAGCCGACATTGACGCTGTTGCAGGACCGCGCGCCCGCCAGGCGCCGCGCCGCCGCGCAGGCGCTGGCGAAAACCTTCAAGGCCAACGAACGCACCTTCGCGCTCATCACCAACACGCTCGCCAAGGACAAGGAAATCTCCGACCGTTGGCGCGGCTTCAAGGATGTCGCCGACTCGCGTCACCTCGCCAACCGCGTCGAGGGCGAGGTAGTGGACGCGCTGGTCGCCGCGGTGCGCGCTGCCTATCCGCGGCTGTCGCATCGCTATTACGCGCTGAAGGCGCGCTGGTTCAAAAAGAAGCGGCTGCCCTACTGGGACCGCAACGCGCCGCTGCCGTTCGCAGCGACCGGGCGCATCCCGTGGGGCGAGGCGCGCAACACGGTGCTCACCGCCTACGGCGAGTTCGCGCCCGAGATGGCGGCGATCGCCGAACGCTTCTTCACCGAGCGCTGGATCGACGCGCCGGTGCGGCCGGGCAAGGCACCGGGCGCGTTCTCGCACCCGACCACGCCGTCGGCGCACCCTTATGTGCTGCTCAACTATCAGGGCAAGCCGCGCGACGTGATGACGCTCGCCCACGAACTCGGCCACGGCGTGCATCAGGTGCTGGCGGCGAAGAACGGCGCCTTGATGGCGCCGACGCCGCTGACGCTGGCGGAGACCGCCAGCGTGTTCGGCGAGATGCTGACCTTCAAGCGGCTGCTCGCGACCACGCGCAGCGCCAGGCAGCGCCAGGCGCTGCTCGCCGGCAAGGTCGAGGACATGATCAACACGGTGGTGCGGCAGATCGCGTTCTATACCTTCGAGCGCGCCGTCCATACCGAGCGGCGCGCCGGCGAACTCACCGCCGAGCGGCTCGGCGAGATCTGGCTGTCGGTGCAGGGCGAGAGCTTAGGGCCGGCGATCGAGATCAGGCCGGGCTACGAGACGTTCTGGATGTACATCCCGCACTTCATCCATTCGCCGTTCTACGTCTACGCCTACGCCTTCGGCGATTGCCTGGTGAACTCGCTCTATGCGGTCTACGAGCGCGCGGCCGACGGCTTCGCCGAGCGCTACCTCGCGATGCTCGCGGCCGGCGGCACCAAGCATTATTCCGAACTGCTTGCGCCGTTCGGGCTCGACGCCAGGAACCCGTCGTTCTGGGACGGCGGGCTGTCGGTGATCGAGGGCATGATTGCCGAACTGGAGGCGATGGGATAGCGCCCGCTCCGACATTGCCCTTCGGATAGAGTTCGGGTAATGCCCTGAAGTTCGCCCCGCGCACGAGGGCATGCGAGCGTTTTTTTTCGCCCCGGCGCTGTCGGTTGCGGTTTTGTTCCGCGCGAAGGCTGCCGGGGCAGGCAGATGGCTGGAGGATCCGATGGCCGAGCACGGCGAGATGATCTACGACACCGCAAGCGGCAACGACTACGAGGCGCATGAAGCGGCCTATCGCAGCTTCATCAACCTGGCGAAATACGGCACCGGCACGGTGATCGTGGTGGTGATCCTGATGGCGCTGTTCCTCCTCTGATCTCCCACGCTACTCATAAATCCTTGCGGGGCTTGCGTCAGATAACCGCTGCGCGCGTGGGCGCGATGGCCGGCGCGGCCGGCCGATGCGATGCCGGCATCGCGGGAGGGGCACATGAAGATATCGATATTGCGAGAGCGCGGCGGTGGCGATCCGCGTGTTGGGGGGACGCCCGACACGGTGAAGCGGTTTGTCGGGCTCGGGGCGCAGGTTGCGGTCGAGCCGGGTGCG
>Ga0182792_1000812_pt1 | contig 27680 bp, 25 predicted proteins | sample Passage237B_FD_130497 | JGI IMG/M metagenome (GOLD analysis project Ga0182792, IMG submission 130497) | Cellulose adapted compost microbial communities from Newby Island Compost Facility, Milpitas, CA, USA - Passage2 37B (version 2) (version 2) ...
ACGAACCTGTTCTCCGATCCTGCCTTCAAGGATGGCGCCTTCACCAGCAACGATGCCAGCGTGCGGGCCTACGCCATTCAGAAGACCATGCGCGCGATGGAGCTGGGGGCGGAGTTCGGCGCCAAGACCTACGTGTTCTGGGGCGGCCGCGAAGGTGCGGACACCAACGCCGCCAAGGACCCCGTCCAGGCCATCAAGTGGTTCCGTGAAGCGCTCAACTTCCTGTGCGCCTACAACAAGGAGCGCGGCTTCGGGTATCGCTTCGCCCTGGAAGCCAAGCCCAACGAGCCTCGCGGCCACATCTTCTTCCCGGTGACAGGCTCGTACCTGGCGCTGATCAACACCCTCGACTATCCCGAGATGGTCGGCGTGAACCCCGAGTTCGCTCACGAGCAGATGGCGGGCATCAACTTCGTCTACGTGGTGGCTGAGGCGCTCGAAGCGGGCAAGCTGTTCCATATTGACCTCAACGATCAGGAAGTCGGCCGCTTTGACCAGGACCTGCGCTTCGCCAGCCAGAACTACAAGCACGCCTTCTTCCTGGTGAAGCTGCTGACCGACTACAAGTACGCCGGCCCCAAGCACTTCGACAGCCACGCCTATCGCACGTCCGATGCCGCCGACGTTAAAGCCTTCGCCGCCGGCTCGATGCGCAGCTATAAGATCCTGGAGCACAAGGCCCTGCAGTATGGTCGCAAGGGCAACATCCAGGCGCTGCTGCGCAAGATCGTCAGGCCTGACGCCAACCTGGCAAAGCTGACCAGGAAGTACTCCAAGGCCAACGCCAAGGCGCTGCTCAATATGGAATTCGATCGGGCCAGGCTGGCCGCCCGTCCCTTGCCTTACGAGCAGCTGGACCAGCTGGTTTTTGACTTCCTGATGGGCGTCTGACCGCCTGTTTGTTCAAGTCAGCATATAAAACACCCGACTGCTTAATCATCAGGCCAGGTGTGCGCGTGGCCGGGGGTTTTCCCGTGTTCTGTGCTATCGGGGAATCCCGGGGGAATTGAGGCAGCTTAAGCGTTTACAATTTCGACCTGACATGAACAGCATTGCCAAGCCATCTTTTCCCGTCGCCGATTCGACTCAGGAGAAGTACCGACGGAAACATTCGCTGTCGGGCAAGGTCTCATGCGCCATGGCGCTGCTCGGGCTGTTCTTCGGCATCGTGGGCATGGCCGCCCATCTGATCGGAGGCAGGCTCTCGCTGCTGGTCATCCTCATCGCCTGGCCGGCGATGTTCAGCTTCTGCATCATCGGGCTGGCGCTGGCGATTCACGGCGTCATTCCCCGTCGACGAATCAAGACCTTTCCCATCATCGGGCTGCTGGCCAATCCGCTGATTCTGGTTCTGTTTCTGGTTTACTTCTGGTGGCCCACGCCCGACACGCTGGTGACTTCTGCGGCGCTGCATGACCGCGAAGGCATCGACCGCGCCCTGATTCTGGGTGTGAGCATCAATGAGCCTGCGCTGCTGGATCACGATGTAGTGCGCAAAGGCTCCACCGCGCTGACCGCTGCGGCTCAGCAGGGCCACAAGGACATCGTGGCCTACCTCATTCAGCGTGGAGCCGATATCAATCTGCCTGACGAAGGTGGCATGACCGCGCTGGATCACGCCGTGGCAGGCAGTCACACGCACGTGGTGGAATATCTGCTGGAGCGCAACGCCGAAGTGAATCGCGCCGGAGCCGAAGGCTATCCCGTATCACTGGCGGCCAAGCAGGGGCATCAGATCATTCTCGAAATGCTCCTGGCCCATGGTGCCAAGGTGAGCCTGCCCGGCCGATCGCCTCTGCATGAAGCAGCTGAGCAGGGCCACTCGGGCATCGCCACGCTGCTGATCAAAGCCGGGGCCGATGTGAATCATAAGGATGACGTCGGCCGCTCGCCGCTGCATTACGCTGCGGCCAACGGGCATATCCATCTGGTGAAAATGCTCATGCGCAGCGGCGCAGATGTGAACCAGGCCGACGATCGCAACATCCGCCCGCTGGAACTGGCTATCGACGCCAACCACGAAGATGTCGTCAAGGAACTGCTCAGCCGCAAAGCCACGATCGGCATCTTCATGGCCATCGTGATGAACAACGCCAGCGAAGTGAAGCGCATCCTCAATACCACGCCCGATGCGGTGCATGAGCGTCACAAGGGTCGCACACCGCTTCACGAAGCCGTTCAGCTTGGCCAGCGCGATGTCGTCCGCTGGCTGCTTGAGCAGAAGGCCGATGTGAATGATGTCTCAAGCGACACACAGCACGTCACGCCGCTGCATCTGGCGGTGATGCATGGCCATCACGCCATCGCCCGCCTGCTGCTGGAACACAAAGCCGACGTCAATGCGATTGCCAAAACGGAAAACGTGGTGGCCCCGGCGCTCTACTTCGCGGTCGATCGCTCGGACAAGCGCATGGCCGCGCTGCTGCTGGAAAATGGCGCTGACGTGAATGCTCTGTGCGAAGCCACCGAAGCCATCGCCCGGCCAATCTTCTTCGCCGTGCACAAGAACGACCCGGCGATGATTCAGCTGCTGCTTAAGTTCAAAGCCGACATCGACGGCCGACGCAATGCGTCATCACCTTCGCCACTCTATGAAGCGGTCAAGCTCGGCTACATCGACATCGTGGCGCAGCTGGTGAACAACGGCGCCAACGTGCAGCTGCCCGTGGGCGACATGACCCCGCTGGCCCTGGCCGAAAACCGCCGCAACCGCGACCCGATGGTCTATGAACGCATCATGTCCCTGCTCAACGGCGAAGTCCGCGCGGTGGTGAATATTCCTGATATTGAAGAGTGAAGCAGTGAGTGGCTTGGGTGCTCACACAGATGACTCGCAGCGTTGATGCTGTAGTGTGTGATATACCATTGCGCACATCGATTACTCATCGTTATCGCACGCGACCTGCCCCCATTGTCATCCCCGTGCAGGCGGGAATATTAAAAGAGGAATCACCCAGCCAACCCCTCACTCAAACAACGAGTAAATGATCGCCGCTGTGAACATCAGCATCATCATCGGGACCATTCGGGAGAACGTAAACAGTACGAGAAGTTCGAGAATATCCAGGCCCAGCAGGATGCCGGCCACGGTGAAAAAGACCACCCCCGAGACAATCAGCTTGAGATAACCGCCCAGCACGGCGTAGCCTTCGGTGATGACATCCAGACCCCAGTGGAAGGTGGCATCCGTCGCCACGCAGAACACCGAGATGGCCGTGAGCTTGAGCAGCAGCTTGCCCAGCGTTCCCGGAGCGTTGCCAAAGAGCTTGGCCACAAACAGCACGCCCAGCGCGAAGAATATGAAGCCCATCAGAATGTTTAACCCATGCAGCATCGCGCGGGCCAGCAGGGGATGCGCCATAAGGGCAAACATCCTGGGCTCATAGAACTTCAGTTCCACGGCCAGCAGGGCCAGGCCTGCCAGCGTCAGTACAAGGGGAAGCACCACATCAATGATCAGGGCTTTTGTCGTGACTTCCGCTTCCACCTGCCTGTCATACGCGAAGCGCGATTCGATCTTCTCCAGCTGCGACTTCACGACATTCTCAGAGCGCGAGACTTTATCGACCACCGGCTCGGCTTCTGCCACCAGCTGCGCGACAAGTGATGTGCCATCAGAAAACACTTCAGGGGCTTCGTTCTCAGTAGTCCGCAGCTTCGTTCCGCAGCCCGTGCAGACCAACGCGCCGGCGCGCAGGATGCGCCCGCACGTCGGGCAGGGAGCCGGGGCCACCGAGGCATCGTGTGATTCAAGCTGCACGACATAGCTGCCAGCGGAAAGCTGCTTGTCCGATGACGCAGCGGCCCTGGGGGAGGATGCAGTCTGAACGGGTTCCAGCAGGGATGCGGTCTGGTCTGGTTCGGTGGGAATGCGCATCATGGCCGTGCATCGACAGCGCACCTTGCGCCCGGCGTGCTGGGGCTGCCAGGCGTAGCGCATCGCGCAGTGCGGACACGCGAACCAGTGATCCTGTGACATGGGCCTGATCTCCGGAAGAGCGATCAGGCCCATTGTACGGCAGCCAGGATGGATCGACATTCATCTCACGCCTGAATCAGCTCCGCAGCCAGCGGTCGGCCGGCGTGGTCGTGCGTCGTCAATGGCTGCAGCTTCGTGGTGATGCCAAAGCGATCGCAGAACTCGCGATGCGTGAGTCGGTAGATTTCCAGCGTCAGCTCACCCCGATCCGCCAGATCGTTGAGGATGCCACGGATCAGCCCCATGTCATGCGCCTGGTTCTGGAAGCGGTCCGGGCTCGACCATGTCCAGCGGCCCACGTAAGGCTCGGTCACATCATGACGCGAAATCTGCGTGGGGCACCTGGGATTGAAGTTCTTGTACCAGTAGTACTCGAAGGTGTTCATGCTGCCCATGTCGGCCGGGTTGTAACCCACCGCAGCCATCGGACCGGTGACAGAGTCAGGCATCTTCGTGAACACTTCCGGGTTCTGGCGGATGTCGTCGATGCTGTAGAACTGCCCCTTCGCATCCATGCAGTAGAGGTGATGCTGCGGATCGAAGAAACCCCATCGGCCGTCGATGAGCACTTCAGTCACGGTGTGGCCGCCCAGGATTTTGCTGGGGTCCTTCTCGCGGTCGTACCACGCCCACATCATCGCGGGGCGAGCCTGCAGACCGATCATCTGGCACATCGCCGTCAGCAGTCTGCCCTTGCACGAACAGTGGCCGCCACCTTTGAGCAGCGTCTGCTCGTCGGATTCGCCATAGAGGAACGTGGGCACTTTGGGATAGCGCTTCGGCAGCTCGTAGTACATCGACTGCGACAGCGCGATGGCCTTCTCGCCATCGCTCATGCCCGGGGTGATGAAGGAATCGATGTACTGCTCGAGCAGCACCGACTGTCCCCGGCGGTAAGGCCGGTGGAGGAATCCGTAATCGCCGTGATAAATAAAGTCGCGCGTCTCATCGTTGATCAGCAGGCCATTGCGACTCATCCTGCTGAAGGGTGTGTAGCCCGGCGAGAGACACTCGGTCATCAGCGTGAAGGACATCTGCGCCGCCCGCTGATGCTGATCGTCGGTGTAGTAACGGAAGCCGGCGTACTGCTTGAGCGACTCGGGGACCAGATCAATCGTAGGGATCATGGCAGGTTCCTTCGGTGATGGGAGAGCTGCAATGAATCACCATACCCTCCCGGTCGGGTCAGCCTAGAGACTTGGCGACTGTTAATTATGCTTCGGCGCTCACGCTTTGGATAGCGAGAATGGGTTAAAAAAAACGGCCGACGCATGATGCGCCGGCCGTCGTTGTGTTTGAAGCGTGACTGCGTCTGATCGCAGGATCAGAACGTGGGCAGCGAACCGACCACGGGCAGCTCGCCCACCAGCGGAGCCAGGTATTCCTTGAAGCTCGGGGCGATGTTGTTGTTGTCGACGATGAAGTGCGGATCGAGCGTACGGGTCTTACCCGCGACGGCCGAGAGGGGCACCACTTCGTAGCTCGCCTGATACACGCCGCCCGGGGCGCGCTTGATGGCGATGGAGCCTTCGGTGGCGCCGGCCAGGGCCACTTCCGCAGCCTTGCGGGCCGAGGCGCGGGCTTCAGCGGCGTCAACCGGGCTGGTGCAGCCGACGAAGGAGCGCTGCAGGTAGCCCAGCGTGTCAGCGCGGACGCGCTTGATCTTGAGCTTGGCGCGGATCAGGTCGGCCAGGTGGTCACCCAGCGCACCCGTACCCGAGAGCTGCACGTTGCCATGGGCGTCCTTCTCAACGGTCGAGGCCAGCTTGGTGATGATCGGCGTGCCTTCGGCGTCGTGGATGCCTTCGCTCACCGCGATCACGCAGCGACCAAGCTTCTTGTAGACACGATCGACGTCAGCCAGGAACTTGTCGACATCGAAGGCCACTTCGGGAACGTAGATGAGGTGCGGACCATCGATTTCATCGCGCTGGCGGCCGAGCACCGAGGCGGCGGTCAGGAAGCCGGCGTGACGACCCATGATGATGTCGATCTTCACGCCAGGCAGCGAACGGTTGTCCAGGTCGTCACCCATCAGCGCCTGAGCGACGAACTTGGCGGCCGAGGCGTAGCCGGGGGTGTGATCGTTTTCCTTGAGGTCGTTGTCGATGGTCTTGGGCACGTGGAACGCACGCAGGGGGTAACCGGCCTGCTTGGCCAGTTCGCTGACGATGCGGCAGGTATCGGAGCTGTCGTTACCACCGATGTAGAAGAACAGGCCGACGTTGTTCTTGTCGAAGGCTTCGAAGATCTTCTTGCAGTATTCGGCGTCGGGCTTGTCGCGGCTGGAACCCAGCGCGGCCGAGGGCGTCACCGCCACGCGCTCGAGCAGGTCCTGACCCAGGTTCTGCAGTTCGATGAAATCGTTCTTGATGATGCCGCTCACCGCGTGGCGAGCGCCGAGAATCTTGCCCACGCTGTCGGAACCACGCAGGCCTTCAATCACGCCAACCAGCGACTGGTTGATGACGGCGGTAGGACCACCGGACTGGCCGACAACGGCATTGACTTGCTTGCCCATGCAAAAACTCCTGACGGATGGTTTGTCTGGTTCGAGGTCTTCTGGAAAAAAAAGACAAGGGATTGTAAAGGGTATCGCTGTGAAAATCGAATCACCCGATCTTCACACCCGCCTGGCAGGAGAATCAGATTTTCTAATGCTTTTCCGCGATTTCGTAACTGTCTGCTGCTGCGCCCTTAGCGCCAGCCGCCCATCGGCTCGGCTTTGCGCATGCTGGCGATGATGGCCCCGACAACGCCGGTGAGTGTCAGCGCCACGCTCAGCCACTGGCCTCGCGTCAGGCCCAGGTAGTCGTAGCCGATATGCGCATCGGGCAGACGATACTGCTCGGCGATGATGCGCAGCACGCCATACACCGCGCAGAACGCGCTGCCAATGAGAATCGGGCGACGGGGCTTCCACCAGAGAATCGCCAGCACCGCAAAGAGCACCACGCCTTCGAGAAACGCCTGATACAGCTGCGAGGGGTAACGGGCAGTCAGCAGCGGCTCGACGGCGGCTTTGGCCATGGGGCTGCCATTTTGAATCATGGCAATGATGCGATCGATCACCTCATAGCCATGCATGCTCTGCCCGTTGGGGATGAGGGGGCGCAGCGCTTCAATGCGCGGATCATTGGGATCCCACTCATGCATTTCCTGTGGGAACTTCACGGCCCACTTGAAGCCTTCAGGCGAAGGTCGGCCGTAGAGTTCGCCGTTGATGAAGTTGGCGATGCGCCCGATACCCAGCCCGATAGGCGCGGCGAAGGCGCCAAGGTCCAGCACATGGCTGACGCGGTGCGGCCCACCCGGTGCGCGACGTGCAATCCAGAACGCCGAGATAATCAGCCCGATCATCCCGCCATGACTGGCCATGCCGCCTTTGTTGAACGCCAGCAGATTCCAGAAGGGCATCTGACTGGTGAAGGTGTAGAGCAGCGACGGATCATAGAACACCGCATACCCCACGCGCCCGCCGATGACGATGCTCAGGGCCATCGTCACCACGATATCCATCGCCTGCGCCGGCTTGAAGGTCGATCGCCCGACGGTAAGCACGCGGCGGATCAGCAGCCAGCCAATGGCAAAGCCGACGAGGTACGACAGCCCATACCATCGAATCGGCCCGCCTTCCCAGAGCATGATGGCGTACGGGTCAATGTCATGAACGTAGGCGGCCAGGGTGGTGAACATACGGTTCAGAAGTCCAGCGTGGGGAGTGGTGAGGTTGAGAAGACCCAGCCATGCAATGGCTGGGCTTTCGTCTTCTATGCAATCCGTTTCTCAGTCCCGTATTGGGCAACTGGCAATGAAGTCCGCTTATCTCTTTTTCTTCTTCCTCGATCGGAAGCCCGGCTTGGCGGGTTTCTGGTCGGAGGCGGGGCGCTTCTTTTTCTTGCGGCTGGTGGAGGGGTTGAACGCGATGTTCGGCCCGGACTTTCGGACCGGAGCCGTGGCGGTGGCCTGCTTCACCTTGTGACGCTTGCCGCCTGAGGTCGACTCGATGATCACCAGGTCCAGCTGGCGCGACGCCGGGTTCACCTTGGCGATGCGCACCGTGAAGCGGTCGCCGATGCTGATGGTCTTGCCCGATCGCTGCGCCACCAGCGCACCGGTAGCGCGGTTGAGCTTCCACAGGTCATGCGCTGCAGAGGGCAGATCGGTCACGCGGATGAAGCCATCCACCAGATAACGGTCCAGCTGCATGAACACGCCGCCGCTGGAAATGCCCGTGACGGTGGCGTCGAAGTCGGTCCCCAGCAGCGTGGAGAGCAGTTCCATCACCAGATAGTTACGCAGCGTGCCCTCGGCGGCCTGGCTGTTGCGCTCAGTGCTCGAGCAGTGAGCGCCCAGCTCGAAGAGCGCCTGCTCATCAGGCAGACGCGGGTCTTCCTGCATTGCACGCGCAAGCTTCTTCTTATCGCGACCGCCCGACAGCTTCGCCGAGTGTTCGAGATAAGCTTCCAGACCGCGATGCACGACAAGGTCGGGGTAGCGGCGGATCGGACTGGTGAAGTGCGTGTAGTGCTCGCTGGCCAGTGCAAAGTGACCGATGAGCAGCGGGGCATACTCCGCACGACTGAGCGTCTGCAGCACAGCCAGATGCACAGCCTGCTGCGCGGGCTTGCCACGCACTGCATCAAGCAGCTGTTGAAGCTCCTTGCGGCTGGGATGCGCGGGAATGTTGAACCCGGCCACGCGGGCAAAGCGACGCAGCTCCGACACATCATGCGCCGGCGGATCGGCGTGAATGCGGCGGATCATCGGAATATTCAGACGATCAAACAGCCTGGCCAGCGCCTCGTTGGCTTCGACCATGAACTGCTCGATGAGCGTATGCGTGAAGGAGGTATCGGTCGGGTGCGCATCAACCACGCGGCCGGTGGCGTCATACTCCAGTTCCACCTCAGGCAGCCCCAGCACGATCATGCCCTGGTCGAGCCTGCGCTGACGAATCAGCTTGGCCAGCTCATCCATCTGCTTGAGCCTGGTCTGCAGCTCACGGGAATACTTGGGTTCCGACCTGGCATGACGGATGGCTTCCTTGATGTCGCCATCAATCAAAGCCTGCGCTTCCATATATGTAAGTCGCTTGGCCGAGCGGATCACCGCACTGGCGAAGCGCTCGCCGACTACCTTGCCATCCTCGTCATATCGCATGAAAGCCGACTTGGTGAAGCGGTTCACGCCTTCCTGCAGCGAGCAGACGCCGTTGGACAGCACCTCGGGCAGCATGGGCACCACGCGGCGAGGCAGATACGTGCTGTTACCCCGGGCCTTGGCTTCCACATCCAGCGGCGAGTCGGGACGGACAAAGTGCGACACGTCGGCGATATGCACGCCAAGCTCCCACACCGCGCCATCGGGCTGCGGGGTGTCGAACTTCGTAATGCTGATGGCGTCGTCAAAGTCCTTGGCGTCAGGCGGGTCGATGGTGAGGATGAACTCACCCGTCAGGTCCAGCCTGTCGGGCGGAATGGTCTTGTCATCGAACGACAGCGACGCCTGGCGGGCGGCTTCGAGGACTTCTTCGGGGAACTTGTCAGGCAGACCATAGGCCCGCATGACGGCCACGGTTTCCACCGCAGGCTCACCCTTTTCGCCAAGCACTTCCACGATCACGCCCTGGGCCGGGCCGTCTGCGTCGGGGTAGCGTGTCAGCTCGACGACGACCTTATCGCCCCTGGCAGCGTTCCTGGCATGCGGGTCGCGGATCTGAATGGGGTCAGGCATGATCTTGCCATCGACCTGAACCACCCACTTGCCATTGATCTGGTCGAGGTTTCCGACGTATTTCCGGTCGGCCCGCTGGATGATCTCGACGATCTCGCCGGTATAAGGCGAGCGGTCGCCTGAAGCGCGGCGGGGCTGGTGATACACCTTGGCGCGCACACGATCGCCTGTCATGGCGTTAAGCGTCTGGCCCTGCGGGACAAACAGATCGCCATGCTCCATCGGGCTTTCGGGCACGATAAAACCAAAGCCGCGCGGATTGGCCCGGAACGTGCCAATCATTACCCGGCCGGGCGGGGGGAGGGTGATGAGATCAGAGTCGCCAAGCAGCACACGGCCCTGGTCGATCAGCTCCTGAACACTGCGGGTGAATTCTTCAAGATCCTGCGTGTCGATGGCCAGTTCGTGGGCGAGCTGGCGGGTGGGCTGAGGTCGATATCGGCTGTCACTGATGTGGCGGATGATTCGCTGTGAGAAACGGTTGGGCATGAGAAAGGCTTCAATAAGGTATAGTGTGGCAGGTTCAGCTCGCGGGCCTGTCCCGCGGATCAGCCACGTTTATTTGATTTCTTCCGACTACATCATAGGACATTGGTCATGGCAACGACACAGGAAATTCTCACAGCGGCCCGGGAACTGGGAAAACTCATCGCCACCCACCCCGCTGCGGTGAAGTTTGAAAACATCGTCAAGAAGCTGCAGGCCGATGTTGAAGCCCAGCGGCTGATGACCGATCTCAACCGCCACATCGAAGCCCTGGGCGAAAAGGAAGCCAACGGCCAGCCCATCGAAGTGGCCGACAAGCGCAAGCTCGAAGAGCTGCAGAACAAGATGATCACCCATCCGCTGCTCTCGCAGTTCCAGATGGTCCAGATGGACTATGTGGACCTCATGCGTCAGGTCGACGAAGCCATGTCGGGCACTGCCCCCGGCGCCGAAGCCGACCCCCTGGGTGGCGCCGGTGGCCTGATCCACTGATCGCCGTTCGCGCGTTTCACATATTGCCCGCGCAGACAACGCTCCTTCGCAAACAACAAAGCCCAGCCATGCAATGGCTGGGCTTCTTCATTCCTTACCCATCTTTACTCACCCCTCCAGCGGATGCACCGCAGAGGTCAGCGGAAACGCCACGCGCTGCCCGCTCAGGTGTGAGGCGTAGATGCCCTGAATCATCGCCTGCACGCTGCATGCATCCGCTACGCCAACTGCAGGGGGGCGGTTGTGCTCGATGGCCTGCATCAGGTCCCAGGCCGCGAAGCGGTTGGACTTCATGAACATCGGGTTAGGGACCCCCAGCTCGCCACAGCGGGACAGCTCCAGCGGCGCTGCGCCGGGGATGATGCGATCCTCGATCAGCGGAATCTCCTGCGCGGGCACGCCTGCTTCCGGCGCACACGGGCCATGGAAGTAGAGCAGTCGCTCCACCGCATCGCCTGCATCTTCAAAGCGCACGGCCAATGCCCCCTGCGTCCCGGTGACTGTCACCCCCATATACCCGCGCGATCGTGTGGTGGTGAACACATCGCGGTGGCTCTCAAAGATGCCCCGCACTCCCTCTGCAAAACCAAACGCTGCCACCACGCTGTCACCGGCGCACGGGCCGATGGGTTCCACCGTCGTGGTGCGATCGGCTCTGCTGATCGGCTTGCCCTGCGCGGTGATATCAGCCCACACGTGTTCAGGCGGGCCGAAGATGAACGCCATCAGATCGAGAATGTGCGTGCCCAGCACCACGAGATCTTCACCGCCGCCACGATGATCGCTCTTGCCCCGGCCATGAATGGTCAGCGGTCGGCCGATGTCGCCGCTGTGAATCATCCGCCTGAGCGTGAGGAACGACTGCGCATGACGGGCCGGATGCGCCATCGCCAGCCTGATGCCTGATGACTCCACCACGCGCTGAATTTCGTACGCTTCCTCCAGCGTGCGGGCCAGCGGCTTTTCACAGTAGACGTGGCAGCCATGCTGCGCGGCCAGTCGAATCTGAGGCAGATGATCGCCGGGATGGCGCGAGGTGATCACCATGATGTCCGGCGTGAGGTCCTCAAACATCGCCTCACAGCTCAGGTAATGTCGGGTGGGCCGCATCTGCGCGAGCTTACGGTCGAGATGCTCGGGGTTGCCATCAACCAGCGCTGCAATCTCCACGCCGGGCAGGCCGTGAAACGCCATATGCAGCCCATGCAGTCCCAGCATGGGCTTTGACGTATCCCGCACGATGGCGATCTTCCATGACTTCATATCACGCTCGCTGAAGGTTCACGACGGGAGCAATCAGATGCCGCCACAGAGCCGGCCGCCGTCGACGAGATAATCCGTCCCGGTGATGAACGATGCTTTATCCGAGCAGAGGAAGAGGATGAGATCGACCACTTCCTGGGGCTCCGCAGCGCGGCCGAGGCGCGTCTTCATATTGGCCATGCCCGGCCGGGTGAGCACCGGACCGGGCGACACGCAGCAGGCACGCACGCCACTGGATGCGCCACACAGCGCCAGCGATTTTGTAAGCCCGATGATGCCTGCTTTGGCGGTGGCGTAGTCCACGCTGTAGCCTGAGCCTTCGTGGCCGGTGACCGAGCCCATGTTGATGATGACGCCGCTGCGCTGCTCGATCATCACACCCATCGCCGCGTGGCTCAGGTAGACCGCGCCGCGCAGGTTCACATCCAGCCCCCAGTCGATGACTTCGATGGGCATGTTGTGAAACGACTCATTGCGCTGAAAGATGCGCGACGCCGCGCCGCCCGCGCAGTTGTGCAGCACATCGAGTCGGCCGAAGGTTTCCACCGTCCGCGCCACCGCAGCTTTGGCCTGGGCATAGTCGCGCACATCCAGCGCAATGCCGATGGCTTTCTCGCCGGTGTCGCAGATGCTCCTGGCCGCCTGCCCAGCGGCCTGCTCGTTGATATCCGCCAGCACCACGCGCCCGCCTTCTTTAGCGAAGCACTGCGCCATGAGCAGCCCCATGCCTGATGCCGCGCCAGTGATCAGCGCCACCTTGCCTTCAAATCGCATGATCGTTCCCTTGCAGGTTCCTGTGTCAGTTAAGAGGACGTCTGACGTATGCACTTTAAGAAGGCTCGACCGTCAGCACCACCTTGCCCAGATTTTCGTTTCGCTTGAGGATGCCATGCGCTTCCTCAGCCTGCGCCATCGGCAGCGTCTTGTGAATCACCACCGACAGGCGGCCATCCACCAGCGCCGGCCAGACGTGACGTTCCAGCTCCGCCAGGATGCTGGCTTTCATCGCATCGGTGCGGCTGCGCAGCGTGCTGCCAATGAGCTTCACGCCGCGACGGAAAAAGTCGTTCATATCCAGCGTGGTTTCCGCCCCGGCCAGCGTGGCGATAACGATCCACCGCCCACCGGGCGCCATGGCTTTGAGGCACGCCCCCAGCTGCGGGCCGGCCACGCAGTCCAGCGCGATGTTGATGGCGTAGCGGCTCAGCGCCTGGGCCACATCTTCGCGGCGATGCTCGATCACTTCAGTCACGCCGAAGCTGCGCACAAAGTCGGCCTTCTCCGGCGAGCCCACCGTCGTCACTACCTTCGCGCCCATCAGGTGCGCCAGCTGAATCGCCGCGATGCCCAGCCCGCTTGCGCCCGCCTGGATGAAAACGGTGTCGCCGGCTTTCATGCCGCCTTCGATGCACAGATTCAGCCAGGCCGTGGCGAAGACTTCAGGCAGACACGCAGCCTGCTCGAAGGAAAGGCCCTCGGGAATCGGAAGCACCATCTCAGCGGGCACTGCTGCCTTCTGCGCATAGCCGCCACCGCCGAGCAGCGCGCAGACCTTATCGCCCACGCGCCAGTGGCCGCCAGCCGGCGCATGACTGATCACGCCCGCCACCTCGAGCCCCATCCACTGAGGCCAGCCTGGCGGCGAGGGGTAATGCCCCGCGCGCTGCAGCAGATCGGCGCGGTTCAGCGCGGTTGCACGCACATCAATCACCACCTGTCCCGGCGCGGGAACAGGATCATCCACTTCCTGCCAGACCAGATTGCGCTGGCTGTCTATCAGCATGGCCCGCATGGGCTGTCTCCTTCAAACATGCACGCATCACGCATGCAGATTCAGTAGCGATCCTTCAGTCCAAGACTGCGGCCGCCGTCGATGATGTAGTTCTGACCCGTGATGAAATCCGACTCAGGCAGCGCCAGGAACACCACCATGCGGGCGATGTCTTCCTGCGTGCCAATGCGATTCACAAACGAGGTGCGCTGCGCAAAGGCCAGTTCATCCGCAGGCTTCTCGCCTTCACGTTGAATCAGCCCCGGCGACACACAGTTAACAGTGATATTCAGCGGGCCAAGCTCCATCGCCAGCGAGCGCGTGGCCGAGAGAATGCCTCCCTTGGCCGCGCCGTATTCCACGCACTTGAACCAGCCGCCCGTGGCCACGTTGGAGGCGATGTTGATGATCCGCCCGCGCTGCTTTTCGACCATATCCCCAACGGCAGCGCGAATGCAGTAAAGCGGGCCGCGCAGGTTCACATCGAGCATCCAGTCGATCACCTCGATGCTCTGATCCTTGAAAGGCTGCATGCGCCGCCTGGCGCTTCCGCCGGCGCAGTTCACCAGGATGTCGATGCTGCCCAGCTTTTCGCGCACCGTCCGGACCATCTGCTCAACGGCGTCGTACTGGCAGATGTCCACCGCCAGTCCCAGTGACTGACCACCCATCGCGCGAATCTCATCCGACACGGCCTGCGCGGTGGGGGCGTTGGCATCGACCACGGCCACGCTTGCGCCTTCCTTCGCCAGCCCCAGCGCAATGGCTCTGCCGATGGCGCCGCCGCCACCAATCACGATGCTGCACTGTCCGGTCAGTCGCCCGCTCATATCCAGCTCCTTTTCCATCACGCAGCGCACCAGTCTGCGCCTGCGATCAGCTTTGCCACTTCAACAGGCCCGACGCTGCGAGCACCACTTCATGCACCAGCAGTTCATGGTCATAGATGCGAGGATTGGGCGTCTGCCCGCGGATGATCTGCGCCAGTTCCAGCAGCGAGGAGCGATAGCGATCTGTCGCCACGCCGAAGTCGAGCAGGTGTTCGCCGGCGGCCAGATCGCCAGCAGCCTGTCGCAGCGTCACCTTCGCCTGCAGAGGCTGACCATCAAACCGCTCCAGCGGCGAAAGCTCGAAGGTTCCATTGGTCCCGCAGACTTTCAGCGACCGCCTGCTGATCCCGCGCACCTCCCGGCGGCAGGCCCGCAGCGTGGCCAGCGCGGGGGGGTACTCCATCACCACCTGCCCGAGCGTGCAGGCATCCACTTCCTCACCCGGCGCGGCTTTGAGGAAGGAGGTCACCTGCGTCGGCCTGCCCAGCAGCGAGACGGTCAGATCAATCAGATGGCAGACCAGAATGAACACAATCCCACCGGGGAAGTGCGACAGATAGCGCGGATACGTCGGCCCGCCATAGTCGTGGCTCATGTTCGCCTGAATTTCGAACACCTCACCAAGCCAGCCCTGACGCACCGTCTGGATGCACCACTGCATGGCCGGGTTGTGACGGAACATGTACCCGAGCTGCAGAGGCAGATCGCGCTGGCGGCAGCCTTCAATCAGCTGCCTGTACATGGCAAAGTCGCGCCCGCCCGATTTATCCAGATGCATGGGCAGATGGCGCTCCATGCACTGAAGTGCGGCGGGAATCAGATCATCATTAGCAGTCTCAATGACCACCAGCTGCAGCCCCGGCGTCTGGAGCAGTTCCTCCATGCTCAGCCAGGGCAGGCCTTCGTAAGGCCGGCGGTCGTCGCACACGTGCGTATGCGGGCTGGAAGTGGCACTGTCGTCCACCACGCCCATAATCTCATACACATCAGACAGGCCACGCAGCGTCTGCATCTTGCCCGCTGCATGCTCGTGACAGATGCCGATCTGTCCAACCTTGATCCTGCCCATGGCTTGCGATCCTCAAGCTGTCCCCGGCGACCATCGACTGGCTGAGCAGCCCTCGAGACCACCGGGAAACATGAAAATATCCAAAGGATCGCATGCTAACCTAAAATACTGGTATATCAATAGTTAATCGTGAAAATAGAAATGAAAGATTGAAACATCCATGAAAACAGGGTGTAGTGTTGAAAGTTTTCACGGATGCAAGTTAGGATTTCAAGGATGAAGATTCAGGACATCGCCCGTCTGGCCGACGTTTCACCCGCCACGGTTTCGCGGGTGTTCAGCCATCACCCCAACGTGAACCCCGCGGTGCGCAGCAAGGTGCTGTCCATCGCCCAGCTGCATGGCTATCGCCCGCGCGTCTCGGCCAGGCAGCGCAACGTGGTGATCATTCTGCCCAGCGAGGAGATTTATCCCATCCGCAACTGTCTGGAGATGGCGATGATGGCCCTGACGGCCGAGCTGCCCAGGCGAGGCCTGCGCATCGAGGTACTCCCGCTGGACAACATCGACAGGCTCGATAGCATCCAGTTCTGCGGCGCGGTGGCCATCGGCGTGGAGCCCGATCATTTCCGGTCCTGGTCGCAGGGCTTCGCCCAGCCTCTGGTGCTGGTGGACCGCCCGATTCCCGCAGGCAGCAGGGGGGTCTACAGCGTGCGGTCCAATGAATCCCAGGGGATGGATCTGGCCATCGGCCACCTGTATGAGCGAGGCTGTCGCAAAATCGGCTGCGTCATCCATGGCACGCCGGGCAAGGGCAACGCCGACGCGCGCCACCGCGCCATCGTCCAGGCCCTGACCGCGCGCGGCCTGCCTGGCCATGAGGGATTGATTCACTTCTCCAACAACGACCATTACGTGGAGATCATTGGCAAGCTGCTGCAGCAGGGCGTTGATGCCCTGTTCTGCCCCGGCGGCAATGCAGGCATCGTGACGGCTTATGCCCTGTCCCTGTTCAACCGGCGCGTGCCTCACGACATTTCTGTGGTCGCATCAGAGCACAAACAGTTCTCCCGCTACGCCACGCCGCCTCAGACCACCATCACCCCCGACCACCAGGCCCTTGCAAACCACGTCGCCAACCTGCTGGAATCCCCACCCCCACCAACCGCCGATGCAGAATCGCTCAGCCAGGTGCTGCCTTATCAGTTGATTTCGCGGGATAGCGTGAGGCAGGGGTGAGGGCTGGTCGACGTCCGCATTGAATGACGATCGTCATCGCTTCCCCCTCTGATATCATGGCGGGAGTCTTCTATTCCAGGGGCCTCCATGTCGACTCAGCCTGAATCTCATCCTCCTGAAATATCCTCCGCTCCTGCTGCAGGCATGGGTGCGCCACTGGCCGGCCATACGCTGGAGATGACGCAGATCGGGAAGTACCACACCGCAGGCGGGCATGGCTTTGCAGCAGAGGATGCCAACCATCTGGCCGATGTGCTCAGTGGCAAACAGGCCAAGGTCGTCGGCGTGTCCAATGAACTCAATGGAGCCGATCGGCTCGTCGGTCACCTGCAGGTGCAATCCAAGTATTTCCGATCCGCCACGGAAAGCGTGGCAGCGGCCTTCGATCCCTCCACCGGTCAGTATCGGTATCAGGGACAGATGCTGGAAGTGCCCAAGGATCAGTACGCCCAGGCGCTCGATGCCATGCGACAGCGAATTGCGCGAGGCCAGGTTCCCGGCTACACCAACCCGGCTGACGCAGACAAGATCGTCAAGCAGGGAACGGTCACCTATCAGCAGGCGCGAAACATCGCCCGGGCAGGCAATATCGATTCCATCATGTTCGATGCTCGAACGCAGGCCGTCACCTGCTCGTATGTGTTTGCCATGTCGTTTGCCATCACCTACGCCCAGGGCTGCTGGCGAGGACAGAGCCAGGCCGAAGCAACACAGGCCGCTGTCACCGCTGCCCTCAAAGCAGGAACAATCACGCTGGCTGTGGGGGTGACCACCGCACAGCTGCTGCGAACCAAAGCCGCAGCAGTGGGAACCGTCATCGCGCGAAGTGGTGTCAGAACGATCGCAGGAACCTCGGCGGGCCAGAGCATGATTGAAAAGATTGCAGCCGGCTCACTGGGCAGATCCATCCATGGTGCCGCAGCGACGAATCACGTGGCGCGACTGCTTCGTACCAATGCCATCGCAGCGGCGGCCACCGTCATCATCACCAGTGTGCCCGACACTTATCGCTTACTGATTGCCCGCTCCATCTCGGCGAAACAATACGGGAAGAATCTGGCCGTCAACGCAGCCGGTGTCGCAGGCGGATCAGCCGGCTGGCTGGCAGGAGTGGGTGTGGGTGCAACCGTCGGCTCGATTGTTCCTGTCGCAGGAACCCTGATTGGAGGTTTCACAGGCGGTATCGCCGGCGCACTGACAGGCGGATACTTCGCAAGCAAAGCCGCCCGTAACGTGGCCGACAAACTGGTAGATGATGACGCCAGACGCCTGCTGCCCATCGTCTACCGTGAGCTTGAAGCCCTGGCTGATGAATACCTGCTGATCGAAAGCGAGCTGCAGCAGTTCGGTCAGCACGCCCGTCAGACGGTGACCCCCAGGTGGCTGCGCAGAATGTTCAAAGCATCCCGTCAGGCAAAGGATGAAGCACAGGCCGCTCACTACGTGCGACAAACCTTTGAGCCGATCACCGAGAGCCTGATTAAGAGTCGCAAGCCACTGACGCTGCCAGCCACTGCAGACGTGAACATTCCCTCGGCTTGTCTCGAAATTCCAGCAGTTCCTGCTGCCATGGAAATCGTGAGCACCTTAGCGGTCCTTACGAATGAAAATGACAACCCCTCGCCCACGCCGTAACATCTGGAAAGATTGATCTGTCTTTCACCGGGTGAAGCACATGGCAAGGGTGGATCGAGATACACCATCAACAGCTGCTGTCGAGGCATCCTCGACGTCGGGCTCTGCATGTTCTTCCTGCTGGCTGGCGATTCTGTTTCTGGGCATCGGCCTGCTGACGCTGGGCAGCAAGTGGTGGTTTGTGAATGCCTATGGCGTCGATGTGCCTTATCAGGACCAGTGGGTCGCGGAGGTCGTCGACTACAGCCAGTTCGAGCAGGGCACGCTGAAGTTTGCCGATCTGTTCCGGCTGCATAACGAACACCGCATCTTCACCACGCGCGTCTGGTATCTCATGTGGTACCTGGCCAACGACAGCCTGTGGAGCGTGCGTCTGCAGCTGGCGGCCAATGCGGTCATCGCCACACTCACGCTGCTGCTGCTGCTTCGCTCCACGCTGGATACGCGCCATCCCAGGCTGGTGCTGCCCGCAGCGCTGGCCGCAGTAGGCATCGGCGTGATCCCAGCGGCCATCACCAATCTGCTGAGCAGCTTTCAGATTCAGTTCCACTGGGCGATTGTGTTTCAGGTCCTGGCGATGCTGCTCTGGCTGAGCCAGCGGCCGCTGAGCTGGCAGTGGTGGGTGGGATTGCTGCCTTATCTGCTGGCGGTGCTCTCGCTGGCCACGGGGAGCCTGATCGCCTTCCCGGTGGCGGGCGTGCTGGTCATGCGTTTCTGGAAGCAGCGCGATCGCGCATCAGCCCTTGCGGGTGGGGTGCTGCTGGTCCTGGGCATCGTGAATGTGCTGCTGGCGATGCAGCAGCCTGCAGACCTTCACAGCACGTACAAGGCCACGAGCGTTGCGCAGTTTCTGATGATCACGTTCATGGGGATGAGTGCCCCGTTCATGGACATGGTCTGGCCCGCGTTCCTGCTCTGGCTGCCCTTTGGCGTCCTGTTCATCGGCGAGCTGATGAACCGCCGCACGCCGACCGATGCGCTCGACGAAAGGCTGATCGCGCTTGGCCTGTGGGTGCTGATGCTCTGCGCTGCCATCGGCTACGCGCGGGGTGGCCAGGGATTGAGCCCGGCCAATCGCTATCTGGAATTTCTGATCATCGGTCTGCTGGTGAATATCGCGTGTCTGGTGCGCCTGCTGGCGCCGTATCTGCTGCGCCCGTCTGCTGGCATCGGCCGAGGGTATCCGTGGGTGATCGTAGCGTGGATTGCCCTGGCGCTGACGGGCTACTACCAGTCCAGCACGTTTGTGAACCCGATCAACAAGGCGCTCGAAGGCTGGCGCGTCGCCGCGCCCGACTGGCAGACGCGCGTGCAGACTGGGGGCGATCAGCTTCACCGCTACATCGTCACCGGCGATGAATCACACATCGCCAATTCCCGGACGATTCCTTTTTATGGCAATGTCGAGCTGCAGAAGCAGATGGCAGACGACCCGGCCGTGCGCCGCATTCTTCCGCCTCATCTGCTGCCACCGATGCTGCCTGTGCATGTGGTCGCCGAAGGCAAAGCCTACTGGCCCACGCCCGGGCCGGAGAGGGCGCTGCTCAATCACAATCGCTTCGGTGTGCTGGATCGCTCAGGCGAACCCGAGCCCGGACGGCTCAAGCTGACTTATCGCACCACGCCTGACCGCCGATGGTTTGTCACCAATGCAAAGCTGATCTTCAACCGCAGCGATGACATCGGCCTGTACTGTCACTCCAACGGCCAGACGCAGACGCTCATCGCACCGGGTGTCAGCACGAAGCTCATCGACGGGCCGCTGTACTTCAAGGTAAGCGCCGAAGAGTTCGAGCTGGATGTGGTCGATCATGCCCAGTATCTCGGGGGCACGTTCTCGATCACCTCACCAGTGCCCATCGGCCGGGCGGCGTGGCTCTCCGAGACGCTGCTGCATCACAGCCTGGTGTTTCTCGCTTCGGGCATCGTGGTGTGTGTGATCAGCTTCTGGCTGTGCGCCGGAGCGTCCATCGCAGTGAAAGGAACATGAAGCCGCATCGCAGGCATCCAGACTCAAGGGAATCGACAGCACACCGCTATCTGGAAATTGAAACGCAGTCATCCGCACCTCTCACCGTCGAAGCATCCTCATGAAAACCATCCTTGTCACCGGGTCATCAGGTCTGATCGGCTCTGCCGTGTGCGAGTCTTTTCTTAATCAGGGCTGGCAGGTTCATGGCATCGACAACAACCAGCGAGCAGCATTCTTCGGCGCAGAAGGGGACACGCGCTGGAATCAGCAGCGCATGGTATCGCAGTATCGTCACTTCACACATCACGAGGTGGACCTGCGTCACCGCGATGCGATATTGAAACTGGTGGATCAGCTGCGCCCTGCAGCCATCGTGCACGCGGGCGCGCAGCCGTCACATGATCTGGCCGCGCGTGTGCCCTTCGATGACTTCGACACCAACGCAGGCGGCACGCTCAACATGCTCGAAGCCACCAGGCGGTTCTGTCCGGAATCGCCTTTCGTGCTGATGTCCACCAACAAGGTCTACGGCGACAGGCCCAACACCATTCCCCTGCGCGAACTCGATACCCGCTTCGACTACGACCACCCCAGCTACACCAATGGCATCAGTGAGTCGATGTCCATCGATGGCTCCATGCACTCGCTCTTCGGCGCTTCCAAAGTGGCGGCCGACATTCTCACGCAGGAATACGGCCGCTACTTCAACATGCCTACCTGCGCCCTGCGCTGCGGCTGTCTGACCGGGCCCGCGCACAGCGGCGTGGAACTGCACGGCTTTCTGAGTTATCTGATCCGCTGCAATCTCCAGCAGCGCGAGTACAAGATCTACGGCTACAAGGGCAAGCAGGTGCGCGACAATCTCGATGCCTCCGACGTCGCCGGCTTCATCGCAGCATTCATCGACAAGCCGCGCTCCGGCGAGGTCTACAATCTCGGCGGCGGCGCAGCGAATTCCTGCTCGATTCTCGAAGCCTTCAGCAAGGTGGAAGCCATCACCGGAAAGAAGCAGGTCAGCCAGTACATCGACCAGGCCCGCGCCGGCGATCACATCTGTTATTACAGCGACCTGACCAAGTGTCGCACGCATTACCCCGACTGGCAGATTCAGGTCACGCTCGATGACTGCTTTGAACGCATCAGCCGGGCATGGATTGATCGACTGGCCAACGCCTGACAGTCACACGCAGACAACACGCAGTTAACGCATCGACAACGCTATGAAAATCATCATCACCGGTATCTGTGGATTCGTGGGCAGTGCGCTGGCGCAGTCGTGGCTGGCGCAGGGGCATCACACCATCATCGGGCTGGACAATCTCAGCAGACCAGGCAGTCAGGTCAACTGGCAGAAGCTGCGCAGCATGGGCGTGCGCGTGATTCATGGCGACATCCGTCATGCCAGTGATGTCGATGCGCTTCCGCCCGCCGATGCGGTGATCGACGCTGCTGCCAATCCCAGTGTGCTGGCCGGTGTTGATGGGCAATCCAGCAGCAGGCAGCTGGTGGAACACAATCTCGCCGGGACGATCAACCTGCTGGAATACTGTCGCAGACACCAGGCTGCATTTGTCATGCTCAGCACCAGTCGGGTGTATCAGATCACCGCGCTGCTGGCCGTTCCCACGCAGGCACACGGCCAGCGATTCGTTCCAGGCGCGCCCGCTGCACCAATCCCCGGTTTCTCCGAAGCAGGCATCGATGAATCCTTCCCCACCGGCGCACCGTGTTCGCTCTACGGTGCCACCAAGCTCGCCTCGGAAAACATGGCGCTGGAGTATGGGCAGGCATTCAAGTTTCCCGTCTGGATCAATCGCTGTGGCGTGATGGCCGGCGCCGGGCAGTTCGCCCGCGCCGATCAGGGCATCTTCAGCTACTGGATTCACAGCTGGCATGAGAACGCACCGCTCAAGTACATCGGCTTCGATGGCACAGGCAGGCAGGTGCGCGACTGTCTTCACCCGGCCGATCTCATTCCGCTGCTCGATCAGCAGCTGGCGCAGCCGCATCACGACTGGCCGGTGGCGGATCGTGTCATCAACGTGTCGGGCGGAATGGCCTCGGCCATGTCGCTGGCGGAGCTGAGCCAGTGGTGCGCAGCGCATCTGAAAGTTGAGCGCCGTGTCGCTGCGGATCTCACGCCGCGCCCGTTTGATCTGCCCTGGATTGTGCTGGACCACTCCAAAGCCACGCGTCTGTGGAACTGGCAGCCTCGCCAGAGCACGCACGACATTCTGCTGGATATCGCTGAACATGCCCGCGTGCATCCCGACTGGCTGAGCCTGTCACGCTCATGAAAGCATGGACGCCCCCAAAGCCGCACAGCCTTTGATGGCCCAACGTCAGACAGGCGATTATCATCTTTGTAACGCAATGCCCGGGGCTGCAGATTCCAATCATGAAGACACCCGATACTCCTGCCACTGACCTGCCTGCACTGACACTGCTGAGTGTGGTCATTCCCGCGCGCAATGAAGAGGGGTGCATCATTTCCACGGTGGAGCATCTGCATCTGGAGCTGCGTCTCCACAACGTGCCCCATGAAATTGTCGTGGTGGACGATGGCAGCACCGATGCCACCTGGGAGCTTCTGCAGAAAGCCGCTGCCACCATGCCCGAGCTTCGCCCCGTGCAGAACACCGGGCAGCATGGCTTCGGGCGGGCGATCCAGTTCGGCCTGCGGAATATGAAGGGCGATGCGGTGGTCATCATGATGGCCGATGAATCGGACGACTGCCGCGACGTCGTGGTCTACTGGAACAAGCTCAACGAAGGATACGAGTGCGTCTTTGGCAGCCGCTTCATTCAAGGCGGCGGGGTCATCGACTATCCGCGCTTCAAGCTGACGATCAACCGCATCGCCAACTGGGTCATCAGCAAGCTGTTCCATATCAGACTCAACGACACCACCAACGCATTCAAGGCCTACCGCCGCACGGTCATCGAAGGCTGCGGCCCGCTGCTGGCGCCGCACTTCAACCTGACCATTGAAATTCCACTCAAAGCCATCGTGCGCGGCTACAGCTGGACGGTGGTCCCCATCACGTGGCGCAACCGCCGCACCGGCGAAGCCAAGCTCAAGCTCAAGGAAATGGGCAGCCGGTATTTCTTCATCATGATGTACGTCTGGCTGGAAAAGTATTTCAGCCGGGGGGACTACCGCAAGGCGAGTGAGCGGCCGGTGGCGGTGTCTCCTGCAACGCTGCCTGCATCGAGCGAAGCGGGGAATGAGGCAACGACCGTGGCATCGAGCGAAGCCGCCGACACTTCTCTTAAATCCGAGTGATCATCCTGGCCCCAGTGATCGCGGCCGACCCTTTTCGTCATCCCGCCCGTACGCCGATGACACACAGGCCCGGTCAGGCCTGACCGCATCGCCATCTGAGGTGTCATGTATCAGGCGTGCTGACGGGAATTCATCTTTCATTCATTGGCACCGGCCAGGATCCGCAGAGCCCGCTTGTGAGCAGGATGGAAGAAAGGAGGAGGAAGAAAGCGGGCGAAGGGACTCGAACCCTCAACATTCAGCTTGGGAAGCCAAACGGCCACAGTTCCATTCTTCTACCACGTCGCAGCTTACGACACCAGCCCCGACCGCTGGTACGAATCCTTGCACTTGGATGCGGTTCTGGCCCGTTTCACCCCACTTTCGAAGGGCACAGCGTAACCAATCACTTGCGATCTGTTGGCGGCCATAGGAGGCTTCAACTGGTAAAATATGATCACTTGAAGATCGCGGGAGCACGCATGTTGAAGCCGTCGATCCAACTGCATTCGCCAAACGAGATGGCCGTGATGCTGGCCAGTCGTATACGCGCTGAGCGCCTACGTCGAGAATGGAAACAGGAGACGCTCGCCGAGCGATCCGGCGTATCGCTGCCCACCGTTCGCCGCTACGAACGGACCGGCAGAACGTCGGTTAAGAACCTGTTCAAGATATGCCACGCTCTGGGCCAGTTGGACGAACTGGCCGACTTCCTCAAGCCACCCCGCGCGTCCAGCATCGAGGAACTGAAGATCATTGCCGGGATGGGCCAGCCCAAACGCAAGCGAGGGGTCAAGTAGTCAACCGGTCAGCTGGAACGTCCACCACGCGAGGACAAAAAACGTCCCTATCGGGTATAATTACAGGCCCATCATGCAGCGCCGGGCCCCGAGAAGGTCCCATACACAACATCAGATACCCGTTCGGGTACATTTCTGATTGACAAGCAGCGGGTTCTAGCCGATGATACGGAGTCGTGCGGTCGAAATATACCCGATCAGGACTAAGCATATGCAGTTCGCCTCTGACATCACGCGTCTCCGCAAGGCTGCTGGGTTGACCCAGTCGGAACTGGCGCAACGCGCCGGCGTCGGCCTGCGGTTCGTCCGTGAACTGGAGCAGGGCAAGCCGACTGTCCGCCTCGACAAGGTTCAGCAGGTACTCGATCTGCTCGGCCATGAACTGCACGTGAGGCCCAAACGATGAGCCGCCAAGCCCACGTCTACTATCGCGATCGACTCGCGGGAACGCTCGCTGAATTGTCCGGTGGCGGGTATCGCTTCGCCTATGATCCTGCTTACCTGAACGACGGCCCCGCCATCTCGTTGACGCTGCCTCTGCAAACCGAGCCGTTCGAGTCGTCCGAGTTGTTCCCGTTCTTCGCGGGGCTGGTGCCAGAGGGTTGGTATCTCCGCATCGTCGCACCGACGATCAAGGTCGATGAGACCGATACCTTCGGCCTGCTCCTGCACACCTGCCAGGACTGCATCGGCGCGGTGAGTCTGAGGGAGGTGAACGATGCCGATTGACTACGATGCCAAGATGCTCCGCTCGATGTTCGGCAAACCGATCCGCCCGACCATTGCTGTTTCATCCACCGAGATCGCGCTCGAAGCCCAGAAGCTGGCCGGCAAGCTCAGCATCTCCGGCGTCCAGCCCAAACTATCGATGCGTCTCGAGGGCGAACAGTTGGTGCCAGTCGCACGTGATGGCCAGTTCATCCTGAAGCCACAGACGCAGGACTTCGCTGAATTGCCACAGAACGAATATCTGTGCATGTCGATGGGTCAGCGGTTCGACCTGCGTACCGCGCCGTGCCTGCTCCTCGAACTATCCGACGGGACACCGGCTTATCTGGTCAAGCGATTCGATCGATTCAAGAAGGGTCGCCGCGTCGAGAAACTGGCCTGCGAAGACATGCACCAGATTCTCGGCGGCCCCGACAAATATGCTGGCAGCCACGAGCAGATTGCTGCCGCCATCCGTGACCATTGCACTTTCGCGCCGCTCGAATTGCAGCGGCTGTTCGAGTTGACCATCTTCAACTTTGCCATCGGCAACGGCGACGCCCACCGCAAGAACTTCTCGCTGCTGACCAGCGAAGAAGGCACCATCGCGCTTAGCCCCGCCTATGACCTGGTGTCGTCCCGTCTGGCCATCCCCGCCGAAAGCGATGAGTTGGCCCTGACCGTCAACGGGAAACGTAACCGGCTGCGTCGCGCAGACTTTATCGCCTTCGCCGATCACTGTGGCGTCGCGCCCGAGTATGCCGAACGCAAACTCGCCGACCTGCTTGCCCTCCATGAGACGTTCATCGAGATGATCACTGCGTCGCAGCTCAGCGACGACCTGCGTGATGGGTTGGCCAACATCATCAGCGCCCGCTTGGAACGCCTGCGGTGATGATGGTGCAGTGCCAGTCCTGACCGCCATGGTTCCTTCCCGGACACGATTTATGGTGACGCCAGCGGGAACAGCCGCAGCCATAGACAGACTTTGTTTTGCGTGTCCGGTTTTTCGCGACGGCACAGACCGGGCTGCGTGCAGCGTCGACACACGCACCCCGGTCCACAGGTTCAAAAGGTCCAAAAGGTCGCGCTGCCGGGGCTTCTGAACCTTTTGAACCCCCGAACCCGACCGCCTCTGGCCCGCCCAATAGCGCCGCCGCAATTCGACACGTTCACAACAAACTGTGCTTACAGGGCCGATGCGTTCCCGTGCCATCGGGAGCGTCTCTCGCCGGGAAGGAACCATGCCTTCTTGACCTTTTGCGCTTATTGCGCGCCGCCCTATACGCGTGCGGGCACATCGCGGGGGCACGGACAAGAAGCGCAAAAAGGTAATACGCATTTTCTTTAATTTGCGCGCTCTATCCATTGTGTTTTAGTGATGGATTGGATTCGCTCTGGCGTGAGGTTATTCCAGCTCTGGGCGCAGGCTTTGTCGATGGCCGCTTCATCCTCGAACACGCGATTGCTCAGGTCGTGCTCTTTCATCCAGCACCATAGACGCTCCATCGGCATCAGCTCCGGGCTGTACGCCGGCAGGAACAGCAACGTCATCCCATCAGGAACCTTTAACGCCCTGGCGTGATGCCAGCCTGCATTGTCCAGCACCAGGACCACATGCACATCCGGCCCGGCTTCGCGAGAGATCATCGCCAGATGATGGCTCATCACCACGGCATTGACCGTCGGGCTGATCAACGCCGAAGAGGCCCCCGTCAACGGGTTGACGGCACCAAAGATGTAGGCCCATTTGTACTGCGTCTGCCTGACCATCACGGGCCTGCTGCCACGGGTTGACCAGACCTGGGTCAGCCGGCCCTGCTGGCCGACGCGGGCTTCATCCTGGAACCAGACTTGCACCTTCTGGTCAGGATGCCGCTGCCTCACTTGATTGAGAAAAGGGGGGCCTGCTTGAGCCATGTCTGCTGGGCCTGCGGGTCGGTCTTGCGATGACGTGGCCGGGGCTTGAGGCAGGAAAGGTTGAGTCGATGCAGCAGCCTGTACACAGCGGTCAACTGCATGGGCTTGTTGAACTCCCGTTCCAGAATGTTCTTGAAATCCCTGCCCCGCAGTGTGCAGACACCATCGGCGTCACGAGGGCCAGCCAGAACACGGGCCTTGAACATCTCACGCTGCTGAGCATCAAGCATGGGAGGCCGGCCGGTCTGGCGTCTGGGGACCAGACCTTCCAGGCCGTGGTCGCGATAGGCATAACACCATCGCTGGACGAATCGCCTGCTGCGTCCGACGTGGCTGGCGATCTGCGGTGCGGTCCGGCCTTGGATCGCCAGCAGCACGCATCGCAGCCGGTCTCGGGCCTTGGCCTGACGCTCACGGCCGATACGAGCAGTCAGCGTGGCAACATCGTGATCGTGACGAGCAATGATCTGCATCCCAAGCTCCCTTGAAGCCGTAAAAATGCATGATCGCAAAACAAACCCAATCGCGCAATACAAACATCCACCTGGCGCGTCGGAATATTGAGGAAAGCGTAT
>Ga0182792_1000815_pt1 | contig 27653 bp, 28 predicted proteins | sample Passage237B_FD_130497 | JGI IMG/M metagenome (GOLD analysis project Ga0182792, IMG submission 130497) | Cellulose adapted compost microbial communities from Newby Island Compost Facility, Milpitas, CA, USA - Passage2 37B (version 2) (version 2) ...
CGCGCTGGTCGCGGCCCGGCGCGCCCGGTGGGCAAGTTGGCGGGCCGCCCGAAGGGGTTGCCCGGGCTCGCCCTTCCACGTTGCAGCCGCACGAGCGTTAGCCATTCGGCTTCAGCTCCAGTGCAGCCCCCCGCGCGCGTAGGTGCGCGGGCTGCCGGAGCCCTCCTGGATTCCAGCCACCGGGGGCGTCACTCCAGGGTGGCGCCCGACGACTTGATGATCGGCTCCCACTTCTCGCGCTCCTTCTTCAGCAGCTTCGTGAAGTCGGCGGCCGTCCCGCCGATCGGAATCAGACCCGCGTCGACGAACTGCTGCTGCAGCGCGGGGACCTTCATGGCGGCAACCGCCGCCCGCTGCAGCTTTTCGATCACCGGCGCGGGGGTGTGGGCCGGCGCCAGCAGGCCTCCGTAGATCTCCACTTCGTAGCCGGGCACGCCGCCCTCGGCGATCGTCGGCAGGTCGGGCAACGTCCTGGAACGGTACGGATTGGCCGCGGCGATCGCGCGCACCTTGCCGCCCTTGACCAGCTGCGCTGCAACGGCGGTCGAGACAATCGCCGCATCCACGCGCTCTCCCACCAGGTCCAGCATGGCAGGGCTTTCGCCCTTGTACGGCACGTGCGTCAGGTCCGTCTTCGTCATCGACTTGAACAGTTCCATGGCCAAGTGCTGCGGCCCGCCTGAGCCGGAGGAGCCGTAGCTCAGCTTGCGGTCCTTGGCCAGCTGCACGAACTCGCGGACGTCGCGCGCCGGCAGGCCGTTGCGCACCACCAGCAGGTGGTCGTAGGTGACGACGTGGCTGATCGCCTGCAGGTCCTTGTCGACCTTGTACGAGAGTTTCGGATCCATGATCGGGCGCAGCGTGAGATTGCCCGCACCGCCGAACACCAGCGTGTAGCCGTCGGCCGGCGACTTGGCCACCAAGTCCGTGCCGATCACGCCGGCCACCCCAGGCTTGTTCTCCACGATCACGCTCTGGCCCAGCAGCTTGGCCATTTCGCCGGCCAGCAGCCGGGCGGACAGGTCGGTGGCGCCGCCCGGTGGGTACGGCACGACGATGCGCACCGTCTTGTCGGGATAGCCCGCCTGGGCCAGGGCGGGCAGCGGCCCGCTCAACACGCAGCCGACGGCGAGTGCGACCAGTGCCGGGAAAAGACGTCGCTTCATTGCAGTCTCCTTTGGGGGTATCGCTCCGCGGGCGAAACCGCCCCCGGCGTGTGCTGTCTGCCAGAACATCATAGCCTGGAAATTTCGTTATGAACACCCTAATTTCACTACGAGACGCACGCCCAGCGACCGTCTACGCTCCCCGGCAGACAGGAACCCCATGACGAACTTCATCCAGTACACGCAGGACGGCCCGGTGGTCACCCTGACCATGAACGAGCCGGAGCGCCGCAATCGCCTCACCGGCAACAGCGCGGTCGCCGATTTCCTGGTCGCCATCGACCGCATCCACGCGGACCGCGGCGTGCGCGCGGTCATCCTCACCGGCGCCGGGACGGCCTTCTCTTCCGGGGGCGACTTGCGCGACATGCAGCGGCAGTCCTCCGGGCAGCTGCCGGGAACGGAGATCCGGCAGGAGTACCGCACCGGCATTCAGCGGCTGCCGCTGGCGCTGTTCAACCTGGAGGTGCCCGTCATCGCGGCGATCAACGGTCCGGCCATTGGCGCGGGGCTGGATCTCGCGTGCATGTGCGACATCCGCATCGCGGCGGAGACGGCCACTTTCGCGGAGAGCTTCGTCAAGCTCGGCATCATCCCCGGCGACGGGGGCGCGTGGCTGCTGCCCCGCCTGATCGGACTCGCGCGCGCCAGCGAGCTGTCGTTCACCGGCGATCGCATCGATGCCCAACAGGCAGCGGCATGGGGCTTGGTGTCGCGGGTGGTGCCGGCGGACCAACTGCTGGCAGCGGCGAACGAGGTCGCCGCGCGCATCGCGGCCAACCCCCCGCACGCGGTGCGCCTGACCAAGCGGCTGCTGCGCGAGGCCATGCACACGCGGCTGGACACGCTGCTCGAACTCTCCGCGGCATTCCAGGCGCTGTCGCACCAGAGCGCAGACCATCGCGAGGCCGTGGCGGCGTTCCTCGAAAAGCGGCCTGCAGTGTTCCAGGGCTGACCGAGTGGGAGTCGGCGCCGGCGCCGGCGCCGCGCCGCTCCCTGGCTGAAGGCACCAGTCCGCTCTCGAGACCGCCCGCACTCGGGCGGTATCTCGTGGAAGATCCGGTCACGCTGCAGTGGCAGCCGCTCGGTGTGCATCGCCGCCCGCGGAGGCTGCGCGTGCAGCTGCCGCGGCTCCGGTCTCTAGGCTGCCTCGTGCGAACGCATCAGCTTGGCCTTGGCCGCCTGGTATTCCGCCTCCATGCGCGCGACGAGCGTCTCCACATCGGGGATGTCGCCGATCGAACCAATGCCCTGCCCCACGCCCCAGACGTCCTTCCAGGTGCTGGTGCGCAACAGGGGCCGCGACCGACCCGGCGAGGTCGGCAGGTTCTCGGGGTCGAGACCCGAGGCGACGATGCTGGCGCGCAGGTAATTGGCGTGCACGCCCGAGAAGTAGTCGGTGTAGATCACGTCTTCGGCGTTGCCCTGCAAGACCGCCTGCTTGTAGGCCTCGCTGGCATTCGATTCGCTGGTGGCGATGAAGCGCGTGCCAACGTAGGCGTAGTCGGCGCCCATCGCCTGCGCCGCCAGCACACCGGCGCCGTTCGTGATCGTGCCCGACAGCGCGATCGGCCCGTCGTAGTGCTTGCGCACCTCGTTGACGAAGGCGATTGGATTGAGGCGCCCGGCATGCCCGCCAGCGCCGGCGGCGACCAAGATCAGCCCGTCGACGCCGCCTTCGAGCGCCTTCATGGCGTGCCGCAGGTTGACCACGTCATGCAGGATCACGCCGCCGTAGCCGTGAATCTCCTGCACCAGTTCGTTGGGTGCACGCAGACTGGTGATGGTGATCGGCACCTGGTGCTTCGCGCACACCTCCAGATCGTGCACGAGCCGCGTGTTGTCCTTCTTGATGATCTGGTTGACGGCAAAGGGCGCCACCTTCTTGTGCGGGTTCGCGGCGGCGTAGGCCGCGAGCTCGGCCTTCAGCTCGGTCAGCCAGCGCCCCAGTTCGGGCTCGGGGCGCGCGTTGAGCGCCGGGAATGAGCCGACGACACCGGCCTTGCACTGCGCGGCGACCAACGCCGGGTACGACACGGTGAACATCGGCGAGCAGATCACCGGCAGCCGCAGCTTGCCCTGGAGAAGTTTCAGCGTGGCCATCTTCTGTCGGTCTCCTCTTGTTCTCGCCGGTGCCCGGCGGCGTCAACGCGGAAAAAAATACGTGCGCGATCGCGTTCTCTTGCGCCCGCGTGGCGCCGCCGGCAGCAGGGGCCGCGAACACCCGCGGCAAGCGGCTGCCAGGCCAGGTGAGCAAGTCGGCAGCCTGTGCAAGGGCGCTCAGCGGCCTTCGAACTTCGGCGGGCGCTTGGCGATAAACGCGGCGGCGCCTTCCTTGTGGTCATGGGTCGCGAGCAGCTGGTTCTGCACGTGCGACTCGAGCTCCAGAAAGGCATCGATGCCGACTCCCGCCGTGCCCACAAACAGCCGCTTGGCCATGCCAAGCGCCAGACCGGCCGATGCCGCGAGATCGCTCGCAATCGCGGTGGCACGCTGCTCAAGCTGGTCTTCGGCGACCAGCTCCGTCAGCAGGTTCAGGCGCATCGCCTCCTCGCCCGTCACGATGCGTGCCGACATCACCAGTTCCTTGGCACGCAGTACGCCGACGTACTGCGCCAGCAAAAAGGCCGCGCCACCGTCGGGTGCGAGACCGACCTTTCGAAACAGCTGGCCGAACTTGGCGGTGGGCGTCGCCAGGATGTAGTCGCTGGCCAGCGCAAGACTCCAGCCAATGCCAACCGCCGGCCCGCGCACCGCCGCGATGATGGGCTTTTCCAGGTGGACCATCGCGCGGATCAGCGCGTGGGCCGAAGCCAGGCGGCGGCGCCCGCTGCGGATGTCGGACTGTCCGAAAGACGTCACGTCCGCGCCCGAGCAGAACGAGTTGTTGGCGCCGGTCAGGATGACGGCCCGCACCCGGTCGTCCTCCGCGAAACCCTGGAAGGTGGCAATCAGCCCGTCCTTCATCTCGGCGCTCAGCGCATTGAGGCGCGCCGGCGCGTCCAGGGTGACGCGGGCAATGCCGGCGTCGATTTCCACTCGAACCGTCACGGTGTCTCCTTTTCCGTTCCGGGACCACCGTCCCGGACCAGGGACCGGCGGCAGCCAGGCGCCGTCCAGGGTCCCGTTAACCTAACAAGCGGTAGGTGAGACTACTACACAAGACGCGACACCGCCATGGCGACGGGTATCCGAACGGTGCTCCGTCTCGCGTTGCCCCTCGTGCGCCGGCTGTCTTGGCGCAGATGCGCGTTCCGGCCAGCCCGATCAGGACGCTGGCGCAACTCGGCGCGGCTCGTGCGGGCACAGCGCGCCGGCATTGGCTGTGGCAGTGTCACCCGCGGGTGCTTGTCCGACGGGCTGCGCCCCACGCGACCTGCGACCCATCGGCTCCGCACGCGCGGCGCTCACGGCGCTGGTCCGCGCACCGCACTGCGAACCGCCCGGCGCGCTCCGCGCGCGGCGCTGCGTTTCAGCATCTGCCGCTCCGTTTCCGATCTCCACGCCCAGCACGTCGAGCACAAGGCTGTGGACGCGCCTGTGGGTACTCAACGCGGGCAAGAGATATAGTGCCAAACGTGCGTTAGGTGACTGCTTGGATGGAGGATGACTTGGCTCGACTGGAAGATCTGCCCGTGAACAGACCCGCGCTCACGTATCCCTTCTCGCAGGCACCGGCGCGCGGCCGCACGATCGAGGTGGTGCCCGGCGTGCACTGGATACGCATGCCGCTGCCGTTCGCGCTGGATCACATCAACCTGTGGGCGATCGACGACGGCGCCGGCTGGGCCGTCGTCGACACCGGCGTGCGAACCGACCACGCGGTGGCGGTGTGGCGCGAGCTCTTTGCCAATGCGCCGGACGACCGCTCCCTGACGCGTGTGATCGTCACGCACATGCACCCGGACCATGTCGGCCTGGCAGGCTGGCTGACGCGCAAGTTCAACGTGCGGCTGTGGATGACGCGGCTGGAGTACCTGAGCTGCCGCGCGGCGGTGTCGGATACCGGCCGCGAAGCGCCGCCCGATGCCATTCGATTCTTCCGGCGCGCCGGCTGGGGCGACGCCATGATCGAGGCGTACCGCGCCCGCTTCGGCAACTTCGGCAAGAACATCCACCCTCTGCCCGACAGCTTCCGCCGCCTCAGCGACGGCGAGGAACTGCGCATCGGTGCGCATCTGTGGCACGTCATTGTCGGCAATGGCCACTCGCCCGAACACGCCTGCCTGTACTGCCCGGAGCTCAAGGTGCTGATCTCGGGCGACCAAGTCCTGCCCCGCATCTCGTCCAACGTCTCGGTCTACCCGATCGAGCCCGACGCCGACCCGATGGCCGACTGGCTCGCCTCACTCGACAAGCTGCAGCGACTCGTGCCCGATGACGTCCTCGTGCTGCCGTCGCACAACGAGTGCTTCCGCGGGCTGCACGCACGCATCGAGGCATTGCGGCAGGGACAGGAGCGTTCGCTGCAGCGCCTGCGGCGCACGCTCCAGGAGCCCAAGCGCGCGATCGACGTGTTCGGCGCGCTGTTCGCCCGCAGCATTGGCGACTCCGATGTGGCGCTGCTCGGCCTGGCGACCGGCGAGAGCCTGGCCTGCCTGAACCACCTGCTGCAGCGCGGCGAGCTGACCTGGGAGGACGACGCCGGCGGCGTGGCCTGGTACCGCCTCAGTGCGGCGGCTTGAACGCCGGGGCATCGCTTCCGCGGCTTCGGCAAAGCTCGCGTCGATGGTGCGCAGGCCTGGGCGGCGAGCTGGTGAGGGATGTCACCTCTGATCCAAGCGCCGTCATCGGCTGCCGCCCGGCGGTGAACGGATCCGCCGCCAGACCGTAGGCCGTCGCCTGGAAGACCGGCGCGCCGGCGGGGGGCGCAAGCGGCACCTCGGCGGCCGCATCGCGTGGGCGAGTGCGCGCACCGATGCAGACCGGCCCAGGAGGCAGTCGGCGCGCAGCGGTCCACCCCGAGTGCCGAGGGGGGCCGCGCATTCTCCACGGCGCGCCGCAACGCCGGCGGTCGTGAGCGCGCCGGCGCACGACCACCGAGGGTTTGCATTGCGGACGGATCCTGCCCTTTGGGCCCAGGGCCGCGCCGTCGCATTTGCCGCCGCCTTCGTTCGCATTTTCGAACGGTATTCGACAATTTTAGCGCTCGGTGCCGCCCGGCCTCCGAGCGCGCCGCCCCGATCCGGCGGCGAAAAGCAGCGACGCGAGGGAATGCCTGTTTGACGGTGGCGAACGTCCCGAGTATTCTTTAAATCAATAGATCGTTCGTAGATTCGAACGCAATAAGAAAAGGAGCAGTCCAGCATGGACGTCAACAGTGGCGCACAGCCGCAGCGCAACGCCGTCGCCGAGGACCGTGCGCCAATGGCGCTGACGCGCGTGTTACACCTGCTTCGCTTACTCGCGGATCAGCCGGGCGGCCTCTCACTCGCACAGCTCAGCGCGGCGTTGCAGGCGCCCAAAACCAGCGTGCTCTCGCTGCTGCGCGGCCTCACCGCGCACTGCTACCTGCAGCGCAGCGACGGCCTGTACCGGCTGGGCCCAGAATCGCTGGCGATGGGCGCGCAGCTGGTCGCAGCGCGCCAAAGGGAGGCGGCCGCGCGGCGCGCGCCGCCGGGGCCCCAGTCCAGCGCCAGCGCCTGCTTCGACGCAATGTGCCAGCAGGTGCTGCAGGGTCGGCCGCACCGCGCCGGCCGCCGTATGCTCAACATGAAAGCCCCGCGGCAATGAACGCCGATAGCCTCATCGCGCGCGCACAACGACGCTACGCGCTGACACGCGTCGTGCGCGCGAGCTGGGGTGGGACGTTCGAGCGCGTCGGGACCAACACACGGGTCGCGGTCGGCATCCGCTCCGGCAGCGGGGAGCCCTTCTACGCCGCCCAGCGCAGGAACAGCGCGACGAAGCCGGCCGACGGCGCCACGGTGCACGCGCCCGCCGAGCGGGCGCGCAGCCAAGACATTGGCGCGCAAGGCGCACGGCAGTGTGCAGGGGACTCCGAGAGGTGGAGTGCCTGATGCTAGACAGCGCCGTAAGGCTCACGCTCGCACAGCACAGCGCCGCCTGGCGCTTCAGCGATCTCGCCCCCGACCGCCGACTGCAGTTGCGGCAGGACCTGCTCGCATGGATGGCAGTCACGCTGTCCGGCGCGCAAGATCCGCTGGTGCACCTGCTCGCGGAGGACGCGCTCGAGCAAGGCGGCCACGGGCAGGCCACCGTCGTCGGCCACGGCTTCGCCACCTCGACACGGCAGGCGGCGCTCGTCAACGCGGCTGCGTCCCAAGTAACGGATGGGGACGGCGCGATGGCGATGGGGTCGGCCGTGCTGCTGGCGTCGCTGCTGGCGTTGGCCGAGTCGCGCGGCGACAGCGGCCGCGCGTTCATGACCGCGTTCGCCGCCGGCCAGGACTTGCTCGACCGCATCGAGGCCGATCGCCCCGGCGCGGCGGGGCTGGGCGCGGCCGCGGGCGCCGCCCACCTGCTGCAGCTCAATGCCGCCGACACCGCCGCGGCGCTCGCGGTGGCCGGAGCAACGGCGCCTGCAGCGGGGGGCCTGAGCCGGCCGATGCAGGCCGGCAAGGCCGCGGCGGACGGCCTGCTCGCCGTCCATCTGGCCGCCCGTGGCTACGGTCCCGGCGCTGAGACGCTGAGCGCGTCATCGCCCGCCGTGCCGCAGCGGGTCCCACCTATGCCGCGGGACCGCGGTCTGCGACAGCCGCACCTGGGGCACCTGACCCTGCCCGTGCTCGATCAAGCCGACGCACAAACCCTGCTGCGACTGGTGGACCAGCTCGACGACTTGCCCGACCTGTCGCCCCTGGCCGGCGTGCTGGCGGCGCGGCCCGCGTGCCGGCACTGAGGCGCGGGACGCTCGATGCGCCGCCGCCCCGGGGAATTTGCATTGCGCGCGCCAAGCCGAGACCGTCATCACGAGTTGCGCACGGTCGGCGCTGTTCGCCGTCGCGCCTTTGCCCGGGTCGGAGGCGCGTTGCGCAGCGTTGCCAGTGCGAGCCGGCACGGTTACGATGCAGGCTAACGGTTGTTAGTTAGATGAAGGAGCTCCACGCGAGCGCGCCCGCCGCGTTCCCGTGCGACCCCATTGAGGAGCAGTGAGATGGCGATCGATTACGACAGGCTGATGGCATGGCCCTTCGAGGACGTGCACCAGCGCTATACCGAGCGCGACACGATGCTGTACGCGCTGGGCATCGGCCTCGGTGCCGACCCGCTGGACGAAACCGAGCTGCGCTTCGTCTACGAGAAGAATCTGCTGGTGCTGCCGACGATGGCGGTCGTGCTGGGCCACCCCGGCATGTGGATGAAGGACCCGCGCAGCGGCATCGACTGGGTGCGGCTGGTACACGGTGAACAGGGGCTGACGTTGCACAAGCCGCTGCCACCGGCTGGCGAGATCATCGGCCGCACACGCATCACTGGCATCGTCGACAAGGGCCCCGGCAAGGGCATGCTCGTCTACTCGGAACGCACGGTGCGCGACGCTCGTACGGGCGATCCGCTCGCGACGATGACATCGACCACGTTCTGCCGTGCCGACGGGGGCTTCGACGGACCGACCGGCCCGGTCAAGCCGGTGCACGAACTGCCCACGCGCGCACCTGACCGCAGCCTGGACTTCGCGACTCAGCCCCGCGCAGCGCTGATCTACCGCCTGTCGGGCGACTACAACCCGCTGCACGCCGAGCCGGCCATCGGCCGCGCCGCCGGCTTCGAGCGGCCCATCCTGCACGGGCTCGCGACCTACGGCATCGCCGCCTGGGCGGTGATCCGGGCGGTCTGCAACGGCGACCCGGACGGCATCGTCAGCTTCGACGTGCGCTTCTCCTCGCCCGTGTACCCGGGCGAAACCATCCGCACCGAGATGTGGGTCGACGACAAAGTGGTCTCGTTCCGCGCCCGCGTCCTCGAACGGGACACCGTCGTGCTGAACAACGGTCGCGCCACGCTGCGCTGACGCAGCGCCCGGTTCCATGCGCACAACGCCAGCGATGCCCTGCGACCGGTTTGCACCGCTCCTTGGTGCCCAACCGGCAGCGCCACCCGCCGCCTATGTGCCGGACCACCGACGCGGCGTCACGTCAGGTGGGCCGTAGTAGCGCGATCACTGCATCACAACCAAGAATCCAAGGAGACAAGCATGCGATCGATCCTCAAGACCTTGCTGGCCTGCCTCGCCGCCAGCGCCCCCTTTCTCGCCTGCGCCCAGGTCGAGAACTATCCGACCAAGCCGATCCGCTTCATCGTGCCGTACAGCGCGGGAGGCAGCACCAGCACGGTCGCTCGCCTGGTCGGAACCAAGCTGAGCGAGGCCTGGAAGCAGCCGGTGCTGATCGACAACCGCCCCGGCGGCAGCACCGTCATCGGAACGCAGGCCTTGGCCAAGTCGCCGGCCGACGGCTACACGATCATGCTGGTCGTCAACACCCATCTGGCCAACGGGCACCTGCGGAAGAACCTGCCCTACGACACGATGAACGACTTCACGCCGGTAGCCACGCTGGTGAAGACGGAACTACTGCTGGACGTCAATCCGACGATGCCCGCGTCGACGCTGCCGGAGTTCATCGCGCTGCTGAAGGAAAAGCCGGGGCAGTTTAACGTCGCCACCATCGGCAGCGGCAGCGTGACGCGCCTGATCTCAGAACTGTTCCTGATGGAGACTGGCACCAAGGCGGTCCACGTCGCGTACCAGGGCACGCCGCAGATGCTGCAAGACCTGATGGGCGGCCAAGTGCAATTCATCTTCGACACGCCGGCCACCACGCTGCCCTTGGCCAAAGACAAGCGCCTGAAGCCGCTGGCGGTGACCGGGACGAAGCGGCTCGCGGCCTTTCCTGACGTGCCAACCTTTGCCGAGATGGGCTTGCCCCAAATCGACATGAGCGTCTGGTTCATGGCCATCGCGCCCGCCGGCACGCCCAAGCCGATCATCGCCAAGCTGAACGCCGAGATCAACCGCATCCTCGCCCTGCCCGACGTCAAGAGCGCGCTGGCATTGCAGGTCATGGAGCCGTTCATCTCGACCCCTGAAGAGTCGGCCAAGATGCTGCGCGCCGTCTACGACCAGTACGGCAGGGTCATCGCCAAGGCCGGCATCAAGCTCGAACAGTGAACGTCTTCCGAGTCCCGCAACCACCCCACCAGAGGCACCCTTCCATGTTTGGCATCCGCACCCTCGCCCGCATCGCGGGCCTCCTCACGTTCGCTGTAGCGGCCGCGACCGCCTCGGCGCAGACTTACCCGAGCAAGCCGATCAAGCTGATCGTTCCCTACGCCACCGGCGGCTTCACCGATGCGCTTTCGCGCCAGCTGGCGCAGAAGTTCAGCGAAAGCATGGGGCAGTCGGTGATCGTCGAAAACAAGCCCGGCGCCAGCACGATCCTCGGCGTGAGCGCGGCGGCCAAGGCGCCAGCCGATGGCTACACCCTGCTGCTGACCACCGGTGCCATGACCATCAACCCGCACCTGTTCCCCAAGCTGCCCTACGACGCAGAGCGCGACTTCGCTCCGATCGGCCGCGTCGTCGACCTGCCCTACGTGCTGGTGGCGCACCCCTCGCTGCCAGTCAACTCGTTCAAGGAATTCCTGGCCTACGCCAAGGCCAACCCGGACAAGATCAACTTCGGCACGCCGGGCAACGGCACTGTGCCGCACCTGGCGATGCAGCTGCTGGAAGACGCCGCCCGGATATCGGTGCAAAAGGTCCACTACAAGGGCAACGGCCCGGCGCTCACCGATCTGGTCGGCGGGCAGATCAACCTGCTGCTCGACGGGCTGCAGCAGCCGCTGCCGTTCATTACCAGCGGCAAACTCAAGGTGCTGGCCGCGGCGTCGCTCAAGCGCCTGCCCAGCCTGCCGGACGTTCCGACCATTGCCGAGACCTTCCCGGGCTTCGAATCCGGAACGTGGTATCAGCTTCTCGCCCCCGCTGGCACGCCGGCACCTATCATCGCGCGGCTCAACGCCGAGATCGAGAAGTTCACCAAGGACCCGGCGCTGCGCGACAAGATGCTCTCCCAAGGCGGAATCATGCACAGCAGTACGCCGCAAGAGCTCGCCGCCTACTCGAAGGCAGAGACCAAGCGTTGGGGCGAAATCATCTCGAAGGCCGGCATCAAGCTGGAGTGAGCGGGCGCACCTGATGTCCCAACGACGCCGCTTTCTGCTCGCGGGTGCAACCGCCGCCCTGGCCCCGCTGCCCGCCTGGACCGACAGCTGGCCCAGCAAGCCAATCCGCCTGATCGTGCCCTTTGCGCCAGGAGGGGCGCCCGACGTGGTGGCGCGCCTTCTGGCCGAGCGCCTTTCGGTCGCGCTCGGCCAGCCGGTGGTGCTCGACAACCGCGCCGGCGCCAACGGCATCATCGGCACCGATGCGGTGGCCAAGGCTGCGCCTGACGGCTACACACCGCTGGTGACCACCGGCGGTGCATAGACCGTCTCGCCCAGTCTGTATCCATTGCCGTACGACTCCATCCGGGATCTGGCTCCGATCAGCATGGTCGCCACGCTCGGCACCATGATCGTGGTGCATCCATCGGTGCCGGCCAAGACGCTGCAGGAGTTCATCGCACTGGCCAAGGCGCAACCTGGCAAGTTGAACTACGCGACCGGCTCGAGCCTGCTGCACCTGGTCAGTGAGACGTTCAAGCTTGCCACTGGCACCGACATCGTTGCCCTCCCCTACAAGGGCACCGGCCCGCAGCTGGCGGCGGTGCTCGCCGGCGAGGCCGCGATGACCATCGATCCCTTCACCGCGGTTCAGCACGTCAAGAGCGGCCGGCTGCGCGCCCTGGCAGTGTTGTCGCGCAAGCGCTCGTCCCTGCTGCCCGACGTGCCGACGCTGCAGGAGGCCGGCGTGTCCGGCGTCGAGCTCGATGCCTGGGCCGGCATGCTGGCACCGGCCGGCACACCGGCTGCAGTGCTCAAGCGCCTGCACACCGAGATCGCCAAGATCGTCGCGTTGCCCGAGTTCCGCGAGCGACTGGCCGCACTGAACTACGAACCGACGGGCACCACGCCGGAGCAATTCGCGCGGCTGATCGCCACCGACACCGCCAAGTGGGCCAAGGCGGTGAAAGCAACGAACTTCAAGGTGCAATGACGCTGCTGCAGCGGCGCGCGCGCCGCTGCGGGTCGCGCCGCGTGTCGGCGCGGCACAGAGGCACTCAGCCCGGGAGTTCGAGCATGGCCTTGGCCAGGATGTTGCGCTGGATCTCGCTGGAGCCGCCGTACACCGTGGCCGGCCGGGACGCAAAATACTGGTTGGCGATGTGCATCTGGGTACCGTCGGGCAGCGTCGTCGAAGCGTCAAGCGTGGCGCCCTCGGCCCCCACCTCCAGCAGCAGATCGGTCACGCGTTGCATTGCCTCCGTGATCCAGATCTTCAGCATCGAGACCTCCGCGCCCAGCTCGTCGCCGCGGCGCAGCACCTCGGCCATGCGCACGTATGACGCGCTCAAGTCCTCGACGTCGAGCCGCAGTTCGTCGTAACGCGCGCGCGTCGCCGGCTGCTCCAGCAGACCACGCGCGTTCATCAGCCGGTGCAGCAGCTGCAGCGGGGCCTTCGCCAGGCGCGGGTTGCCGATCAAGATGCGTTCGCTGCCCAGCAGCGACTTGGCCATGGTCCAACCGCGGTTGAGGCCGCCGACCAGATTTTGCTTGGGCACCCGCACGTTGTCGAGGAAGACCTCGCAGAACTCCGAGCTGCCGCTGAGATTGCGAATGCGCCGGACCGTGATGCCAGGGGTCTTCATGTCGGCAAGCAGAAAGCTGATGCCCTCCTGCTTCTTCGCCTCCGGATCGGTGCGCACCAGCATGAAGATCATGTCGGCTTCGTGGGCGAACGAAGTCCAGATCTTGTGGCCATTGACGACGAACTCGTCGCCTTCGAGCACGGCCTTGGTCCGCAAGCCGGCCAGATCGGAGCCCGCCCCGGGCTCGGAATACCCTTGGCACCAGCGCAGCTCGCCGGCCAGGATCCGCGGCAGGTAGTTGCGCTTCTGCTCTTCGGAGCCGTAGCGGATCAACAGCGGCCCCAGCATCGTGATGCCCATGTTGGTGGCAACCGAGACGCCATGGCGGTCGAACTCTTCGGCCATGGCCAGTTGGTCGTAAGCCGACAGTCCCATGCCCCCGTGTTCGGTGGGCCACCCCGGCGCGGCCCAGCCCTTCTCGGCCAGCTTGCGCTGCCACGACACGGTCTCCTGGATGCTCATGCGCGTGGCCGGGAAGCGCCATTCGGGCGGGAAATGCGCCGCCAGGAAGCTGCGGACCTCGCGCCGCAACGGGTCGCTCGACTCGGCCTCTTGGCTCGGGTCGCCCGCCCGCTCGCCGTAGCGGCGACGGTGCGTCGCGGCGTCGCCGAGCCACGCGGAGAGCACCATCGCCCGCTTGAGGAACAAGCCAATGTTGCACTCGTCGGTGTACCCGATGCCGCCTTGCAGTTGCACGCAGCCCTTGGCCACCTTCAACGCGGCATCCGAGCAGCGCGCCTTGGCCTGGCTGGCGGCGAGCGCACGCTCGTCGGCGTCCTGGCTGGCGTCGAAGCGCTGCGCGCTCTGGCGCACCACCGCCCGCGACAACTCCACCAACACGAACATGTCGACCGCACGGTGCTGCAGCGCCTGGAAGCTGCCGATCGGCTTGCCGAACTGCTCGCGTACCTTGATGTAGTCGACGGTGATCTCCAGCGCCTGCGCCATCACGCCGAGCAACTCGGCGCTGACGGCGAGCCGACCCTCGTCGAGCACGCGCTCGAGCGCAGCCGACGCCACCGCTGGACTCGCGACCACGGCCCGCGCCGGCACCGCCGTCAAGGTCAATTCGCTCCAGGTGCCGCCGTCAACCCGCGTCTGCGAACGGATCTCCAGGCCCGGCGCATCGCGGTCCACCAGGTACAGCGCACAGCCCTCGGCCGCAGCGGCCGAGACGATGAATGCGTCCACCGACTCGCCAATCGGCACAAAGCACTTGCGGCCATCGAGCACATGCTCTCCGTGGCGCAGGGTGGCCCGGGTCGCGGTCGGTTGCACCGACTGGCTGCCGGCAGCTTCCTGCCAGGCCAGGGTCGGCGTCCAATCGCCGGCGGCCAGGCGCGGCAGCCACTCCTGCTTCAGCGGCTCGTTGTCGCCGGCCAGCAATGCCCCGCCGGCCAGCAGCGCCGCCGCCGTCAGCGGCTCGGGCGCCAGCGCGCGCCGGTGCTGCTCGAGCAGCAACGCGAGCTGCGCGAATCCGAGCTGCATGCCGCCAACGTTCTCGGGCAGCCGGCAGCCGGTCCAGCCCATCTCCGCCAGTTCGCGCCAGGCGGCCGCATCGTAGCTCGGCGACTGACCGCGCAGGCCGCGCACGCGGCGGTACTCGGGATCGCGCGAGGAATACGCGGCCGCGGCATCGCGCACCATGCGCTCGTCGTCGCTCAACGCGTCGATACGGGAACTCAGGTCAATCATCGAATCAACTCCATCAACGGGTCTTGTCTTGGCTGGCCAGCCGGTCCCAGTCGAAGCGCGGCGGCTCCTTGGCGAGAAAGCGCTCCACCGCCTCCTGGTGGTAGGGCAGCGTCTTCACGGTCGCCGAGGCGAAGCCTTCGAGCTCGCCCATCAGCCGCTCGTCGCTCTGGAACGACTGGTTGAGCAGCGTCTTCATGATGCCTATGCTCTCGGTCGGGGCCTCGCGGAAGCGACCGGCGATCGCCATGGCCGCTGCCATCAGCGACTCGGGCTCGTGGATCTCGAACACGATTCCGAGCGACTTGGCCTCCTGCGCATCGACGACGCGGCCGGTGAACATCAACTCCTTGGCCTTGTGCAGCCCCACCGTGCGCGGTAACAGGAACATGGCGCTGAAGTCGGGCACCAGGCCGACGCGCACGAAGGCCTGGCAAAAGCGCGCGCGGGGCGTGCAGACGATTAAGTCGGCGGCCAGCGCGAAGCTGAAGCCGGCGCCGTAGCAGATGCCGTCGACCGCGGCAATCACCGGCTTCTCCAGGCCGACGAACTGCGGCAGCCAAGCCTGCACGTCGCGCAGGGGGGTGCGCCCCTCCGCCCGCGTGCGCGCCGTCACCGGCTTGCGCATGCCGGAGATGTCGCCGCCGGCGCTGAAGTTGTCGCCAGCGCCGGTGACCACCAGCGCCTTGACCGACGGGTCGTGCGAGATCACCGGCATCAGCGAGGCCAGCTCGTCGCGCATCTGTACGCTCAGCGGGTTGCGTTGGCGCGGGCGGTTGAGCGTGAGCACTCCGATGCCGTCGCGCAGCTCGTACTGGATGGTTTCGTAAGTCATACGGCCTCGTAGGAAGGGTGGGGATCGATCTTTCCCCGCCCAGCGCTTCCGTGCCGAGCAGGTTCTTGGGGCGGGGCCGAAGCCTTCAGCGGCGCGCAGCACGCGCGCGTAGGTGACCTGGCGCAACACCGGGGATTCACGCGCGAAGCCGAAACCGCCGTGGATTTCGAATCACTTCTCGCTGACGTTCATCACCGCGTCGCCTGGAACAACTGAGCGGCCGGCGGCACGGGTGCGCATCTCAGTGGATGGACAGTCCGCCGTCGACGCCGATCAGCTGGCCCGTGACATAGCTGGCGCCGGGCGAGGCAAGGAAGACGAACATCGGCGCGAGTTCGGCCGGCTCGGCCCAGCGGCCAAGCGGAACCCGCTCAAGGTACGCATCCTTGAAGCGCGGGTCGGTGCGAATGGTCTCGGTCATCGGCGTGGCAGCGCCCGGGGCGACCGCATTGACCACGATGTTGTAGCGCGCCAGCTCCTTGGCGGCCGACTTGGTGAAGCCAAGCAGACCGGCCTTGGCCGAGCCGTAGTTGATCTGGCCGAGCGTCCCCAGGATGCCCGCCGTGGAGGTGACGTTGATGATCCAGCCCTGCTTGCGCTCCATCATGCCGTTGACGACCGCCTGCAGGCAGTTGAAGCTGCCCGTCAGGTGCACCGCGATCACCTCATCCCACTGCGGGGTGGTCATGCGGTGCAGCATGGCAGTGCGGGTGACCCCGGCGTTGTTCACCAGGATCTCGACCGGGCCGAAAACCTCGTTGACCTGCTGCACGGCGGCGTCCACCTGCTGGCGGTCGGACACATCACAGGCGAAAGCTTGGGCGCGGCCGCCGCGCTCGCGAATGCCGGCGGCGACCTTCTCCGCAGTGGCAATGCGCAGATCGACCACGGCAACCTGTGCGCCCTGCGCGCCGTACGCCTCGGCGACGGCCGCGCCGATGCCCTGCCCGGCACCGGTGACGAAGGCCACGCGATCCTGCAATGCCTGTCCACTGAACATGTCTCACTCCTTTCAATCGGTCCGGAGATTCTAGGGACCCGTGCGGATTAAGGAATTTCGTTCGTATTTAGGAACTTGTCGCCCGCGGCAGCGCAACTGTCGTACGATCAGGCCTTATCCGCTGCACGCTGCCAAACGTACGTCATGCCCACTCAAACCAAGCAGAGCAAGCCCCAGCGGGAAGCGGACGATCCGCTCGCCGATGGCGCGGTCGCGCTCGACACCGGACCGCGCTCGCTGATCCGGACTTTGCGCATTCTCGAACAGCTGGCGGCGGCACCTCAGGGCGCGACGCTGGCCATGTTGAGCGTGGAGCTGCAGTCGCCCAAGAGCAGTCTGCTCGGGCTGCTGCGCCCGCTGTGTAGCTACGGCTACATCGTCAACAGCGAAGGCCGCTATGTGCTCGGCCCAGCCGCCTACCGCCTGGGGCTGTCGATCATGCCCACCGTGTCGATGTCGCGCGTTGCGACCCCGATCATGCGAGAGCTGGTGGACCGCTGCGGCGAGACCGTGCTGGTCGCGGTGCTTGACCGAGAGGCCGGTACCGCCGTCTACGTCGAGAAGATCGAGAGCACGCAGTCGATCCGCTACACCGTGGCCCTGGGCACGGCCCGGCCGCTCTATTGCTCGGCGGCCGGCCGCGTGCTGCTGGCCTACTCCGACGAGGAATACATCGAGCGCTACTTGCGCCGGGCGCCGTTTGCGCCGCTGACCGAACAGACGCTCACGCGCGCCGCCGACCTGCGCCGGCTGCTGCCGCAAGTGCGCGAGCAGGGCCTGTCGATCACCATCGGCCAAGTCTCCAGCGATGTCGCCGGTTTCGCCGCGCCGATCTTCGATCACCAGGGCCGGGTCATTGCCGCGCTCGCGATGGCGGCGCCCGTCAGCCGCACACGCGCCAACCCGCAGCACTTCGCGCAGCAAATGCGCGAAGCGGCCGACAGCATTTCCTTAGGCTTCGGCCATGCCGGCGCCGCGTTGACGATGGCGCCGGGCGCGGACGGGCGCGCGCCCGATGCAGCGCCCCCGCCCGCCACGCCCGAGCGGCGCCGCCGACTATCCGCCGCGGCCGGCTGATCGCCGAGCTCGCCGGCTCCGCCGCTGCCAGCCGCCCCCGGACGCCTCGCGGCCTGCGGTCGCGCTCGCGCCCACTTTCAACGACAGGAGACAAGCAAAACATGACGATCAAAGGCAAGGCCTGTATCGCGGGGGTGTTCGAGCACCCGACGCGCAAGGCCGTCGATAAGTCGGTGGTGCAACTGCACGCCGAAGTGGCCCAGGGCGCGCTCGCGGACGCCGGTCTCAGCAAGCACGACGTCGACGCCTACTACTGCGCCGGCGACGCGCCGGGGCTGGGTCCGCTCAGCATGGTCGACTATCTCGGTCTGAAAGTGCGGCACATCGATTCGACCGACGTCGGCGGTTCGTCGTACCTGGTGCACGTGGGCCACGCCGCACAGGCCATCGCCGCCGGCAAGTGCAACGTCGCGCTGATCACGCTGGCTGGCCGTCCGCGCGCCGAGGGCCAAGCCACCGGCACGGCGCCGCGCAACTTCGGGGCCACCGCCGACACGCCATTCGAGTTTCCGTTTGGCCCGGCCACCGCCAACATGTACGCGATGGCGGCCATGCGCCACATGCACGAGTACGGCACCACCAGCGAGCAGCTCGCATGGATCCGCGTGGCGGCGTCGCACCACGCACAGCACAACCCCCACGCGATGCTGCGCGAGCTGGTGACGGTCGAAGACGTCGTCAACTCGCCGCTGATCGCCGATCCCCTACACCGGCTCGACTGCTGCGTCGTGAGCGACGGCGGAGGCGCGCTGATCGTCACGCGGCCCGAGATCGCGCGCAGCCTGAATCGCCCGGTGGTCAAGATCCTCGGCGCCGGCGAGGCGGTGAAAGGCCAGATGGGCGGCAAGGTCGACCTCACCTACTCGGGCGCAGCCTGGTCGGGCCCGCTCGCGTTCGAAGAGGCGGGCGTCAAGCCGGCCGACATCCAGTACGCCTCTATCTACGACAGCTTCACGATCACCGTACTGATGCAGCTGGAGGACCTGGGCTTTTGCAAGAAGGGGGAAGGTGGCAAGTTCGTCTCCGACGGCAACCTCATCTCGGGTGTCGGCAAGCTGCCGATCAACACCGACGGCGGGGGACTGTGCAACAACCATCCGTCCAACCGGGGCGGCATGACCAAGGTCATCGAGGCCGTGCGGCAACTGCGCGGCGAGGCCCATCCGGCCGTGCAGGTGCGTGACTGCGGGCTGGCACTGGCGCATGGCACCGGCGGCTCGCTCGGAAGCCGGCACGGCAGTGCCACCCTCATTCTCGGCAAGGAGTAATGCGATGACCGTCAAGGAAAGAAAGATCCCTGCCCCCGCCGTCTACCCCGAGACCGAGGCATTCTGGACGGCGGCCGGCCAAGGTAGGCTGCTGGTGAAGTACTGCAGCGCCTGCGGCGAGTACCACCACTTTCCGCGCTCGCTGTGCCCGTTCTGCTTCAGTGACAAGACCGAGTGGCGCAACGCCTCCGGCCACGGCGTGATCTACAGCTACAGCGTGATGCGCCGCGTCGAGGTGCCGTACGTCATTGCCTACGTCACGCTGGATGAAGGCGTGACCGTGATGACCAACATCGTCGACTGCGACCCGGACACGGTGCGCATCGGCCAGCGGGTCAAGGTGAAGTTCCAGCCGAGCGACGGCGGCCCACCGGTCCCGATGTTCTCGCCGGCGTAATCGACCGATCGAGCCGCAAAAAGGCAGCCGATGGACCGCCCTTCTTCGACTGCTGCCCTGGTCTCGTCGTGCATCCGGAGGGGGCCGGCGAACGCGCGCGTTCATCGCGTTCATCGCGTTCATCGCGTTGATCGCGTCGACCGCGGTGAGCGCGCCGGCCGCGGCCAGGCCAGGCCAGGCCTGCGCGATGCTAGGCCCGTGCACCGCTGTACCAAGCCCCCGACGGCGGGCGCGACCGCGGCCAACGAACGGCACCGGTCAGCCTGGCAGGTTCAGCACGCTTTTCGCAATGATGTTGCGCTGGATCTCGTTGGAGCCGCCATAAATCGTCGCCGGCCGCGCGTTGTAGAACGGCGAGAGGATGTCGATCGCCGCGTCGCCGAAGGCCACCTCCCCCTCGATCGCCCCGGCGTCGCCGCCCGCCTCCAGCGTCAGCTCGGTGATGCGCTGGAAAGTCTCCGACGCGAAGATCTTCAGCAGCGACACGTCGGGTCCCAGCGTGCCGCCTCGCTTGACGATCTCGGCGAACCGGCCGTAGACCGACGTGAGGTCCGCCACATTCAGCTTGAGCTGCGTGAAGCGGTCCATGAAGGCGGCGTCGGCACTCAGGCCCCGTGCCTGCACGATCCGCTCGAGCCGCTGCAGTCCCGTCTGCGAGAGCTTGGGGCTGCCGATCGAGATCCGCTCAAAGCCGAGCAGCGCCTTGGCCATGGTCCAGCCCTGGTTGGGCTGGCCAACGAGCCAGCGCGCCGGCGTGCGCACCTGGTCCAGGAACACCTCGGCGAAGTGCTCGCTGCCGTTCAGGTTACGGATCGGCCGCACAGTGATGCCGGGGGACTTCATGTCGACCAGCATGAAGCTGATGCCCTCCTGCTTCTTGGCCTGCTTGTCGGTGCGCACCAGCACGAACATGTGGGTCGCGTCCATCGCAAAGCTGGTCCAGATCTTGGAGCCGGTGATCACGTACTCATCACCGTCCAACACGGCCTCGGTGCGCAGGCTAGCCAGGTCGGAACCCGCGTTCGGCTCCGAGTAGCCTTGGCACCAGATGTACTCGCCGCGCAGAGTCGGCGGCAGGAACTCGCGCTTTTGCTGCTCCGTGCCGAAGCGGATCAACAGCGGTCCCAGCAGCGTGATGCCAATGTCGGGCGTGCGGGCGACGCCGTGCTTCTCCTGCTCCTCGATGAAGGCGAGCAGCTTGCCGGGCGACAAGCCCATGCCGCCCCACTCGCGCGGCCAGGCCGGCGCGGCCAAGCCCTTGGCGTACAGCTTGCGGTACCAATCCTGACACTGCGCCCAGCGCAGAAAGTGCGCTGGAAAACGGATCTCCTCCGGGTACTCCGTGCGGAAGAAGTCCGCCACCGCGCGGCGGAAGGTCTCGTCGTCGAGGGCGTCCCAATCCATGTCGGCCATGATCGTTGTGCTCCTTGTCAGGCCGGGGCACGCGCCGCTGTGAGCGCGGCGTAGCGGCGGCGGTGCATCGCGCCGTTTCCCAGCCAGGCCGAAAGCACCATCGCGCGCTTCAGATACAGGCCGATGTCGCATTCATCGGCATAGCCGATGCCGCCGTGAATCTGGATCGATTCGCGGCCAATGCGCAGCCCGGCATCGGAACAACGCGACTTGACGCGGCTGGCCCACAGCGCCAGTTGGCCGTCATCGCCATCCAGGTGCAGCAGTGCGTCGGCGAGCACCGACACCGCCAGCTCCTTGTCGATGAACAGGTCGACCGCACGGTGCTGCAAGGCCTGGTAACTGCCAATCGGCTTGCCAAACTGCACCCGTGTGCGCATGTACTCCAGCGTGAGATCGAGCGCGCGGCGCATCACCCCAAGCAGCTCGGCGCCCGCCATCACCGTCGCGATGTCAATGGCGCGCTGCAGCGCCGCGCCCGCCACCGCGGGCGAGGCGACCCGCTGCGCGTCGGAAACCTTGACACCGTCAAGCACCAGTCGGCCGCTGCGCGAGCCGTCGGCGCGCAGTTCGAACGAGCGCTGCAGGCCCGCCGCGCCTTGCTCCACCCAGTAGACGGCCGGACCGTCGGCGTCCTGCGCTGTGACCAGATAGCCGTCGGCCTCGGCCGGCACGACGAAGCGTTTTTCGCCGCGCAGCATTCCCGCCTCAACCCGGGTGGCGATCTCCAGCGGCTCGATGCCGCCGTGCGGGTCCTGCCCGGCGAGCGCGGGCAGCACGCGCCCGAGCGCGAGCCCGGGCAGCAGCTCGGCCCTGAGCGCGTCGTTGTCACCCTGGACCAGCACGCCGGCGGCCAGCACCGCCACCGCGTTCAACGGCTCGGGCGACAGCGTCTTGGCGAATTCCTCCAGCACGGTCGCCATCTCGCCCAGACCCAACCCCAGGCCGCCGTGCAACTCCGGGATCAGAATGCCGGTCCAGCCCAGGTCGGCGAGGCTGCGCCACACCGCACGGTCATAGCCGGGACCGGTGCCGCGCAGCGCGCGCACGCGGGCGATGCTGGTCTCGCGAGCGGCGAAGTTCACCGCCGCATCACGCAGCATGCGGTGGGTGTCTTCGGCGCCCTCCGCCAGCTCAGCCAGGCTCGCCGCAGCCATCAGGCGGCCTTCGTTTCGGCGCCGCCCACCGGTGTGCGGTGCGTGCGCACCACGCCATCGCGGCGCAAACGCTCGATCGTCTCGCCATCGTAACCCGCGGCCGCCAGGATCTCGGCGGTGTGCTCGCCAAGCAGCGGCGGCGCCCGCTTGACGGTGCGCTGCTCGCCGTCGAAGGTCACCGGCATGGCCACCGTCTTCATCGCGCCCAAGGTCGCATGCTCGTACTCCATCACGATGCCGCGCTCGGCGGTGTGCTGCATCGCAAGCACGCGGTCCAGCGAATGGATCGGCGAGTTCGGCACGCCGGCTTCGTCGAGCAGCTTCGACCACTCCTCGACGGTCTTCTGGCGCGTGCGCTCGCTGACCCGGGCCACCGTCTCATCGAAATTCCGGACGCGATCGCCGTTCGTCTTGAACTTCGGATCATCGGCCATCTCCGGCATGCCGGCGGCGACACAGTAGCTGCGGAACAGGCTGTCATTGCCGACGCCAATCATGATCTCGCCGTCCTTGGCCGGGAACACCTGATACGGGCACAGCGACTCGTGGCTGGTGCCAGAACGCGGCGGCGTGCGACCGGTCTCCCAGTAGATCTGGGAGGTGTACCCGAGGAAGGCCATCGCCGTCTCGTACAGCGACACCTCGAGGAAGCGCCCCACCCCGGTCGCATCGCGCTCACGCAGTGCAGCGAGGATGCCGAAGGCCGCCCAGATGCCGGTGGTCTGGTCCAGCGGCGAGAACGCCGCGCGCACCGGCCCGCCGTTCCTCTCGCCGGTCACGCTCATGATGCCGCTGAACGCCTGCGCCATCAGGTCGTAGCCCGGCAGGTGCGACAGCGGGCCCGTGCGGCCGAAGCCGGAAATGCTCGCGTAGATCAGGCGCGGATGGCGCTTGCGCACCTCCTCTTGGCCGAGGCCAAGGCGGTCCATCGCGCCCTTGCGATAGCTCTCGATCATCACGTCGCTGTCTTCCAGCAGGCGCATCACCACGTCACGCCCGGCAGCCGTCTTCAGGTCAACCGCGATGCTTTGCTTGTTGCGGTTGGCGCTGAGGAACACCGCGCCATCCTCGCCAATGATGGGTGGCCAGCGACGTGTGTCGTCGCCATCGCAAGGCTCGACCTTGATCACGGTGGCGCCGAGGTCCGCCAAGTACTGGCCGCACATTGGACCCGCGAGGACCTTGCTGAAGTCCAGCACGCGAACGCCGGCCAGCGGCGCGAAGGAATTGGAAGCTTGTTGGGTCGTCATGGAAGCGGTCATTGGGGTGGATTTCAAGGGCAGTGCCCGGCCTGCTGGCGCGTGCGCCGGCAGGCGGTCACGGCCTCGGGATCGACCGGCAAAGAGAGGTCGCCCCCTTCTTCGCCGCGACACGCGGCGCGCACGAGGCGTCGCATGGTCTTCGTGGTGCGGGTGTTCGGCGGCTCGGCGCCGATGAACTCGGGCCGAGCGGTCTTGTCCAGGCCATCGACCACGGCCTTGCACCAGGCCGCTAGCACGCCACCTCGCGGAGCCGGGCGCTGGCGGCAGCGGACACGCGCGCTTCGACGACGACGATCAGCGCGGCGCCAGCGGTGACGACCCTGTCGATCCACGACCGGCGCACGCCTGGCACGAACAAACAGGAGCGCACCGGCTTCATGGGACTCCCTCAGTAGGACTTGGGCAGGCCGAGTACCTTCTCGGCGATGTTGCACAACATCAGGTGCGGGCTCACCGGCGCGATGCGAAGGATCATCACCTCGCGCAGGAAGCGCTCGACGTGGTATTCCTTGGCGTAGCCGAAGCCGCCGTGGGTCAGGATTGCGGTCTCGCAGCACTTCACCGCCGCTTCGGCCGCCAGGTACTTGGCGGCGTTGGCCTGCGGGCCGCACGGCAGATCGCGGTCGTACAGGCTGGCGGCGCGGAAGGTCATCAGGTGCGCTGCCTCGAGTTCGGCCCACGAAATCGCCAACGGGTGCTGAATCCCCTGGTTCTGCCCGATCGGCCGGTCGAACACGACCCGCTCCTTGGCATAACGGGTGGCCCGCGCCAGTGCGGCGCGGCCGATGCCAATGGCTTCGGCCGAGACCAACACCCGCTCCGGATTCAAGCCATGCAGGATGTAGTGGAAGCCCTTGCCTTCCTCGCCGATGCGGTCGGCCACCGGCACCGGCAGGCCGTCGATGAACAGCTCGTTGGAGTCCACCGCCTTGCGGCCCATCTTGTCGATCTCGCGCACCTCGACGTAGTTGCGGTCGAGCTTGGTGTAGAACAGGCTCAAGCCGTCGGTCGGCCTTTCTACTTCCTCGGCCGGCGTGGTGCGCGCCAGGATCAGCATGTTGTCGGCCACCTGCGCGGTGGAGATCCACACCTTGCGCCCGGAGATCAGGTAACGGTCGCCGTCGCGCACCGCGCGCGTCTTCAGCTTGGTGGTATTGAGTCCAGCATCGGGCTCGGTCACCGCGAAGCAGGCCTTCTGCTCGCCGCGGATCAGCGGCGGCAGCGCGCGTCGCTTCTGCTCTTCGCTGCCGAACACCACCACCGGGTTGAGGCCGAAGATGTTCATGTGCACCGACGACGCCGCCGCCAGGGCGCCGCCCGATTCCGCAATCGCCTGCATCATCACCGCCGCTTCGGTGATGCCGAGCCCGGCGCCCCCGTATTCCTCCGGCATCGCGATGCCCAGCCAGCCAGCGTCGGCCACCGCGCGATAGAACTCCTCCGGGAAGCCGCCCTCGCGGTCCTTGCGCAACCAGTACGCATCATCGAAGCGGTTGCACAGCGCCAGGATCGCCTCGCGCAACTGTGTCTGTTCGGGGCTGAATTCGAATTCCATGGCCTGCGGCTGGTAAGTTGGCACCCATTCTAGATTGCGCGTGCGTCATCCAGAACATCGTTCGGATTTGGGAACGGCACGCAGTCGGTGGAAGCGCCAGCCTAACAGTTGTTCGGATGATAAGTCGATCCGCCCGCCCCGCCCCGACCCGACCCGCATCGACGCCCTCCACCCCGGGGGAGGCAGGCCCTTGGAATCCCGCTGTTAGCATTGGCCACCCCGCTGTCACCTAACTAGTGAGCGATATGGCGTCCAAGACCCCCTCCGCCCAACCCACGCTCAACGAAGCTGAATCCGCCACTCGCGAGCGGATCCTGCTGGAGGCCGCGCGGCTGTTCCGCCATCACGGCTACGCGGCGACCACGCTGCGCGAGATCGCCGATGCGGCGCACATCAAGGCCGGCAGCATCTACTACCACTTCGCCTCCAAGGAGGAAATCCTCGGCGAGGTGCTCGACAAGGGCATCCAGGCGGTGTCGGACGCCGTGCGCGAGCGGATCGAGGCCCTGCCCGCGAATGCATCCTTCCGCGACCGCATCGCCGCCGGCATCGAGGGACATTTGTGGGGACTGCTGCACCACGGCGACTTCACCTCGGCCAACATCCGCATCTACGGTCAGATCCCGCCGAGCGCGAAGAACCGCCATCGCGTCGTGCGGCGCGCTTACGCCGACCTGTGGGACCGCCTGTTCGAAGGTGCGATGGCCAGCGGGGAGCTGCGCAGCGACAGCAGCACGGGGATGATCCGCCTGTTCGTCCTCGGCGCGCTGAACTGGACGGTCGAGTGGTACAACCCGCAGCGCGGTTCGTTCCAGGACTTCTCGCACCAGCTTACCGAGATCGTCTTCAGCGGTGTGCTGGCGCGCGAGACTGCCTAGCGCCGACCGGCAGCCCGCGCCCAGCGGGTGGTTGAACCCTTCGACCTCGCAGCCGTCGGCCCATCGGGCCGTTCTCGCAGAGACGTGAAATTCACAAAAGCAAGCAATGGCGCTCGTTGCTCGTCGAGATTGTTTCGGCGCCGTAATGCGCCGCCATCTCGCATTCAATGGCGGAATGCCAGGTGCGAAGCTCTCGCGTCGGGTGTCGGCCGACCCGCTCGGCTCCGCCTGGGCTTCCGTCGGCGCTGGCCAGCCGCACTGCCGGCCAAGTTGTGCAGGCTGGATTCCCGCTCGGTCACCAGCCGCATCCACCGCAGCAGGCTGCAGGCCATCAGCAGCTCGCGCGACACGTTCGCGAGCGTTGCGCGGGGACCTTCCGGCGGTTGTCGCGACGGCGAGCGGCCAGCCGGTTGAGCACGTAGCAATTCACAGGGAGGACCGAACCTTTTGCGCTGGGTGGCGGCTACCCGCCGCTGCCGGACCGTTCGGGGCCACGCTCCTGCACTGAGCGAACGGGCGTGCAGTCGCTTGCGGCGACCTCGAGGCACCACGCGCCCCAGGCCCGGTCGATCTGTCCGGCGTTGGCGGCGTCCGCTTGAGCGGCCTCGCCAGGAGTGAGGTAGGTCACGTCGCCCAGGGCCAGGGCGCGGGCCTGGATCTCGGCGTTGCGCTCGACGTACACGGAGCGGAACACCGCCTCCTTCAGCGATGCGCCGACGACGGTGACCCCATGCCCACGCATCAGGATGGCGGCCTCCGCGCCCAGTCCGGCGGCGAGCCCATCGCCTAACCGGTTGTCCCGGATCAGGAGGTCGCTCGCCTCCCCCGCGTGCTCGCGGATCTCGAACACGGGAACCTGTTCGCGCAGAAAGCCCGCCATGTGACACACGGGCCGCAGACGGGCCGTGCGCGACACGGTAAACGGCACGATCGCCGGCGAATGGCTGTGGACGACGGCCGCCACGTCCGGCCGCGCCCGGTAGATCGCCGCATGGATGTAGCGCTCCAGGTACAGGCGTTCCGAGGTGGCTTCCAGCGGCTCCCCGTCTGGCCCGAAGCGCAGCACGTCTCCAGGCTCCACCAGCGCCGGCGCCAGGTTGCGGGCGAGCAGGAAGACGCCAGCGTCGGCCGGGTCGCGCACGCTGACGTGGCCGAAGCCGTCCAGACCATGACCGGCTGCTTCGACTGCCAGGTCGGCAGTTCATCAATCGGCACGCGGCCGGACGCGGAGCAAGTGATCAGTCGCTGAGGGCGCCGTGTGGATATGAAACGGAGTGAGGAGGTGGCGCCTTTGTCGGAGCCGGGGGTGCCCTCACGGCGAGGAACTGTTTCGCGGCACGCAGACGCAAACGAACGTTTATCCGCGGGAGGTGCTGCGCGAAGCGCTCAGGCATGGGGCGGCTGCGGTTCTGTTGAGCCATTGCCACCCGAGCCTCGAGGCGGAGCCTTCGCATGCCGATGAGCACCTCACCAGAGTTGCTGGCGCAGGCGCTAGTGCTTATCGACGTGCGGGTCCTCGATCACAATCGTGGCGGCGCGGGACGAACACGGTCTCGATGGCCGAAAGAGGTCTCATTTGCCCCAGGGGAGCGGCCGCAGCGCTCGTACACCGCCCGGCGCTTGCTTACCCAGGAAAAGACGCAGCTGATCGACGACGCGCTGATCGTTGGGGAATACCTGACAAAAACCGACATTGCTCAGCATCAGTCGAGAGCCAAGGATATGCCCCCATTTTTCAAGCCCGTGCCCCCATATGTGCCCCCATATGCCCCCGGATTGAGGCATACTTTCTTGGACGATTTTGGATGCTCAAACCGGGATTGCAGAGGGAAGAAAGAAAAAACCCGGACGTCGTTGGACGTTACCGGGCTTTGAAATGGTGCCGCTTGTCGGAATCGAACTGACGACCTACCGCTTACAAGGCGGGTGCTCTACCAACTGAGCTAAAGCGGCGCGCGGCGAATTCTACCGGCCGGCCCTCACCTCATTTGACGCGCTTGAGCGCCGGCCGCGGCGCGCCGCCGGTCGGCGGGCGCGGCGGCTCCTCGTCCCCGTCGGCGGGCGCGGCCTCAGGCTCCGAGACGGCCTCGTCCTCGGCCACCAGGTGCATCACCCGCGACTCCGCCTCCGCCGGCCGGCCGGGGTCGGCCGGGGGCGCCCCGGCGGGCGGGGAGGCCCG
>Ga0182792_1000818_pt1 | contig 27585 bp, 14 predicted proteins | sample Passage237B_FD_130497 | JGI IMG/M metagenome (GOLD analysis project Ga0182792, IMG submission 130497) | Cellulose adapted compost microbial communities from Newby Island Compost Facility, Milpitas, CA, USA - Passage2 37B (version 2) (version 2) ...
CGACCAGTTGGTGTTATTCCAGCCCATCTTCGACCGCTCAGCTTCGCCGAGCTTTTCATACGCAGGCTCATACAGCAGCCAGGTGCAATGCGAGCCGAACTGGAACGCCAGATTGACCTCCAGGTGCAGCGAACGGGCGTAGTCGCACAATTCCCTGACCTTCGCTTCATCCAGCGGGTTTGGAACCAGCGTGGGGAAGCGATACTTCGGGCCAGGGAGCACGTTGTCGAACTCGAAGAAAACGCTGTTGAATTTCAGGCCAGCCAGAGCATCGAGCACACGCTTGAGATAGGTCAGATCATCATTGCCTCGCAGCTTGTTAACCACCAGCAGCATGGAACGGTTGGCCACATCAGGCCAGTCGGTGATGATCACCGTGGGCAGCGACTGGCGGGTTTCGAGCGCCAGCGCAATAGTCTGAACCATCGTCTGCAGGCCATGGAATCCACCGACGCGATCTTCCGCTGCGATGAAGATACCCTCGGGATCGATCTGCATGCTGTAACCAGCGGCTTTGCCTGCGGGCGTGGGGGTCACTTCCGGGCCGGTCCACTTCTTGTCTGTCCGCAGAACCGCTGCAAACTCGCCACGAGACTTCAGTGCGTCATCAGTAGTCACTTCCACCGTCAGCCCGGCCATCGTCTTGAAGCGTGCAGCGATGTAGTTCGCATCCTCCAGCAGCGAGGCGGTCACACGCAGTTCATACGTTGCATCAGGCGCAGCAGTGAGCGTACGACCATTGTTGAAATACACCACCCGCTGAGGCGAGGGGCGAAGAGTCTGGTAATCGAAGAAGGAGCCCTCACTGGCCTGGGCGCTGGCTCCGAAGATGCCAGCCAGCAGGGTCAGCAGGCAGATCGACAGACAGTAAGACAGTCGAGTCATGACAACTCCCGGGAAAGAGATGGGGGGGTTCGCCGCACAACTGTAATACTGTATTTATTTTTCTTCGTTCGTCAATGGAAATTGCATCGCCCCTCTGGAAAGTCACCTCCATCCAGACCTATTCTCTGTAGAGAGCAGAACATACGTCGTTTTTTGACAGCCTGTGGTTAGAATACGGCTGTCATCCTTCCACCCTATTCGCCTTCAACCTGATGAAGATGACCATGTTTGGATTCGCAGAAACACCCACTTTTTCAAATGAGATGAACCGCCGCCATCTGGCCCGCAGGATCATCCTGGCCGGGCTGCTGGCGCTTCCCCTCTGCTGCATCCCGCCCACCCAGACGCTGGCCAGCGAACCAACCCAGCCCGACAGCAGAATCGCGCGACGTTCCCCTGTTGTTGAAGTCTTCCAGGCCAACAAGGATGCAGTGGTCAACATCTCCAGCACGCATGTGATGCGTGTTCAGTCCCCCACCGGCTTTGATGCCCTGTTTGAAGATCTGTTTGATCTGCCCCGCCGCCCCCGCGAAGTGAAGCAGACCAGCGTGGGCAGTGGATTCGTACTGCATCGTCAGGGCTACATCGTGACCAACGCGCACGTCGTGGCCCGTACTGCAGAGCGCAAGGTGATCTTCGCCGACAAGCGGGAATACGATGCACAGATCGTCGCCATCGACACGCAGCACGATCTGGCGGTACTCAAGATTCAGCCTGAAGAGGCGTTGCCTGTCATCCGCCTGGGACGAAGCGATGACCTGATGATCGGCGAGACTGTCGTGGCCATTGGCAACCCACTGGGCTACCAGCACACCGTGACGGCTGGCGTAATCAGTGCTCTGGATCGACGCATTGAAGTCGGTCAGGGCCTGGCGTTCACCGGCCTGCTGCAGACCGATGCCTCAATCAACCCGGGCAACTCAGGCGGCCCGCTGTTCAACGTGCTGGGTGAACTCATCGGCATCAACACGGCTATTCGTGGTGATGCCCAGAACATCGGCTTTGCGATTCCGGTTGATCAGCTTCGCGCCCTGCTGCCTGAACTGCTCGATGTGGAGCGACGCTACCGCCTGATCATCGGCCTGCGCGTGGCTACGGACACATCGGCGGCGGTCACGCATCTGACTCCGGACAGCCCGGCCGTCAAAGCGGGAATCGAAGTGGGCGATGTTGTCACCGCCATTGATGACACTCCGATCACCAATGGCATCGACTTCCTCATTGCCCTGATCGATCGCCATGAGCAGCCCTCACTGGCCATCACGCTCAACAGGCAAGGCCGAAGGATCCAGACCACACTCGAACCCCAGCGTCTGCCCAAGCCCGATGGCGACCTGCTGCTTCAACAGCGTCTTGGTCTGCGAACCGCGGAGCTTTCGCCGGAAAATGCCCGCCAGCTTGGCCTGCCCGGGTTGCGAGGCCTGATCGTGGCATCAGTGGAACCAGGCAGCCCGGCCGCGCAGGCGGGGATTGATCGTGGGGACATCATCGAACGCATCCATCGTCACCCGGCCAGCAGCTTCGATGATGTCGGCCTGCTGCTTGAATCACTTCCCAATGGCCATCGCGTGGAGATCAGCGTGCTGCGTCTTCAGCGTCGGATGATTTATCGTCAGCAGCTGTCACTGCCGCTGCGCGATGTGAAGGATGCCAAGCCGCATCGGTCACTGCCCACCATCCGGAGTTGATTCCGACGCCCTGCCATGCGATGAGCATGAGCACCATCCCACATCACATGGAACTGAAATAAAGAGGGCTTCCCTGGCATTGGCCGAGGAAGCCCTCTCACTTCTTACGGGATTGTCGGCGACTCTACAGAGTCACGCTTCAGTTAACGGCTGGCTTTTTGCTGTTCAGCCTTGAGCTGTCTGGCAGCTTCGACGTGCCAGTTGTCGAACTTGTCGCTGATCAGGCGAATCCACATCTGCGACACCGGATGCTTCGCGGTCTGCAGCGCTTCATCGAGGTACTGCCTGAACAGATGATCTTTGCCCAGCACGATAGCGCGTTTGAGGGTCTCGTGATTTTCTTCGTAGTCGGAGGTGCGCTGTTCTGCGTAGTAGAGTTCATGGGCCAGGCCGTAGAACTTTTCCATGGCAGGCGAGGCTTCGCGGAAGGTGCGACGCAGGAAGTATCGCCGCAGCTGCTGAACGTCCTCATTGGGGTTCCAGTAGAGGCGGCTGATAATCCAGAATTCCGCTGCGGCGATGTCGATGCCCACCCAGTCGCGCTTCTGGACCTCCGGGCTCTCATATATGCCGCCGATGATTCGCTCCGAAGTGAACTCCAGCACACCGGCTTCGAGCAGAGCGCGGATATCATAGGCTGCCACATCAGCCAGCGGCCGCAGATTCACGTACAGCCCGGTGTATTCACGCATCACCACGTTAGGATTAATCGCCGCCCACTCGTTGACGATGCGCCACCAGATGTCGTTGATCGGAGCATACAGCGGAACCTTCATATCCTTGCGCACATACGGTGCAAAGTAAGGCCGCAGGTAGCTGGTCACCGGAACCTTGGGAACCGGAACCGTATAGAAGTACACGTAGGTACCAATCTGCATCTTCGGCAGACCGGTGTTATGCAGATGGTTGGCCACCGAGTTGAGGAACATGAAGAACTGCGTTGAGCGGAAGGCAATATCTTCAGGCGGCAGAATCGTGCCATCAGGCAGACGGATCGGCCGGGTACATTCTTCACATTCACACACGCCCCAGTTGTCTTCAATCTTGATGTTGAAGCAGTTGGCTTCACGGGCCACAGGCTTGCGGTCAATGGCGGTGCGCATGCGCGTCATGAAGATCTGCCTGCCATCAGGATTGCTCAGGCAGATCTGATTCTTGTACCCGTTGGGATGCTGACGCTTGCCATCGATCAGCGCCCAGTATTCGGGATTAGTCTTGAAGAGCGAGAAGGGAATCCAGGAGTGCAGATTGTGGCCGCCGCCTTCTTCGCGATACAGGCCCCAGTACTTGAAGTTTTCACCGCTGCGGATGCCCACGTAGTTGGCACGGTTGCGGATCTGATACATCAGCTGCGGGCCCGTGACTTCGCCCATCCAGCCCCAGTAGCGTGCAGGCGGACGATACAGGTGATTGCCCCAGCGCACATCCAGATCACGATACTGGCTGTGCACCGCCTGAAACACCTCGGCCGGGTGAGGGAAGATGATGTCGGTGTTGGCTTCCAGGAAGGCATACATCGCGTTGAGCGTACCCTTGGGCCTTGCGCCGAAGATGTACACATGCTTGCCACGCGTGCGGATGGCGATGCCATCGCTGTCCTTGAGCGCTTCGATGTCCTCGGGGAAAAGCTGGCGGGCATACTCAACGCCGATAAAGATCTTCGTGTTGTCTGCATCGGTGGGCTTATCGACGAAAGGCACGTGCACGCCACCGGTCAACTTCAACAGCCACTGGTGAAATTCGATAGCAGCATTGCCCGCCGGGTTCCAGACGCTGGGCTTACTGACGATTTCACCCACGGCTTTGCCATCACGGATCAGAGGCAGCGGGGTTTCCAGCCGACCTTCGACAGGCGGTTCAAGATAGTGACTGCTGTCGGAGTAGTCGGCTTTGTACTGGCTCATCTCCTTTTTGAACTGGGCGTAGCGATCCATATCGCCGCCCGTGCGCATCATGCCCGTCGCCAGCTGCGGATTGACGATCGTGATGACCGTCTCCTGCCCTTCCTTGAGCTTGCGGCTGTCATAGAAGATGACCATGCGGGTCACGTTCTGACGATCAAAACCCTTGTTGCCCGTCGGGTTCTCATGCAGAATGTCCCACGTGAACCGGCGCAGCCCATCGACAGGCTGTTCCTTGACGTTCACATGCTGCAGGAAGTGAGTGGTAGGAACGCCAGCCGACGCCCAGCCAAAACCGTTGGGGTCTTCAAAGCCTACACCGAAGTTGTCCAGAAACTCATTGAACTGATAGCTGAACCAGCCGGTCATCGGCGCTTCGACCGTGCCCAGCTGCTTGCTGTCCCGGGGAGCCTGAACGCTGCCCATGAAGGTCAGCACATTTTCCTTCGTCACATCGGCCTTGATGGGCAGGATGACAGCGCTGGCCACCTTGCTGGGACGGTAACGGATCTTCAGTGCAGGCTGATCCTTCCCCTGCACTTTCACCGTGGTAGTTTCGATGCTGATGTTCTGAGCAGCTTCTTCCTTCTCTACGCGCCAGCCGACGACGGGAAGATCGCGATAGGAAACGTTCTTCTCCGTCACCCACTGACGCGACGCAATGGCCTGACGGTCTTTCACACCAGGCAGCACGCCTTCATCAAAAATCATGTCGATGAATTCGACCTTCACCGTACTGCCAGCGGCGAGCTTGTTGAAGTCAGGCGTGAGGGTGATGGTCTGGAGCAGTCGCTGATCGCCCTTGGTGTTAGCAGGCAGATCGAGCTTGAACTCATAGAAGCCTTCTTTGGCCTGGCCAACCGCGGTAGCAGGACTGATGGCCTTGCGTACGGAAATATTCTTGCCTTTGAGAAGCAGATCCACTGAGGGGTTTTCTGTCCCATTGGCTGTAAAGCGAGCCTTGAAGGTCAGCTGTCTGGCCTGGGTCAGATCGACCACCAGATTTTGAGTGATGGACTCTGAACGCTTCGCTTCAGCTTCGCCGTTGCGGGCGCGGATGTTCATGCGCATGACCTGAGCGCGAGCGCCGTCATACACCAGTTCATCCACAGCCACAGTGGCCAGATCACCTTTCCCGTGGCGCCAGTCAGGCAGGACTGCGAATCCGCCCATCGCCACCGGGGTACAGAGCAGGAGCACAGCCGCCAGCGACAGGGCAGCTCGTTTCAGGACACATTTCATCGTCATTAGAAAACTCTCTAAAAGAATCAGTTCTGCTGGGCAGTCTCAGTAGCGGGAGGCGTGTAATCCCAGTGCGACAGATAGAAGTCAGCCATGAATGGCACCTGCTGGACTTCAAGCTGGTTTACGCTCACATTCAGGTTGCGAAGCTTTTCGAAATCAAACGCCACAGGCTTGCCATTGACTGGTGCGGGAACGTCCAGCGTCCATTCCACGCGCACACTGCCATCAGCCTGAACTGTGATCGCCGACTCCGGCGCTGCGATCTGCCTGTTACGTTGATCCTGCAGCTGAACCTTGAAGGAGTTCGCCTTCAACGGAACACGATCAGGATCGGCCGAGCGGATGGTCAGTTTCAACACGCCGCCCCTGGCGATCATGGGAGCCACCATGGTGTTGCCAATCTGGTAAAGCTCTTTGCCTCGCTTTTCATTCCGCTGATGGATGGTGAAGCGCACCGCTTCCACCACACCCTGCGAGGCGTCGGGCAGGTAGGTGGCTTCCGTCCAGGCTCGCTGAGTCCGCCCCCAGCGGTTAGGCGGACCCCAGCCGAAGCCCAGAAGGAAGTTGGGGTTTTTGATATTGCGGGTCACGGCGTACGGCTTGTCACGCTGCATCCTGATCCCGTCATCAAACACATAACGCAGAGCCTGGACCTGGAAGCTGGCCATCGGATGGCGCACATTCTTCTGGGCCTGCTCCAGCAGTTCGCGAGCCTGCTTTTCGCGTTCCGCGTTATTGGCGAAGTAACTGCGGACCATGTTGGGCAGTTCAATAAAACCGCCAGGTTGCAGCGAATTGGCATACCAGCTGGCACGGATGTCGCCGTAGAACTTTTCGATCTGCGGCGCAGCTTCGTGATATGTGCGGCGGATGTAGTACTTGCGCAGCTGCTCCACATCCTGATAGGGATCCCAGTACAGGCGATTAATCACCCAGTACTCCATGCTGGTCCAGTCCCATTCATCACCGCCGCCACGCAGCACGCCACCGTGAATGACGCGCTCGTCGCTGTTCAGTTCGCTGGTGTATTCCAGCACGCCACGCTCGACGTAGCTCCTGAGATCGAACGCCACCACTTCCGAGATCGGCCTGAAGCCCTGCATGATTCCGTAGTACTCGCGGATCACCACGTTGGGCGACTTCTTCGCCCAGCGTTCAAGCTGACGCCACCAGTGGTCGTTAATGGGCGATGACAGCGGTGAGCGATAGTCCTTACGCACGTAGGGGCAGAAGTAGATGCGGATGTTCTGATTCACATCAATCAGCGGCGGAGTCGCCGTGAAGAAGTAGGCATAGGTGCCAATGGTCAGCGTCGGGAATTCCTGGCGAACCAGACGCGTCACTTCATTGAGCACGGTGAAGAACTGCGTGGAGCGGAACGCGCCGTGGGTTGGCGGAATCACCCGGCCATCGGCCAGGGTGATCGGAGTCATGCAGCGTTCGCAGGTGCACAGCCCCCAGTTGTCCTCGATCTTGATGTTGTAGCTGTTGATCCCCGCAGGAACCTTGGTGCGCAGCTGCTCAACAGCATTCTTCGCCATCTCACCGGGCAGATCAGGATGCGTGAAGCAGAGCTGATGCTTCCAGATGTTGAGCTTCTCAACGCGCTGTCCATTCATCACCGGATGGAAACGCTCCGGATTCTCGCTCTTGCTGATGAAGAAGTGCAGATTGTGACCGCCGCCATATTCAACATAAGCACCATAGCTTTGACGGATCGCCGCCCCTTCGGCGTCGGTTCCGCCCCCGGTGGGATAGTTCAGGCGGTTGCGATAAGACCACACTTCATGGGCCGCGCGCTGCCCCAGGTTGGTCGCCCAGCCACGCAGGCGCGTCACCGGGCGCGAACGAACATCGGCCCAGACGATATCCAGATCAGGCTTGACCGTGTAGACCGAGCTAAGCTCCTGCCGGGCGCGAGGCCAGATGATATCGGTGTTACCTTCGAGGAACGCGAACACGCCGTTGAGCGTGCCCTTGTCGGTGGCGCCGAAGATGTAGACATCCTTACCCGACGCACGCACTGCAAAGCCGTCAGAGTCCTTGAGGAACTCAACGTCATCCGCAAACTTCGACTCGGTCAACGCAGCGCCCAGATGAATCACCGGGCTGCTGCCTGCGGGCTGCTGCGTGACGATAGGAAGAGTCGCACCGGTGATTTTGCTCAGCCACAGCTGCAGTTCTTCCGCAGCCAGTTTCACAGGGTCAGCCGCATCAGGAGCGATGTGAATGACTGCTTCCGTGCGGCCCGAGCGGGTCAGCGCGATGGGTTGTGCGATCCGGCCTTCAGCAGGAGGCTGGAGATACTTCGAGCTGTCGGAGTAGTCGGGCTTGTACTGATCAAGGAACGACTTCCACTGGGCAAACAGTTCCGGGTTGCCTGCCCGAGCCACCTTGCCGCTGACCACCTGCATGTCCATCACAATGACATGCACAGGCTGATTCTCAGGAACTTTGCCAAACTGGAAATGCAGGGTAACGGCCCGCATTTCTTTATGATTGAACCCGCGAACGTTGTCGGGCTGATTGACCATGTCCCACTGGAACAGATACCAGCCATCATCCTGCTTGCTGTAATACCTGCTGGACCCCGTGCCATTCCAGTTGCCTTTGGTGTCCCGGATGCGCACACCGCCGAGGTAATAGTTACCCGAGTTTTCACCCTCTGCTTTGACCAGGAAAGTAAGCGTGTTGTACTTCGTTGCATCGACAGGCGCAGGCAGTCCAAAACTAATGCTGTTATAGGCCTTGGGGCGATGCTGAAGGGTGAAGCGATAGGCTTTCTTCTTCTGTCCCTGATATTCGACCTCGATCTCCTCCACGCTGGCCGGCGCAGCTTTGCCCCCTTCGATATTTGGCCGCCCCATGGAAATCGACTGGCTCTCCTCTGATGGATCTGCGTGAAGAACGGGCGTGACCACGGCCATCATGCAGACCACTACGAGACAGAGAAACCGTCTGAATCCAGAACTTGCGCATCGCATCATGAGGTACTTTCAAAAGGCAGGACAAGCCATTTCCGTCAGGAGGAACCAACTTCGCTGACGGAAACACAGGCAGGCGAGTTTAAAGATCAGCCCGGCGACAGGGCTCAGGGGTCGCGGGTTCCGTCTGGATTCCAGGAGTTCCAGTTTCCATTGCTGGCCATGGCGCTGGGGGCCGAAAAGCGATTGCCCAGCAGGCGGTTGTCGTAGTAGGAAGCGTAGCCGCCAGATCCCGCCACTGAAGCCCGCAGCGTTTTAGCGTGAATATCTCCCCACATCACATTGCAGGTGATCTGTCCGCTATGCACGGAGACGAGAGAGTTAGCGCCTGCCTGGGCTGCAATCGATGTCGAACCACCGCTTGTGGCAGCCACCAGATTACTGTTCGCGTTTCGGCTTTCCCCGAAGAGCACCGTACTGCTGGGCCTGCGCATCTTCAGGTGCGAGGTGAGCGCTACTTTGGTGTTCAATCCGTAATTGGGACGTCCCCAGATCGCATGATCCGGCTGCGTGGTTGGGCGTCCCCATCCATACGAATGACGGCGGATGTCGCCTGCCCAGTTGCCAACGGAATCCGTTTTTGTCAGCGGCTCAATCGTTGCGCGGGTGGGACACCAGTACGCCTTTCCAGGCATCTCGTAGACGTAGGCCAGATACGTGGTCCATCGCACATAGGCCCAGTCAGGATTGTTCTCCTGAAACGTCGCATTGCCCGAATGGACGTTGAAGTACACGGCTTTATTGTCGTTGAGGTAATACTGCGTAAAAATTCCGATATTTCTGATTTTTGTCAGGCACTCCATCGTGCGAGCCGTCTCGCGAGCATGGGACAAGGCAGGCAGGAGCAATGCCACCAGCAGCGAGACAATGGAGATCACCACCAGCAGTTCAATCAGCGTAAACGCCAAAGTTCTACGGCCACGAGTATCAGAAAACATATGCCTGCTCCCGAAACGTTGTTTTCCCTTAGACCGTCATCACCCAACAATTCCATTGACAATGCACATCCATTTTTTAAGTCCCAGACAAGCTACCGCCGGGTTTCAGTTGTTACCGTAGGGCACCCAGGGGTTCCAGTAACCATTGCCGGAGATCACCTTGGCAGAAGTGTTCTTGTTACCCAGCACTGACGACTGATAGTAGGTTGCATAACCTGCCGAGCCACTGGCCAGAGCCTTCTTAGGTGCCACATGGCCATCGCCCCAGAGGATGTTGACCGTGCTTTCGCCGCTATGGACAGACAGCAGTGAATAGTTACCGCTGACTGAGCCCACCCAACTGCAGCCATAACTGGCCGAGTTCAACTCCATACCCGCATTTCGCGATTCACTGAAAAGCAACAGTTGCGAGGGGCGAAGCACATCGGCCTGCCTCTTGAAAGGCATCTCTGTGTTCATCCCATAGGACGGGCGACTCCATGCAGGCATATCCGAAGGCGTCAGGCTGTTGATCCCCACGGGGTAGTTATGACGCCTCATGTCTCCCGACCAGAAATCACGGGCCTCAGCCGCCGTGCGATGTTCGATTCCCACTCGTGTCGGGCACATGTAATTAGGACCAGGCAGGCCGTACTTCACCGCCAGACCGGTGGTCCAGCGCATCGTGGCCCAGTCAGCCACCAGAGCCCTGTATGTATTCTGCAGGGTGTTGCCGTGCGTCATGAAGTAAACCTGCCTGTTATCTGACAAGTACACCTCGGTGAACGTTCCGATAGTGCGCAGGTTGTTCATGCATTTCATATTGTTGGCCGATTCTCTGGCCGCGCGCAACGCCGGGAGCATCATCGACACCAGCAGCGAGATAATGGAAATCACCACCAGCAGTTCGATCAGCGTAAACGCCTTCCTGATATGACGACGATTGACCGACAGCATTCTGACACACCTTTCGAACAGACCGAGAATTCGCGGACAGAAAGGAACTCATCAGCTCAAGACCAGTTCAGGCGTCAGCACATGAGAAATTCGCCCGTCCTGCCCCCCCAGGATTTTGAAGAAAATGGATATGGCCTCAGACAGCAGCTTTTGAGCATATCGAACCGAAACAATCCGGTCGGATCGGGTAATTTTATGGGTCCCCATGGTCATGTCCTCCATGACCCCCAGAAGCGGAGCCTTGACATCAGGATGATTCCACAGCCAGTTGAACAGGTGGAATACCGCCCCCATTTCCACAAGTACGGCGTCGAACTGCTCTCGATGCAGGAACTGATTCATCACGTTGTACTGCTCAAAACGCGTCGGCCAGACCACACGCTTTTCATCAAACGCTACCCCATGGTCTGCCAGCGCCTGGCGGTAGCCTTGATACATCCGCTGAGCGGGGAAGTAATCAATTTCACCGTTGACCAGGCCAATCGTCTTAAAGCCCCGGCCAAGGAAATGTGAAGTCAGCAGATATGACGCCTGACGCCAGTCATACGTCACCGTATGAAAGCGTTCAGGAAACGGGTTACTGCCCAGGACCAGCAGCGGCTGGCGTACCAGCTCCAGATAGGTTGCCCATTCCGGAGTGATCCGCCCGATCACAAAGATCCCGGTCGCATCTGAAAACATCCGATGCAGATGCGCACCGGGCGTCACAGCAGGGACAAACTGGAAATCCATCCGACGCTCTTCCAGCAGCAGCTGCAGTTCGCGCGCCAGCATCGGAACGGTGTAGGGCTTGGAGTCCTGAATATCCAGCAGAACAATCTTGCCCTGCATTTCCAGATCCTTCACTGGCTTGCGCAGGAAGGTGCCAAGCCCCTGGATTTTTTCAATAACTCCCTGTTCTGCAAGAATTTCCATTCCCTTGCGGAGGGAATTGGTGCTCAGATTAAATCGCGTTACCAGCTCGCGCTCAGTCGGAAGCTTGTCGCCGGGAATGTAGCCTTCGCGCGCGATGTAATTGAGGAGGTCCAGGCGGACGCGATCGTATTTCAGAACTTTAGCCATGACGACCTCAGAAATGCTCAGGCCCGACGTGCTTCAGTCATTCCTAAAAGAGAATAACTCCACTGAGCCCAAAAGTCTACTGTTTTTTGAGGGGCATGAAAGGATTTCGTTTTCAACAAAAAAGCAGCCGTCCCAAGAGGTCGGCTGCTGAAAAGTTAAGGCTCAAGATCCCTTCCGGGACCGTGATTTCTCTCGGCGTAACGCCTTACTGAAGCCGGAGGGTCACAATCTTCTTTGCAGCAATGGAGATCTCACACTGCCCCGCCACCACCGGGACAGGCTGCCCCTGCGGATTGCCTTCAAAGTCCACAGGCTGGCAGTGCGAGGGAGCGGGCGTCACATCGCCAGGCCAGCGGAGTACTGCCGTGGTGGACTTTTCATTGGGGTTGAACAGGCGCACTTCCGTGCCCCCCTGCCTCTGTTCCATGGCCGAGAGGACAACGTCGCCATCAATCTGCAGGAAGGAAGCTGATGCGGGCAGGCGTTTCTCATTCGTCCGCCGATGCTGCACATCCTTGGCAAAGAGCATGGCCGAGTGGATGCCACAGCCGAGCATCTGCCCCTGCAGGAAAAGCTGGGACGGATTCAGTTCACCCGTCAGCGGCTGAATCCAGTAACGGAAACGCAGCGTCTGATGCAGCTGGCCGTCTGGCTCGCCGTTGGTCAGGACTGTCTTGTGGGTCGAGCGGTAGAGCGTCAGGGCAATCGGTCGATCGGGCTGATCGCGCACTGCCGACTCATGCAGCCCCTCGCTGATCACCGCCAACCCGCGCCGGCTGCTGGTGACGGCCGTCCAGGTCTGCTGAGGCTTCGTATCCACCTCAGGCTCACGATAGCGATGATTGTCCCCCCGCATGGCGATCGGCCTTTCCACAACATCGAACGCCGCATCTGCAAAGTAGGTCTCGGCGTCACTCACGCCCGTGGGCAGCAGCACGCGCATGCGGTGATCGTCAATCACGTTGTCGATCACGGTTTCCACCTCCACGTGATCCACGCCAGCCCGCAGGGTGACATAGGTATCAATGATCTGCTCGCGTCGCAGGTCCGAGCGCTTCCAGCTGTCGCCCGTTTCGAAATGCGCGGGCAGCTTCAGCGTCTGACGGATGCAGAACGTCGCCAGGTAAGGCCCATCATGCACCAGCGAGATGGATGCCTGGCCCATGCCCGTCATGTGCGTTTCGTCGCCGATGGTCTGCCCGAAGTACCACCCATCGCCTGTGTCGGCGGTGTTCTCGTAGATCAGCAGGTCGTGATAAACCTCGCCAGATCGCTTGTCGAGCAGTCGCAGTGTTCCCTGGGGGAGGATGGTGACTTCAAGCGTGTCGTTCTCCATCGAACGATGGCTGGTCACCAGTGTGGGATCGCGCTTCACGCGCTCATGTGATTCGATCTTTCCACCTCGGATGCGAAGCGTCGTGTAGCCCATCGCCTCAATCGACACAGGCAGCGACACCTTCGCTTCATTCATCACATAATGCTGCGGGAACTGGATGTCATTTGTGCGGAAGTGTGAACGGTTCCAGCGATGTGAAAGCATCTGAACGGGAAGCTCCATGCCATCGGCTTCGTAGACGTGGAACATCACCTCGCGCATGATTCCGCCATGCGAGGGATAGACAGGCCACGAGGTGGGCAGCGGAAGCGTCAGTTCGATCGACTGATTCACCGCCACAGGCAGCGGGTTGAACACGACCACACGCAGATCATCGCCTTCCAGTTCCCCTTCCACATGCGCGGACAGAGTCTGCTGCGCTTCAGTCACCAGACGATGGCCAATCTGTTCGCACTGACTGAAGCGGTAGACCATGTCCTGATGCACACGATCGATGCTGCAGCCGCCGATGGAATCGTGCGGGTGATTCTGCAGCAGCCATCGCCACGCGACGCGCAGGAAGTCGGCCGGGTATTCCGCGCCCAGCCATGCATGAGCCATCACGCCCATCGGCTCAGCCCAGTGGGTCAGCAGGTTCTGACATTTCACATTCGCCTGCTTGAGCTGCACGCGACTGGAAAGCACGCCGGGAATCAGCCACTGGTTATCCTTCACAATGCTGTGCAATGCGGGCTCGCGCAGTTCGCCCACCACCACTTCGCTGACCTGATCATCAATCTTCTGCAGATCCTTGAGGTATTCATCCAGCGTGCTGTGGATGATCTGATAGCCATCCTTCTCGCTGCCCAGGCGCTCACGGATCACTTCATAAGCCTGCTCATCCCAGCACTGATGGTCGCCACCATCGAACAGCAGGATGGGGCCGGTGGGATGAACATTCGCTTCATACTTGAGCACTTCCAGCAGCTGGCTGCGGACTTTATCCATGCTGCGGGCGGGATCGGCTTTGCATGCTTCTGAAGACGGTGCGGCCTGTCTGACGTTGATGGCGTAACCACAGTAGCCATGCAGTCCAAAGCGGTAGCAGAGCATCTCCGAGCCATCAGGACTGCGCCACTTGAGCAGCTTCGGACCTTCGTGATTCACACCACGCCAGACGAAGCCCGCCGTGATACCAAAGCCAGCCACGATCTGAGGCAGCTGACCGATGTGTCCAAACAGGTCACACACGAATCCCGCACTGGAAGGCTCGCCGCCCAGGTCACGTGCAATCTGCCTGCCCAGGCGGATATTGCGAATCATCGCCTCACCACTGACGAGAAACTCATCAGGCAGCACATACCAGGGCCCGACAATCAGCTTGCCCTCACGCACCAGTGTTTCAATCTGCTTCTGTTTCTGCGGATAGACTTCAAGGTAGTCCTCAAGAATGATCGCCTGGCCATCGGTGGTGAACGGGCCGGCCAGCCGACCATCTTCAAGTCCATCGATAACACGGTTCATCAGATGACACAGGCGGTAGCGGAAGTCCTGAAAAGACTGATACCACTCACGATCCCAATGACTGCTGAGAATGTAATGCACACGCCTGGAGGACATCGAATAACTCCGGTAAAAATCAGATCACAACACAAAGACTTATTGAAGAGTATTTCTCAGGTGAAACTGCAGGGCCCCCTGCAGTCACAGCTTGATGAAACGAACAGTGGACCGCTCCCCCCGATCCGAGCGTTCAACACATTCATTGAAGACGATCCATCGACCATCGGGGCTGAAGGCAGGATGCGGATGGCAGTGCTGTTTAGCGCCCAGCTTCGTGCGTGCCAGATGCGTGCGCTGTCCGGTGCGCATATCCACCAGCAGAATGTCGCTGATGTTCTGGTGGTTCTCCCAGCCGCAGCCGGGCAGGTCGTATGGGCCCGTGGTGTCGACCACGGCATATCGACCATCGCGGCTGATGTTGCAGTGCCAGTCACGATTCGCTTCGCTGATGAGCCTGGCCGGCCCCTGCGGATCAAGCTTCCACAGTCCGCGCGGCCCATGCGGGCTCACACCATACGCCACAGCCAGTGCACTGACTTCATGAAAGTTCCAGCGCTCGTGCCCCACGCACAATCGCACGCCCTGCGCATCGGGCTCCTGATCGAAAATGCATCGGCCCTGCGGCGCATACTGTGCATGCCAGGCCTGCACGCGATCGGGAATGTTTTCCGTCGGCCCTTCGTGACAGAAGCCGACCCACGATGCATCAAAAGGCGAGAAGTGAAAATGGTTGGCGTACCAGTCCCACTGCATGCGATGCAGCTCACGCCCTGCTTCAACATCGACCATCACAAAGCCGTTGGATGTCTGATTCGCCTGCCCGAGCAGGGCCCGTTTTCCATCCGCAGAGATCGAAGGCAGGTTGTGGGCATGCATCCCCAGATCCACCCGGACAATCTCACGCTTCTGTGGAGCAGTTCCGGCCAGATCGATCATCATCAGCGAGGTCGGCGTGGTGTAAATGAGGCGATCCCCCGCTAGAGGCAGATCAATCCATAGATACTCCAGATGATCTTCAATGCGGATGAGGTCGCGTTCTTCACCCGTATCCAGATCACGCTCGATCACCTGCGTGTGTGACTCGAACGCTTCGCAGATCAGCACACGATTACTCTGGCCTCGAAACCCATTGCAATGGGGATAGGTGATGTACCTGCTGCCTGGAAGTGGAATGGGCTTAGCGTAAGGATGCATACGTCACACAGAGGTTTGCAGATCAACAGACATTAACGCCATCACAAAGTCGAAGAATGCGTGGGCCAGCATCTCTTACGATACAGGCTGCCCACGCATTCTTCGCTGATCTATCACAACGATTATTCAGCCACGAATTGAATCATCCCCGCCACGCTGAAGCTGGGCAACGTGACGGTCAGTTCACCACCCTTGCGGGCGATGGGCAGTTCAATGGGGTTCTTCGAATCGGCCACGCAGGTGTAGATAGCCTTCCTGAGCTTCGCAGCGTTTGTGACGCGGATGGTCACCTGAACGTCCTTATGCTCAGTCACAGGCGGATTGAGCAGCACCTGGTCCTTATCGAAGATATAGGCCGTGTAGTTGCCATTGTCGTAGGTGAAGATGTTGCCATACAGCGGCGCGGGCACGGTCAGCGGACGAGGTGTGAACACCCAGCGCTTGCCCACCAGGCCTTCAAACAGCGGCCGATAGATGCCGAAGATTCGGGCACGGTCGTTGTTCTTGTCGCTGGCCTTCATGGGGATCATCGAGTCGACGAATCCGCCATAAAGCAGTGCATACTTCAAATGACGTTCAATGTCGCGGATGTGAGGCGGATCGTTGTCCTTACGCCACTGAGCAAGCATGTACACGAAAGGCTTGTCCAGCGAGAGGAACGCAATCTGAGGCACGCCCGGGTCGCGTTCGGGATGCGTCCAGCCTGGAATCTCCGCGACGCTGGCATCCACGTAGCGGGAGATTTCAGGGAACTTGGGACCATTGGCCCAGATGCCCTTACCCGCCGGATCCCAGATCGTGGTCTTGAGATGCTTCTGAATTCGGGCGATGCCGATGGCGTCGTAGTAAGCCTTGTGGCCGTTGATAACCGTCACGCCATCGGAATGCTTGTTGTCATACACGCCGTAGCCGTTGGCCATGTCGATGAAGTAGCCGTCGTTGTTGGGCACGCGTTTGAGCAGCTTCTTCGCCTGGTCTTCCATCCAGTTGGCCCAGGGGGAACCGGGCTCCATGTGCATGATGTAGAGGTTGTCGTTCCCCAGACTGCGTTCACCAACCTTGCCACGATTCATGCGGCTGTCACTGTTGATGAAGATCTGATCGGCGAAGCGCTCCTTAAGCTCGGGCATGGCCACACTGGCATCGATGTAGTTGAAGTAGACGAAGCTGCCCACGTCATGCTTGCGCATGTTGTCGATGGATTCATTGAGCTCGCGATAAGTCGTCTGACGCTGCGGATTGTCCTTGAACTGTTCCAGCGTCTCACGCTCGAGCATGAGGATGGTCCAGGGCGTGTCATCATCCACATCCGGTGCGTACAGGCCATAGTAGGGGTTGTAGAAGATGATTTCGACGTTGCGGATCATCAGATCATCCCAGGGAGACAGGTCCTGACCACGGATGCTGATGAAGTACCACGCGCAGAGGAAGTTGCCTTCATGCTTGCGGATCGCTTCGTTCGATGTGGTGAAGTAAGGCTTGTAGTGTTCGAAGATCATACCCATGCCCGGGCGCCAGTCGCCGCTGTGGCCGAATAGATCAACACTCACATGCGCTTCGATGCCATCACCCGCTCCGATGTAGTGGTTGGTGAAGATCACGCTCTTTTCAGGCTTGTTCTTGTCGTACTCAATCCAGAACAGCGGACGCATGACTTCAAACGTGCTGTTGATGGTCAGCCCGATGTCGCGCTGCTCATCCATCACCGAGGTCATGGGGAACTCACCAATGTAGTTGGCGCGATACTTGTGCTTCGGATAGCCTTCAAGCCCAATGCGGTTGGTGTTGAATGATTTTCGGGTGTGGATGTAGAGGTTCTCGAAAACCATATCCACTTCCAGCCCTACGAGCTGCGAGGTAGGGTTCTGGATCTTCACATCCCAGACCAGCGCCTGGCGGTCAATGGCAAAGCTCTGAATCAGACGCCACTGAGGCATACCCTCCACTTCGTACTCGAAGCGATAGGTCTTCTGGCTGCTGTTGATCTCCTGATTCAGCAGCTTGCCCAGCTTGAGTTCCTGAGCCTGCTGGTTGGGCATGGCCGTGCGGATGGCCAGGCTGCCACGATCGCTGATGTGCTCGAATCGGCCTGAGCCATTGTTCACCAGCACGCGTTTGATTTCGCCCGCCTGGGGATCAAATTCCACCCGCGTGGTGTTGGACTGAATCGTCATGGGAGCAGCCAGCGCAGCGGCCGACAGCAGCCAGGACATAACCATGGATACAGCAAAGCGTACCTTCATTCACACGCCCCTTCAGAGTGAGTCGTTCTTCGAAATGTATCTGGAGACAGACAACACCAGCCGCCGTTGAAGTGACGGCCTGACATCTACTTTTGTTAGTTCACGTCTTCGCCCGGGATGATCCTCTCATTGGGATCAAACACGCCGTTGCCATAGCGGAAATTCATCTGCCAGGATGCAACATGGCCATCGCCATACCACGAGTTGAGCACGACGTACGGACTGTTGCTGAATGTATTGGTGTAAAGCGGCAGCTTCGTGTAATGCCAGTCGGACACTTCATGCAGCACAGGCGTAATGGAAGGCTTGACGATGTCCATCAGCTTGACGGCTTTGCCCTTGTCCAGGTCGGCTTTCTTGGCAATGTAATATCTGAAATGCAGGCTCACGCGCTGGAACATCTTGTTGGGATAGTCGCCCACCACCACGCGGTTCTCCGGAGTGAGCGGATCCTTCGGGCAGTAGAAGTAGTTGGGGTTTTCTTCACGGTCAACGAGATAGCGGCCCCATGAACCCCACTGCCTGGTGCGATCAGCGCCCAGGTTGGTGTTGCCACTATGCCTGATCAGCGGGAACGGGAACTGATCCTTGTTGTCATTGCAGTAGATCATCATCTTCAGGCCGACCTGCTTGACCTGATTCAGACACTGAACCCCCTGCGCCGCATCCCTGGCCCGCCTGAGTGAAGGCAGCAGGATGGAAATCAGCAGGGTGATGATGCTGATCACAACAAGCAGCTCCACCAGCGTAAATGCGCGTTGTTGTCGACCAATCACAGGACCGCTCATGGCATGCTCCTTTACCTTGCTTGCGTGCATCCGCATGAGCCGTGACTGCTGCTCATGCGATACCCCCGGCCACGAAAGCAATCTGCTTCCCTGGCTTGAACAGGCATTCAGCAAAAATGTCCACTAATTAATCACACAGAACCGGAATCAAGCTCATCTTCAGATGACTGTACGTATTGAACTTCAGCCGATGACCTGCCCCCGCCGGTGGACTCTCGCACAACCAGTCCTGGCGGCAGAATGACCTGTGTCGTCGCCGGCGTTTTTCCATGGATCAACTCAATGAGCAGCGTCATCGCACGATGCGCAATCTGAACGTAAGGCTGCACGACCGTGGTCAGGCTTGGCATCAGCAGCGCCGAGTATGGCGCATCGTCGAACCCGGCCACCGCGAGATCCTCAGGAATCCGCAGGCCACGCTCACGACACACGTCATAGACCGCGCGAGCAAAGCCGTCGTTTTCTGCAAACACTGCAGTCACATCACCTTGCGAACGATCCAGGAATGACGCAAACCGCTCGCGGGCACAGGCCATCTCATACTGCTGATTGCCCACGACTTCGATATGAGGTTCGAGACCTGCTTCAACAAGCGCCTGACGATAACCCTTCTCACGGTCATCGGCAGAGCTCGAAGCAATGCCTCGCAGATACGCAATCTTCCGATGGCCGGCTTCTACCAGATGACGGGTCACCTCGTAGCCGCCTCGCACGTTATCAATGGTCACATAGGGCACATTGAGCAGAGGCAGATAGCGGTCCATCAGCACGAAAGGAATTTTGCTCGTCAGCAGCTTGGCACAGCTCAGCACCGTCTGCGAGGTATCGCCGGCGATGGGAGCGATGAGCACCCCCATCACATTGCGCTCCGCCAGCAGCGACATCGACTCAGCTTCGCCTTGAGGCGTGTTGCCCGACTGCTTGATAATCAACGAATAGCCCAGCCTTCGGGCGGATTGCTCCAGAGCGCTGAGCACCCTGCCATTGTGGTAGTCCGACGCAGCGGGAATCACCACACCCAGCAGGCCATGCGAATCATTAGTCGAGGGTTCAGCGGGCGTTGCAGAGGCCACAAACGACCCAACGCCCTGACGGGTCACCACCACGCCGGCTTTGGCCAGTTCCAGCAGCGAACGGCGGACGGTAATCAGGCTCGCCTGCCAGGTATCGCAGAGTTCACGTTCGGAAGGGAGTTTGTCCCCTGCTTTGAGAATGCCCGCGCGCACCTGCTCATGGATCGCATGAGCAATCTGCTGATAGCGCGGCTTTTTATTCAGATCGATAGACATCAGGGGCTCCGTCTGAATGACATATTATAATGAGTATTAAGATAGGTCAATGATAAAAGTTGGCCTTTTCGGTTCGGCGGCGAAGATTGTAAACCATCAGACCATGATGAACCGGAAAATGTCGTCACATCATGTGACAATATATTCACAAAGTTTTTAACATAAAAGATTTACATCTAATACCACACGCACTGGTACCCCGGGTCAACTTCTGAGCGACTCAACTCACGCAGAGGGGGAACTGAGGGCATATTACGCCCTTCGCCCTCTCTATGCCGCCCTCCCCTGCCACAACCTGCAAACGTGTGACTCATCACTCGACAGCCTCTCCCTCAGGACGGGATCCAGGCTGAATAAAGCAACCGGCCCTGGGTGTACCCCAAGGCCGGTTCGGATCAATCCATCTTTGAAATCGACGATGCCTGATCAGACGCGATCTCATCACTTCCGAAGCAGCATCAGTTCACGGAAGGCTCCCGCCTGCGTCCCATCGGCATTGCGGAACTCGAGCGTGCGAGGCCAGCCATATGTCTTGGCGATCTTGCCCACCAGTACGCTCTTTGCCTCACCATAAATCGAGCGAGGCAGCGCGCGGACAAGTTCCCAGTTCTGACCATCCACCGAACACCCCACATGAACGTGCTGATCATCCCAAGTGATCCGCAGCCACACCCACGCATCCTCAGGCTGATTGCGAAGCACCAGCGCAGGCTTATACATGTGGTCGAGAATGCCATCCTCGATCAGCAGCACGCCTTGACTGGCGAAGCTGACGCGCACCTGCTTGCCACCATCGAACACCACTGCCAAGCCGGGCGCGTTGAGCCCATCGTGACGGTCATGCCACACGCGTTCCTGTCTCAGGCCACGCACGAGCATCTTCGTCTGCACACCACTCACGCCCTGCGCCAGTGGCCGCTCCAGATAGCCATACGTGCTGCGTGAGCCTGAGATGGTCAGCGTGCTGGCGTCCACTTCAAATCGGCTGTCGCTGCCTGATGGTGCACGCCACGACCAGTCCTTATGAACACTGCTGCTGTCGAAAGCCACAGGCTGCGCATCGAACATATCACCCGCAGGCTTTTCGACAGGCTGATCGGTGAGCACAATCAGGAACCCGCGCCCCTGCGGGAGGGTGATCTCCTTCGACAGATCGAACGCCTGCCAGACCTGGAATTCAGCAATCTCCGGCGCATAGGCCTTCACCTTCGCGGGATCCAGCCCCAGCGCGGCGTAGTCGATCTCCATCTGACAGGCCACATCTTCACGCGCCCAACTAGCCACCGCGATCAGTGCCTTGCCAGCCATCTGGTAGGTCGTCGCCAGCACATCAGATCGACTGGTTTTCACCGGGGCTTTTTTATCCCAGTAGCCGATCATACGCGACGTTTCGATGCCGATCTGATCCCAGAACTGCCACATCGCCAGCGGACTGGCCGAGTGGTTTTCAATGTAGCGAGGGACCATCCCATAGATCATGCCCCGCCAGGGGTTCCCGCCATACTGGAGCATGTCATTGGGGATGCCAAAGGGAATGCCCGACAGTTCCACCATATAGAAATCAGGTGAGCCGTTGTAATTGAACCCTTCCCCGATCCACGTACTGTCCAGATAAGGCAGCAGTTCCAGGGAATCGTTGAATGCGTTGGATCGACGCGTGATGGTATTACCCGAGTGGAAGTCCATGCGGAAGTTCGGCCGGGCGGCATCTCCCACTTTGCGCAGCCGCTGCAGCGTCTTTCGCCCGCATGACACCCCATCGAAATACAGCCCATCAATCTGACGATGCTCCATCAGCCATATCAGGCTCTGCACGTAGTAGTTGAGCCAGCGGTTCCAGCCGGTGACATGCAGCGAATCGTCAGGATTACCTTCATGCCCTTCAGGGGTCGATGACCAGGCTGGAGAGTAACCGCCCAGCAGATGCTCGCGCAGCCACGGGCCGCCTTCACCTTTACCCGGGGCGAAAAATTCCTCGCGCATGCTCCACAATGGCCAGAGTTCCGCGGCCTGGTTCGACAGTTCACGCACCGTGTAATAAAGCCTGGCATTCATGCCTGCTTCATGTGCTTCGGCGACAAAGCGTTTGAGGCGTTCATCTGCGATGAAGGGGTAGTTGATCCACGGATTGGCCGGCGTTGCATGGAAAGCCGTCACGTCATTGGCGCCCAATGCCTTGGACTGTCCGGGCGCCACACTGGCCAGCATACTGTAGCGCATCTTCCAGCGATTGGGATTGGTCCAGTGCTGCGGGTCACGCGGTTTCACTGGCGTGGGAATCAGCGACAGACAAAGTTCGCGCGATTCCGCCAGTTGAAGCACAACAGGGCCAGTGTACGCCTGCAGCGTCACATTGTTCGCCGCTGCGGTGATGAGCGCCCCGCCCTGTCCGCCATTGCTCCAGCTTTCGGGAATGCCTGATTCTTCAGGCTTGTAGTTGCTCCAGATGTTTTCCTCACTGGCCGGCCCGCGCAGCTTCACCTGCAGCCCGGCTTCAACAGACCCCATCCAGACCTTATTGGTCGGCCGATCGCTCCACTTCCATTCGATATCACCACTGGGGCGATAGCCACCCGCGCCTTTGGCAAAGCCCATGAAGTATTCCGCGGCTTCGGGGCGATAAGGCACGTGGATTCGAATATCCTTAAGTTGGTGACCACTGCGCGACTGAAGTGTGACAATCAGAAAGATGTAGCCGTCGTACTCCATGCGACCCTTGACGGTCGCCGTCAGTCCGCCTGACTGGCTCACGCCCTGCCAGGCCACCACGGAGTCGGACTGCACTTCAAAATCCAGCTTCTTCTGCATCCACTGGATCGGCAGGTCCCCCATGTTCATCGCCAGCAGACGCACAGGCGACGCCAGCACTTCATTGCCTCCCACCTTGATGCTGCGAGGCAGGCCATCATCCCCGAGGGTCACTTCCTTTCCGTAGGCGTGAACAATCTGCCCATCAACCTTCATGGGGGTATAAGGCTTCGTGACTGCATCTTCCTGGCCCGCCTGCGAGTTGAGCCAGTTCAGACGCGCCAGCCGCCACAGTTCACCCACACCATGATCGGCCAGCACTTCACTGCTGACCGTGATGTTTACATCCACACTCTGGGAAGCGCCCGCCGCATCACGGATGGTCACCTTCCCCTGATACGTACCAGGTGAAGCCGACTCAGGTACTTCCACCATGAACCACAACGCCCGCACTTCACTTTCAGGAATATCCACCACGCGCGACATGGGCTGTCCCGCAGCGTCAACACCCTGGAGCGTGATGCAGCGGATCGCCGATGCAGGAATCACACCGCCTGCTTCTGATTTCAGATCGCTCCAGCTGGCCTGAATGTTCTGTACTGATATCGACAGGGCAAAGACACCAATCTGGAAGGCATACCACTCGCTGCGCAATGCAGTGCCCTGGAAAGGCTGTCCCGGTGTGCGCTGCGCCCAGATGTAAGGAATCTTTTCACGCATGCGGATGGGGTGCTTACGATCCTCCGCATACAGCAGAAAAGGCCGGCCCTGATTGAATCGCCTGACGGCTTCGAGTTCCTCCTTCGTGGCAGGCAGCTCCATCGGATCAAAACGATCCATCTCACTGCGTGCTTCGAAGCGGAGCACCTTCGCGCGAGGGATGCCTTCAAAGGCGTTGGCTTCGAAGTATCGGCCGGGGTCCAGACCGTTTTCTTCGAGCCACTTTTCACTGGCAGTGTTTGCAGGAGGCAGATATTCGAAGTTGGTGGTTCCCATCGGACGGCGTTCCCGCCGTTTGAGCGGATAGTAGTAGATGGCATACTCACCGGGCACGGTTTCAGGCTGAAAGACAATATCGCCAAAGTCCTGGGTGAGATTGATCTTCGCCACATTCTGAATGAATCGGCCTGTCTTGAGATCCTGAACCAGCACTTCCTTATCGGTCGGTCTTGCATCACGACGGCGCCAGAGAAGATGTGCCCACACCGCCGGCGCGGATTCAGTCACCGACACCACCGCGCGATGATTCCCCTGAACCGCAGGCCACCTGGCCACGGAGTATTCCACTGCATCTGCCATCACTGTTTGTGCACTGACCAGCAGCGCCAGCAGTATGCAGAGCATCCACTTCAACCCAGCACCACTCACATTCACCATAACCCGGCCCCTGTTCAGATAAAAAAGCTGCAGCATTGCTGCAGCTGGATCCACTCAACTCTCAACATTTACTTGCCCAGACGCTGATTGCTGGTGTTGTAGTACACATCGGCTGTGCCATCGGGGAACTGGCGCGCCGCAGCATGGCCATCTCCAAAGAGAAGATTAGAAGCACCCAGGTGAATATCCGCAATCTTCACGGCGTGAGTCATTTCAGGCTGCAATTCGACGCTGTAGGACCTGTTGCTCCAGACGCGAGGGCTGACACCGTCGGCCATCAACATGAAACGCGTGGGCGAAGGAATTTCCTGAATGCGATACGACGTGCGCGCCGTCATGCCGCCACCAGTTCGACCAAAGGCCCAGCCGGTGACAATGTAATCCGTCGCCACCACGGCGCTGCGAATGTCATGCACGTCCTGCAGCGGGCACATCACACTCACGGGGACCGTTCGCGTTCCGCCACTGGTCATGGCGTATTCACGCTGCGCGGTCAGATAACGCCCCAGGGCCCAGGGCCAGCCTCCCTGAGGCGTATAGCCTTCGGGGATGTAGTCCTTGTGTTCCTGGGAATACATGACGATGCCCACATATACCTGGCGCTGGTTGTTCAGACACTGAACGCCGCGGGCGGCGACCCTGGCCTTGGACAGGCTGGGCATGAGAATCGCTATCAGCAGCACGATGATGGAGATCACCACCAGCAGCTCAATGAGTGTGAAGCCTGACCGAGAGCGTTGTGTTCCGGATTGGACAGCAGGACACTGCTGACGATGCCTGAGAAGTGCGTTCATCCTGATACCTTTCACATGATGGCCCCGAAAGAGTCGGCGGTATCACCCAATGGCAATTCCAGCGGGTGGGGTTCAACCTGCACAGACAGAAGCAACAGACTCACGCGTGACAAGCGTGGGCTTGATTCGGATCTGATAGAACAGCCCCGGCCGGGGCTCGGAGACAGGCTGCTGAATGATGGCTGCAGCAGTGCGGCCCATTTCCCAGAAGTCCTGGGCGACCGTGGTCAGAGGAACATCGAAATGCTTGCTGCGATCGATATTGTCGAAGCCCGCCAGCGAAATGTCCTGCGGAACGCGCAGGCCTCGACGGGCCAGCAGGTGATAGATTTCAAAGGCGTGAACGTCGTTGGCGGCGTAGATGGCCGTGGGACGCTGGGGAAGCGCAAGGATGGAATCCACCACCTTTTCCAGCGAGCCTGTGTCTTTGGGATCAAACGACCAGAGCGAATCGCCCGTCAGAGGCAGGCCCTGGCGGAGCATCTCCTGAACAAAGCCCACCTGGCGATCTTCCAGGCTCTGCAGGCCAGCCAGTTCCTGCGTCACATACGCGATATGACGATGCCCCATCGACGTCAGATGCCTGACCATCAGCTGTGAGCCGTGCGCGTTGTCGGTCCCCACGTAGTCGCAGGACAGGGCATCGCTGTGGTTGTCCAGCAGCACGAAGCGCAGACGCTTGCGGGCCAGTTCGCCCAGGATGCGATCGCCCTCGGCAGACGGGCAGTACCAGATGATGGCGCCGGCCAGCGAGGCATCGAGCAGGCCACGCAGTTCGCTGATGTAGTCGGCTTCGGAGTAGTAGAAGCGGGTGACCACATCTTTGCCATGCCTGTTGAGTTCGTTGCACATGCCCTCATGGCCGGAGGAGACATACACATCGCCTCGCACCTGAGCCCCCAGAGCGATGTACTTCACCAGCGTGTGAGGCGTCTGCATCGGGGTTGGTTCCACGGCCGACTCGGTGACATATGTCCCACTGCCCCGCCTGCGTTCGATCACGCCACGGGCATGCAGCTGGGTCAGCGCCCGGTTCACCGTTACCCGGCTGACCTTGTAGATCTGCTCCAGCTCACGCTCCGAGGGAATCCTTGAGCCTGGCGCATAAGCACCGGCGGCGATGTCCTCGTAAATCCTGCGGCTGACAACTTCGGCGAGCTGTGACATGGATGCACCTGAATCAACAGAAAATGATCAGTCCAATTTACACAAATGACAATACCACATTGAAAATGTGGAATCAACACTTTTTTGAAATTCAATTCTGAAATCAGGTAAAATCAGGTTATTCAAGGCTATATGAAAGCAATTCCCCTGTTTTTTCTTTTGACGCAGCCTCGGCGATCGATTATTTTTAAGGCGATTGTTATCTCCAAGTGGTATTACCACTTTATCGCGCCAGACCTCTTTCAAGGGCCTGCCCGGACATGGGAGGCAGCCACCGATGAGCACGCAGTCAGGCAGTATGGATCTCACCCTCACCCCCGTAGAAGCAGGCATCTGGCGACTCCGCTGGGGTACGCCCGAGCCTCATACGCCCACGGCTTATCGCATGCATCCCATCAAGCGTGATGGTCTGGCCGACCTGCCTGAGGTGGATGCGCCGCCGATCCCGGCCGACGCCTTCCATGCAAAGCAGACCGCGCGCGGGCTGCTCATCTCCTTCCCGCTTCCAGAAGATCAGGATGTGTATGGCCTGGGTCTGCAGCTCAAATCGCATCGGCAGACGGGCAAAAAGAAATGCCTGGCCGTCAACAGCGATCCCGTGGCCGACACAGGTGACTCGCACGCGCCCGTCCCCCTGCTTGCCTCCACAGGCGGGTGGGCTGTCTATGTCGACACGCTGCGCTACGCCACCTTCTACTGCGCCAGCCATCAGCGGGTGAATCAAGCGAAGCAGGACATCAATGCCTCGCGTGACATCGCCATCACCACTGACGACCTCTACTCTCAGAGGCAGGTCGATCAGAAGCAGATCACCATTGAGATCCCCCACGCGCAAGGCGTGGATCTCTACCTGATGGCCGGGCCGACGATGACTCAGGCCATCCAGCGCTACAACCTTTTTTCAGGCGGCGGATTCCTCCCGCCACTCTGGGGGCTGGGCGTGTGGTATCGCACCTTCGGGCGATTCAATCAGGACCAGGTGCTCAAGCTCGCTGGCGATCTGCGCGAGCGCAACCTGCCCTGCGATGTCCTTGGCCTGGAACCAGGCTGGCAGACCAAGGCGTATTCGTGCTCGTTCGTCTGGTCGGACGAGCGATTCCCCAATCCCCCTGCCCTCATTCAGCAGGCCCGCGAGATGGGCTTTAAGATCAACCTGTGGGAGCACGTGTTCACGCATTCCTCATCGCCGATGTATGAAGCCCTGCTGCCTCACAGCGGCGATCATGAAGTGTGGGAAGGCCTCGTGCCCGACCTCATCCTGCCCCCGGCCTTCGAGACCTTCGCCAGCTATCACGATGCCCAGTTCGTCGCGCAGGGCATTGACGGCTTCAAACTCGATGAATGTGACAGCTCCGATTTCATTCAGTCGCCCTGGTCGTTCCCGCTGAGCAGCCAGTTCCCTTCCGGGCTTGATGGCGAGCAGATGCACTCGCTGCTGGGCATGAAGTACATGCACTGCATTGAGACG
>Ga0182792_1000819_pt1 | contig 27572 bp, 25 predicted proteins | sample Passage237B_FD_130497 | JGI IMG/M metagenome (GOLD analysis project Ga0182792, IMG submission 130497) | Cellulose adapted compost microbial communities from Newby Island Compost Facility, Milpitas, CA, USA - Passage2 37B (version 2) (version 2) ...
CCGGCGGGGTGAGAGTGGCACCCCCCCCCCCCCACCCCCTCCCCGGGCAGGGTAAGTGGTTCTTTGGCCCCCCCCAGCACCACCCCCAGGGTCGGCCCGCGGGGCCCCAGCCGCCACATCGTGCCGCGCGGAATCATGATGTAGTCGCCGTCGCGGTACTCGAGATGGCCGTAGTCGCAGAACAGCGCGCCCTCGCCCTCGTGCACGAAGAGAAGCTGGTCGCCGTCGCTGTTGCGCGCCAGATCGCGCATGGGGGCATCGAGCCGCCACAGCCGCATCTGCAGGTGCGGGTTGCCCATCACCAGCGGCGATAGCCAGGGATTGTCCCCGGCCGCCGGCAACTTGTTGAGATCGAAGGCGCGCGGGCGGATTGCGCCTTCGAAGTCGATCCAGTCCGTCGGCTTGTGCCGGTGATGGAACTGCGCCGACGGGCCGAAGAAGCCTTCCTTGCTGATCTCGCGCTCGTAGGTGCCCTCCGGCAGTCTCACATGGGCCTGGCGCGAAGCTGTCCCCTCCACCTGGCGCAGCGGAATCCAGTTCCTGGCCATCGCATCCTCCTCTTCATTGCGCCTTCAGGACGCCGCGGCGAATCTGGTCGAGCTCGATTGATTCGAACAGCGCCCGGAAGTTGCCCTCGCCGAAGCCTTCGTTGCCGCGACGCTGGATGATCTCGAAGAAGATCGGTCCGATCACCGTCTGGGTGAAGATCTGCAGCAGCAGCCCGCCGCCCTTGGTGGGCGCTCCGTCGATCAGGATGCGGTCGGCGGCCAGCCTCGCCAGGTCCTCGCCATGGCCCGGCAGGCGCGCATCGACCTGCTCGTAGTAGGTGTCCGGCACCGTCTGGAACGGTACGCCGTGCTGCTTCAGCGCCTCCACGGTCGCATAGATGTCCTCCGTCCCCAGCGCGATGTGCTGGATGCCCTCGCCGTGATAGGCCGACAGGTATTCCTGGATCTGCGACTTGTCGTCGGTGCTCTCGTTGATCGGGATGCGGATCTTCCCGCACGGGCTGGTCATGGCCTTGGACTTCAGGCCGGTGAGCTTGCCCTCGATGTCGAAGTAGCGGATCTCGCGGAAATTGAAGAGGCGCTCGTAGAATTCCGCCCACTCCGCCATGCGCCCGCGATGCACGTTGTGGGTCAGGTGATCGATGTAGGTCAGGCCGACACCCGCGGGATTCGGATCGACGCCCGGCAGATACTCGAAGTCGACGTCGTAGATCGTCCCGCGCGGACCGTAGCGGTCGACCAGGTAGATCAGCGAATCGCCGATGCCCTTGATGGCCGGGATGTTGAGTTCCATCGGCCCCACCTTGCCCTCGACCCCCCAGGCGCCCAGCGACAGCGCCCGCTTGTAGGCGAAGCCGGCATTCCTGACGCGGAACGCGATGGCGCAGATGCTGGGGCCATGCACGCGTGCGAAGCCCTGCGCGAAGCTGTCGCTCTCGGCATTGACGATGAAGTTCACGTCACCCTGGCGGTAGAGCGAGACGTCCTTGGAGCGATGCCTCGCAACCTTCGTGAAGCCCATGCGCTCGAACAGGGCGCCGAGCGCCACCGGATCCGGGGCGGCGTATTCGACGAACTCGAAGCCGTCGGTCCCCATCGGATTGACGTCGTCGGCCTCGACGGCGGCGCGATCCTGGATGCTGCCCATGTCGACCCTCCCGAATTGACCCTCAACGCTGATTAGTTTCAAATGTAACTATTATGCCCGACTCCGCGCAAGCCCTCGAACTGGAGAAATTCCTTCCCTATCGCCTGTCCATCCTGGCCCAGATCGTGTCGGAATCATTGCACGACCTCTATGCCGGGCCGTTCGGACTGTCGGTCACGCAGTGGCGCGTCATGGCGGCCCTCGGCCGCTTCGCGCCCCTCACCGCCTCGGATGTGGGGCAGCGCATCGTGATGGACAAGGTGGCGGTGAGCCGGGCCGTCGCCGGCCTGCTGCAGCGCGGGCTGGTCGAGCGCGCCACCGACCGCAGCGACCGCCGACGCGCCTCCCTGCGGCTCAGCGCGCGCGGCCGGGCCATGCATGCCCGGATCGTGCCTATCGCCTTGTCGTATGAATCGCGACTCTACGAAGCCCTGGCCGGCGACGAACGGCCTGCCTTCGACCAGTTCGTCGAACGGCTGACGTCCCATGCACGAGGTCTGCGGGAAGCCCGATAGGCCCGTCTTGTGGGGCCGATTCGCCATGCTATAAGGCGCGGCGCTCACTACAGGGGAGGCAGATGTGGCCGCCAAGGCCGCCCGGCGCCCGCCGGCGAGGAAGCCGGTGCTGGTGCTCAACGGGCCCAATCTCAACATGCTCGGCAAGCGGCAGCCGGAAATCTATGGTCGCGAGACCCTCGCCGATATCGAGGATGCCTGCCGCGCCGAAGCCGAGCGCCTGGGGATAACTGTGGACTTCCTGCAGAGCAATCATGAAGGCGTCCTGGTCGACCGCATCCAGGCGGCGCGGGAAGGCAATGCCGGCATCGTCATCAATGCCGGCGCCTACACCCATACGTCGGTGGCGCTGCTGGACGCCCTGAACGCCGCGGAGCTGCCCGTCGTCGAGGTCCACCTTTCCAACATCTACAAGCGTGAGGCCTTTCGCCACCATTCCTACGTCAGCCCTGCCGCCGTCGGCGTGATCGCCGGCCTGGGCAGCCACGGCTATCTTCTGGCGCTGCAGGCCCTGTCCCGCCTGCTGGCGCACTGACTCCGGAGCATTCGCCCATGGCCAAGTTCGAGATGGATACCGAGTTCGTCCGCAAGCTGGCGCAGATCCTTCACGAGACGGAACTCGGGGAGATCGAGCTGGCCGACGGCGACAAGCGCATCCGGGTCGCCCGGCCGACGGTCACGGTGGCAGCGGCGCCCGTCGCGGCGGTCCCGATGCCGGCGGCTGCCGCGGCACCCGCCGGTGGCGGCGGCGCATCGGCCAACGACGTCGGGAACCATCCCGGCACCGTGAAGTCGCCCATGGTCGGAACCGCCTATCTGGCGCCCGAACCCGGCAAGCCACCCTTCGTGTCGGTCGGCCACAAGGTGACGGCGGGCCAGACCCTGCTGATCATCGAGGCCATGAAAACCTTCAATCCGATCAAGGCGCCCAAGGCCGGAACGGTGACGCAGGTCCTCGTGGAGAACGCCCAGCCGGTGGAGTTCGGCGAACCGCTGATGGTCGTCGAATAGGACGCCGCCGGCGATGTTCGAGAAGGTCCTGATCGCCAATCGCGGCGAGATCGCCCTGCGCATCCACCGCGCCTGCCGCGAGATGGGCATCCAGACGGTCGCAGTCCACTCCACGGCCGACAGCGACGCCATGCACGTCCGGCTGGCCGACGAATCGGTCTGCATCGGCCCGCCGCCGGCGCGCGACAGCTATCTCAACATCCCCGCGATCCTGTCGGCGGCGACCATCGCCGGAGTTGACGCCATCCATCCCGGTTACGGCTTCCTGTCGGAGAATGCCCGCTTCGCGGAAGCCGTCGAGGCGCACGGCTTCACCTTCATCGGCCCGACGCCGCAGCACATCAGCATGATGGGCGACAAGATCGTCGCCAAGCAGACCGCCAAGGAACTGGGCTTGCCGCTGGTCCCCGGCTCGCCCGGCCCCGTCGCGTCGCTGGACGAGGTGGTGTCCCTCGGCGCCAGCATCGGCTGGCCGGTGCTGATCAAGGCGGTGGCCGGCGGTGGCGGCCGCGGCATGAAGGTCGTCGAGGATACCAATGCCGCCGCCGAGGCCTTCACTTTGGCGCGCAGTGAAGCCAAGGCGGCGTTCGGCAACGATGCGGTCTACATCGAGAAGTACCTGGCGCGCCCGCGGCACATAGAGATCCAGGTGCTGGGCGATGGCCGTGGCGGCGGCGTTCATCTGGGCGAGCGGGACTGCTCGCTGCAGCGCCGGCACCAGAAGGTGCTCGAGGAATCGCCCTCGCCCGCCCTTAACGCCGAGCAGCGCGGCGCGATCGGCGAGCTCGCCGCGGCCGCCATCCGGCGGCTCAAGTACCGTGGCGCCGGAACGCTGGAGTTCCTCTACCAGGACGGCGAGTTCTACTTCATCGAGATGAACACGCGCCTGCAGGTCGAGCATCCCATCACGGAGGCCGTGACAGGCATCGACCTGGTCCGCGAACAGATCCGTATCGCCGCCGGCGCGCCGCTCGATCTCACGCAGGACGACATCGTCTTCCAAGGGCATGCCATCGAGTGCCGCATCAATGCGGAGCATCCGGAAACGTTTATCCCCTGCCCCGGGCGCATCGTCGACTACCATCCGCCGGGCGGTCTGGGCGTGCGCGTCGATTCCGGCCTCTACACCGGCTACGTCATGCCGCCCTACTACGATTCCATGGTGGCGAAGCTGATCGTCAACGGCACGACCCGGAACGAATGCCTCATGCGCCTGCGCCGGTCGCTCGAGGAATTCGTCATCGGCGGCATCGACACCACCATTCCGCTGCATCAGCGCATCATCGGCGAACAGTCCTTCATCGACGGCGACTATGACATCCACTGGCTGGAGAAGCTGGTCGGCCTCAAGAAGTGAGCTGTCGTCGGTCGGCGCCGGAGCTTGATCGCTGATGGAAGTGACGCCGGAACTCCTGCTGCAGGCCTATCGCATCGGCGTCTTCCCCATGGGAGAGCGACGCGATGACCCGAAACTCTACTGGCTCGATCCGCGACAGCGGGCGATCCTGCCGCTCGACGGGTTCCACCTCTCGCATCGCCTGCGCCGCACGGTCCGCTCGGGACGCTTCGCCGTCAGCGCCGACACCGCCTTCGCCGACACCGTACGCGCCTGCGCGGAGCCGCGGCCCGGCCATCCCGAAAGCTGGATCAACGAGCCGATCGTCGCTCTGTACACCGAGCTGCACAGGCGCGGGCACGCCCACAGCATCGAGTGCCGCATGGAGGGCGAGCTCGTCGGCGGCCTCTACGGTGTCTCGATCGGTGCCGTCTTCTTCGGCGAAAGCATGTTCAGCCGTGCGCGCGACGCCTCGAAGGTGGCGCTGGTGCATCTGGTGGCGCGGCTGATCGAGGGTGGCTTCCGGCTGCTCGACTGCCAGTTCATGACCGAGCATCTGAGGAGTCTCGGTGCCATCGAAATCGCCCGCGAGGACTTCCGCGCCCGGTTGGCCGACGCGATCGACCGGCCGGCGACCTTTCAGCGCGAGCTGGCTGGCGACGATCCCTGTTCGATCGTGCAGGACAGCACGCGCACGTCGTAGACGCCGTGGTCCAGCGTCGACAATGACGGCGTCGAAGCGAACATCCAGCCGGCAAACAGCTGCTCGGTTTCCTGTCCCGGCTTGTTGTCGACGATCGTCAGATAGGCGACGGATTCGGGCGGTGCTTCCGGCACGTTGACGAGGCAATCGCCGACCGTGATGTCGAGGGTCCCGAACCGGGTGGTCTCCCCGACCGGCGCGCGGAACCGCCGGGTCCGCGCCGTCACCTTGTCGAGTCCTTGAAGCTCGGCGACCTTCTTGCCCGGGCCATCGGGGAGCGGCCGCAGATTCGCATTGGAAGACAAGGCGGCGGACTGTCCCTGGCCAGCGGCGCCGCCGGCCACGAACATGAGCGCCGCAGCGAGCAATGCAGCGCGCACGCCTACTTCTTGACCGCGTGCGGCGCCTCGAGTCCCTCGATCAACTCGTGCAAGGCGGCCTTGATCTGGTCGGCGTCGCATCCCATCAGGACTCCATCCTCCAGCGCGTCGGCGCAGAGGCTTTCGATTTCCTGGATGTTCTGGTTCAGCACTTTGATCTTTTCGAGGCAGGACACCGGCTTGCCGTCCGGTTGCCGCCATACGCGCGATGCCTTGGAGGGGTGGGCGCTCATCATTTCGACCCCGTGCTACCGAACATGAACTTGGCGATCAATTCGACCAAAGGTATGGCGCCCTGGGTCCGTTCGATCTCGTCGCCGGCCTTCAGCATCCTGGTGTCGCCACCCGGCTCCAGCACGACAACCATTCCCCCCAGAAGGGACTCGCCCACGATCTTGGCATGCGTATCCGCCGGCAGACCGACATTCGACGAGATCATCATCCTCACGATGGCCTGGTAGGTCTTGCGGTCCAGGTCGAAGCCTGTGACGGTGCCGACCTTGACGCCGCTCAACGTGACATCGGCGCCACGCTTCAAGCCGTCGATCCGGTCGAAGCGACCGACGAGCTCATAGCCGGCCGGACCGCTGCGGTCCGACTTGGCGAAGGCATAGAAGACGAAGACGCCGGCCACCACCAGAACCAGGGCGCCCACGATCGTCTCGACGATGTTACGGCCCACACGCGCCTCCGTCGTGCGAGCGACGATGCCGGATCATGTCAGCCCGGACGCCAGGCTTCGTACGTTGGCTTGGGCTTGTCGCCGATGGACAGCGTATGGCCCGGCGGCCGATAGGCATGGTTGGTACCGCTGAGGTTGGGCTGATGCTGCTTCTGCCATGAACGGCGCGGCAGCCCGCCGGCCGCCGGCAGCGTGTCCGTCGTGTGATGCAGCCAGCCATGCCATTCGGGCGGAACGCGCGACGCCTCCGCGACGCCGTTGTACATCACCCAGCGCTTGCGCCGCCGGCCAGGCACCTCCCGCCTGTCCTGGAAGTATCGGTTGCCGTCGGCGTCCGTGCCGACGAGCTCGCCGCGCATCTTGGTGAAGAGCCAGGTGCCAATCGTCATTGAGCAATCCACGCTGCATTACAAGAGTAACCGCGCCGCTTGTACGCGCGCGCTCGGACGCGTGCAACGCAGTGCCGATACGGGATGATTCACATCGCTCGATGACTCGCGAATCATCTTTTTGAGACACCTGTTGCGCACTTGCATCATCTAGTGCCATCCATAGGTCACTCTACAAAATATAGTTGCGCACACAAGATTTTGTAATTTACTATCGTCATGTGCCCACATGTGCACGTTCGATCGTGATCGAGCGTACCCCGCACAAGGTCAATCACGGGGCTGGGCACGGGGGATCGTCGATGCGTTTTGAGCGTCGGAATACAAAAGCGGGCAGATCGCCGTTCTCAGGAATGGCGTTTCGTGCTGCCGATTCGGAAATCCGCAATCCCGACGGTTCGCTTGTCTTCCAGATGACAGGAATCGAGGTACCGGCGGAATGGTCGGCGGTCGCCGCGGATGTGCTGGCGCAGAAGTATTTCCGTCGCGCCGGCGTGCCCGCGCGCCTGCAGCGCGTGCCCGAGGACGACGTACCCGAATGGCTGTGGCGCTCCGTGCCGGACGAGACGGCGCTGCGGGCCCTGCCGCAGGGCGAGCGCTTCGGCGCCGAGCGTAGCGCACGCCAGGTGTTCGAGCGCATCGCCGGCGCCTGGACCTACTGGGGCTGGAAAGGCGGCTACTTCGACAGCGAAGAGGATGCGCGCAGCTTCCACGACGAACATTGCTACATGCTGGCGGCGCAGATGTGTGCGCCCAATTCGCCGCAATGGTTCAATACCGGGCTGCATTGGGCCTACGGCATCGACGGCGCCGGCCAGGGGCACTGGTACGTCGATCACCGCGACGGTCAGCCCTATCCTTCCGCGTCCGCCTACGAACGCCCGCAGCCGCATGCCTGCTTCATCCAGAGCGTCGACGACGATCTGGTGAACGAAGGCGGCATCATGGACCTGTGGGTGCGCGAGGCACGTCTGTTCAAGTACGGGTCCGGCACGGGCTCCAACTTCTCCCGCGTGCGTGGCGAAGGCGAGCGCCTCTCCGGTGGCGGCAAGTCGTCGGGACTGATGTCCTTCCTGCGGATCGGCGACCGCGCTGCCGGTGCCATCAAGTCGGGAGGGACGACGCGACGGGCGGCCAAGATGGTCGTGGTCGACGTGGACCACCCGGACATCGAGGAGTTCGTCGCCTGGAAGATGCGCGAGGAGCAGAAGGTCGCCGCCCTGGTCGCAGGGTCGCGCCTCGCCAACCGGCATCTCGGCGCGATCATGCAGGCCTGCGTCGAGGCCGACGTTCCCGGCGAGGCCGCCTTCGACCCGCGCCGCAATCCGCGCCTGCGGCGCGAGATCATCGCGGCCCGTCAAGCCGAACTGCCGGAGAACTACATCCAGCGCGTCATGCAGTTCGCGCGCCAGGGCTATCGCAGCATCGAGTTCCCGGCCTTCGACACGGACTGGCAGTCCGAGGCATATCTCACGGTCTCGGGGCAGAACGCCAACAATTCTGTGCGCGTAACGGACGAGTATCTGCGTGCCGTCGAGGAGGATCGTTCCTGGGCGCTGACCGAGCGGACGAGCGGCCGGGTCGCCAGGACCATCCGTGCGCGGGACCTGTGGGATGGCATTGCCGAGGCGGCATGGCACTCCGCCGATCCGGGGATCCAGTTCGACACGACGATCAACGACTGGCACACCTGCCCGGCGTCGGGTCGCATCAACGCCTCCAACCCGTGCTCGGAATACATGTTCCTCGACGACACGGCCTGCAATCTGGCGTCGCTGAACCTGATGCGCTTCCGTCAGTCCGATGGTTCCATCGACGTTGCCGCGCTCGAGCATGCCAGCCGGTTGTGGACCGTCGCCCTCGAGATCTCGGTCATGATGGCGCAGTTCCCGTCGCGCCGCATCGCCGAGCTGTCCTATCGCTACCGGACCCTGGGGCTGGGCTACGCCAATCTCGGCGCCCTGCTGATGGCATCCGGCCTCGGCTACGACAGCGACCGCGGCCGCGCCCTTGCAGCGGCCATCACGGCCGTGATGACCGGGACCGCCTATGCCACTTCGGCCGAGATGGCCGAGCTCATGGGCCCCTTCCCCGGTTTCGCGGCCAACCGCGACGCCATGCTTCGCGTCATCCGCAACCACCGGCGCGCCGCGTACGGCAGTGCCACCGGATATGAAGGGCTGTCGGTCCCGCCGGTTGCCTTCGATGCAAGCCGCTGCCCTGATGCCCGGCTCGCGGCGGCCGCTCGGCTGGCCTGGGATCGCGCGCTTGCGCTGGGCCAGCAGCACGGCTTCCGCAATGCACAGGTATCCGTGATCGCGCCGACCGGCACCATCGGCCTGGTGATGGATTGCGACACGACGGGGATCGAGCCCGACTTCGCCCTGGTCAAGTTCAAGAAGCTGGCGGGCGGAGGCTTCTTCAAGATCATCAATCGCACGGTGCCGCTGGCGCTGCAGACCCTGGGCTACGACGACGATGCGATCGAACGCATCGTCGCCCATGCCGTCGGGCGCGGCTCGCTCGCCGCAGCGCCGGCGATCAATCATCAGACGCTGGCTGCCCGCGGCTTCGATCGGATGGCGATCGAGCGCGTGGAGAAGGCGGTTGCGACGGCCTTCGACATCCGCTTCGCGTTCACGCGATACACGCTGGGCGACGACTTCTGCCGCACCGTGCTGGGCCTAGACGATGATGCGCTCGCCGATGCGAAGCTCGACATCCTCGCGTCGCTCGGCTTCTCCAGGAGCGACATCGCCGCCGCCAACACGCACGCGTGCGGGACGATGTCGCTTGAAGGCGCGCCGGATCTCCGGGCAGAGCATCTCGGCGTGTTCGATTGCGCAACTCCCTGTGGACGAGATGGCACACGCTGCTTGTCTGCAGAGAGTCATATCCGCATGATGGCTGCGGCTCAGCCGTTCGTATCAGGCGCGATCTCGAAGACGATAAACATGCCGAACGCAGCGACGGTCGAGGATTGCCGAAGGGCTTTTGAACTATCGTGGAAGCTCGGCCTCAAGGCCAACGCCCTCTACCGCGACGGCTCGAAGTTGTCCCAGCCCCTGTCGGCCATGGCATTGGGAGACGATGTCGCCGCCAACGACGATCTTGTCGAGCTGCCTCCTGCAGCGCGAGTCCCCGTGATCGCAGAGCGCATCGTCGAACGGATCGTCGAGCGCGAGGTGCGGGCAGGCCGCGAGCGGCTGCCGCAGCGACGCAAGGGTTACACCCAGAAAGCGATCGTCGGTGGCCACAAGGTCTATCTGCGCACCGGCGAGTACGAGGACGGCCGCGTCGGCGAGATCTTCATCGACATGCACAAGGAAGGCGCGGCCTTCCGCAGCGTCATGAACAACTTCGCCATCGCGATCTCGATCGGCCTCCAGTACGGCGTACCGCTCGAGGAGTTCGTCGAGGCCTACACCTTCACCCGCTTCGAGCCGTCCGGCATGGTCGAGGGCAACGACGCGATCAGGATGTCGACTTCCGTCCTCGACTACATCTTCCGCGAGCTCGCCATCTCCTATCTCGGCCGCAGCGACCTCGCGCATGTCGAGCAGTCCGACCTACGGCCTGACAGCGTGGGTCGCGGCCAGGTGGAAGGACTTCCCGCCTCCGGCACCGATGCGGCCGCCTCGGCCGCCGTCGCGGTGAATCGCATCGCCAGCGTCGGATATGTACGCAGCAATCTCTACGTCCTGAATGGCCTGACGGCCGGCAATGTCGCGCTCGCCACCGAGCCAGCGACGGCCGGCCCGAGGCCCAACGACCTGACGGACGGCTCAACCGTCGCTCTGGCGCCCAGCGCCCAGACGGCCGTCGTCGGCGTCGCGCTCGGAGGGGCATCCTCCTCGGGCCTGAGCTTCGCCCAAGAGGCGAAGCTGAAGGGCTTCGAAGGGGATGCCTGTCCGGAATGCGGCAACTTCACCATGGTCCGCAACGGAACGTGCCTCAAGTGCACGACCTGCGGCGGCACCACCGGTTGCAGTTGAGCATGCGTGGCGAGCGTACCCGCGTACCCCGGGGTTCCCACGGTTGGGTGCCTCAAAGCTAACCATAGGAGACAGTCATGGCTGCTAAGAAGAAGGCTGCTAAGAAGAAAGCTGTTAAGAAGAAGAAGCAGTAAGGAAAGGGCGTAGGCCAAAGCTTAACTTTGGCCCCTCTAACCGAACGCCTTTCGGCTTCCGAGTGGGGCCCCCGCAGGGCCCCACCGGAAGCCACTTCTAACGACGAGCCTTAGGCAATATAGCACCCCGCCTCTGGGGGGTGGAAAGGCGTAACTGAACAGGTCCGGCGACCATTGTCTGCCGGACTTTTTTTATTTTCATCCGCCTTGAAGAGATCCCATTTTCCCTCTACATGGCGAAATATGGATACTGACCAGTCAGTCAATATCGCCGAACCCGCGAGCGATGCCGTCCGAATTCGCCGTCCCGAGGACCGCGCCCGCGAAATCGCACGGGCTGCGCTGGATCTGTTCGTCTCCAAAGGATTTGCCGCGACCAAGCTCGACGACGTCGCCAAAGCAGCCGGTGTCAGCAAGGGACTGCCCTACCTCTACTTCAAGAACAAGGAAGAGCTCTTCAAGGCGGTGATCGTCGAAGCCATCAGCGAGCCGATCGTCCGCGCCAACGAATTCATCGACACGTTCGAAGGTCCAACCGAAGATCTCCTGCGCCATCTGACCGCGCGCTTCCGCTCGTTCGCCGAAAGCCCGCTGGGTGGCGTGATCAAGCTGATCCTGGCCGAGGCTGGGAATTTCCCCGATGTCGCACGCTTCTATTGCTCGAATTTCGATCGAAGGGGGCGCGACCTGTTCGCCAAGATGCTGCGGCGCGGCATCTCGCGAGGGGAATTCCGGGCGCTCATAGACGTGGACATGACGGCACGCGTCCTCGCCCAACCGATCGCCATGCATGCGATCTGGCTTCGCTCGCTCGCGCCTTACGATGAGGTCCCGGCGGAAGACAGCGATCGCTTCTATGCCGCGTACCTGGAGTTCGTCCTGAAAGGTCTGCGTCGATGACCGCCAAGCGTAAGCTCATGCTCGCCCTCCTCGCCGGTATCGTCGTGCTGGCGGCCGGCGCCTCTGCCTGGAAGAACGGACGCAACGCGGCCCCGGCGGTCACCACCGCGCCTGCTGCAACGACGACGTCGTCGCAGCGCGTCATCGAGCTCATCCCCGTCGAACTCCACACCATCAAGCCGCGCGGACTGGTCGATGTCGTCCGCTTCACCGGCACCACCCAGCCCATCGATCAGACCATCGTGAAGTCGCGCGTGGCAGGCCGGCTCGCGGAGGTGCTCGTCCGCGAGGGCGATCGGGTCGCCAAGGGACAGGTCCTGGCGCGCTTCGAAACCCACGAATTGCAGGCGCGCGTGAACGAACGCCAGTCGGCGCTCGACGCCGCACGTGCCGACGCCCGCTGGACGGCGCGCGATCTCTCCGACAAGGAAACGCTCGCCAAGCGCAACATCGTCTCCGCCGCCGCGCTCGCCGCCGCCCGCGCCGCCGCCGAGAACAAGGCCTCCATGGTGGAGGTCGCCGAGGCCCAGCTCGAGATCGCGCAGAAGAACCTCGCAGACACGGAGGTGCGCGCGCCATTCGGCGGCGTGGTCGGTGAACGACTGGCCAACCAAGGCGAATCGCTGCCGATCGACGGCAAGATCCTGGCGCTCCTGGATACCAGTCACGTCGAGATCGCCGCCCAGATGCCGGCTGCCGACGTGGTGCGCCTCAAGATCGGCCAGACGGCAAAGATCGAGCTCGAAGGCTTCGGTGACCGCCCCTTCCGGGGCCGCATCACGCGCATCAGCCCGACGGCCGCGCCGGGCTCGCGCTCGATCCCGGTCTATGTCGAGGTCACCGACCGTCACGAGGCGCTACGCGGCGGCCTGTTCGCCACCGGGGCCGTGACGGTCATGGAGAAGAGCCATGCGCTGGCAGTGCCTGTCTCAGCCCTGCGGAAGGACGATCAGGGCGAGTTCGTCCTCGTCGTCGCCGACGACCGGCTCGTCCGCAAGCCTGTCGGCGTCGTGCGGACCTGGTCGCGCGGCGAGCTCGCGGAGGTGAAGGGGCTGGAATCCGGCTTGACGGTCGTGTCGGCCCCCCTGCCCGGTCTCAAAGCCGGACAGCCGGTCAACATCGTCGAGGCGCGCTAGGCCGCCGCGATGAAGATCACCCAGATCGCCGTCGACAATCCGGTCTTCGCCACCATGATGATGGTGGCGCTGCTGGTCGGCGGCCTGTTCTCCTATCGCCAGCTCGGGATCGACCAGTTCCCGAACGTGGACTTCCCCATCGTGGTCGTCACCACGAACTATCCCGGCGCGTCGCCGGAGACGGTCGAGAGCGAGATCAGCCGCAAGATCGAGGAGTCGGTCAACGCCATCGCGGGCATCAAGACCCTGAGCTCCCGGTCCCTCGAAGGCCAGTCGATCGTCATCGCCGAGTTCGACCTCTCGGTCCCGTCGGCCACCGCTACGCAGGATGTCCGCGAGAAGGTCCAGCAGGTCCGCGCCGACTTCAAGCCGGAGGTCAAGGAGCCGCTGATCCAGCGCTTCAATCCCGACGACCAGCCGATCATCGCGCTGGCTGTACGTTCCGACATCCGCTCCGTCCGCGCCCTCACGACGCTCGCGGATCAGGTCATCGTGAAGCGCCTGCAGACGGTCCGCGACGTCGGCCGCGTGACCATCGCCGGCGGCGTGAAGCGCCAGATCAACATCGAGCTCGATCCCGGACGCATGCATTCGCTGCGGGTAGGCGTCAACGACATCATGAAGGCGATCCGGGATGAGAACCAGAATTTCCCGGCCGGCAACGTCCAGCGCGGCAACAACGACCGCCTGATCGAGGTCACCGGACGGGTCGCCGAGCCGGGCAGCTTCGCGGACCTGATCGTGGCGCGCCGCGGCCCTGCACCCGTCTATCTGAGGCAGGTCGCGAACGTGGTCGACGGCCAACAGGAGCTCGAGAACGTCGCGCTGGTCAACGGCGAACGGGCCGTCTCCATCGACGTCGTGAAGATCCAGGGCGCCAACACCATTGACGTCGCCAGGGGCGTCCGCCGCGCCATCGCGGAGTTGCAGACGATCCTGCCCCCCGACGTCAGGCTCGAGATCGTGCGCGACAGCTCGCGCGGAATCCAGAACTCGGTGAACGATGTGCAGCGCACCATGGTCGAAGGCGGCCTGCTGACCATCGCCATCGTCTTCCTGTTCCTGCACTCATGGCGCAGCACCGTCATCACCGGCCTGGCGCTGCCGATCTCCGTCTTCGGCTCCTTCATGGTGCTCGTCGCGTTCGGCTTCACGCTGAACGTGCTCACCCTCATGGCGCTGAGCCTCGCCATCGGCATCTTGATCGACGATGCGATCGTGGTGCGAGAGAATATCATGCGCCATATCGGCTTCGGCAAGTCGCATCGCCAGGCGGCGCTCGACGGCACCAACGAAATCGGTCTGGCGGTGCTCGCCACCACCTTCTGCATCGTTGCGGTATTCCTGCCGGTCGCGTTCATGGGCGGCATCATCGGCCGCTTCTTCTTCCAGTTCGGGGTGATGGTCTCGGCCGCGGTGCTGATCTCGCTGTTCGTGTCCTTCACCCTCGACCCCATGCTGTCGTCGGTCTGGTACGATCCCCAGGCGCACAGCCACGGCCGGTTCGCCCGCATGGTCAACGGTGCCCAGGAGCAGGCGAACCGGCTCTACCGCGCCGTGCTCGGATGGGCCTTGCGCTGGCCCAAGCTCACGCTCCTGATCGCGCTGGCGACTTTCGTCGGCAGCTTCGCCCTGTCCAAGTACATCGGTTTCGAGTTCGTGCCGGAAGCCGATCTCGGCGAGCAGGTCGTCTCGATCGAGACGCCGATCGGCTCGTCGCTGGAATACACCGAGGCGAAGCTGCGGCAGGTCGATGCGGCGATCCGCGCGTTCCCCGAAGTCGACTATACCTACGGCACGGTGAACACGGGCTATGCGCTGGGCAAGCACCAGGCGAGCCTGTATCTGCGGCTCAAGCCGGTCGACCAGCGCAAGCGCTCGCCCAGCCAGCTCGCCCAGCCGATCCGCGACCGGCTGGCCAGCATTCCCGGCATCCTGACGTCGATCAACGTTCCGGGCGGCCCGGGTGGCGGCGTGCAGAAGCAGATCCAGCTCTCGCTGCAGGGTCCGGACATGGCCGTGCTCGACAGGCTGTCGCATGAACTGATGCAGCGCGCCGCCGGGATTCCGGGGCTGGTCGATCTCGACCGCAACCTCAAGGCCGCCAAGCCGATCCTGTCGGTGCGGCTGCGGCGCGACGCCGCCTCCGACCTCGGCCTGGGCTCTTCTCTCGTGGCGCAGTCGCTGCGGCCGCTGTTCGCCGGCGACGAGACCAGCATCTGGCGGGCACCGGACGGCGAGAACTATACCGTCATGGTCCGCCTGCCGGTCGACGACCGCACGGGCGTCGCCGACCTGCAGCGCATCTGGTTCACGGCCGGCACCGAGCCGAACGGTCTGCCGCGCATGGTGCACATCGCCCAGATCGCCGACACCATCGACGATGTCGGCGCCTCGCAGATCAATCGCCGCGATCTCAACCGGGAAGCCCAGATCACCGCGAACGTGTCGGGCCGCTCGTCCGGCGAGGTGAGCCGCGAGCTGCAGGCCCTTATCGCGGAGACGAAGTTGCCGCCCGGCTATCGCTTCGTGTTCGGAGGATCGACCAAGGACATGGCGGAGAGCGCGGCCTATGCCGGCCAGGCGCTGCTGCTGGCCGTGATCCTGATCTATCTGATCCTGGCTTCCCAGTTCGGCAGCTTCCTGCAGCCCATCGCCATCATGATGTCGCTGCCGATGTCGCTGATCGGCGTTTTCCTGGGGCTGCTGGTCGCCGGCACGACGCTCAACATCTTTTCGGCGATCGGCTTCATCATGCTGATGGGCCTGGTGACCAAGAACGCCATCCTGCTCGTGGACTTCTTCAATCAGGCGCGTGCCCAGGGCATGCCCGTCAACGAAGCCCTCCTCGAGGCGGGCTCCATCCGCCTGCGTCCCATCCTCATGACCACGCTTGCCATGGTGTTCGGCATGCTGCCCCTGGCGCTCGGCCTGGGAGAAGGCGCCACGCAGCGGGCGCCGATGGCCCATGCGGTCATCGGGGGCCTGATCAGTTCGACCCTGCTCACCCTGGTCGTCGTGCCGGTCGCGCTGGTCTATATCGACCGGGCCAGCCGATGGGGCAAGGCGCGCTTCAGCCGCTCGGCGGACGAGCTCGCCGACGCCCACAAGCCGGCGGAGTAGCTATGCTCTGACGAGTTCGAGGGAGCGACCGCCGACGGGCAGCCGGATGCGGCAGTCGTTGCTGGTCACGAGCTCGATGTCGCCGCCCTCGATCGCGTCGACCGCGATGATGGTCGAACCGATCGCGAAGCAGAACGCGTCCCTCGAGCCTGCCAGAGGAAACCTGTAGTGCGCTTCGCCGACAGAAATGCCAGGCGGGCCGAAACCGCGGACGACAGTATCCCCGACAAGCAATTCCACGTCGCTGCGCACGAAGGCAATGCCGAGAATTTCCTGACCGAGCAGCCCTGCTAGCCGCTGCGCCATCTCAGCGTCGTATGTCGGGCGGCGGCCCGATCCGTTCGTTCATCATGAAGCCCCCTTTTTGCAGCAACACTAACCCCAATGCTTCGACGCAATCCAGCCGCAAATCCTGGCACGAATCGCGCTATGCTCGTTTCATGCCGGACGATTCACCGACCATCGGCCTGCGCGTCGTCGATTCACTCGCCGCCGTCGACGGCAAGCAGTGGGATGCCTGCGCCCTGACGCCGGAAGCCGCGGGCAATCCCTTTCTCAGCCACGCCTTCCTGAAGGCTTTGGAGGATTCCAGGTCCGTCGGTCGGCGCACTGGCTGGCAACCGCAATATCTGCTTGCCGAAGGGCAGGATGGTGCGCTGCTGGGGGCAGCCCCTCTGTACCTCAAGGGACACAGCCAGGGCGAATACGTTTTCGATCACGGCTGGGCCCAGGCCCTGGAGCGCGCCGGCGGCCGCTACTATCCCAAGCTCCAGGTCGCCGTACCCTTCACACCGGTACCGGGTCCGCGCCTGTTCGTGCGCCCCGGTCCGTTCGCCGACAGCGTCCGCGATGCCATGATCGACATGCTGGCGGGGATCGCCAACGACAACGGCATAAGCTCCGTCCATGTGACGTTCTGCACGGAAGCCGACTGGCGGCGCTTCGGCGAGCACGGTTGGCTGCTGCGCATGGGCCAGCAGTTCCACTGGCACAATGACGGCTATCGCTGCTTCGACGATTTCCTCTCCGCCCTGTCGTCACGAAAGCGCAAAGCCATCCGCAAGGAGCGCGAATCGGTGCGGCGCGAAGATCTGCATCTCCACACGCTGTCGGGCGACGACATCAGGCCCGAACATTGGGATGCCTTCTTCGCATTCTACATGGACACCGGCGGGCGCAAATGGGGCTCGCCCTCCCTCCCCCGCCCCTTCTTCGACATCCTAGGCGCAACCATGGCCGACAGGGTGGTGCTGGTGATGGCGGAAGCGGATGGACGGCCGGTGGGCGGCGCCCTCAACCTGCGCGGGGACGACACGCTCTACGGCCGCTACTGGGGCTGTCTCGAGAGCCACGCCTTCCTGCACTTCGAAGCCTGCTACTACCAGGCCATCGACTATGCCATCGCCCATGGCCTGAAGCGCGTGGAGGCCGGTGCCCAGGGCGACCACAAGATCCAGCGCGGCTATCTGCCGGTGCCCACCTTCTCGGCGCACTGGATCGTCGATCGCGGTTTTCGCCGCGCCGTCGACGACTACCTGAAGCGCGAACGTCCGGCGGTGGAGCAGGAGATCCAGGCGCTGATGCAGTATTCGCCGTTCAGGAAGCCGAACGAGACAGGCTGAACGTCACCGATGCCCTCTACCCCTTGATGACCATCAGCACGCCAAGAAAGAACACCACGAAGAAGACAGCAGGTTCGGTGGCCCCCAGCGGTGCCTGCCATCCGGAATTGTCGACGATGAAAAGCGCTACCCAGAAGACCGCGGTGGCGAGCACCGCGGCCCTCAAGGCTATCCAGAGCGGCCGGAAGAGCTTCACTCAGCCAGCACGGGCTCTTGGCTGGCCGGCGGCAAGGCGTCGCGTTCGGGCGGAAGGAAGGTGAAGACCAGCTCCGATGCCGCCCCTTCGCCCTTGGCGTCCACCTGCACGGTGCCGCCGCCGTTCGAGAGCTTGCCGAACAGCACCTCTTCCGCCAGCGGCTTCTTGAGATGTTCCTGGATGACGCGGGCCAAGGGCCGCGCGCCGTACAGGCGGTCGTAACCCTTCTCGGCCAGCCAGCGGCGGGCGCCGTCGCTGAGCTCGATGAAGACCTTGCGGTCGGCAAGCTGCACCTCGAGCTCGGCGACGAACTTGTCCACCACCTTGCCCATGCTTTCCGGACCGAGGTTGGCGAACTTGATGGTCGCGTCGAGGCGGTTGCGGAACTCCGGCGCGAACAGCCGGTTGATCGCATCGTCGTCCTCGTCGTGCCGCACCTCGCGGCCGAAGCCCAGCGCGGGCTTGGCGAGATCGGCGGCACCGGCGTTGGTCGTCATGCACAGGATCACGTTGCGGAAGTCGACCGTGCGGCCGTTGTGATCGGTGAGCTTGCCATAGTCCATCACCTGCAGCAGGACATTGAAGACGTCCGGGTGCGCCTTTTCGATCTCGTCGAGCAGGATCACGCAGTGCGGATGCTGGTTGACCTGGTCGGTGAGCAGGCCGCCCTGGTCGAAGCCGACATAGCCCGGCGGCGCGCCGATCAGGCGGGAGACCGAGTGCCGCTCCATGTACTCCGACATGTCGAACCGGATGAGCTCCAGGCCGAGCAGGCGCGCGAGCTGGCGCGTGACCTCAGTCTTGCCCACGCCGGTCGGACCGGCCAGGAGATACGAGCCGATCGGCTTTTCCGGCGAGCGCAGGCCGGCGCGGGCCAACTTGATCGCCGCCGCGAGCTGGTCGATCGCCCGATCCTGGCCGAACACAACGGTCTTGAGATCGCGGTCGATGTTGCGCAGCATCTCGGTGTCGTCCTTGGAGACGCTCTTGGGCGGGATGCGGGCGATCTTGGCGACGATCTCCTCTATGTCGTTCACGTCGATCGTTGACTTGCGCGCTTCCTGTGGACGCAGCATTTGCGCGGCCCCGACCTCGTCGATCACGTCGATGGCCTTGTCCGGCAGCTTGCGGTCGTGGATGTAGCGGGCCGACAGCTCGACGGCCGCCTTGATGGCGTCGTCGGTGTAGGCGACGTGATGATGCTTCTCGTAGACCGGCTTCAGCCCCTGCATGATCTGCACGGCATCGCCGATCGTCGGCTCCGGCACATCGATCTTCTGGAAGCGCCGCACGAGCGCACGGTCCTTCTCGAAGTAGTTGCGGTATTCCTTGTAGGTCGTCGAACCGATGCAGCGCAGGTCGCCCGACTGCAGCGACGGCTTGAGCAGGTTCGACGCGTCCATCGAGCCGCCCGACGTGGCACCGGCGCCGATGATCGTATGGATCTCGTCGATAAACAGCACTGAATTGGGCTTCTTCTTGAGCTCGGAGAGAACCGCCTTCAGCCGCTCCTCGAAGTCGCCGCGGTAGCGCGTGCCGGCGAGCAGCGCCCCCATGTCGAGCGCATAGATCACCGACTCCTTCAGCACGTCGGGCACCTCGCCCTCGACGATCTTGCGGGCCAGTCCCTCGGCGATCGCCGTCTTGCCGACGCCGGGTTCACCGACATAGAGCGGATTGTTCTTGGTCCGGCGGCACAGGACCTGGATCGTGCGCTCGACCTCGTGCTCGCGACCGATCAGGGGATCGACCCTGCCCTCGCGAGCCTTCTGGTTGAGATCGACGCAGTAGGCGGCCAGCGCCTCGTTGCCCTGCTTGACGGCGGCCTCTCCGCCATTCTCCTCCTCGGAGCCCGAGACCCGCCGCGCCCGCGCGCGGCCGGGCACCTTGGCCTTGCCATGGCTGATGTAGTCGACCGCATCCAGCCGCGTCATGCCCTGGTTCTCGAGGAACGAGACAGCGTGGCTGTCGCGCTCCGAGAACAGCGCGACCAGAACGTTCGCGCCGGTCACTTCCTTGCGGCCCGACGACTGCACGTGCACGGCCGCCCTCTGCACCACGCGCTGGAAGCCCGCCGTCGGCAGAGGCTCGCTGGCGCTCTGCGTGACGATGCCCTTCAGTCGATTGTCGATGAAGGTCTCGAGATCGTGCCGAAGGCGGTCGATGTCGATTCCGCACGCCTTCAGGACGGGCACGGCATCCTCGTCCTCGGTCATCGCCAGCAGCAGGTGCTCGAGGGTCGCGTATTCGTGGCGGCGCTCACCGGCGAGGCTGAAGGCGCGGTGGAGCGATCTTTCGAGGTTCTTGGACAGCATGGACATCGGACCACCTCGACTGGAAATGGGAACAACCTGTTCCGACTACTCTTTCTCCAATGTGCACTGGAGAGGATGCTGGTTCTTGCGGGCGTAATCCACCGTCTGAGTCACCTTGGTCTCGGCGATTTCGTAGGTGTAGACGCCACACACGCCGACGCCCTTCTGATGGACATGCAGCATGATCTTCGTCGCTTCCTCGCGATTCTTCTGGAAGATGTTCTGCAGAACGTCGACCACGAACTCCATGGGCGTGTAGTCGTCGTTCAGCATCAACACCTTGTACATCGACGGCTTCTTCGTGCGAGTCCGCGTCAATGTGAGAGCGCCGCTGCGCCCTTCCCCGTCGCCATCGTTGTCGTCACGGCGCGGCGGTTGCTGCGGCGGACCTCCGGGCTCGTTGGGACCGCCCGCCCGTTCGCCTTCCGGCGGCGCTTCGAGGCGCCATTCGCAGTCGCTACGCAGAGAAGCCATCGTTCCGATCAGTATCCCCGATCAAATCCAAACCTGAGAATTATATAGGCACCGCCGGCCGTTCCGCTACCTCGGCCGCAGCCCATCCTTCCCTACCGTCAGAGTCCATTGGTTCGCCTTCATGTGATTCACCGGCGCATTCCAATCCCGTCGCAATTCGGCCGGCACGAGCTCGCGCGGCGGATTGACCGGTATCGGCACCGTATCGAGAGAAAACAGCTTCTGTGCGAATTTGACGTTCGCAAAGCGGTCTGTCGGATAGTGATAGGCTTGGAATCCCCATGCGCCATCCCGGCAGGACGCGACCGTCCACCAGAAATCGACGTCGGGAAGCCGCAGTCCGTCGCGCGGCGGCCCGAACGCCGCGCTGGCCTGCAGCAGAGCCATGAGCTCGCTGGTTTCCGCCGCGTTCAGCAGGCGCTCCCCCCGCCGCATGCTCCACGGCTTGAGAACGTCGCCGCCATTGCCGATCAGCAGGTTGGAAACGACGCCCTGGTCCGCTAGCACGCCGATGCTCATCCCGGCCGTGCCGTCAGGCTGCAGAAAGATCTCATACGTCCGGACCTGTTCAGAATAGATCGCGTTGTAGATCAGCCTGAGGCGGTTCCTCCCGTCCGTGCCGCATTTGGCGCGGATGTCGTCACCGCCGACATAGCTGAACCAGTTGAAGCTGCGCACGATCGGCGGATCGACGTAGCGGTCCGCACGCTGCGCGGAGGCTCCTGACGCCGCCATCACGCCGATCGCGGCGATGCCCGCTGACAGCCATTTCATGCTTTTTCTCCGTATCCGCCCATGCAGCATTCGCACCAACTGGGGCATCACCGGGGCGCGACACGGGTTGCATGCTCGCACAATTTTCAGTATTGTCGAAGAACAGCTCGTAAGATATTGCGCGGGCTCAAGAATTATCAACTTCAGTGTATGGCGTCGTTGCGATGAACCTCCCTCTCCGTCGCATCACGGCCAGCCTGGCGTGGCTTGCCGTCAGCATTTCCTTCGTGATGGCCACCTGGCCGGCGTCCGTCGAGGCCAAATCGGCGTCGATCAAGAGGGCTGTGCCGACCAAACTCAAGAGCAAGAAGTCGCGCGCCCGCCCCGCAGCGGCGTCGTCGTGGGTTCCCAATCCTGCCGTGAACGGCCGGGATGCCTATCTGATCCTGGACGCCGCCAGCGGTCGGGAACTGGCCTCCGACCGCCCGGACGACCTGCGTCATCCTGCGTCCCTCACCAAGCTGATGACGATCTACCTGACGTTTTCGGCACTGGACTCCGGCAGGCTGTCCCTGGGCGACGCGTTGCCCGTCTCGGCCAACGCGCGCAACGCTCCTCCCACGAAGATGGGATTGCCGGCCGGTGGGACCGTCAACGTGCGCGATGCGGTGATGGCTCTCGTGACGCGCTCGGCAAACGATGCGGCCGTCGCCCTGGCCGAAGCCCAGGCGGGCAGCGAGGCCGCGTTCGCGCAGATGATGACGAGCAAGGCACGTCAGCTCGGAATGAGCTCGACGGTCTTCCGCAACGCATCCGGCCTGCCCAACCGCGAGCAGGTCACGACGGCGCGCGACATGGCGCGCCTCGCCTTCGCCCTGATGCGAGATTTCCCTCACTACTACGGAGTCTTCTCCGTCCAGTCCTATCCCTATCGCGGCCGCATGCTGGAGAACCACAATCGCATGCTCGGCTCCTACGACGGCGCCGATGGCCTGAAGACGGGCTACACCAATGCCTCCGGATTCAATCTCGTGATGTCGGCCATGCGCGACAATCGTCGATTGATCGGCGTGGTGATGGGCGGCGATTCGGCGAGCCAGCGCGACCGGCACATGGCCGATCTGATGGATCGGGGATTCGCCTCTGCCCAGGCGATGCGGCTGTCGCCCTGGACCTCGATCCGCAAGCCGCCTTCGGCGCGCTACACCGCGGCCAACTTCACGCCGGGCACGACCATCCCCGAAAGCCCGGCGCGGGTCATGACCGCCAAGGCGCCTGCCGCCCCGCCGTCCCAGCGAGCCGCCGAACAGCCCGTCTTCGGGAACGGCGATGCCGAAGCCGCCGGCCCGGCCGTGGTTGGCAGTTGGGTCATCCAAGTCGGATCCTTCGGCGACCCCCAGGCCGCCCAGCTCGCTCTCGAGCGCGCTACCTCGGCGCTCTCCAGCTCGATCCGCAGCGCCGCCGCGGCCTCGATCGACGAGGTCCAGATGGCCAGCAAGACCTTCCATCGTGCGCGCCTGACCAACCTTTCGCAGGCGCAAGCGATAGATGGATGCAAGGTGCTGGAGAAGCGCAAGATCTACTGCGCGGCGATCGAGGTTACCGCCTGGAATACGCCGGGAGCGCGCTGAGCGCCCGTCTGAGACGGGCAAGGAAGGGCCGCTTGTAGCGGCCCTGCCAGTCCGCCAGATCCCAGCCGCCGTCCACCGGCTGGAAACGTTCTTCGATCGGCTCCAAAACGGATAAACGGCGCCGGGGGCCCCCCCCCAGCGTCACCTGCGCCGCTGCTATGCGATACCGAGGCCCTTCATACGCGGCCAGCCGTTCCACGTCCCGGCCCGTCAAGCCGCCGACCACCGCCCCCTCGACCTTGCCTTGCGGCGCGCGCACGAGGATCGGATAGCTCACTCCCCTGGCCCGCTGGCGTACGAAGCCTGCCAGACGGGCAGGCACGAAGGCCGACGGCGGCAGCCGCCGACCGATCACCAGGGCCATTACGTCGGCGTCGAGCAGCGTCCCGTAGAAGAAGAAGTGCATCAATGATGCCCGGCGGCAGCCTCGTCCGGCAGGCTCACCCCGCTCGCCGCCAGCGCCGCCTCGAGATCGCCCTTCAGCTTGTCGAGCCCGGCCTGGTCTGCGGCCTCGCAGCGCGCCACCAGAACGGGCTGGGTATTGGAGGCCCGCAGCAACCACCAGCCATGCCCGGTGGTGACCCTCACGCCGTCGATGTCGGAGAAGCTGGCGCCCGCCGCCTTCAGGCGTGACTTCACCTCCTCCACCACGGCGAATTTGCGCTCGTCGGGGCAGTCGAAGCGCAGCTCGGGCGTGTTGACCGGCTGCGGCAGCGAATCGCGCATCTCCGCCAGGCTCTCCTTGGCATTCGCCACGATGTTGAGCAGCCGCAGCGCGCAGTAGAGCGCATCGTCGAAGCCATAGAAGGTGTCGGCGAAGAAGACGTGCCCGCTCATCTCGCCCGCCAGCGGCGCACCGATCTCGGCCATCCGGCTCTTGATCAGGGAATGGCCGGTCTTGAACATCTCGGGCTTCCCGCCCGCCCGTGCGATCTCGTCGAACAGGACCTGGCTTGCCTTGACGTCGGCAATGATGGTGGCGCCGGGCCGGGTCCGCAGGACGTCCCGTGCCCATAACACCAGGAGCTGGTCGCCCCACAGGATGCGGCCCCTGCCGTCGACCGCACCGATGCGGTCGCCGTCGCCGTCGAAGGCGATGCCCAGGTCGCAGCCGCGCTTCTTCACCTCGGCGACGAGCTGCTCGAGGTTCTTGGGCACGGTCGGATCCGGATGATGGGCGGGAAAGGTGCCGTCGACCTTCTCGTTCAGGACGAAATGCTCGCCGGGAAGCTTGTCCACGACGGCGCGGATGGAGACCCCGACCGCGCCGTTGCCGGTATCCCAGGCCACCTTGAGCGCCTTGCCCGGCTTCACGTCCTTGAGCAGACGCGCCGCATAGTCGCCGAGCACATCCTCGTGCTGAACGGTGCCCTTGCCGCTCTCCCAGTCGCCCTTGGCCGCCATCGCGCCGAGCGTCTGGATATCCGCGCCGAAGAACGACTTCTTGCCCATCATCATCTTGAAGCCGTTGTAGTCGGGCGGATTGTGCGAACCGGTGATCTGGATGCCGCCGTCGGCGTCGAAGTGATAGACGGCGAAGTACAGCATCGGCGTCGCTGCCACGCCGATCGCGACGACATCGATGCCGGACGCCGTCAGGCCTTCGATGCAGGCCTTGGCCAGTTCCGGCGAGCTCAGCCGGCCATCGTAGCCGACGGCAACCCGCCTGCCGCCCCGCCGCCGCACCATGGTCCCGAACGTGCGCCCGATGGCGCGGGCATCGGCCGCGTGCACGGTGCTGCCGACGACCCCCCGTATGTCGTACTCGCGCAGGATGGTGGGGGCGAACTTGTGCGACGTTTCGCTCATGCAAAAGCTCCGCTCTGACGATGGCTGCTCAATGCCGCGGTCCCGGGCGCCCGACGCCTTCATAGGCAAATCCCAGCCCCCGCATTTCCTCGGGATCGAAGATGTTGCGCAGGTCGACGATGCGGGGCCGACGCATCATGTCCTTGAGGCGGCGCGGGTCGAGGCCGCGAAACTCGTGCCACTCCGTTATCACGACAAGCACGTCCGCGCCGGTGGCCGCTTCATAGGCCGTTCCGGCGAATTCCAGCCCGGGCAGCATGCGGCCGGCTTCCTTCATGCCTTCCGGATCGAAGGCGACGACCCGCGCGCCCGCCTGCTGCAAGGCCGGCACGATATCGAGGGACGGCGCGTCGCGCATGTCGTCGGTATTGGGCTTGAAGGTAAGGCCGAGCACGCCCACCGTGAGCCCGGCCACCGAGCCGCCACAGAAATTGATCACTTTCCGCGCCATCCGCTTCTTGCGGGCGTTGTTGACCTCGATGACCTGCTCGACGATCGTCTGCGGCGCATCGACCTCGCGCGCCGTGTAGGCCAACGCCAGAGTGTCCTTGGGAAAGCAGGAGCCGCCGAACCCGGGGCCTGGATGCAGGAACTTCCGGCCGATGCGGCCGTCCAGCCCGATGCCGCGCGCGACGTCGTGGACGTCCGCGCCCACCTTCTCGCACAGATCGGCGATCTCGTTGATGAACGTGATCTTGGTGGCGAGAAAGGCGTTGCCGGCGTACTTCGTGACCTCCGCCGTCTCGATGTTGGTGAACACCATCGGCGTCTGGATGAGGTTGAGCGGCCGGTAGATCGCGGCCATCACGTCGCGCGCGCGCTGGCTCTCGACGCCGATCACGACCCGGTCGGGCTTCATGAAGTCCTCGATCGCCGCGCCTTCGCGAAGGAACTCCGGGTTGGAACAGACGTCGAAATCGGCGGCGGGCTGGGTTTCGCGGATGATCCGCGCGACCTCGCGCCCGGTGCCGACAGGGACGGTCGACTTGGTCACCACCACCGTATAGCCGTGCAATGCCTCGGCGATCTCGGCGGCCGCAGCGTACACGTAGGTCAGATCCGCGTGCCCGTCGCCGCGCCGCGTCGGCGTTCCCACGGCGATGAACACGGCATCGACGGCCCCCACCGCGTCGCCCAGCAGGGTGGTGAAGGACAGACGGCCCGCGCGGACGTTGTCCGTCACCAGCTTGTCCAGCCCCGGCTCGTAGATGGGCACCTCGCCCCTGCGCAGCCGGTCGATCTTGTCGGCGTCCTTGTCCACGCAGACCACGTCATGACCGAACTGGGCGAAGCAGGCGCCGGACACGAGCCCGACATAGCCCGACCCGACCATGGCGATCCGCATGGCCTCAGTCCTTCAGGAGCCGGGCGAGCAGCGCCCGGGTCTCCGAGCTCGTATCGGAGCGGTGCAGCGCGACCGCGATATTCGCTTCAAGGAACCCCATGCGGCTGCCGCAGTCGTAGCGGCGCCCCGTGTAGCGAAGAGCGTGGAACGGCTGGGATCCGATCATCTTCGCCATGGCGTCGGTGAGCTGGATTTCGCCGCCGGCCCCGGTCTCGTGCCTGTCGAGATGATCGAAGACGTTCGGCAACAGGACATAGCGGCCGATGATCGCGAGGGTTGACGGCGCCTCTTCCGGCCTGGGCTTCTCGACCAGCCCGGCGATCTCGGCAAGCCCGTCCTTCTCCCCGCTCACTGCGGCGATGCCGTAGCTCTTGGTCTGCTCGCGAGGGACGTCCATGACGGCGACGACATTTCCGCCGGTTCGCTCGTGGGCGGCGACGAGCTGCGCGGTGCAGGTCGGCGAGTCGATCGTGAGCTCGTCCGGCAGCAGCACGGCAAACGGCTCGCGCCCGATCCAGTCGCGTGCGCACCACACGGCATGACCCAGGCCGAGCGGCTGTTGCTGCCGCGTGAAGATCGCGTTGCCGGGCTTCAGCGTGGCCTCGCGCGTCTGCCTGAGCTCGCTGCTCTTGCCGCGCTGCTCGAGCGTGGCTTCCAGCTCGTAGGCGGAGTCGAAATGATCCTCGAGGGCGCTCTTGTTGCGTCCGGTGACGAAGACGAACTCCTCGATGCCGGCCGCCAGGCACTCCTCGATCGCATACTGGATCAACGGCCGGTCGACGACGGTCAGCATCTCCTTCGGCATCGCCTTGGTGGCGGGAAGGAAACGAGTTCCCAACCCTGCGACCGGCAGGACCGCCTTACGAACGCGCTGCGCCATGCTCCTCGACCTCGTTCGATCCCGACACGCCCCTTTCCCACGCGGCGAAGAGACGGTGCGCTGGTAGTTGCCACGGCCCACAGGACCTCGCAAGGTCAACCATCGAGCAGCACATCCTTCGCACAGTTGATGCGGGCGGCCAGCTCGGCACTGCCGCCGACGTCGGGATGCACGCGCTGGATCAGCCGGCGATGCGCCGCCTTGATCTCGTCCGCCCCTGCACCCTCGTGCAATCCAAGCACCGCCAGCGCCTCTTCCCGCGTCATGTCGCCTCGCGACGCTTGCGGCCGCCGCCGGCGATCACGCCAGTCCGCGCCCAGCCTTCGGGAGAGGTAGGATTCCAGCACGCGCGCCGAGTCCGCGTCGCCGACGCATTCCTCATGTAGGTCGAGGAGTTGCGTTTCAGTCAGTTCATCCAGCAGCCGCCCTCCGAATCTGCCGGCGAGCACGGTCCCACCGACATCGCCTGTCTCATGGTCAATCCAGGCTTCCAGGATCGCGGTCCGGACCGTCGTGCGACGGCCTTTCTCCGGCGAGCTGAAGCCCCCCGACGAACGGCGACGCATGGCGCGTGTGATCAGGGCAGCGATCACAACGCCGGCCAGCCCGAAAAGTTCCGGCAGGAG
>Ga0182792_1000822_pt1 | contig 27451 bp, 28 predicted proteins | sample Passage237B_FD_130497 | JGI IMG/M metagenome (GOLD analysis project Ga0182792, IMG submission 130497) | Cellulose adapted compost microbial communities from Newby Island Compost Facility, Milpitas, CA, USA - Passage2 37B (version 2) (version 2) ...
AATAACAGGCAAGCTCTTGCCGCCGAAGGGCGGCGCGGTGGTGTTGTTATTTGTTGAGATAGACCTTTATCTTTTCCGCATAGGTGGCGGTGCGGCGCTTGCGCGTCAGCTCCATGATGCCAAGACGGGTAAAGCCGTGTACCTCGGCATTGGCGGTATCCCATGCCAGCAGCTTTTCCATGGTTTCGATCAGGCGGATGCGTTCCGCCTTTAGATGCATGCCGATAAAATCGACCAGAATGGCGCCCGACATATTGCGTAAACGCATTTGCCGCGCGATTTCCCGTGCCGCTTCCTGATTGACGGCGGCGGCGCTGAGCCCGTTGCCCTGGTTCACGTCAATAACGGTCAGGGCATGCGTCGGCTCGATGATGATGGAACCGCCGCCGGAAAGATGCACAACGGGCTCCTCCAGCATTGCGATTTCGGAGAAAAGGTCGTTGACCTCGAAAAGTCTTTGTCCCAGTTTTTCCGGCTTGAACAGGCGCAGCCGTTTGGAGGTGGCAAGAGCAGGGTCGTGCTGCTCGCACCATTTTTCCATCTGCGTAAAGGTGTTTTTGTTGCCGATGTGGATATGATCGAAACGGCGCGCGCCCAGATCGTTCAGCGCGCGGGCAAGGGCATTCGGCCCCGCCTTGATCAGCCGCGGCTTGTCGCCCGTGGTTTCCATGGCATCGGCAATCCGCTGCCATTCGGCGCGCAGGTGGCGGGCCTCGTTCAGCAGCTGTTCCTCGCCTGCATCTTCGGCATTGTGCTGCACCAGCCAGCCGCCTTTGCCTTTCAGGCGGCTGGTGAATTTCAGCACGTCTTCGTTTTCGATCCGCGCGGAAATCGTCACCTGTCCCGCAACGGGGCTGTGGATGAGATATTGCCCCATGATGTAAAGCAGCATGGTCAGGCGCGGCATTTTGTGTTTTTCGTGCTGCGATGCTTTCTTCGCCTCGGCCTTTACCTGCACCATGACCATTTGTCCCGGATGCAGCAGATCGGCAATGCCGGAATGGTCGGCCGCAGGGCCTGCCTCGGGCAGATATACGTGCTTGGCCTGCAACAGGCCGCTGATATTATTGCCCAGATCGACAATTGCGGCATCGAGGCGCTTGTCGATTTTCGTGACGCGGCCAAGGTAAATGCTGCCCCAGCCGGCTTCCTGATCCAGCGCATCGACGTAAAGGTCGGTCAGCACCGTTTTTTGCACCACGGCGGCATGCAGGCGGCCGTCTATTTCATCGACGTAAAGGTCAATCCCGCTCATATCCCGCACTCCTCAACATGGCCATGGTTTCCGCCAGCGGCAAACCGACGATGGCGGAATAAGATCCGCTGATAAAGGGAATAAACGCGGCGGCAAGGCCCTGAATGGCATAGCCGCCCGCCTTGCCCTGCCATTCGCCGCTGCGGATATAGGCATCGATATCGGCGGCGGTCAGGCGCTTGAACTTGACGATGGAGGTCACGGGGCGCGTTTGCGCGCGGCCATCGGGCGCGATGACCGAAACGGCGCTGATGACGCGGTGGCGGCGGCCCGACAGCAGGGCAAGGCAGGCGCGCGCCTCGGCTTCCGTTTCCGCCTTGGGCAGGATGCGGCGGCCGCAGGCGACCACCGTATCGGCGGACAGGATGACGGCATCCGGCACGCTGTCACGGATTTTCGCCGCCTTGCCCGCGGCAATGCGCCGCGCATAGGCAAGGGGCAATTCGGATTTTAAAGGGGTTTCGTCAATATCGGCAGGCAGAACGTCGTCGGGGACGATGTGCATTTGCCGCAACAGTTCCAGACGGCGGGGCGATGCCGATGCCAGCACAAGCTTGGGGCGCGGTGTGGCGGACATGGCCGGGCCTTCTTTTATTTATGGCGGAAAGTGATACGGCCCTTGGTCAGGTCGTAGGGGGTCATCTCGACAGTCACGCGGTCCGCTTCCAGAATGCGGATTTTGTTTTTACGCATTTTGCCGGAGCTGTGCGCCAGAATAATGTGGCCGTTGTCCAGCTTGACGCGGAACATCGCGTTGGGGAGCAGTTCGGTGACAACACCGTCAAAGCTCATCAGATCTTCTTTTTCAGACATATTCCTCTAAATCTCGGTAAGTTACATGACATCCGTGCCACGCATATGTAGCACATACAAAAGACTAAATAAACGGCGTGCCGTCAATTTGTCCAGATTGACCTTGTTTTGCAGGCTTTCGGCCAGCAATTCGGCCGCTTCATCGTGAATGGAGCGGCGGCCGGCGTCAATCGCCTCCAGCCGGTGGATCTGTCCTTCCCGTGCCGTTTTATAAAAATTGTCGCACAGGATGACATAATCATGGATGTGCTTTTTGAGCGGGGACAAGGGGATGGACAGCATTTCCGTCATATCCGTGCCCCGGCAATGCACGCGCATATGCAGGCGGTCGGTATCCAGCGTCAGCTTCAGGTGATAAGCGCCGGTCGTTCCGGCGGGGCTGAGCAGTTCAAAGCTGTTTTCGGCCAGAAGGTCCGAAACCGCCTTGTGGCGCTCCATCTCGATATCGGCGGAGCGGGCGACGAGGCTGCTGCCGTCCAGAACCACGTCGGCGATGCGGAATTGCGTCACGGCGGTTGCGGATTGTTGCGGCATCAGGCGGCTTCTTCCTTCAGGCGTTCAAGATTGGCCCCGACACCGGAAAGTTTTTCGACGATATGCTCATACCCGCGGTCGAGGTGATAGATGCGATGCACCGTCGTCGCGCCGCTGGCCACCAGACCCGCCAGCACGAGGGAGACCGAGGCGCGCAAATCCGTCGCCATCACGTCCGCGCCTTTCAGGCGCGGCACGCCGCGTACAAGGGCGGAGGAACCATGCACCGTAATATCCGCGCCCATGCGTACCAGTTCGGGCACGTGCATGAAGCGATTTTCAAAAATCGTTTCAGTCACCATGCCCGCGCCTTCGGCAATGGTCAGCATGGACATGGCCTGCGCCTGCAAATCGGTCGGAAAACCGGGGTAGGGCTCGGTCATGATGTCGATGCCGCGCAGCACGTCGTTAACGCGTTTGATCGTCACGGTTTGCTCATCCTTGTTGATGATGAGATCAACGCCTGCCTTGTAAAGCGGTTCCGTCAGATAATCGATATGGCGGTTATCCACGTTTTTCAGGGTCAGCGCGCCGCCCGTCATGGCACCCGCCATGATGAAGGTGCCTGCCTCGATACGGTCGGCGACAACGGTATGGGTCGCGCCCGAAAGGCTTTGCTTGCCGTGAATGGTGATGCGGTCGCTGCCGAGACCTTCGATTTCCGCGCCCATGGCGATCAGGCATTCGCCGAGATCCACAATCTCCGGCTCCCGCGCGGCATTGACAAGGGTGGTCGTGCCCTTGGCCAGCGTGGCGGCCATCAAGAGATTTTCCGTTGCGCCGACGGACACTTTGGAGAACAGGATATTCGCGCCCTTCAACCCGCCTGCGGGGGCCTTGGCAATGATATAGCCGTCTTCCAGCGTAATGTCCGCGCCCATTTGCGTCAGGCCGTCGATATGCAGGTCCACGGGGCGGCTGCCGATAGCGCATCCGCCGGGCAGGGAAACCTTGGCCTCGCCGTGACGCGCCAGCAGGGGGCCGAGCACCAGAATGCTCGCCCGCATCTTGCTGACCAGCTCATAGGGCGCAACGCAGCTGGTGATCGTTTTGGCATCCAGCACCATGCGCTTGGTCTGCGGGTTGTAATCAACCTTCACGCCCAGTTTTTCCAGTACATCGGTCAGGGAGCCGACGTCTTTCAAATCCGGCACGCGGTCCAGCGTCAGGGGCTGGTCGGTCAGGATGGCGGCGGTCATCAGCGGCAGGGCCGCATTCTTGGCGCCGCTGATCTCGATCTGGCCGTTCAGGGGGTGGCCGCCGTAAATACGAATTTTATCCATGGTGTTTCTTTTCTTTGTTGCAGGCCGCGCGGCGACAGGGCGGCGCGGCGAAAAAACATCCTCTTGTGGTGCGCATGTTTTATAAGGGGATTTGGCCATAAAGTATATGAAATTCACCAAATTGTTCTATTTTTGTTCTAAAAATGGTTATGGTATGTGAAAAATTCCCGCTCAGTGATTTTTAATAATGTTATCATATGATGGGTCAGTTATCAGGAGACTCGCGCGTGCCGAAAACCCTCTACCATGCTTCCCGCCATGCCTTCAGCGTCGTGGATGACGCCAAGCTGGGCGCGGGGCAGAACCTGTTCGGGCGCGGGTTTTATACGTCGCCTTCGGCCATCGAATGCACCTATTTCATTACCGAGGACGGCATGCTGGATTTCGGCAGCCACGGCAATCCCGTCGATGCGGCGATCTATGCCTTCGAGCTCAAGGACGATGCGCGTATTCTGGAGACCAACCAAGCCATCACGCCCGATTTTGCAGCAGCGCTGCAAGCGGCGGGCGAAAAGGTCGGCAATCCAGCGCTGGGCCGCATGATGGCGGAGAATGAAACGGTCAACAGCAACTTCCACCACATGGCGGCTTCCGCCGACGGTATGGCGATTTTGCGCACGGCGGGGGTGGATGTGCTCTCGGCGAATGATTATTACTGCGTCATCAATACTGCCGCCATCGGCAACCTGCGTTTGCACAGCGCCAGCGGTGCCATGCTGGCGGCGCAAAACCGGGCCGTGCAGCAGGCGGTGGATCATGCAGAGGAGGTAAATGCGGCATTCGATACCCTTGCCGCCGCACAGCCGCAGGTGGGCGGCATTTTCCGGCGCATCAGCACGGCCATGGAAACGGTGGCCGAAACGCTCGGCAAATCCGAAAAAACGCAGCATTTGCAAACCGTCCTGAAACATTTTCTGACGGAGGAGGCGGAAACCCGCCCCGATCCGCAAAAAGGCATTCTGCCGTTGAACCGTTTTCTGGCCGAGGCGCGTCGCGCCTTCAACCTCTACGACGATGCGCCGATGATGCCCGTGATCGAAGAGGTCAATCAGGCCGTGGCGGAGATCCGCGCCGCGCCCGCGCCGGACGTCAAACAGGACATCAAGGCGGAAGCCGCAGCAGCGCCGAAATTTGAATCCAGATTTGCCGCACCCGAAGCGGTTGCACCTGTTGCCGCGCCGGTGAAATATGCGCAGGACAGTTTTTTCGCAGCCGAAGCCGCCAAGGCAAAACCCGCAGCCGAAAAATTTGACGGTCCCTATACGGTCGATAACCTTTTCCCCGAGGAGCGCGTGCCGCAGGGGCTTTCCTTTCCCGACGGGGCGGATGAAAAGCTTTTCAATGCCGCGGAAAATCTGGTCAATATGCTCAACAAAATGCGCCGGCAAAACGGCATGGTGTCTTACGAGCTGCGTGATGCCCTTGTCAAAAACACAGCGCATCTGGCCGCGCCGCCGGACAGCCCGCATTACCGCGAGGATGTGCAAAAAGGCAACCTTGGCTGGATGGGTCATATCCGCGATCAGGTGAACGGCGCGGGCTATCTGCACATGCAGATGAAATTGCTGGAACTGGGCAGGCCCGGCAGCGCGTCGCAGGAAGCCGGTGCGGCCCTGCGCGGCTTTGTGGAGGCTTTTGCACAAACGAAAGGCGCATCGGAATATGCGGCGCTCGCGCTTGCCAAAGACGCGCCGGATGCCGACGCCGTTGTCGCCAGGCTCAACAAATCGGCGCCGCAGGCGGCGGCCGCCAAGCCGGCGGCCCGGCATCTTTGATCCTGCGCTTTTTTATATTTTATGCTGTCCGGCTTTGCATCTGCGCTGCGGTATGCAGGCGGATATGGTTGCAAAAGGATTCGAACGAGGGGAAATGCACCGCCGCGCTGGTGCTGTGCCCGCCGCCGCGAATGCCCAGGCTTTTGCACAAATGGGCTGCAACCGCGCTGGCATCGGGCGTGCCGTTGCTGCGGATGCTGATGGTCACGGTGCCGTTGCCCTGCACGTACCACGCAAAGCCGATGCCTGCGCCGGTTTTTTCGGCCTGCTGCACCAGCCATGTGGAAATATAGCGGCCGAAGTTTTGCACATCCGCATTCACCGCCGGCACCCAGACGGGCGCGGCGTTTTCGGAGAGGGAAAGGGGAACGTAGAGAATATTGTCGTCCAGCTTGCTGATGCGCGTGTCCTGATCGTGCAGAATATTACGTCCCAGCGCGACAAGATCGTGGAACGTCAGATGCGAAAGGGCATCGAATGATTTGAACGCCGTTTCAATCGTGGTGATGTTTTTGGAATCCACCAGCGCGGCGGCGGCGTAGTCTTCCTCCGTCTTCAGCAGGTTCTGGCCAAGATCCATTTTGGCGATCAGCTGGAAAAACACCGGCGCGGGCGTATTCGGGAAGAGGTAATCCCAGACCATATTGGCGGCGGAGGGATGCTGCGCGTCGATGTTGAGGTAAAGCTCCGGCACGCCGTCGCCTTGCGGCGCCTTGTAATGCGCCAGCGCTTCCGCCGCGCTTTTGTGATGGTCGGCCACCACGACGCGCGTCGCGCGGGCGGGCGGGGTCAAAAGCTCGGTCAGGAATTCCGGCGTGGGGGCGACATCCACAAAAACGACATCCACCAGCGACGCGCCCGTTTCACGCGCCAGATGCCCGCGGATGATATGCTGCGCGGCCTCGACATTGTGATGGCCGTAGGGCACGTAATCGATGCGGATATCGGGTTCCTGCCCGTAATGGCAATGCACGGCCCAGGCAGAGGCAAGCCCGTCGATGCAATCGACGTGGTAAATGATGATGAGATGTCTGTTCTTCAATGATTCCAAAGGCTTCCTCTTAATCAAACGCCACATATTCAGCGCTCTTTCGGCAAGGCTGTCAAGCGGGGCCGCAAAGGGCGCGCGTCTTGACGCGGATATGGAAAGACCTTATAAGTAAAAACCTCCCGCAATCAGATATAAACAAGGAAGCCGCGATGCTCGGTCTTAGCCAGAAGGAAAAAGACGCCGTTTTGGGCGCCGCGCTGCGCAGCGAAAACCTTGCCGCCGTCAAAAAGGCTTTACAACGCGGGGGCAATCCCAACGGTTTCATGGATGCGGAGAGGAAACAGCCTTTTATCGTCTGGGCGGCGGATCGCTATTTCAGCACGGAGGCCGAACGCGCCGTTACCGTGCTGCTTGAAGCCAAAGCCGATGTGAACCAGCCCGATGCGGACGGCAATACGGCGTTGCACCGCGCGATCTATCACCGCAACAGCACGGTAATTGCCAAGCTGTTGGAGGCGGGCGCCGATATGATGGCGAAAAACAAAAGCGGCCAGACGCCTTTCCAGATGTGCCTCAGCAACCACGCGGGCGCCCATGTTCTGCACCGCATGATCGAAAAAGGCGCGCTGAAGGCCTATAAGGAAACGGCGGATATGCCGCATGCCATGCTGGATCTTTTGACGCGCGCGATTGAAAGCACGTCGGACGGCCAGTACATCGCCACGCAGGTTCTGCCGGAGGTGGAGAATATCAACGCGCTGGTGGACAAGGGCCGCGCGCCGTTGCACAGCGCGGTGGGGCATAAACAGGAATATATGGTCAAAAGCCTGCTGGCAAGGCCGGAGGCCGATGTCAATCTGCGCGACCGCCGCGGACGCACGCCGCTTTACATCGCGCTGGCGAGCGGGCATCACGAACTGGCAAAACTCCTGATCGAACACGGCGCGGATGTGAGCGCGACGGACGAGAAAAACACGCCCGCCATTGCCCTTGCGGCGAAGGGCGGATCGATTGCGCTGGTGCGCCAGATCGCAAGGCAGCAAAAAGAGAAGAACCTGCCCGTCGATTACGATGCCGCTCTGCTGGCCGCCGCGCAGAAAGGGCATGCGCGGCTGATCGACGTGCTGATCGCGGAAGGCGCGCATAAAAACGCCGTGAACGAAAACGGCGAAACCGCGCTGATTCTTGCGGCGCAGGGCGGGCATATGGAAGCCATCAAGATGCTGACCGTCAAGCACGAGGTGGATACGCAAATCGCCGACAATTCGGGGCAAATCGCCTATGACCACGCCAAACAGGGCAGGCACAAGGAAGCGATTGATTACCTGATCTGCTTCCAGCCGGGTTACGAGCCGCCGCCGCCACCGCCGCCGCCGGTCGATACAAGCCGTTTTGCCAAGGTCAGCGCCTATAGCATCGATGTGAAGGAAAAGGGCCTGACCATGACCTTCAATTTCTGGACGCAGCAGGTGATTTACCGCGAGCCGGAGAGAAACCAGATCGCCGTCGTGCGCAATTTTGATGAAATCCAGCGCCGCGAGGCCATTGCGGAAGCCTATGACGTGCTGAAACGCCTTGGCGGCAATCCGCCCGAATACGGCGTGACGGACGTGCAGAAAAAACCGCTCGGCGCTGCCGTGCAAAAACCGAAAAACGGGTAAACTTCGCAAAAGTCTAGTGATGGTGCGGCGCGTTTTTGTCCGGCGCCGGACGCTGCGGCGCGGGCGGGGCGGCATCGGCAGGCGGGGTTGCGGCGGCAAAAGGCATGTGTCGCGCAAATTCGAACAGCGATGAAAAATGCACCGCGCCCGCACAGGCATGGCCGCCGCCCGTGACGCCCATGGTTTTGCGCAAATGTTCCGCCACTTTTGCGGCATCGGGTTCGCCGTCGGTGCGGATGCTCATGCTGACGGTGCCGTTTTTCTGCATGTACCACGCAAAGGCGATATTGCTGCCGGTTTTTTTTCCCAGTTCCACCAGCTTTTCCGATATCTTGCGCCCGTATTGTTTCACGTCGCCGTTGACGACGGGGACGGGCACAGGGGGCGCATCGGGCAGGATTTGCAGATGCACGATATTCGCGGTTTCCAGCAGCTTTTCGATTTTCGTGTCCTGATCGTGGGAAATGTGCCGCCCGCGCCGTGCCATGTCGTTAAAGGTCATGCGCGCCAGATTGCGCAGCGTGTGCAGCGATTTTTCCGGCGTCGTGATGTCAAAGGTATCCACCAGCGCGGCAGCAAAGAAATCCTGCGGCGTCGTCAGGCCGGCGGCATTGCCGTCCATTTTGTCGATGACGTTCAGCACATCGGGCGCGGGCGTGCCGGGCATCAGTTCTTCCCATACCAGCGCGGCGGCGGCGCGGCGGGTTTTGTCGATCCTGATGTTCAGCTCAGGCGCATCCATTCCGGCCGGCACGGCGGGCGGGGTATAGCCTGCCAGCATGTCACCGGCGGAAACATGGTGGTCGATCACGCGGATTTTCTGCACCTTGGCCGCGCCGTTGTCGTCGGGCGTCATCAATTCGTCCAGAAAGGCGGGCGTGGGGGCGACATCGACGAAATAGATCTCTGCATCCTTGCCGAGCGCAGCGCGGATTGTATCTTCCGCCTGCTCCACGTCATGATGCGCATAGGGGATATAGGTGATATTGGAATTTTTCCGAGTGCGCGGGTCATCCTGCCCCCATGCCTTGGCAACCGCCCAGGCACAGGCCGCACCGTCAATGCAATCGGCATGGTACACAACAACCAGCGGCTTGGACGTTTGGCGATCTTGCGTCATATATCCCGTTTCGTTGGCGCGTCTCAGGGCGCAGGTTCAGTGTAAAACATATATGTTAATATAAAGCAAAAGCCTGCGCCTTGCCGAATTTTGTGGATTTATTCTTTGTTTATAAGTGCTTGCGCCGGTTTACATCCGCGGCAGGGTGACGCCTGACTGTTTCATGTATTTGCCGGCGCGGTCCGCGTAGGACACTTCGCATTCGCTCGCGCCCTTGAAGAACAGGAACTGCGCGATGCCTTCGTTGGCGTAAACCTTGGCGGGCAGGGGCGTGGTATTGGAAATTTCCAGCGTCACCTGACCTTCCCATTCCGGTTCCAGCGGCGTGACGTTGACGATCAGCCCGCAGCGCGCATAGGTGCTTTTGCCAAGGCAGACGACCAGCACATCACGCGGCACCTTGAAGGTTTCGACCGTGCGGCACAGCACGAAGCTGTTCGGCGGAATGACGCAGACATCGGTTTTGCGCGTGACAAAGCTGTCGTTGCTGAAGTTTTTCGGATCGACAATCGCGTTATCGACGTTGGTGAAAATCATGAATTCATCCGACAGGCGGCAGTCATAGCCGTAGGAAGACAGGCCGTAGGAAATCACGCCGTCGCGTTTCAGGCGCTCCTCGAACGGGGTAATCATCCCGTTTTCCAGTGCCTGCTGGCGGATCCATGAATCGGGCATAATCGGCATGTCAGTCTTGCTCCTCGGCGGATGGTGTTTTGGCGGCGGATTCCTTGCGCGCGCGTGCCTGTTGCTTGCGTTTGGCAAGATTGGCACGCAATGCGGCGGAAAGTTCTTCGGCCTTTTTCTGGCCGTGCCCCTGCGGGGGGCGGGGGGTGTTTTTTGTGTCCGTCATGCGCCCAAAGTAGCGATGCCCCGCATTTGCCGTCAAGCAGGAAAGGAGGTATATTATTTGCATAATGTCAATTCAGGTGATATAATCTGTCCATCGCAACAGGGCAGCAGCGGCAGGAGGGGCCTATGACGGATAAAAAGAAAATCAGCCTGAACTTCGGCCGCATCGGCAAGGCACAGGTGGATACCGTGGCCGCCGGCACCCTTGGCGATATCCGGCAGGCGCAGCCGTCTGCCGCGCCACCCACGTTTTTTTTGACGAAAAGCGAATGTATTGTGAAGCGGGAAGCCGAGCTGGTAACGCGTTTTAACTTCGCCAAACAGGAAATTACCCAATGGGCATCTTCAGGCGGGCCCGAACTTGGGCGCATGCCCTTTGAGGCGTTCCCCGCGCAGGCGGATATTGCCGAAGCCTATGAGCAACTGAGGCGGATGGGGGGCCATGCCAAGCCCTATAAAGGCTCTGACAGCCAGCGACAAAAACAGGAACCGGCAAAGCGCTCTCGTCAAGGCAGACGTTTTTTATGGCCTTTTTAAGGGCCTTTTGGCCTGTGTTTCAGGGCGTATTTGTGCGGAGTCACGGTGGATATTCGGCCAGAAAATCCGCCAAAAGTCCGGAAAAACGCGGGCCTATACGCAACGCGCACAGCTTTCCCAAGCGTTTGCCCGCCAAGCTGTGAGAACGCCCCGCGGGGCGGTCTTGCGGGCGGCGGTAAAAGGCTCCGCCGGGCTTATGCCTTGAAAATAAAGGAAAACAGACCCTGCACAGGGGTCTTGTTTATTTTGGAAAAGTGGTGTAACTTGCGCCCCTGTCAGAGCAATCGGGCACCGCCCGTGCGTTTGATCGAGTGCGCTGTTGTAGCTCAGGGGTAGAGCACTCCCTTGGTAAGGGAGAGGTCGAGAGTTCAATTCTCTTCAACAGCACCATTTTTTCCCAACATGACAATCATCGAAAGACATGATGCGGAGGGTGGCGATGGACCTGTTTGAATCCGCTGCCGGCGCGCCCGAAAACCTGCTGCCCCGCGACGGCATTGTGTATTATTACGGCGTGGTGATGCCGAAGGCCGATGCGGATGACATGCTTTCGCGCCTGCTGCGCGATATCGCATGGAAACATGACGAAGCCGTCATTTACGGCCGCAAGATCACAACCCGGCGCATGGTCGCATGGTATGCGGATGCGCCGTTTGAATATACCTATTCCAAAGTCACCAAACGCGCCCTGCCGTGGACGGCGGATTTGCTGCGCCTGAAAAAACTGGCCGAGGATGTGACGGGCGAAACCTATAATTCCTGCCTGCTCAATTTATACCACGACGGCAGCGAAGGCATGGCCTGGCACGCGGATGCGGAACGTGATTTGAAAAAGAACGGCGCCATCGGCTCTCTCAGCTTCGGCGCGGCGCGGAAATTCGCCTTCAAACATAAAAAGACAGGGGAGACCGTTTCCCGCGTGCTGGAACACGGCAGTGTTCTGGTCATGAAAGGCACGACGCAAACGCATTGGCTGCACCGCCTGCCGCCGACAGTCACCGTCACGCAGCCGCGTGTCAATCTGACCTTTCGCACGATTGTCAGGGCTTAACGGCAGGTTCCGGCACGGGCAGGCCAAGATCGGGATAAAGCGCCTTCGCCGCCGGAGAAGGTTCCGCCATCGGCTCCAGCGCAAGGCCGAAAGAGACGCCTTCCGCCATGATGCAGGCCTGCAAATCTTCATAAACCACAATCTGCACCCAGTCGCGGCGGCCGCTGCTGACAAACCACATATGCACATTGCCGTCGGTGCCGATGGCATCGGCGAAATAACCGATGTGCCGCGTGCCGATGATATCGCCCAGCACCTGTTCGATCGGCGCGCAATAAGGCGGCGTCAGCAAATGCGTAAGGGCGGGGGATGTTGTCGTGCTTTTTTCGGGCGCGGGGGCCTGCGCCGCGCGGGCGGCGCCGCCATGCCACAACAGGCAAAGCCCCATGAGCAAAATCCATGTCGATTGTTTCATAGGCATCGCCGTTTCTCCGAAAACATGCTTGTTGATCATACGGCACGAAGGGTTAATATTTTGCCGTTGTGCCGCGGGAGCATCCTTTTTAATCTGGGGCCTGATATCATTGTCGCGCAAGGGGAAATGCCATGTTGCCGGGATCTTTTTATTTTCTGCGTCACGGGGAAACGGACTGGAACAAACAGGGGCTGATGCAGGGGCATACGGATATTCCCCTGAACGAAACGGGCCGGGCGCAGGCGGAGGCTGCCGCGGCGGCGCTCTCCCGCGTTTCTATCGACCGGATTGTCGCAAGCCCCCTTGTGCGCGCCCGTGAAACGGCAGAGATCGTGAACCGCGTTTTGCAAAAACCGCTGGCGCTGGATGCGGGGCTGATGGAACGCCATTTCGGCAGCATGGAGGGCCTGACCCATGTGGAAATGGACCGCCAGCGCAGCGCCTGGATGGCGGACGGATCCTTGGCCGTGGAGGAAAACGGCTACCCCTGTCCGCCGGAGGCCGAGCCCTATGCCGTTTTCAAGAAACGCACGCTGGAGGTCTTTACCCGTCATCTGGCGGCGGCGGGGGAGAATATCCTGTTCGTGGCGCATGGCGGAGTCTATCGCGTTTTGCGCCGTTGCCTGTTCAGCGATCTGGACCATAGCGCCAATGCGCAGCCGTTTTTGTTTGAAAAACAGGCGGAAGGCCTGTGGAAATTGGTGGATCTGACGTAATTTTGCCTAAAAAACGGGCAAAAACGGTACAAAATGCGGCAAAACAGGGCGGTTTTGACGATTTTTTGCCCAAAACAGATAAAAAACCTCATTTTCGAAGTTATTTATATTTACGTGTTTCCGCGCGGGCGTATATACTTAAAAGATATATTCATAAGAATAGGCTGCATTTTATCTTTTTTCGAAAGTATGGCTCCGTGGCGGACCCGATTGAAGACATTGACCCGAATATGGAAGCGCGTATCGAGCGCATTCGCCAGTTCGGCAGAATGTATATGCATCGTATCGGCGCGTTGGCGGAGAATATTTTCGGCAGCCCTTTTTCCCTCGCGGAAGTACGTGTCCTCAACGAGCTGACTTTCAAGAAATCGACAACGGCCAGCGTGCTGTGCCGCGATCTGCGCATGGACGGCGGCTATATCAGCCGCATCCTGCAAGGTTTCGAGCGAGCGGGGCTGATCAGCAAGGAACGCTCCAAAAGCGACGGCCGCCAGCGCACCATCATCCTGACGCGCAAAGGCCGCAAGGTGGCGCAGGATGTGCTGAACGAAGCACGCCGCAACGTGCTGGAAATGCTGGAAGCCGTTTCCGAGGAAGACCAGATCCGTCTGGTCGAGGCCATGGATACGATCGACAATATCCTCAACGGCAAGGAAAAAACGACCGCCATCAAAGGCAAAAACTGGAAGCTGCGCGCGCATCGCGTGGGCGATATGGGCATGATCGTGCATTCGCATGCCACCGAATTTGCCAAGGATTACGGCTGGAACGAGGAATTCGAGGCGCTGGTCGCCGAAAAAACCGCCGAATTCATCCGCAATTACGACAGCCTGCGCGAGCGCTGCTGGATCGCGGAAATGGAGGGCAAGATCGTCGGCTCCCTGTGCCTTGTGAAGGTCAAGGAAGACATTGCCGAATTGCGCCTGCTGTTCGTCGCATCGGAGGCGCGGAACCTTGGCATCGGCAAAAGCATGCTGGGCGAGGCGATCCGCTTTGCGCGCCATGCGGGATATAAAAAGCTGACCATGTGGACGGAAAGCATCCTTGGCCACGCGCAGGACCTGTTCGAGGACGCGGGGCTGAAAATCGTGCGCGAAGTGCGGCATCACCGCTTCGGCCGCGATTTGGTCGGCCAGCATTGGGAAATGGATATCTGATCCGCTTCCGTTTTCAGGAAAAACGAAAGATGCCCTAGCTCGTCGGGGGCGATGCGGGCGCAAGCGGCCTTTTTGCGGGCGGCTGCGTCTTGGCGGCCGGTACCGTTTTGTCCGGCGCGGCGGTATAGGGGCGCTTCAGATAATCCACATTGATGTTGTGGAAGTTCTCCATCGGGCCGAACAGCGCATAGCCGCTGGCCTGCTGGAAAAACAGCGTCGCCATGCGGAAATGGTTGTTCGCCTCGCGCAGTTCGCGGTTGTTGTTCAGCGTGCCTTGTACGAACAGCGCGGCGGAGACATAGATCATGCGGTTGCCATGCGGCATGTTTTCGTCAAACCGGTCTTCGTTCATATGCACGGCATCGGCCAGAATGTCATGCAGGCGCTTGAAGGTCGCGCCGTCTTCATAGGCATCGAAGGCCGTCGGGTACTGGCGCATCAGCGACAGGCTGGTCGCATGGCTGGTGCCGCCGCCCAGAACGCTGGCCATGGTGCGGCCATGGGTAACAATCTCGCGCACTTCCTGCAACAGTTCGGGCTTGTACCCGCGGGTTTCCAGCACGGCGAAGGCGTAACGGTCGGCATCCGCTTCGTTCAGCGCGGTGGAAACCGATTTGCTCTGGTCGCCGTGGCGCGCTTCGTGCAGCATGACGTATTCGTAAAGGATGCGGGCAATGGCCTCATTATCGTTCCTGAATTGCAGGTTGGATAGGTGCAGCCCCGCAAATTCGCGCAGGAAGTCGTTGACCGTGAAATCGTCCGCAGGCGGGCGGATATAAACATTGCGCTGGTCCAGCGGCGCATTTGTGCTTAAGGAATGCGCATCCAGTGCGTTGCCCGAAAAGATGTCGCCCACGCCCTGCGCAAAACCGGCGGTATAGACAATGGGCGTAATGACGATTTTGGTCAACATCCCCATATTCTGCCTGTCCGCTTCGCGCCAGCCCTCCGTTACGCTGGTGCCGGCAGTATAGAAGGGCAGCAGGGGGTTGCTGCGGTCCAGGACGCGCACATTTGCGGCATGGAAATTTTTCGCATGCGCGTAGGGATAACCGCGCGCGGCCATATGGTCGTCATAGGAGGTGCTGACGATATCGGGATTGAAATGCAAAATCGTGGACAGGGCCGTGGAGACCAGCGCGACATTGCGCAGCGCGCGCCAGCGCTTGCGGCGGTGTTGTTTGAAGACCGCTTTTTGCACCTGTTTATTGTTGACGATGTCATTCGGCACCGGCGGCTGGCTGCTGCGTTTGAAAATGTCACGCAGGCGCGTGGCAAAGCTCTTTTTTTCCGGTTTATCAGCCATTGGCGGTGCATCCGTCACGGTTGTCGATTGTTTCCACATCTTATAGCAGCCGGCTTAAAAGTCAATTAACATAAGGACAAGGAAGCGTTTTCTCCCGTGTCCGTCCTGCGGCGCGTTGGGGTGCTTTCGGGATTTAATCCTTTAAAACCATATAAATAGGCGTGTGGTCGGAGGCCTTTTCCGCCGCGCGGGGGGCGCGGTCGATGGCGCAGGTTTCCAAACGGTCCGCCGCCTGCGGGGAAAGCAGCAGGTGATCAATGCGGATGCCGTGGTCGCGCTGCCATGCGCCTGCCTGATAATCCCAGAAGGTATATTGATGCGCCTCGTCATTCACGGCGCGGAAGGCATCGGTAAAACCGAGATGCAGCAGGCTGCGGAATTTGCGGCGGCTTTCCAGACGGAACAGCGCATCCTCCGCCCATGCGGCGGGGTCATGGCAATCGCGGTCTTCGGGGATGATGTTGTAATCACCGGCCAGCACCACGGGCTGTTCCGTGGCCAGCAATTGTTTCGCCCGCGCGATCAGGCGGTCGAACCATGCAAGTTTATAGGGATATTTCTCGCTCTCCACGGGATTGCCGTTCGGCAGGTAAATGGAGGCAACGCGCACGCCCTTGATGGTGGCTTCCAGATAACGCGCCTGTTCGTCGCTGTCATCGCCGGGCAACCCCTTGACCACATCCTCGATCGGATGGGGGGAGAGGATGGCAACGCCGTTCCATGTCTTTTGCCCGTGGACGGCGGCGTGATAGCCCGCAGCCTCGATCTCCTTGAGGGGGAATTTATCGTCCATGCATTTCAGTTCCTGAAGCATCAGCGCATCGGGCTTGTGCGCGGCCAGCCAGTCCAGCACGTGCGGCAGGCGCATATTGATGGAATTCACGTTCCAGCTGGCGCATTTCATGGATGTAACTCCCTGTTTTTCCCCGTTTTGCATTTTTTCCGCCATCCGGCCAAGGCGGGCGGATTTTCTGTCGTCTGACAGGCATCATCTGGGTCATAATGGGAAATAAAGGGGTTGAAGGCAAGTGTCACGTCCGCCGCATAACATCCGCTTGAGCCGCCATCGTTTCTATTTTTTCCCCGCGCTGTTGCCGCTGGTGGAAATTGTGCCGCTGCTGCTGACCGCCATCGGCGGCCTTGCGGGGCTGACCGCCGTTGTCTGGAAACGGGGGCGGCGGATATGGGTGGTCGCATTGCTTTGTTTTGCGATTGCGGGCGGTATCGTCATTGCCGCCATGCCGGATAAAGAGGTGCGGGATGCGGGATCGCGCGCCGTGGCGGCGGCGGATCTGCCCAAGCACACCGTGATCCGACCGCGCGGCGATCTGCCCGATGTGGCGCCCTTGCCGCGCTTTACCGATCTTTGGGTCGTGCGCACCAAAAACCAGTTGTTGTCATCGCCCGTTGTGGCCGAAGGCGTTTTGGTGGTCGGCACGTATAAAAATACGGTGGAGGCCTATCACACGGCCAACGGCGCATTGCTCTGGTACCACACGCAGAACGAGCCGATGTTCACCGTCGGCAAAGGTCACGGCAAAACGGTTTACAGCGGAGAAGGGCTGCATCATACGCAATCCGCCGCGCTGACGTCGATGACGCTGCCGGAGGGGACGATCCATTGGGCGCGGGAATTTCTGGGGCATATTGAATCCCCGCCCGAAGTGTCGGCGGATGGCAAGCAGCTCTGGCTTTCCACGGGCGGGGGCGGCATCTGGTCGCTGCGCGCCGCAGACGGCAAGGTCATCTGGCATCAGGCCGTGGGGCATATCGATTCAACGCCGCTGGTGGCGGGCAACAGGCTCTATGCCGCAGCGCAGCCCGATGAAAACGTGATGCAATCGCTGTTCTTCGGCATGCGGGCAGCGGATGGCGATATCCTTTTCCAAACGCCGCTGCCGGGGCAGCCGTGGGGGCGGCCGCAATTGTCAAAGAACGGCGATTTTATCGTCACCTCCACAGGGCAGGGGCAGATCGGCGTGACGCGCGACACGGATAAAGGCTGGGCCATGGCGCTGGATGCGCAAAACGGCAAGCTGCGCTGGCAACGGGAGCTGCCCGCCATGCCGGTGGAGCCGGGCAGCTATGTTGCAGAAAAAGACATTGCGGTTTATACCTTGAAGAACGGCGCGTTGCTGGCCCTGCGCGGGCGTGACGGCGCGCCCCTCTGGCAGAAAAAGATCGGCAGCGCATTCATGGCCGCCGCGCGTCTGATCCGGCGGGCGGGCAAGCGCGATATGATCGCCGCCGTGACGGTGGACGGTGTGTTCACCATCCGCGATGCCGAAACGGGGGCGGAGCTGGCGCGCCGCAGGGTGGCGGAGGGGGCAAGCGCCTCGCCCGCCGATGACGGCGACCGCATCTATGTCGCCACGCCCTACCGTCTTTATGCCTTCGGGGGATTGGAGAGCCTGTAACATGCCGCAAATACTCTGGACCGCTTTTCCCGAGGATGTTCTCTCCGCACAGGCTTTTGATGAAGCGCAGCAACAGGTGTTGATCCGTATTTTCGATCTTGGGGAAGAAACCTCTCCCTTCCGCCGCGCACTGGCTTTGCTGGATGTGCCCGCGCCTGCGGCGGCGGGGGATATGGTGATGTTTTATCAAAACCGCCCCTATATCAACGCGACGGTCCTGACCGCGCTGGTCAGCGGCGGTGCGGTGCGGGTTGTGCCGGACAGCGCGGCGGGCTACAGGTTTAAAACCTCGTTTTCACCTTTCGCCTATGCGCGGCTGTTCCGGCTGCAATGGAAACTCTCGCTTTATATGCAGGCCGTGCTGGCGCAGGCGGATATACCGTCCGATGACGATGCGGCGCTGGCGGAAAGTCTTGCGCTCGGCCTTTGTTTACAGGGGTTGATGATGCGTCTCGGCGCGCGCGGTCGGGAACATCTGGCCGTCTGGCTGGCCGATCCCGCCGCCGCGCCCGCCACGCAGCGCACGACGGTGACGCAATTGCAGGCCGTACAGGCGCGGCGCACGCGGCTGTCACCCGTCTGGCACAGGCGCTTTGCCTTGCGCAGCGGCGCTGCGGTGGAGGTGCCGTCCTGGTTTTGGGATCATCCGCGCGCCGTGGCGGCGGAAACGCCGCCCGCATCGCCGGCCGCCGCGCAAATGCTGTTTGAAGGCATGCCTGTTTGCGGCGGGCGCGTATCGGGCATGGCGGTCGTTATGGCGGGGGATCACCCACCGCGAAAAAAGCCCGCCGATAAATGCGTTTTTGTTTTCCGCCACGCCCGCCCGCAGGCGGTGGCGGCCTATGCCATGGCCGATGCTGTGCTTTTTGCCAACGGCGGTTTGTTGTCCCATGCCTGTGTCGTCGCGCGCGAGCAGGGGCTGCCCTGCATTACCGGCCTTGGCAATGCCTTTTACGAACGGTTGCAGGAAGCGGGCGGCAGGATATGGCTCGCCGTCGATGGCGCGCATGCCACCGTGCGGGTGATACAGGATGAACAGCCCGCGCTGGACGTGCTCAGTTCTTTACGCTGAAGGATTTGCCGCAGCCGCAGCCCGCCGCCGCATTGGGATTGCGGATTTTGAAGGCGGATTTCATCATGTCGGAAACGTAATCAATCTCCGCATTGTGCAGGAAGGGAAGGGAAACCGCGTCGGTGACCAGCACCGCCCCGTCTTTTTCAAAGGTGACGTCATCGGCGTTTTTCTCTGCCGTCAGTTCGATGGCATATTGAAAGCCGGAGCAACCGCCGCCCATGACCGTCACGCGCAGCATCAGCGCGGGGTCGCCTTCCTTTTCACGCAGGACATGAATGCGCTTGGCCGCGCTTTCGGTCAGCAGCACCTGATAGCCCGCATTTTGGGCCGGCGTGGTGTTTTCCTGCGGTTGAATGTCGGTCATGGCGTTTTCTCCTGCTGGTATCTCTTCAATTATAGCATCAATATGCGTTTTTCCGGCGGCAAATCAAGCCTTTGCCTTTTTTGGGCGGCGCGCGGACGGCGGGCAAGGTGCTGATTTTTAATAAAAAATTAACCTTTATGCAGGCTTTCCTTTCGATTTATGATAATTTGTGATAGGATTTCAGCAGTTTTCGAAAAGGCTTGCGCGCATGAAGAAGAAGATTCTTATCAAGGTCGAATGGGTCGAGGACGACGGCGTTTACGTCGCCACATCCGACGATCTGGTAGGTCTGGTGATCGAGGAAGATACCCTCGAGGCATGCTGCAAAACGGCACAGGTTTTTGCCTATGACATGATCGGTCAGTACGAACCCGATCCGGAAAGCAAGGTCGAGCTTGATTTCGAAATTTTGGATAAAGCCAGCGCATAAAACAGACAAAGATACCGAACGGGAAGACGATGATGGTCAAAAGCAAGTTTATCCGCAACGAAACCGATGACGCGCAATACTATGTTGCCGAGGTGCGCGATGCGGTCAACCAGCTGGCCACGCGCAATGCAGGCGGTCCGCTGGATATGGGCGAGGGGCAAAGACTGCGTGCTTTTTTTGAAAATCTGGATTGCGACAAGCTGCAAAAAGGGCTGGAAACCTTCGGCCTTTCCCTGCCGGAAAAGAACGGTCGCCGTCTGGCCGCCATCATGGACGTGACGCGCCAGATCCCCAAAGACCACAAGGATTTTGTGTCCTTCATGGAGGATAACGGCTTTGTCGGCGAAAACGCCACGGGCGGCAGTTCGCACAAAAAGTTCCGTTACGAGCGCGACCCCAGACAATACATCACCTATAGCCCCAGCATGAAACTGGGCTCCACGGGCAAAAAATGCGCCAATGCCATGCAGATGATCATGCTGGTGCATTACGCCAAGGATCTGCGCGAAACGCTGAACCATGCGCCGCACCGCCTTGCCCGCAGCCTGAAGGAAGCCGCCCGTCAGGAAAGAAAACAGCTTACCCGTTAAGGGGATAGATGCGGTTCTTCATTTAACCGATATTTTTTCATAAATGGAAACAAACGGGGGAATGTGTGATATGCATATTCCCCTTTTATTCTATGGCAAAATATGCTTTAAAAGCCTTGTAAATCAATGTGATTTGAACCTTTGCAGGGAGAGGCAATGCCCGCACGCGCTCCGAAAAAAACGGACAGGAAAAAAACGGCCGCCGCCAAGGCAGGCCGGTCGAAAACGGTGAAGGCGCCCGCCGTGAAAACCGCGCGCGCCGAACCGCTGGCCGATATGCTGGCCGCGGACGGTCTGGCGCGTTTTGCCAGCCGCCCATCGGAAAGCCGCGGCCGCATTTATGCCGAAGCCCCCAGCAAAACGCGCGGCGATTTCGAACGCGACCGCGACCGCATCATCCACAGCCAGGCTTTCCGTCGCCTGAAGTTCAAAACGCAGGTCTTTGTTTATCACGAAGGCGATCATTTCCGTACGCGCCTCAGCCACAGCATCGAGGTCGCGCAGGTCGCGCGCGGTTTGTCGCGCCTGTTGAAATGCGACGAGGATCTGGCCGAAACCTGCGCGCTGGCGCATGACCTTGGCCATACCCCCTTCGCCCATGTGGGGGAGGACGCGCTGGCCGAATGCATGCAGCCCTACGGCGGTTTCGACCACAACGACCAGACCCTGCGCGTGGTGACGAAGCTGGAAAAGAAATATCCCGATTTCGACGGGCTGAATTTGACGTGGGAATCCCTCGAAGGTCTCATGAAGCATAACGGCCCCGTCATCAAAAAAGGCCGCAAGACGACGCAATTCGAGGTCACGCTGGACGAGCTGCGCAAGCAGGTGGATCTGAAACTCGATACCTATGCCTCGCTGGAGGCGCAGATTGCCGGCATTGCCGACGATATCGCCTATAACAGCCATGATCTGGACGACGGTCTTTCCGCCGGCATGTTCACGTTGCGGGATCTGGAGGAAGTCGATTGGGTCGCCAAAATCATGCACGACAAGAAAAAGCAATGGCCGGGCATTGATACCTACCGCCTGACGCAGGAAACGATCCGGGATGTCATGGGCGTTTACGTGCTTGACGTGCTGGCGGAAACCAAACAGCGTCTGGCCGCGCTGAAACCGAAAAGCGCCGATGACATCCGCCATGCCGACCGCATGATGTGCGCCATGTCTGACGACCTGCGCCGCAAGGACAGGCAGTTGCGCGATTTCCTCTGGGCGCATTTCTACCGTCATCACGAGGTCAGCCGCGTGCGCCGCAAGGTGTTCCAGTGCGTGCAGGACCTGTTCAACGTGTTCATGCAACACCGCCGCTGCCTGCCGCCGCCGTGGTTCCAGCAGGCGGAAAACACGCCCAAGGGCTGGAAACCGGAAACATGGCGCGCGCGCACCATCGCCGATTACATCGCCAGCATGACAGACCGTCTGGCGCTTTTGGAACACAAGGCACTCTTCGATACGTATCAGGTAATGAGATGAACATCTTTCAAAAATACAAAGACAGCATCACCGACATTCTCTCCGCTTTGGGCGATGCGGGTGAACTGCCGCGCGATCTGGATTTTTCCCGCATCACGGTGGAACCGCCGCGCGATGCCGCGCATGGCGACATGTCCACGAACGCGGCCATGGTGCTGGCCAAACCCGCCGGTAAAAACCCGCGCCAGCTGGGCGAGCTGATCGCCGCCAAAATCGGCGCGCTGGACGGCGTGGCGGAGGCGCGTGTCGCCGGCCCCGGTTTTGTGAATTTCCGCCTGAAGCCGGAGGAATGGATTTCCGTGCTTCCCGATATCCTGCACAGCGGCATCCATTTCGGCAACAGCGGCATCGGTCAGGGGAAAAAGGTCAACGTCGAATACGTATCCGCCAACCCGACGGGCCCGCTGACGGTCGGCCATGCGCGCGGCGCGGTGGTGGGGGATGCGCTGTCCTCCTTGCTCGCCAAGGCAGGCTATGACGTGGTGCGCGAATATTACATCAATGATGCGGGCAATCAGGTGAATATCCTCGGCCGTTCCGTTTACCTGCGCTACCGCGAGGCGATGGGCGAGGAGATCGGCGAAATTCCCTCCGGCTTTTATCCCGGCGAATACCTCAAAGAGGTCGGCGCGGCGCTGGCCAAACGTGACGGCGACAAATGGATGAATGCGGACGAAGCCGAATGGCATCCCGTGTGCAAGGCCATGGCGCTGGACATGATGATGGCCGAGATCAAAAAAGATCTTGCCGATATGGGCATCCATCACGATGTGTTTTCATCCGAACAGGCCATCATCGATGCCGGCGCGGTGGACAAGGCCTTCAAGGTGCTGGAAGACCAGGGGCTGATCTATACCGGCGTGCTGGAGCCGCCGAAGGGCAAGATGCCCGATGACTGGGAAGAGCGCCCGCAAACGCTGTTCAGGGCAACAGCCTTCGGCGACGACATCGACCGCGCGCTCAAAAAATCCGACGGGTCGTGGACGTATTTTGCCAACGACATCGCCTATCACTGGGACAAATTCAACCGCGGCGCGACCAAGATGATCGATATTCTGGGCGCGGATCACGGCGGCTACGTCAAGCGTATCCGCGCGGCGGTCAAGGCCGTATCGGGCGGCAAGGCGGATGTGGATGTCGCCCTGTGCCAGATCGTGCATACCTTTGACAACGGCGAACCGGTGCGCATGTCCAAACGCGCGGGTACTTTCGTTACCCTGCGCGATATGCTGGACAAGGTGGGCAAGGATGTCATCCGCTTCATCATGCTGACGCGCAGCAGCGACCAGACGCTGGAATTCGATTTCGCCAAGGTGGTGGAGCAATCCAAGGACAACCCCGTGTTCTATGTGCAATACGCGCATGCGCGTTGCTGTTCCGTCCTGCGCAACGCCAGGGAAATCTGGCCAGATATCGAAACCGATGCGGGCAAGCTGGCGACGGCGGATGTGAATTTGCTGAACACGCCGGACGAACTGGACATGATCCGCCTGATGGCCGCATGGCCGCGCGCGGTGGAACAGGCGGCAGAGGCGGGCGAACCGCACCGCATCGCCACCTATTTGCAGGAAATGGCCGCGGCCTTCCATTCCTTCTGGAACAAGGGGCGCGACGATGCGCAGCTCCGCTTCCTGCTGGAGGATAACCGCGGGTTGAGTTTTGCGCGGCTGGCGCTTGTCAAATCGGTGGCGACGGTAATCGCCTCCGGCCTTGCCGTGATGGGTGTGCAACCGATGGAGGAGATGCACGGATGAACCAGTACAACAACGACCGGAACAATGATGAGAATATCGGCTCCTTTTACATCGGGCGCCGTCCGCCCGAAACGCCGGAACGCGTCCTGCCGAAGGGCGGGCTGACCATCGTCGCGCTGCTGACTTTCGCGGCGATCATCTGGTACGCCTATCCCGAAGGCGAGGAAAAATATGCGGGCATGGATGTGCCTGTCGTGCTGGCGCAGAAAGATGCCTATAAGTTCACCCCCGACGATCCGGGCGGCATGCAGGTGCGCCATCAGGACAGCACGGTTTTCGACCCGCTGGAGAAAAAGACCACCAAGACGGTGGAAAAACTGATGCCCACGCCCGAAGAACCCGTCAACAAGGCCGAAGTGCTGAAAGCGGAAACAACCGCGAAGCTGGAACCCAAGCTGGATATGCAGATTGAAAAACTGGATACCGGGGCGGAAAAAATCGTCGCCAAAACCGAAGCCGTGCAAACACAGGCGGCGGAGGCTGTGACCAGACCCGTCGCCAAGCCTGTGGCGGAAAAAACGCCCGAAAAAACGGCGGCGGCAAAACCTGCCGAAAAGGCGGTTGAAAAAACGGTCGAAAAACCCGCCACTCTTGCCGATGCCGCCAAGGCGGAAACGAACGGCAAATCGGTTTATATCCAGCTCGGTTCCTACCGCAATAAGGCAGGCGCGGCAGAGGACTGGAACCGCCTGAAGAAAAAGCACCCCGCTTTGCTGGGCAGTCTTGAAATGCGCACGCAGCGCGTGGATCTGGGCAGCAAGGGCGTGTTCAACCGCCTGCAGGCAGGCAAGGTTTCCGAAGAAAAAGCCCGGGAAATTTGCGAAACCCTGAAAGCCAGCAACCCCGGCGGTTGCATTGTGGTGCGTTGATATGACGACAGCATGGCAGGATATGAAGGCGATTGTCGTTGACGCAACGGGGCCGGCGCTGACGGCGGAGGAGCGCGATCTTTTCGCATCGGAAAAACCCGCAGGGTTTATTCTGTTCCGCCGCAACTGCGTCTCGCGCCAGCAGGTGAAGGAGCTGGTCGCATCCGTGCGCGAGGTAACGGGCAAGCCGGATCTTCCCGTGTTGATCGATCAGGAAGGCGGCAGCGTTGCGCGGCTCAAGGCGCCTGAATGGCGCGAATATCCCGCTGCTCATATTTTCGGCGAACTTGCCGCATGTTCTGCCGATACGGGCGGAGAGGCGGCGCGGCTGAACGCGTATCTGATGGCGCTTGATCTTGCCGATATGGGCATCACCGTCAATTGCGCGCCGGTGGTGGATGTGCCCGCGCCCGATTGCCATGAATTCCTGTCCGGCAGCCGTACCTATAGCGACAGCCCCGATATGGTCGGCCAATTGGGCGAGGCGGTGTGCCGCGGCCTGCTGGCGGGCGGCGTGACGCCGGTTATTAAACATATTCCCGGTCACGGCCGCGCGAAGGTGGACAGCCATCTGGCCCTGCCGGTGGTGGATGTATCGCGCGACATATTGGCGGAAACGGACTTCAAGCCCTTCAAATATCTCGCACATACGGATATGAAAACGGCGCTTTGGGCCATGGCGGCGCATGTGGTATTCTCTGCTCTGGATCCTGATTCTGCCGCCACTGTTTCCGCCCGCATCGTTGACGATGTGATCCGCGGGCATATGGGCTTTGACGGGGTGCTGATCGCCGATGACATATCGATGAAGGCGCTCGGCGGGACGGTCGAAAGCCGCGTGGCTGCGACCATGGCCGCAGGAATGGATCTGACGATGATCTGCAATGCGCCGTTTGAAGACCGCGTGACCGCATTGGCAGCCTGCCCACGGGTATCGGATGCCGCCGCCAAACGCCTTGCCGCAGCAGAACAGCAACGCACCGCCCGCCCGGCAACGGGTAACGACAACGGCGGTTCATTTAACGAGAGCAACCGGGACGAGCTGCATCGCAAACTGGCTCAGATGCTCGGCAACAGGAAAACCGGCTAACGGCAGAAAATGATGAGCGAAGCGGACGTACCAAAGTTTGAAGAAGATGCGATCAGCGAACGGCTGGAGAGCGAGCAGCTGCTCCTGTACCTCGGCGATTTCGACGGGCCGATCGACATGCTGCTGTCGCTGGCGCGCGACCAGAAGGTGGATCTGACCAAAATCTCCATTCTGGCGCTGGCCAATCAATATCTGGAATTCATTGAAAAGGCGCGCGCGCTGCGTCTTGAACTGGCGGCGGATTATCTGGTCATGGCCGCATGGCTGGCCTATCTCAAATCCCGCATCCTTATCCCGCAGGAAGAAAAGCAGGTGGAGGAACCCTCCGCGCAGGATCTGGCCGATGCGCTGCAATTCCAGCTGCGCCGTCTGGAAGCCATGCGCAAAGTGGCCAACGACCTGTTCCATCTGCCGCGTCTTGGCTACAATGTTTTCGGTCGCGGGGAGCCGGAAGGGCTGAAGACCAGCTATGTGCCGCGCTATGAAATGACGCTCTATGACTTGCTGAAGTCCTACGGCGACATTAAAAAGCGCCAGCAGAATGCCGTTTACAAACTGAACCCCGTGAAGCTTTTCTCGCTGGAAGAAGCGATCGAGCGCATGGAAAACATGCTCGGCAAAGTGCCGCGCGAGTGGGTTTCCCTGTTCATGTTCCTGCCGCAGGGCACGACGGAAAAAATCGTGCGCCGCTCTGCCGTCGCCTCCACCTTTGGCGGCGCGCTGGAAATGGCGAAACGCGGCCTGATCGAAATCCAGCAAGATAAAAACTACGGCCCCATTTACATCCGCCGTCCGGGTGAAGGCGGCGTGCGGCCCAAGGAAGCCCCGCCCGAAACGCCGGTGGACCGCGACGAAGTCGCCGCGCAGGAAGCGGAGCTGGAGGAAATGGTTGCCGAAGAAATGCGCGCCGAAGAGGTTTCGCAAGGAACGGAAGCGGCGGCGGAAACTTTGCCCGAAGCGGCATTGCGCGAAACGGATATGGCTGAAACGGCGGCGGAAGAAACGCTTGCCGTTCTCGCGGAAGTTGACGAGCTGCCCGAAGATATCGCCGCGCATTTGACGGAGGATGTGACGCAAACAGCCGATACCGCCGCAGTCCCCGCAGCCCCCGCAGCGGAGGAGCGTTTGGCAACGCAAACAGCCGAAGGCGCATTGGAACAACAAGACCTGTCCGAGGAAGATTTCCGGCGGACCCAGCAGGAAGAGGCATAAAACATGGCCAAAGCAAAAAAACAAAAAGCCGAAGAAATGAACGCGCAATCCGACGATCTGGATATGTCCGCCATTGCCGATGCCGTGCTGGCAGGGCTGGAGGATGATGCCGAAGCCGCAGAGCAAACCATCGACACTCTGCCCGCAGAAGAAAACGCCGAACTGACAGAAGGCGAAAAAGCCGCCGATGAAGCGGCGGAAGGCGAAACGCTTGAAACCGCCGAAGCGGAAGAAGGCGCCGCAGAAGAAGACGACGGCGAAATGCCCGCCATTACGCAAGACGACCTGCGCCTTGTGGAGGCGATCCTTTTCGCTTCGCCCTCTGCCGTGACCGTACAGCAGATTGCCGAGCGTTTCCCCGAAGACCGCGTAAAGCTGATCCCCGATGTGCTGGAAATGCTAAAGGAACATTACGCCGCGCGCGGCGTCAACCTTGTGCAGCGTGAACGCCGCTGGGCCTTCCGCACCGCGGCCGATCTGGGCGAGCAAATGCGTCTTGAAAAGGAACAGCCCAAGAAATTCACCCGCGCCGCGATGGAAACCATGGCGATCATCGCCTATCACCAGCCCGTGACCCGCGCGGAGATTGAAAACATTCGCGGCGTGGCGACCAGCCCCGGCGCGCTCGACGCGCTGATGGAAGCCGGCTGGATCAAGCCCGGCAAGCGCCGCGAGGTGCCGGGCCGTCCCGTCACCTGGCTGTCCACCCAG